>Ga0080006_1164814_pt1 | contig 40625 bp, 48 predicted proteins | sample RS3BMetagenome_FD_69209 | JGI IMG/M metagenome (GOLD analysis project Ga0080006, IMG submission 69209) | Ferric oxide microbial mat and aquatic microbial communities from Rainbow Spring, Yellowstone National Park, USA - RS3B (SPADES... ...
CGAATCCGAGCGCCACCGCCAGCACCTGGTGCGGGGCGTGACGCCGGCGGGGGCGCGGCGCTCGTTTCGCGCTCGGTTCCGACGCGCTCTCCGTGGCTCTGGCCACCATCCGGGACCCCCCGAGGCGGCACGCCGCCGCGCCGCCGCATCGCTACTCACGATGGCATAGGCGCCTCGCCCGTGTGCGCAAGCGGGGCCGATGTGCGCGCGCTCGCGTCGCTACGCGTCCTGGACCGTGACCTTGTTCATGCGCACGGGCGTGATGGGCCGGTCGTCGCCGTCGGTCTTCGCCTTCTCGATCGCGCTCAGCACGTCCATGCCCTCGACGACGCGGCCGAAGACCGGGTGCTTGCTCGGCCCGGGCGTGAACCAGTCGAGGTAGGTGTTGTGCACCGTGTTGATGAAGAACTGGCAGCTGCCGCTGTTCGGCTCTCCGGTGTTGGCCATCGCGAGCGTGCCCGGCTCGTTCGACAGCTTCGCCGCCGGCGGGTGCTCGTCGGCGATCGTGCCGTCCGGGCCGTCGCCGGTGCCGGCGCGCCGGCTCTTGGGATCGCGGCTGAACGGGCAGCCGAACTGCACCATGAAGCCGTCGATGACGCGGTGGAAGTGCAGCCCGTCGTAGAAGCCGCTCTTGGCCAGCTTGATGAAGTTGCCGGCGGTGACGGGCATCTTGTCCGTGTAGAGCTCGACCTTCATCGTGCCGAGCGACGTCTCGAGGGTGGCCGTGGGGTTCGCCATGGGGGCACTGTTTACGCGAGGCGCCCGGCTCAGGCGAGCAGCTCGTCCCAGCCCGCCTCGAGGGCGCGCAGCTGGGCGGTCGTCGACGGATCGGTCACCGCCGTCACGAGCACGTCGGCGGCGCCGGGCGGAGCGAGCACCGGCGCGTCGAGCGCGACGTGCTGCGGGGCCTGGGAGGGACGGGACTTGCGGCTGCGGGACGGGCGCGATCGGCGCGTCGACATGGGGGTTACCTCGGCGTTGGCTGCATTCGCGGACGTACGGACGCGAGGGCATCGTAAGGAGGTCCGCGTTTTCCAGGAAGGCCTCATCGAAGTCTCCCCGGCGCTGGGTACAGTGCCGCCGCTCGATTACCATGCGCCGGCGATGCGGTCGGACATGGTGGTCGTCGGGGCGGGCTCCTCGGGCGCCGTGCTGGCGGCGCGCGCCACCGAGCGTGGCGAGCGCGAGGTGCTGCTGCTCGAGGCAGGGCCGGACTACGCGCCGGTCGAGGGCGCGGAGGTGTGGCCCCGCGACCTGCGCGACGGCACGCGCAACTCGATGACGCGCCACGACTGGGGCCAGCGCCACCGCCCGCGGCCGGGCTACCCCGTCCTCTACTGGTTCCCGCGCGGGCGCGTGGTCGGCGGATCGTCGGCGGTGAACACGTGCATCGCGCTGCGCGGCCAGCCGCACGACTACGACGAGTGGGCGTCGATGGGGCTGCGCGACTGGGGCTGGGCCGAGTGCCTGCCGGCCTTCAAGCGGCTCGAGAACGACCTGGACGTGCGCAGCGAGTGGCACTCGCAGGAGGGGCCGATCCCGCTGCGGCGCCATCGCCCCGAGGAGCTCGGGCCGTGGCAGCAGGCGTTCCTCGAGGCGTGCGCGGCGCTCGGCTTTCCGGCGTGCGAGGACGCGAACGATCCGACGACGACCGGCGCGGGCCCGCACGCGATGAACCTCGTGGGCGGCGTGCGCATGAGCGCCGCGCGCTGCTACCTGACCGCGCGCGTGCGCCGGCGGCCGAACCTCCGCGTGCGCCCGCACACGCTCGTTCGCCGCGTGCTGCTGAAGGGGCGGCGCGTGGTCGGCGTCGAGGTCGAGACGCACGGGCGCGTGCACGCGATCGCCACGCCGCGCGTCGTGCTCTGCGCGGGGGCGACGAGCACGCCCGGGATCCTGCTGCGCTCGGGGATCGGGCCGCGGCGCGCGGTCGAGCGGCTCGGCGTGGACGTGGTGCTGGAGGCGCCGGCGGTGGGCGCGCGCCTGCTCGACCACCCCGGAACGGCCATCTTCCTGCGGCCGACCGTGCCCGTGCGCCAGCCGGGGCGCGCCTTCATCCAGACCGTGCTGCGCTACACGTCGGGCGCCGGCGCGCCGCGCAACGACATGGTCATGCAGCCAGGCTCCGCGGTGCCGCTGCCGTACGGGGACCTGCCGCTCTGCAGCATCATGTGCAGCGTCGGAAAGTCGTACGGGCGCGGGACGATCGAGTACGCGTCGCCGAGCCCGCACGCGCGCCCGCGCATCGAGTCGCGCCTGCTGCTCGACGACGCCGACCGGCGGCGCGCGGTGGAGGCGATGCAGCTCGCCGTCGAGATGGCGCAGTCGCCGGCGATGCGCACGATGGCGCGCTTCTTCTGGCCGCCGCCCGGCGTCGTCACGAAGAAGGAGCGCCTCGAGGCGTGGATCGGGAGAATCTGCGACTCGAGCTACCACCCGTGCGGGACGGTGCCGATGGGCGCCGACGACGCGAGCCGCGAGGAGGCGGCGTGCGACGGGCGGGGCAGGGTGCGCGGCGTCGAGGGCCTGTACGTCGCCGACGCCAGCCTGATGCCGACGATCCCGAGCGCGCACACGAACCTGACCGCCCTGATGATGGGCGAGCGCTTCGGCGCGTGGGCGCGAGACGGCGAGATGTGAGCGCGTGCTGCCGCGGCGGCTCGCACGGCCGTCGGGGCGGCGGATGCAGCCGTCGCGGTGGCCGGCGCGGCCGTCGCCATGACGGTCGGAGCCGTCGCGGCCGCTGACCGCCATCGCATGAGCCGGTGTTGATCGCGCGATCGCTGTCGAGGCTCGCGCGGTGGCTGCTACGGCCGTCGCGATCGCGGTTCGAGCGATCGCCGTGGCCGTTCTCGCCGTCGCGAAGGCCGAGAACGCCGTCGGGCTGGCTGTCGTCGCTCTCGAGACGGCTGTCGCAGCCATCGCGATCGCTGTCGGAGCCATCGAGCCCGCCGTGAGAGCGAACGCGGTGGCTGTCTTGCCCTTCGGGGCGGCGGTCGGAGCCATCGCGTGGGCCGTCGTGGCTCGAGCGGTGGCTCCCGTCGCCATCGTCGTGGCCAGCTCGATCGGCCGTGCGTCCAACGAAGCCATCGGCCCGTCCAACCAAGCCATGGCCGCGTCCAACCGAACCGTGGCTCCGTCCTGCCGAGCCACCCTCCCGACGAAGAACGCCATGGCTCCGTCCAACGGAGCCACCCCCTCGACGAAGGACGCCATCGCCCCGTCCAACGAGGCCGTGGGTCCGTCCGAGCGACCGCCGCGCGGATCACCTCACTGCGGCACGCCCTGCGGCGGCGGCGTGCTGTCGGGCACGACGCACGAGGAGAGGTCGAACAGCATGAACTCGAGCGCCTTCTCCTGTGGCGACAGATCTCCGGTCGAGCAGCCGCCCGGGGGCGGGGGGTTGTCGTTCGTGGAGGGGTTGCCGGCGACGTGCAGGTCGCTGAAGACGGCGCGCCCGCAGTAGTTGGGCGCCCCGCCGTCGGGCGCGGGCGGCGCGTTCACCGGCGTGTCGAACGAGAAGTACATCGTGTGGTTGCCCGTGTCGGACGTGATCCACGGCTGCGACGGCTTGTTGCCGCTGCCGACCACGGCGTCGTAGCGCGGCTGGTAGATGGACAGCTCGTGCGCGGGCACGCCGTTCTGGCCGAGCGCGTTGTTCAGCCCGAGCCACTGGTAGAGCGCCTGCCCCTTGGCGAACGGCTGGTTGCCGCCGTTGAGCGTCTGGTCGATGACGCCGCCGATGGGGCCGTTGCTGAACCCGCCGCCGCCGCCTTGCCCCCACGTCGCGAGGTTGCTCCCCCAGTCGGCCGGAGCCGAGTAGGTGTTCGACCCGGCCGACTGGATCGGCCCGCTGAACCAGGAGTAGTGGAAGTGCGACGCAAAGGCGCGTCCGCCGGCGTTCAGGTACTGCTCGAGGACGTCCGGCTTCGCGTCGTACGTCTCGGCGCCTTCGCACGACAGCAGCGTGATGTCGTAGGGCATCAGGTGCGCCTGCGAGTCCCAGAGGCTCGTGTCCGAGGGCGGCGCTCCGGGCATCCCCGGGCTCTCGGGGTGCCCGACGCGACCGCCGCCGCCGAAGCCGCCGCCGCCGTTCGGATCGCCGCCCGCGAAGATGTGCACGTGCCCCGAGCCGCCCGCGCCCGCCACGTACTCGGACGCGGGGACGCCGATGCGGATCATCAGGCACTCGAGCGTGTCGGCGCTCCCGGTCGACACGGCGATGTCCGGCATGTCGTCGTCCGTGTCGCCGGCGGCGATCGTGCCGGGCAGCGCGAGCGACTTGTCCGGCTGCGCGTTGTCCTGGCAGGCGGTCACGTTGATGTGGACGATGCGGCGCCACTTCCCGATCTGCATCACGAGGGGCACGTTGTTGCCCACGGGCGCGTTGGTGAGCTTGAAGGCGCCGTCGACCCCCGTCGTCGTGCTCACGACCGCGCCGCTCTTGAAGAGCGCGGAGCAGCTGCACGCGTCGGCGCCCGTCGGCACGCCCTTGGGCAGCGGCTGCAGCGGCGTGGCCGGCACGTAGACGGCGACGTTGTAGAGCGCGTTCTTCTGCGCCGGGTCGTAGACCTTGCCCGAGATGGTGGTCGTGCCGCCGCCGGAGCACGAGACGTTGCACTGCAGCCCGGCGGGGCACGCCACGGTGGTGCCGCCCGAGCCGCCGCCGCTTCCGCCGCCCAGCTGCCCGCTGCTCGAGCCGTTCCCGCCGCCGCTCGCGCCGCCGCTGCTGGCGCCGCCACCGCCGCCGCCGGGGAACCCGTTGCCGCCGCTCGTCCCCGAGCAGCCGACCGACCACGCGAGGGCGACGAGCATCGCCGCGGAGCCGACGGAAATGAAGTGCCGAAGAGTGCCCACGGAGAACCTCCCCTGCAACTGATACGCTCGCGCGCCGAGGCGAGTCCAATCGACTCGTCGGTTGAGACGCGGCAGAGCCGCGTCCGGCTCGGACGGACGGAATCGTCCAGCTGCAGCGGCTGCAATTGTTCAGAGTCGCTGCGATTCGCCACCCGACTATGCTCACGCCGCGACGATGCTCATCCGACCTTCGCTGCTTCCGCTCCTGGCTTGCGCGCTCGTCGCGCCCGCCGTCGGCCTCGCCTGCGTCAAGTCCCAGCCGCCTCCGCCGCCCATCACCGCCCCCTGGTCGGACGACTTCAATCGCTCGAGCCTCGGCGCCGACTGGGACAACACGGGCGGCCCGTACCGCATCGAGAACGGCGCGCTCACCTTCGACATGGCGCACAACCACCCGCTCTGGCTGCGTCGCGCGCTGCCCGACGACGTGCGCGTCGACGTCGACGCGACGGGGCTCTCGCCCGACGGCGACGTCAAGGTGGTGCTCGCCGGCGACGGCAGGAGCTTCGAGTCGGACGACGCCGTGCGACGCGACCTCCAGTACACCTCGAGCGGCTACGTGTTCATCTTCGGCGGCTGGCACAACCATGTCTCGGCGCTCGTGAAGATGCAGGAGCACGAGTGGCAACGCGATCCGAGGGTGCCGCGCAGCACGACGGCGCGCGTGGTGCCGGGGCAGACGTACCACTTCACGATCATCCGCCGGGGCGGGCACATCGAGTGGGACATCGACGGGCAGCCGTTCCTCGTGCGCGACGATCCGGCGCCGCTGACGGGCCCGGACCACCGCTATTTCGCGTTCACCGGGTGGGAGAGCCACGTCCGGTTCGACAACCTGAAGATCCAGCCGCTCTGAGCGGCCGTCGGGCGGCCGCGGCCCCGCTCAGCGCTCGATCGCGTACACCACCGTCGACTGCGGGAACCGGAGCTCCCTCTCGGTGATGACCTCGAACGGCACCACGGTGCCGTCGACGTACTTGGCGACGAGCGCGTCGGCGGCCGCCTCGTCGTTCTTCGCCTTGATCGTGCCGACCACCTTCATGAGCTTCTCGAACGCGGCCGGAAGCTTCTCCCAGCGCACGACGAACGCGCCCCTGTCGGTGCCGTTGGCCGCCGTCGCGCTCGCGTCCCACGAGATCGCCCCCTCGTCGATGAGGAAGCCCACCTGGATGGCCGCGAGCTGCGCGTAGGGCTGGTCCGCCGTCCCCGAGTGCACGCCGACCGAGATGTGCCGCAGGCACCACGAGAGCCACGCCGCGTACGCCTGCTTCTGCAGCTTCGGCACGACGACGCCCTTCTTGCCGAGCCAGTCGAGCCAGTACATCGCGCCCGTCTCGGCCTTCAGCTCCTCGAGCATCGCGGCGAGCTTCCCGCCGAAGACGGCGTCGCCCTTCTTGCCCTGGTACGTGTACGTGTAGGTCGGGCCGAGGTTGTGCGTCGCCTCGTGGAGGATCGTCCCGACGAGCGCCGGCTCGTCGTCCCGCGTCCACGCCTCGGCCGACTGCGCGTCGAGCAGCGACCGGACGCGCTCCTCGTTCATGGCCTTGCTGTCCGGATCGGTGCCGATGTTCGTCATCGCCACCGTCCGCCCCCGCCCCTCGCTCTCCACATTGCCCCAGTTGGGCAGGCTCTCGCCGGCCGTGGCGCCGACGGGCATGCGGTCGTCGCCCGCGTTGAAGACGACGTGGATGAAGTCGGGCAGGTGGAAGGTCACCTTGCGCGCGGCGTACGGCGGTCCGACGAGCGCCGCGAACGCCTTCTCCATCTCCTCCTCGTAGGGCGTGAGCTTCGCCTGCCATTTGACGGAGCTCTGGTCGATGCGCGCGAGGTTCAGGTGGAACTGCGCCTTGAGGTTGCAGGGATCGCTCAGCACCTCGTCGGGCGCGATGCGCAGGTACCACTTGGAGTTCTGCGCGTTCATCCTGGACCAGGCCTCGTCGGCCGGGCCCCAGTCGTTCGTCGTGAAGCTGCCGGCGGCCGCCTCCAGGTACGCCTTCAGCGCCGCCTCGCTCGGATCGGTCATGTCGGTCGCGGCGGCGCGTAGCTCGGAGGCGATGGCCTTCATCGGCGCGGCGTACGCCTCGGTGTACGGCACGTCCACGAGCTTGCCGCCCCGGTCGCGCACGACGCCGAAGTGATCGGCCACGACCGCCTTCGCGTCCGGCCGCTTCTGCAGCGCGGCGCAGAAGCCGGGATCGCTCTGCAGCGAGGCGGGGTAGGCGTCGTTCACCTCCTTCGGGGCGCCGGGGATGGCCGTGCACGCCGGGTTGGTGCGCGTCTTGGCGCCGATGCACGTCGGGCCCCAGTCGCGGCGGAACAGGCTCTGGCTCGCCGCGTCGTCGGCGGGCACGCGCGGCGCGAGCTCCCTGGCGCCGCGCATCGTCGCGTAGATGTCGTCGATCGACTTCGCCGCGGCCAGCATGTGGCGCACGAACGTCTGGTCGACGGCGCCGCTCGCGCGGAAGTCGCTGTCGAGCAGCGTCGGCGCGCCCTGATCGAGGTCCTCGGCGACGAGCGTGCGCCGCGTGATCTCGGCCGGCGGAAGCCCGGGCGGCATCGCGTCCGAGTTGAGGGCGAGCACCTGCTCCCTGGCGCGCTCGACGTCGATCGAGCCCGACGTCGGATAGAAGAGCAGCGTGCGCAGCTCGCTCGCCTGCGGCACGCCGTCGCCGTTCGCGTCGGCCGCCCAGAACAGCGGCAGATCGAGGCGCACGGCGAAGCGGTTGAAATCCGCCCGCGACAGCCTGTGCGCCTCCACGCCGCTCGACGCGCTGGGCGCGGCGGTGGCGGCCGGAGAGGTGCTCGATCCGCCGTGGTCGCACGCGGCGGCGAGGACGAGCAGGGCGAGGGCGGGCAGGGCGCGGCGGTTCATGGGCGCGCATCCTACGTCCCCTTCGGCGCGCGGCGCACCCGACCTCGCGCCCGTTCGCGCGGCGCGCCCGCGAGCGACGCGGTGCGCCTCGCGACGGGATGCGAGGCGCCGGAGGATCGCCCGATCCAGGTCAACGGGAGTGCCACGCGTGGCGGCGTGTCGCGAAAAACCCTTTGCTCACGGTGGGTTCGCGCACCGGGAGTCTGCGCCGGCGCCTCGCCGCGCACCGCGACGCACGCCCCACGACGCCGCGGCACATCCGTTGCGATGGGCGGCGTCGCATGAACACGACGTCGCTCCGCGCGGTGGCCCTCGCCCCCTTCCTGCTCGTCGTCGCTGCCTGCACGGCGCAGGTCGGCAACGAGGACTCCGCCACCACCTCCGAGGACATCTTGCGATCGAGCATCGTGTCGCGCGCGACGCAGTGGGTGAACGCGAAGCTGCACTACTGCCAGGCGGCCCGCGGGGCGGTCGACTACGACTCGGCGTGCTGGGGGTGGGAGGGCTCGAGCCACCGCTGCGACCGGCAGAGCGACGGGGCCTGGAACCTGTATCGATCCGACTGCTCGGGGTTCGTCACGTGGGCGTGGGGGCTTCCGCCGGTCGGCGACGGCGGCTACGTGACCTCCGACTTCGCGCCGTTCAGCAACAAGCTCTCACACACGATCGACGGCGTCGACCTCGCGCCGGGCGACGCCCTCAACAAGACGGACGACGAGCACGTCATCCTGTTCAAGCAGTGGGCGAGCAAAGGCCACAGCGCCGTCTTCATGGAAGAGCCGGGGTGCTCGGCGTCGCAGCCGTACGCCCACGAGTTCACCTCGAACGTGTCGATCAGCGGCGACCAAGTGTACGTCGATTACGAGGGCGCGACCTTCTACGCCATCCGCTACGACAGCGCGACGACGGGCAGCAGCGGCGGCGGCGGCGGCGGCGGCACCCCGGCCCCGGACGCGTGCAGCAAGGGCGACGGCTTCTGCACCGACACCTTGCAGTGCGACAACGGGCACTGGATCGACCGCTGGGTCGATTCGAACGCCTGCACGACCGTCGACAACGTCCAGGAGGCGTGCCACGAGGGCAACGGCTACTGCACGCACACGCTCCAGTGCGACAACGGGCACTGGGTGCCGCGGGTGAACGATCCGGCTTCGTGCACCTCGGGCCCGGGCGTCCAATAGTCCGGGCAGCCGCCGGACCCGCCCGCGGTGGCCGGTGCTACGGTGGTCGACCATGAAGCCTTCGACGGTGGGCGTCTCGCTGGTCGCCGCGGCCCTGATCGCGTGCGGGGGCCAGGTGGCCGGCGGACTGGCGACGGACGGCGGCTCGCCCACGGGCAACGACGGCGGGAGCGCCAGCGGCGCAGGCGACAGCGGTAGCGGCGGACCGGACGCGGCCCCTTCGCCGCCCACGCCGCCGCCTCCGTCTCCTGCGCAGGACGCCGGCGTGCCGACGCCGCCGCCCATCACGTGCACGCAGATGGGCGCGGGAGGCAACGGCGGCGGTGGCTCGTGCAGCGTGGGCTCCAGCGAGTCGTGCAGCGACGGCACCACGTATTCGGTCAACTGCTCCTGCCCCGCGGGCACGTGCACCTGCTCGGAGACGTCGGGCCAGAGCGGGTCGTCGGGCGGCGGGATCCCGTTCGACTGCTCGCACGGGTGCGACCCGAACAGCGTCCCGCTCGCGTACCAGGCCTGTGGCTTCCCGGTACCGGGTCAGTAGTGGCGGCTCAGAACCACGTCCGGGCGCGGTAGGCGCGGTACGCGTCGCCAAACCTCTCCTCGAGCACCCTCGCCTCGCGCCGCGCGCGGATCGCCTGCACGATCGCGAGCGGCGCGAGCAACGGCAGGAGCCACGGCAGGCCGACGTACAGCATCAGTCCTGCGAAGAGCACGAGGCCGGACACGTAGATGGGGTTGCGGATGCGCGCGTAGAGGCCGCGTGTGACGAGGGTCGTCGCCCGTGGCTCGATCGAGAACGCATCGCCCAGCTGCCAGCGCGCCAGCGTCAGCATGGCGAGGCCGACGCCGACGAGCGCGAGGCCGACGACGTGGATCGGCAACCAGGGGCCCGCCCGCACGACGCCGGGCATCCAGGCCACCACGAGGATGGCCACGCCCGGGATGGGCGCGAGCATGAAGAAGGCCGCTTCGGCTCTCACGGCCCCCGCAGCATGCCGGGTGACGCTCCGTCGGTCCAGGTGAGCCCGTGGTCACGCGCGGCGCGCGCGGGTCATCTCCGCCACGAGCACGCCCGCGGCGACGGCGACGTTGAGCGATTCGACGGCGCCGCCGCCCGCGATGGCCACCACCGCGTCGCATTGCGCGCGAACGCGCTCGCCGAGGCCCTCGCGCTCGTTGCCCAGCACCAGCACCGCCGGTCGACCGAAGTCGAAGCCGAGCGCGGGCGTCCGCGCGTGACCGTCGGCGCCCACGACGCGGGCGCCGCGCGCGCGCAGGCGCGCCAGCGTGTCGGCCAGATCGGTCGTACGCCCGAGCAGCAGGTGCTCGGCGCCGCCCTCGGCCACGCGCACGGCCGTCGGCGCCAGCCCCGGGTGCGGCGCCGGCGCCCCGAGCAGCGCCGCGTCGACGCCGAAGAAGGCGGCGCTGCGCAGGATGGCCCCGACGTTGTAGGGGTTGCGCACGCGATCGAGCGCGACGGCGGTGCCGCGCGCGCGCGCCAGCACGTCCGCCAGCTCGCTCGCCGACGCCCAGCGCCGCGGTCTGGCTGCCACGCACAGCCCCTCGTGGTGCTGCGACTCGGCGAAGCGGTCGAGCGCGCCGTCGCTCATCTCCTCGCACGCCACGCGCCGCGACGACGCCCAGCGCAGCAGGTCGCCCAGCTCGTGGCGCACCCCGCGCGCGAAGGCGACGCGCACGACGTCGTCGGGCCGGCGCTCGACGACCGCCAGACCCGCGCGCAGCCCCTGCACGAGATCGAGCGGCTCGTGCGCCGGCCTGTGCTCTCGGTGGTCGTGGGGCCGGTGCTTGCGCGGGCGCTGTATCATCGGGGCCGCATGATCGCACCGCCGCGCGACGAAGCCGAGCTGCTCGCGCGGGCGAGGGCGCTGCGAGGCGCCATGGTCCAGGGCGGGGGCCTGCACGGCAAGGGCAAGATCGGCGAGCAGGTCGAGCGCGCGCTCGGCGCGACGGGCGGGTCGGCCGCGACGTGGGACTTCCCGGAGCTGCGCGTCGAGCTCAAGACGGTCCCGGTCGACGCCCGGAGCGGCGCGCCGCGCGAGTCGACGTTCGTGTGCGCCGTGTCCCTGCAGGACGCGGAGATGGCCGAGTGGTCGACGTCGTGGGTGCGCGCGAAGCTCGGGCGCGTGCTCTGGGTGCCGATCGAGAGCGGCGAGGACGGCGCGCAGCGCATCGGCGAGGCGCGGCTCTGGTCGCCGTCGCCCGAGCAGGAGCGCGTGCTCGCCGGCGACTTCGAGGAGATCCTCGGCCGCGTCGCGCTCGGCGACGTCGAAGGGGTGTCGGCGCGGCTGGGCGTGTGGCTCCAGCTCCGCCCCAAGGCGGCGCACGGGCGCGTGCGCACGCTCGTGCCGGGCGCCGACGGGGAGCTCGTCTCGACCGTGCCGCGCGGATTCTACCTGCGCGCGCGCTTCACCGGCGCGATCCTGCGCGATCCTCGCGCCCTCCCGGGCTAGACTGAGCGCGCGATGACCCTCGTCGCCTTCCTGGTCCTCCTGGCGGTCGCCGGGATCTGCGGCGCGGTCGGCAGCGCGATCGCCGGCCACGGCGGCGTCGGGTGCCTGGGCTCGATCGCGCTCGGTTTCATCGGTGCTGCGCTCGGGATGTGGATCGCGCGCGAGATGCACCTGCCGACGATGTTCGTCTGGCGCGTGGGTGGCGAGCGGTTTCCTGTGGTTTGGTCGATCGCCGGCTCGGCGCTGTTCGTGGGGCTGCTGAGCCTCTTGACGCGGCGGCGCGGCTGACCGGCGGCGCATCCAGCTCGGGGTAGTGCCGGAAGATGCCGTCCTCGCTGAAGGGGAGGCGCCGCTCCGACCGCAGGTAGGTCGCGACGCGCGGGCGCGCCGCGACGGCGGCGCGGAGCGCGAGCAGACGCGGGATGTCGGGCGCCAGGCGCGCCATCGCGTTCGGGAAGGCGTACGAGAGCCCCTCGACGACCTGGAACGCGGACAGGTCCGCGTACGACAGGCGCGGCCCGATCAAGAACGCCGCGCCGCTGCGCTCGAGCAGCTTCTCGAGCCAGCCCAGGTACTTGGGGATGCGCTCGCGCACGAACGCCGCCGCGCGCCGCGCCGCCTCGGGCTTCTGGTCGTCGTAGTAGAGGCCGACGTCCACGGGGTGGTGCGTGTCGTGCGCCTCGGCGACCAGGTCGGCGATCGTGAGCTGGATCTGCATCGCCTTGAGCCGGCTCGCCTCGTCGCGCGGCACGAGGCCGAGGCGCGGGCCGAGGTAGGAGAGGATCTCCGACGTCTGCGCGATGCACAGGTCGCCGTCGACCAGGAACGGTGGTGCGAACGGCAGCATGCCGCCGCCTTCGCCGCGCAGCCGCGCCGCCATGTCGCGCATCCCGCCGGGCGTGCGCGCGACGTCCTCGTAGGGCGCGCCGCCCTCTTCGAGCGTCAGGCGCACGAACTCGCCTCGCCCCTGGATGCCGGGCCAGTAGTAGAGCTGGTAGGTCACCCGCCCGATCTTGGGCCGGCAGGAGCCGGACCGGAAGGGGCCATCACTGGCAGACGCCTGCGCTGCACGACCCGTTCTGGCAGACGCCGCCCGCGCAGCAGATCGTGTTGTTGTTGCCGTCGCCGCAGGCCTGGCAGACGTGGGTGGACGGGTTGCACGCGGTCCCGCCGCCGCAATAACCGCTGCCGCTCGGGTGATTGCCCGGGCAGCACGGCTGGCCGACGCCGCCGCAGCCGACGCACGCGCCGCTGTTGCACGTCGAGTAGGGCGCGGTGCAGCCGACCCCGCCGTCGCAGCAGGGCTGGCCGTTGGCCCCGCAGCTGCCCCCCTGGCAACCGCCGTTGCTGCACGTGCCCTGGCCGCCCGCGCACGCCTTGCCGGAGCCGACGCACATCGCGGTGGCCGGATCGCAGCAGCCGCCGCCGTTGCACGACACGCCGTCGCAGCACGGTTGCCCGTCGCCGCCGCAGCCCGCGCATTTTCCATTGGGCGCGCACGCCATGCCCGACTGCGTACAGAAGTCCGCCTGGCCGTTGCCCCCCGGGCAGCAGCTCTGGCCGGCTCCGCCGCAGGTGCCGCACGCGTTGTTGTTGCACGTGCCGAGCGATGGAGTGCCGCCGCAGTTGGTGCCGTTCATCACGCACGTGCCGTCGACGCAGCAGCGCTTGCCGCTGCACGTCGAGTCCGCGCAGCACGGCTGGCCGGGGCCCCCGCAGCCGACGACGTTCCCCCCCTGGCACACGCTTCCGCCGGTGGGCGACTCGCCGCTCGCGAGGCACGTCGAGCCCACGCAGCAGCCGCCGCCGTGGCACGTGTTGCCGCCGCAGCACGGCTCGCCCGGATCGCCGCACGCACCGGTCGCGCCATCGCCGGCGTCGCCGCCGGGGCCGGCGTCCGGCGGCGGCGGCGGCGCATCGGTCGCCGAGTCGGCGCCGCCGTTGCCGGCATCTCCGTCATGGCCGCCGTCGCCGCTGTCGACCGTCCCGTCCGTCGACGCGTCGGCTGCGGGGGGCCGGCCGCCGTCGACGCTCGCCTCGACGGAGGCATCGGTCGCGTCGAACTGGTCGAAGTCGAGCGCGCACGCCGGCAGCACGCAGAGGCACGCGACGGCGAGAGACCACGGCCAGGATCCCATCCGCCCGTATTCTACCGCGCCTTTCAGCCGCCGGCGCTCGTGTATCGGCCGATGGAGGTCTTCCACACGGCGCGGGCTACACCGAAGGACAGGACCGCTCCTCCGAGCGAGGCGAGCAGGGTGCCGCCCGAGAGGGTGCCGAGCAGCGCCTGCGCCGGGTAGGTCGTCATCAGCGCGAGGGGGATGACGAACGTGAAGAGCGCGCGCACCGCCCCCCGGAAGACGCTGACCGGCCAGCGCGCGGCGTCGAAGACGGCGCTGAACAGCTGCGTGAGGTTGTCGATGCGCACGACGTAGAACGCGGCGCTCACCGTCAGGATCCAGAGCGAATAGAGCACGACGACCGCCGCGACCATCATGAGGGTCGCCGCCGCGACGCCTCCCGGCGTCGGCCCGCGGCCGAGCAGGTGGAAGCCCCACGCGAACACGAGGAACGCCGTCAGCACGTTCACGGTCTTCCACGGCTGGAAGCGCGACGTCGACACGAGGAACTGGGCGTCGGCCGGCTTGACGAGGACGAAGTCGAGCGTCCCCTTCCGGATGTGGTCGACGACGCTGACCAGGCTCGGGTTGATGACCCCCTCGAGCACCCCCTGCAGGAAGGTGAACCAGCCCATCACCATGAGCGCCTCGCCGAAGCTCCATCCGGCGACGCTCTGGCGCAGCCGGAAGACGACGTACAGCGGCACGACCGCCGTCACCATCCAGAAGACCTCGATGAATCCGTCGAGCAGGAAGTCGGCGCGGTACTGCATCGCGAGCAGCGTCGAGGCGCGCACCTGGATGGAGAGCAGCCGCAGGTAGCGCACGGGCCGTCAGCCTCCGTAGGCGGCGAAGCGCCGCACGCCGCGCTGCCAGGCGATCGACGTGACCGCGGCGCCGACGCCGACCCACGCCCACTGGCGCGCCAGCAGCGCCACGGCGGTGCGGTGGTCGTGGGCGCCGGTCATCAGCTCGACGGGCAGACCGATCTGGTAGCGGAACGGCAGCCAGTCGACGACGACGCGCAGCGCGTGCGGGAACAGGTCGACCGGGATGAGGTATCCGCTCAGGACGAAGTAGAAGACGAGCCACGCGTCCATCAGCTTCACCGTGCTCTCGACGAAGAGCGACAGCGAGCCGATGACGAGGTTCACGAACAGCGTGAGGAGCCACGCGCCCGCCACGGACACGACCCACAGGGCCCACGTCCACGGGTCGTGGGTGACGGCGGTGCGCCCGACCAGCGCCAGCGCGATGAACGCGACCGGCAGCGAGACGAGGAAGCGCATCGGCATCGCGGCGAGCCCCTCGGCGGCGTAGGCCCAGAGCGGGTGGATGGGCCGGAGCAGGCGCATGGCGAGCGTTCCGTTGCGCACCTCGAAGTTCATCTCGTAGAACGCCCACGAGCCGGTGAGCTGGCGCACGATGAACGTCGCCAGGAAGTACGCGATGAACTGCGGCTCGCCGTAGCGGCCGATGGGCGCCCCCTGCGCCACCGTCGTCCAGAGCGCCAGCATGACGAGCGGCATCGTCGTGGCGAGCACCCACACGAGCATCTCGGCGCGGTAGGCCACCGAGTCGGCGAACCCCACGCGCAGCAGCGTGGGGAGCGCGCGGACCGTGCCCCGGACGCTCACGACGCGGCCTGCCTGCCGCGCGCGAACAGCTCGCTCATCACCTCCTCGAGCGGCGGGTTCTCGACGGTCAGATCGCTGACGGGCAGCTGGGCGAGCGCCTGGGTGACGACGCGATTGACGGCGTCCTTGTGCACGTCGAGCACGCTCTGGCCGGCGTCGTGGCGCACCACGTGGCCGAACGGGGCGAGGTCGCGCGCGTCGACGGCGCGCGCGAAGCGCAGCACGATGCGCTTGTCGGGGCGGATGCGCGCCACGAGCTCCTCGAGGGCGCCGTCGTACACGAGCTTGCCCTTGTCGATGACGATGACGCGCGGACAGAGCTGCGCGACGTCCTCCATGTAGTGGCTCGTGAGGATCAGCGTGGCGGCGTAGCGCTCGTTGTAGCTCTTGACGAAGTCGCGCACGCTCGCCTGCATCGACACGTCGAGGCCGATGGTCGGCTCGTCGAGGAACAGCACCTTGGGGCGGTGGATGAGCGCCGCGGCGAGCTCGCACTTCATTCGCTCGCCGAGCGACAGCGTGCGCGTCGGCTTCCTGACGAGGTCCCCGAGATCGAGCAGCTCGGTGAGCTCGCGCACCGTCGCCTCGTACTGCGCGCGCGGCACGTCGTAGACGGCGCGATTGAGCTCGAACGTCTCGCTCGGGGGCAGGTCCCAGAGGAGCTGCTGCTTCTGCCCGAGCACGAGCATGATCGTCTTGAGGAACGCGTCCTCGCGTCGTCGCGGCTCGTGGCCGCCGACGGCGACCTCGCCGCTGGTCGGGTGAAGCAGGCCCGACAAGACCTTGAGCGTCGTCGTCTTGCCGGCGCCGTTGGGTCCGAGAAAGCCCACCCTCTCGCCGGCCGCGATGTCGAAGTCGATCCCGTCGACGGCGGCTACCGTCGTGTAGGTGCGCCGGAAGACGGACCGCAGCGCCGCGGCGATGCCGGGGGGGCGCTCGTGCACCCGGTAGTGCTTGCGGAGGCCGCGGACGCGGATCACGACGCTGCTTCTAGCAGGAAGCCGCTTCGCGGCGTTCCGCAGAACGGTGCCGGCCCTCGCGCGCCGGTGCGCGGCCGGTCCGGAGCGGGGAGGCATCGCCGGCGCGGCGACGCGCCCGTGTCCCACTGTGGGCAGAGGCGTGGCAGAGTGCTACGCGATCGCGCAACTACGGAGCTGCGCCGGAGCCCGGAATTCGCGTGCTCCGCGACGGTCGCGCTGGGCACGGCCGTTGCTCTGCCTTGGCGGCGGAATGGTTTCAGACGACCGCGTACACCCTCGGGGGGGTGAGCGCGAGGCTCTGGCCGAGGCGGCGGCCGCGGCGCCGCCGTTCGTGGTCGGCATCGGCGCGTCGGCCGGTGGGCTGGACGCGCTCGAGCGCTTCTTCGACCAGCTGCCGAAGACCACCGGCATGGCGTTCGTCGTCGTCCAGCACCTGTCGCCGGACTTCAAGAGCATGATGGACGAGCTGCTCGCCCGGCACACGCAGCTGCCGGTGCTGCTCGTCGAGGACGGGATGCCGGTCCGCGCCGACCACGTGTACCTGATCCCTCCGGGCAAGGAGATGATCGTCTCCGGCGGGCGGCTGCTGCTGAGTGAGCGCGACAACAAGCAGGAGCTGTCGCTCCCGATCGACGTGTTCTTCCGGTCGCTGGCGCAGGACTGCGGTCCGCGGTCGGTGGCCATCGTGCTCTCGGGCGGCGGGAGCGACGGGTCGCGCGGCGTGCGCGACGTGCACGAGGCGGGGGGGCTCGTCATCGTGCAGGACGAGCAGTCGGCGCAGTTCGACGGCATGCCGCGGACCGCGCGCGACTCCGGCGTCGCGCACTGGGTGCTGGCGCCGCAGGACATGCCGCGGGTGCTCGTGGAGCACGCGAGCAACACCGCCTGGCCGAAGCCGTCGAGCGGCATGAAGAAGCGCCTCGGCGGGTCGGGCGGCTTCGAGGCCATCTACGAGCTGCTGGAGCTCGAGTTCGGGCTCGACTTCACGCACTACAAGCCGAGCACCGTGACGCGGCGCATCGAGCGCCGGCTCGCCCTCGCGCGCGCGGAGGACGTGGAGCGCTACGTCGCGCGCCTGCGCCAGGAGCGCGACGAGCTCGACGTGCTCTATCGCGACCTGCTCATCGGCGTCACGCGCTTCTTCCGGAACGAGGAGGCGTTCGAGATCCTCGAGCACCAGGTGCTGCCCGACCTGCTGCGCCGCGGGCCGCGCGACGTGCCGCTGCGCGTGTGGCTCGCCGGGTGCGCGACCGGCGAGGAGGCGTACTCGCTCGCCATCACGATCCAGGAGGCCATCGCGCGCATCGGGGAGCGCCCCGTGAAGATCTTCGCGACCGACGTGCACCGCGGATCGCTCGAGCGGGCGGCGCGCGGCGTGTACGACGAGGAGGCGCTCGTCAACGTGCCGAGCGAGCGCGTGGAGCGCTACTTCCAGCGCACCGGCCGCGCGTTCCAGGTCGCCCCCGACCTGCGGCAGATGATCGTCTTCGCGCCGCACAACGTCATCAAGGACGCGCCCTTCACGCGCGTGGATCTCATCAGCTGTCGCAACCTGCTCATCTATCTCCAGCCTGCGGCGCAGCAGAAGGTGCTGTCGCTCTTCCACTTCGCGCTGAACCGCGGCGGCGTGCTGTTCCTCGGTCCGAGCGAGAGCCCGGGACCGCTCGCGCACGACTACGACACCATCGACAAGCACTGGCGCATCTACCGAAAGTTCAGCGACGTGCGCGTGCCCGTGGACGCGCGGCTGCAGCCGCTGCGCAGCGCGGAGGCGCGCGCATCCCTGCCCAGGGCGCCCGTGGCGCGCCACTCGATGTCGCACCTTCTGGCCGCGTACGACGCGCTGCTCGAGGAGCACATGCCCCCGAGCCTGCTGGTCGACGACCGGGGGGAGCTCGTGCACGCGTTCGCCGGCGCGAGCCGCTTCCTCAGGCCCCGCGACGGCCGCGTGGGGCTCGACGTGCTGCAGCTCGTCGATCCCGAGCTCAAGATGGTGCTCACGAGCGGCATCAAGCGAGCGCTCGCCGAGCCGGGCGCCATCGTCTTCAACGGCGTGCACCTGGCGGTCGACGACGCGACGGCCCCGCACCGGATCACGATCCGTCGGGTGCCGCACGGGCAGGGTGCCAGCAGGCACGTGCTCGTGTCGATCGAGCCCGCGGCCGGTCGCCCGTCGCGCGCCAAGGTCCCCGAGACGGAGCTGGACCTGGACCAGGTCTCGCGGGCACAGCTCGACGCGCTCGAGATCGAGCTCAGCTCGACCAAGGAGAACCTGCAGGCCGCCATCGAGGAGCTCGAGGCCAGCAACGAGGAGCTGCAGGCCTCCAACGAGGAACTGCTCGCGTCCAACGAGGAGCTCCAGAGCACCAACGAGGAGCTGCAGAGCGTCAACGAGGAACTCTACACCGTCAACGCGGAGCACCAGCGCAAGATCGCCGAGCTCGTCGAGCTGACCAACGACATGGACAACCTCCTGTCGAGCACCGACGTCGGCACGATCTTCCTCGACGCGCAGCTCCGCATCCGCAAGTTCACGCCGCAGATCGCGCAGACGTTCAACCTGGTGCCGCACGACGTGGGGCGCCCCATCGAGACGTTCGCGCCCACGATGCACCACCCCGAGCTCGTCGAGGACCTGCGGTGCTGTCTCGCGTCGGGGCAGCGCATCGAGCGCGAGCTGCGGGACGTGCGCGGGCGGTACTACTTCCTGCGCATCCTGCCGTACCGCGCCAAGGCCTCCGTCGAAGGGGTGGTGCTGACGCTCATCGACGTCAGCAGCCTCAAGGAGGCGGAGGACGCGCTCTTCCGAGAGCGCCACCTGCTCGGCAGCCTGCTCGTCGGCGTGCCCGACGCCATCTACTTCAAGGACGTCCGCGGCCGCTTCGTGCGCGCGAACGCGGCGATGGCGGCGCGCCTCGGCCTGCGCGATCCGCGCGACGCGGCCGGCAAGACGGTGTTCGACGTGCTCGACGCCGAGACCGCGCGCGCTCAGAGCGCCTGCGACGACGCGGTCATGCTGTCCGGCGAGCCGCAGCACTACACGCTCGAGAAGCGCATCCGCTCCGACGGCAGCGAGGAGTGGGACGTGGCGACGCGCTTCCCGCTCGAGGACCGCGAGGGGCGCGTCGTGGGCGTCATCGGGATCTTCCGCGACGTGACGCGCGAGAAGCGGGCGGAGGAGAAGATCCAGGAGGCGGTGCGGCTGCGCGACCAGTTCCTCGCGATGCTGTCGCACGAGCTGCGCAACCCGCTGAGCGCGATCGTGACCGCCACGCGCCTGCTCGCGGTCACGGGAGATGATCCCGAGAAGCGCGCGCGGTTCGTCGAGACGCTCGACCGCCAGGCCTCGCAGATGTCGCGTCTGCTCGACGACCTGCTCGAGGCGAGCCGCGTCACGCAGAACAAGATCGAGCTGCGTCGTCGCGTGCTCGATCTGCGCGAGGTCACGCGCGAGGCGGTGAACGCCGTGATGGCCACCATGGAGAGCCACGGGCTGCAATTCGAGGTCGAGATCGGCGATCAGGCGCTCGACGTGGACGGCGACGCGGCGCGCCTGCAGCAGATCCAGGTGAACCTGCTGACGAACGCCGCCAAGTACACGCCTCGCGGCGGGCACGTCCGGCTGCGCGTGGGCCGGGAGGACGGGGCCGCCGTCGTCCGCGTGTGCGACGACGGCGTGGGCATTCCGAAGCAGATGCTCGACTCGGTGTTCGACCTGTTCGTGCAGTCGGCGCGCACGCTCGACCGCGCAGACGGCGGGCTCGGGGTGGGGCTGACGCTCGTGCGGGCGCTCGTCGCGATGCACGGCGGCACGGTGACCGCCCACAGCGACGGCGCGGGGAAGGGGAGCGAGTTCGTGGTGCGGTTGCCGCTGGCGCACGCCGGCGCGTCGCAGGAGCCGCCGCCGGGCCGCCCGCCGCCGGGCGAGGGGGCCAAGGTCGTCGTCATCGAGGACAACGACGACAGCCGTCGCATGCTCGCGACCTACCTGGAGCACGCGGGCTTCGCCTGCGAGACCGCCGCCACCGGTCCGACCGGCCTGGCGCTCATCCGCGACACGAGCCCCGACGCCGCGGTGATCGACGTGGGGCTGCCCGGCATGAACGGCCTCGAGGTGGCGCGCAGCATCCGGCGCGATCCGAGGTACGCGGGGATGTACCTCATCGCGCTGACCGGCTATGGCCAACCGGCCGACCGCGCGGCAGCGCGCGACGCGGGCTTCGACGGGCACATGGTCAAGCCGGTGGACCTGGACCGCCTCGTGTGGGAGCTGTCGCGAACGGGCGCCGAGGCGTAATCAGTGCAGGCGCCCGAGGGGCCCGAGATCGAGGTTCAGATCCTCGGGTTCGAGGCCGAACTTCCCGGCCAGATCGCGCACCGCCTCCTCGAGCTTCATGAGCGCCAGACCGACGTTCTCGATCTGCGCGTCGTCGAGTGTGCCCGCCTCCATGCGGCGGATCGCCTGGCGCTCGAGCAGCTTGCGCAGGAACTCGACGAGCGCGAGCACCAGCTGCGCGACGCTCTTCTGCACGTCCTCCGGCTTGGCGTTCCATCGCGCGGCGGCGCCGGCCTTGCGCTTCACCTCGGCTCGCAGCGCCGCCAGCTCGGCGCGCCGGACCGGGACGACGCGCGTCGATTCGCGAGCCGGCCGCGCACGGGCGGGCGCGCGCGTGGGGCGCTTGCGCCGGGTCACTCGAGCTCCGTGAACGCGTACGGCGGCCAGGGTCCCGTCGCCACGACGCGCGCCGCCGGCATGGCGACGGCGAGCGACTCCACGCGCGCGCGGTAGTCGCCCAGCGCGGCGCGCGGCACCAGGTGGAAGACGCTCGCGCGCAGCGGGGGCGCGTCGTGCGTCTCGATCGATTCGGCTCGGACCAGAGAGGAGAGCGCTTCGCGCACGCGCGCCAGCTCGGGGATGGCCGCGTGCGCCGAGCGCGCCCGAAGCCATCGCGTCCCGGGGCCCGCCGGGAGCTCCGGCGCGGGTGCGGTCGCGCCGGCGCCGGGCGCGTAGAGGCGCAGCGTCAGCTGATCGCACCCTCGGGTGCGCTCGAGGGAGGCGGCGAGCGCGGGGACGCGAGGACCGAGCCCTTCGCGCAGCTCCCCCGCGTCCAAGACCATCGCGCCGAAGCGCATGGGCAGGATCGCGTCGCTGGCGCGGCCGATGCCGCGCACGACCTCGTCGTGGGCGCGCAGCGACGGCGGCGCGATCGAGGGTCGGTCCTCCATCTCGCCCACGACGGCGTCGATCGCGCCGAGGGGGATGGTGCGCAGCGGCTCGTCGGCGAGCCCGGTGCCGGGGGACGCGTCGAAGCCGGCCGGGACGAGCGCGTAGACGTACAGCCCCTTCATCGCCGTCCTTCGTCGCCCAGGATGCGGTCGGCCGCGCAGAGCAGCGCCGAGAGCCGAACGTAGACGAGGTCGACCTCGGCGAGGCCGAGCACGACGTCACCCGTGACGACGACGCCGCGGTTGAGCACGTGGTCGACCAGCTCGAGGAGCGATGCGTCGGCCTGCTCGAGCAGGTCGTCCTTCGGCCGTCGGCCCCGGCTCCGTCGCCGCGCCTTCACGAGGCGGCCCTCCGGCCACGCAGGTCGACGAAGTGGTAGGGCGGCCACGGCCCGGTAAGCGTGACCGCGCATCCGCTCTTCGACAGAGAGGCCGTCGCGCGCGTCACGGCGGCCTCGAAGTCGCGCGCCGTGCGCGTGGGGACCAGGAACACGGCATCCAGCAGGACGCGCGCGGCCACCTCGCGCGACACGGGCGGGCGCTGCACGGAAGCTCGCGCGCGATCGGCGAGGTCGGAGAAGGCGCGCCCCACGTCGCGCCGCGCCAGGCGCAGCGCCTCGCCGACGCCGTCGTGCTCCGCTTTCCTCGAGAGCAGGAAGCTCGTTCCGGCGCCCGAGCGGCTCCGCTTCGGCGCCGTCCGCTGCCGCGCGATCTGGCGCGCGCGGCGCTCGTCGACGGTGACGCGCACGCCCCACTCGAGGCAACCCTCGATGCGATCGGCGATGCGATCGATCCGCGCGCGGATCTTGCGCACGTGCGCGACGGCGCGCTCGTCGCCGCCGAACAGCGTGAAGAGCTTCATCGGGACCGCCGTGCAGCCGAGCGCGACGTGCTCGACGACGCGCTCGTGGCCGGCCGCGCACTTTCCGACCCAGTCGAGGTCGCGGAGCCCGCGCTCGATGGACTCCTGCCCGTAGAGCGCGAGAGGCGCGTCGGCGACGACCAGCCACAACGAGCGGCCGACCTCGACGATGCGTGCGGGTCCGGTGCCGGGCAGCCCCCGCGGCGCGCGTTCGAGGGCGGGCGCGCGCGGGCAGCGGGCGACGCAGTACACATACACCGCCGACGGCTTCTTCATCGAGGCCGCCGCAGCCTAGCGCACCCGGCCGCGGCTCGCCTTCCGTCCGCCGCGCGCCTTGCCTCGCTTGGGGGCTGGCGCGGTCCGCGGCGACCCCTTGGCCGGGGGCAGCCTCGGGGGCGCCGGCGGCGTCCCCGGGTCGTCGCCCACGTCGGCCTCGATGGCCTCGACGGCGAAGCGCGCGCCGGCGCCGGCCTGGGGCTCCTCGTCGCGGTCGCGCGCGCGCGCCGCGCGCATGCGAGCGATGACGCTCGCCTCGATGCTGGCGTACTGCTCCTCGTCGATGTGCCCGAGCTCCAGGTCCATCTCCGCCGCGAGCAGCTCCTCGCGCAGCGTGGTCTCGTCGTCGGTCTCGGCGTTCGCCGCGTCCGCCACGCGGCGCAGCACCCAGCCGATCCCTCCCGCGAGGAGCTTGTCGACGACGATCACGCGCGCTCGAGCTTGAGGCGGATGTTGACGAAATTGTACGGCGGCCAGGGGCCCGTGTACTTGAACGTCAGGTTCTCGTACCTGGCGCCGATCACCTTCACGGCGGCGTCGAAGTCCGGCTCCTTGTCGCGGCGCACGAGGAACGCGGCGTTCATGATCATCTTGTCGCCGATGGGGCGGTTGGCGCGCGACGCCACGGCGACCGGGCGCAGCTCGTCGAAGATCTCCTGGAGGTAGCGCTCGCTGCGCGCCTGCAGCGCCGCGTCGACGAGGCGCCCGTACTGCATGCGCGCGAAGTACGTCGATCCGTGCCGCGAGGCGATCTCCGCCTTCAAGCGGCGGATGTCCTCGTCCTCGCGCTCGAGCTCCTCGACGATCCGGTCGCGCTCCCAGAGGACCTTCAGGCCGTACTCGAGCTTGTCCTCCATCTTCACGAGCACGTCCTTGAAGGCGTCGTACGCCGACCGGAGCAGCTGGTGGATGTCCTCGCGCGTCTTGAACACCGTGCCGAACGACATCGGGATCACCGTGTGCTGGCGCATGACCGTCTCGTTCACGCGCTCGTGCGCGAGGACGTTCTGCCGCGTCGGCTCGTACAGCTCGATCGGCGTGTCGCTCACGATCGCCGCGATGTCCCTGAAGTTGACGGTGTGCACCTCGGTCGGCTCGGCGCCGATGCCGATCGAGCCGAACGTGAGCGGCCTGTCGCTCTGGATGACGCAGTAGACGTACTTGCCGCGTTGCGCCGTCGCCGGCGACGCGCCGCCGTTCGTGGCGGCGGCGGCGGCGGCGAGCGGGGTCTCGCGCACGTCGCTCTTCTCGGGGGCGGGACGCGCCACGGACTTGGCGCGGCGCGCGGGCGCCTTCGGCACGGCCTTGGACTTGCTGCTCTTGGCGGTCTGGCTCGTTCGCGGCATGTCAGGCCCCTCCTCCGACTCGCTTGGAAACCCGGCTGCGCACCGAGGGTCGCGAGCCGCCCCCACCGCTGCGCGACAGCATCTTCTCGATCGTCTCCAGCAGCGTCTCGGGCAAGCAGGGCTTGGCCAGGAAGCCGTCGCAGCCGGCCTCGCGCGCCCCCTGCGAGTGACCCTCGAGGGCGTGGCCGGTCAGCGCGATGACCGGGACGTGCCGCGTGCGGTCGTCGCTCTTGAGGCGGCGCGTCGCCTCCCAGCCGTCGAGCACGGGCAGCGACAGATCCATCACGATGACGTCGGGCACGGCCGACGTGGCCTTCTGGATGGCCTCGAGCCCGTTGGACGCTTCGATGACCTCGAACCCCGAGTAACGGAGGAACTCGGCGTACATCGCGCGGTTGTCCTCGAAGTCGTCGACGATGAGCACTGTGCGCGGTCTGGTCATTTCTTCCTCGACTTGATCGGCAAGACGAGCGTGAACGTGGAGCCCTGTCCGATGCGGCTCACGAGCTTCAGGCGCCCGCCGAGCACGTCGGCCAGTCTGCGGCAGATGGCCAGGCCGAGGCCCGTGCCGCCGTACTGGCGGGTGGGCGACGCGTCGACCTGCTGGAAGTCGCCGAAGATCCGCTCCTGGTCGTTCTCGGCGATGCCGATGCCTGTGTCGGCGACCGAGATCCACAGCTCGTGCTCGGACCGATGCCGGGCGACCGAGATGGTGACCGACCCTCGGGGGGTGAACTTGAGCGCGTTCGACAGCAGGTTGACCAGGATCTGCTTCACTTTCGGCCGGTCGCTGTGGACCTTCGGCAGCTTCGTCGCGATCTCGTGGCGCACGCTCAGCTTCGAGCGCAAGGTGAGCGGCTCCACCTCGGCGAGCACCTCGCGGATGAGACCGGGCACCTCGAAGGTCGACAGGTGCACGGGCATCCTGCCTGCCTCGATGCGCGAGATGTCGAGGATGTCGTTGATGATGGCGAGCAGGTGCTTGCCGTTGGAGTCCACGCGCTCCAGGCTGCGGCGCTGGTTCGGCGCCAGCGCGCCGCTGACACCCTGCAGCAGCATGCTCGTGTAGCCCAGGATGGCGTTGAGCGGCGTCCGGAACTCGTGGCTCATGTTCGCGAGGAACTGGCTCTTCAAGTTGGACGCCTGCTCGAGCTCGATCTGCTGGCGGCGTAGCAGCTCGTTCTGCCGCACCAGCTCCGCGGTCGCGTCGTGGACCTTCTGCTCGAGCTCCTTGCTGGCCCGCTCCAGCTGCTCGTACAGGCGCGCCTTCTCGAGCGCCTCGGTGCGGTCGTGCAGGACCGTCACGACGGCCGTCAGCTCGCCGTGCTCGCTCGTGATCGTGCCGCTGATCGCCTCGACGGGCACCGGCTGGCCGTTCTTGGGATCGACGAGACCGAGCTCGCCCCGGAAGCGCGTCCCGGGGGCGAAGAAGACGTTGGCCACGTGCGACGAGAGGTGCGCGTCGTTGGCGCGCACGCGCCGGACCTCGTCGGGCGGCGCGCTCTCCGGCGCGGTGAACAGGCGCTCGGCGGGGGTGTTCATCAGCGTGATGGCCCCGTTGGCGTCGCTCACGACGATCGGATCGGCCGCGGCGTCGATGATGACGTCGAGGCGATCGCGCTCCGCGCGGACGGCGGCCTCCGCGGTGCGCAGCTTGCGGTAGTTCTCCTCCACCTCGAGCATCGCGAGCTGCAGGTCCGTCACGTTGCGCAGGACGGACACGATGCCCAGCCCGTCCGGCGTCTCGATGTTCGTGCTCATCAGCTCGAACAGGCGATCGGAGCCGTCGCTCGGGTCGACGAGCGGCAGCTCGCGACGCACCTCTTCCGTGCCGGCGATGACCCCCCGCGACAGGCTCGCCGACAGGAGCATGTTGTTGAGGGCCACCGCGCGCCGTCGCCCTTCGCTCTCGTCGTCCTGCGAGGCGAGGTACGACTCGGCGCGGGGGTTGGCGATGACCAGGCGGCCCTCGGGATCGGTCAGCAGGACCGGATCGGGCACCGCGGCGAGCACGCTCTTGAGCAACGCGCGCTCTCGCGCGAGCAGGCGCTCGGCGCCGCGGAGCCTTTCCAGCTCGACCAGACGCCGGAGCTCGCGGCCCATCGCCTCGATGAACCACTCGAGCTCCGGCCCGACCTTGGGGGGCGGTGACACGACCAGCAGCGCGTCGGGCGGACGCTCGGGGCCGCTCTGGCAGGGGATGGGGATCGCGAGGCGAAGCCTCGGGCTGCCGCCGTCGCCGGTCGCCATGCGCAGCTCGGTGGGCTCGCCCGCCAGCAGCGCCCGCACGAGCGGATCACCCTGGTCGTCGAGGTCCGCACGCAGCCCGCTCACGCGCGACGCCTCGATGCCGTGCGCCGTCACGCCGACCAGACGCGCCGTGTCGCCCTCGGCCACGCGCAGCGCGAAGAGGACCTCGCGCGCGCCGGCGTGGCGGACGACGTACTCGACGGCGACCTGAGCGCAGTCCGCGACGTCCTCGCAGCGCAGCAAGGCGTCGGCCAGCGCGACGCGCGGGTCGGCGCGCTGCGCCAGCGAGCGACGGCCCACGGATTCGAGGGCGGCGGAACGCTGCATCGACTACCTCGCGGGCGCGCGCGCCCGCCGACGCCGCGGGGCGGCCGCGGGCTCGGACAGCTCCTCTCCGCCGGCCGCGAGCCTTGCGCGCAGCGCCGCGTTCTCCGCCAGCACGGCTTCGTGCGTGCCGGCGTCGATCGCGGGCTTCGCGGCCGAGGCGACCTGCCCGACCGCCTCGGAGTACTTCAGGTACGTGTCGATCGACGCGACGACGACGCGCGCCTCGACGGTGATCAGGTCGATCCCGACCAGCGATACGCGCACCCACGCGTCGATCACGATCCCCTTGTCGAGGACGCGATCGAGCACGTCGATGAGGCTCGTTCCGCCAGAAGCTCTCTCTACGGGCATCTCGTCACTCCTTGCGGTTTCCGTTGCGTCGCTTCGCGCGCTTGGGGGCTCGCGAGGCCGGGCCGCCCAGCTGGGCGACGCGCCGCTCGAGCGCGGCCAGCTGCTTGCGCAGCTGCTCGTTCTCGGAGGCGAGCGACTCGCGTCGCGGCGCCAGGTGCGGGTCGTACTTCCACCAGTCGAGGCCGACTTCCTCCGCCTTGTCGATCGAGCAGACGATGAGCCGGATGCGGATGGTCAGCAGCTCGACTTCCGCGAGCGAGATGCGGATGTCGCCGGCGACGACCAGGCCCTTGTCGAGCACGCGATCGAGCACGTCGACGAGGCCGGTCGCACGCTGGCCACCGTGATAGAGAGCCGAGTCCTGGCGCATCCGCGGGTTCCCCATCCTGCCCAATCGGCGCCGGCGATTCCAGAGTGAAAACAACGACCGCGCGAATGGGCGCGCGTCGTCCCATGCGGCGTAGCGGGCACATGCGGCGGCTCGGCACCGGGCGTGCAGCTCGGTCGGCGTATGCCCATCGCCCCCGACCGCGACACGAGCGACGCGCAGTCGCTCCAACTCAAGCTGCGGCTGGCCGCCGAGCCCGAGAGTGGCGCCTACGAGGTGTCGATCGAGCTTTCCGAGGTCGACGTCCTCGTCGAGGTGCTCGACGTCGATCTGCGCCGCGCCATCCGCACGGCCGCGGATCGGTGCGCGGAACAGCTGCGCGCGCGAGGCTATTCGGTCACGGCCGCCGAGGTGATCGGCGCCCTGGAAGAGGCGCTCGAGAACTCCGAGCTCGTGCACAAGGCGGCGCAGCCCGCGAACTGAGCTCGTCGGACGGGGCCCCGGCCCTTCCCGGCCGCGTCACCCCCCTGGCCAGGCCGGCAGCTCGACGTGGAACGTGGTGCCGCGCCCGACCGCGCTCTCGACCTCGACCGAGCCGCCCATCGCCTCGACGAGGTGCTTGACGATGGCGAGGCCGAGCCCGGTGCCGCCGCGCTCGCGCGATCGACCCGGGTCGACGCGATAGAACCGCTCGAACAGCCTGGGCAGGTGCTCCTCGCCGATGCCGGGCCCGTCGTCGGACACGTCGAGCGTCGTGCGGTCGCCGTGGCGCCGCCCCGCGATGCGCACGACGCCGCCGCCGTCCTTGCCGTACTTGATGGCGTTGTCGGCGAGGTTCTCGATGATCTGCTCGATGCCCACCGGATCGCCGCTCGCGACGGCGTCCGCGGCGACGTCGACCTCCACGCGCGCTCCGCGCTGGGCGGCGCGGTCGCGCAGCGTGGCGCGCACGTGCTCTGCGATGGCCGCGACGTCGACGCGCTCGCGTGACGCCTGCTCGGGCGGGCGGGCCTCCAGGTCGCTCAGCGTCAGCAGCCCCTCGACCAGGGCGCCGAGGCGGCGGGCGTGCCGGTGGATGATCTCGAGGAACTGGCGCGTCGTCGGCGCGTCGACCGAGCCGCGCAGCAGCGTCTCGGCGTAGCCCTGGATGGCCGTGACGGGGGTGCGGAGCTCGTGGCTGACGTTGGCGACGAAGTCGCGCCGCACGACGAGGAGCTTGCGCAGCCGCGTCAGGTCGCGCAGCACGGTGACCACGCCGCCGCCGCGCGCCGCGAGCGGACGCACGTAGAGCGCCACCGTCCGCGAGCCCGCCTCGAGCTCCGCCTCGCTGGTCTGTCCGGTGCGCGCCGCCGTCTCGATGAGCGCGCGCAGCCGGGGCTCGGCCACCGCCTCGTTCAGCGGCTTGCCGACGAGCGCCGCGCCGAGGATGGTGCCGGCCGCGGGGTTCGCGAGCGCGACGACGTTGCCGGCGTCGAGCACGAGCACCCCCTCGGCCATCCCGGCGAGGATCGCGCTCAGCCTGTCGCGCTCCTCGGTCAACTCTCCGAGCTTGGCCTCGAGCTGCGCGGCCAGCGACGCGAGCGTGCGCGAGAGCACGCCGAAGTCGTCGGGCGACGTCGAGGGGACGATGGCGAAGTCGCCCTGGGCGATGCGCGTCGCGCTCTCGGTCATCGCGCGCAGCGGGCGCGCGGCCAGGCGCGAGGCGAGCCAGCCGAGGAGGAGCGCCGCGCCGATCGCGAGGGCGAAGGCGACCGAGAGGCGGCTTCGCATCGCGCGCACCGTCGCGTCGATGTCCGCCAGCGGCGCGCCGAGGCGCAGGACCATCCCGTCGGCGGCAGGGACGGCCACGAAGCGCATCGCGACGCCGTCGACCAGGCGCGTGGCCCGCCCGATCGCGCCGCGGCGCGCGCTCTGGAGCTCGGGCAGCCCGTCGCCCGAGGGGGCGCGCGCCGGGTCGGCGGCGGTCGAGTCGCCGAGCACGCGCCCGTCGCGATCGAAGATGGTGACCTGCGCGTGCACGACCAGCCCCAGGCGGCCGGCCAGCTTGTCCGGGTGGCGGCGCCCTTCGCCGACCCACTGGGCGGCGCCCTGCGCCTGCTGATCGAGGCGCGCGTCGAGCTGCCGCTCGAGATCGCCCCCGAGGGTGCGATTGAGCTCGAGCAGCACGAGCAGCACGATCGCCGTGACCAGGGCGAGGTGGCTCGCGAGCAGCTTGGTCCGGAACGACAGCGCCACGCGGCCCGCTCACCCGATCTGTTTGAGCCGGTAGCCGAAGCCGTGCACGGTCTCGACGACCTCTCCGTAGGGGCCCAGGCGCTCGCGCAGGCGGCGCACGTGCGTGTCGACGGTGCGCGAGCTGGCCTCGCCCGAGATGCCCCACACCTCCTCGAGCAGCTGCGCGCGCGTGAACACGCGCCCCGGGTGCTCGAGCAGCAGCTGGATCAGCTTGAACTCGAGCGGCCGAAGCTGAAGCTCCGCGCCGTCGAGGAACACGTGGTGCCGGACCGGATCGACCTCGAGCCCCTTCCACCGCAGCTTGCGGTCCTCGCCGGTCATCGCGCGCGCCGCGCGGCGCTCGGCGGTGCGGCGGGCGAGCGCGCGCACGCGCATCACCAGCTCGCGCACGCTGAACGGCTTGACCACGTAGTCGTCGGCGCCCACCTCGAAGCCGAGCACGCGGTCGTACTCGTCGCCGCGCGCGGTGAGCATCAGCACCCCGACGTCGGCGAGCGCCGGATCGGCCCGCAGCTGCCGGCACACCTCCGTCCCCGAGACGTCGGGCAGCATCAGATCGAGGACGATGACGGCGGGGCGCACCTTCGCCGCGAGCACCAGCCCCGCCTGGCCGCTGCCGACGCCGTCGACCTCGAAGCCGGCGTCGCGCAGGTTGAAGGTGACGAGCTGCCGCAGATCCGGCTCGTCGTCGACCAGCAGGATGCGATCGGGGGTGGCGGGAGCCGGGGACACCTCGGAGAGCATGATGCCAGCTTCCGGGTCGTTCAGCGACTGCTCGTGGGCGCCTCTCCGGGCAGGTAGAAGCCGTACTTGCGCAGGATGGCGCGCCCCTCGGAGCCGCCGAGGAACGCCTCGAACGCCTTGCCGGCGTCCTCGCCCGCGCCGTGCTTGCAGGCGACCATCATCTGGCGGATGGGCGTGTGCAGGGCGTCGTCGACGAGCGTGGAGCCGCCGCCGCTCACCTTCGCGAGCGAGAGCGCGACGATGGCCACGTCGGCATTGCCCGACTGCGCGAACTGGAGCGTCTGCTCGATGTTCTCGCCGTAGACGATCCGGCCCTGGACGGCCTGCCACACCCCGGCCTTCTGGAGGGCCTCGCGCGCCGCCTTGCCGTAGGGCGCGTGCTCGGGGTTGGCGATGGCGATCTTCGAGAAGCGCGCGGCGTCGGCGAGATCCGCGATCGCGGCCGGCGCCTTCTTCGGATCGGGCGTCCACATGACGATGCGCCCGACGGCGTAGAGCTGCTCGGTGGCGCCGTCGCAGACGCCGGAGTGGATCGCGTCGTCGACGAACGACTGGTTGGCCGCGGCGAACAGGTCGAACGGCGCCCCCTCGCGCAGCTGCTTGGACAGCAGCCCCGAGGCGCCGAAGGAGACGAGCACCTTGCGCCCCGTCTCCTGCTCGTACTGCGCGGCGGCCTCCTTGAAGGCGAAGGTCAGCGACGACGCGGCGGCCACGTGGATGGGCTGGTCGGAGGCGTCGGCCTTGCGGTGGCATCCGGCGCACGCGCAGGCGAGCGCGGCGAGGGCCGCGGTCAGCACCTTCGGCGAGACGGTCGAGATCATGCGGGCTTCAGAGGTCGAAGGAGAGGCCGACCAGCGGCGTGACGCCGAGCGTCCTCGCGAGGTGGAAATTGTACGGTACCTCGACGAGCGTGTTGAACGACGTCGTTTTGGTGAGCGGCAGCGAATAGCCGAGCAGCGCCTGGATGCCGAGGTCGAGCCGGTCCTGTCCGGCGGCGCGCGGGGCGTACGTGAAGATCGCCGCAGCCTGGAAGTGGTGGTAGCTCCAGCCGATCTGCGGCAGGAGCGCGAACGTCGTGAAGTGGTCGGAGCCCGGCGCCAGCGGCCCGGTGTACTGCTCGGTCCACTGGAACATGAGGCCGACGCGGATCGTCTCGCTGACGAAGTACGACGCGCCCATGAACTGGGAGACGAGGAGCTTGTCGCCGATGCTGAAGCTCTTCTTCGAATTGTCGAAGTTGTTCGTGTACAGCGGCACCCCGATGTTGTCGGTGACGACGACGTCACCGGCTTCGCGCGCGGAGGCGTCCAGCGCGATGGCGGTGCAGGCGATGGCGGCGGCGGTGGCGAGCAGACTCTTGAGCATGGTTCGGTCGTACCTTTCCCGTGCGCCCCTCCGAGTGACATCTCGGCGCGCTTGTTTCGTGCGCTTTACACGCGCGTGAATTGATTCAGGGCACCTTGCACTGCCCCATGCCGCTGCAGCCCAGGTTCGGCGGGTTGGGGCAGTCGGCGGCCGTCGTGCACGGCTGGGTGCAGCGCATCCCCTTGGAGTTGAAGTCGAAGCAGTCCATCGACTGGCAATCGGAGCTCTGCGTGCACGGCGCGCCGAAGGTGCCCGGGCCGCCCGACTCCCACGATCCGTCGTAGCCGGGTGTGCTGCCGTCGCCGTGGTTGCAGCCGGGGCCCGTGCGGCCGTCGGCGCAGGACTCGGCGTCCGAGGACGGTCCGGCGTCGGCGCCGCCGCCGCCGTCCGCGCCCCCGGTGCACGAGCAGGCGCCGTACTGGCCGCCGGTGCCGCACGTCTGCATGCCCGCCGCGCCGCCGGCGCACGAGCAGGCGTGCGCCTCGCCCGGCATGCACGATCCGCCGCTGCCGGAGCCGCTGCTGCTGCAGCCGCCGACGAAGGACGCCAGGATCAAGGCCGGAGCGACGAGGGGGACGAGAAAGCGAGCATTCATGGGCGATCCCAGCGTACTGCAACCGGCGTGCGCGGCGACGATGTGACAGCGCCATCACACCCCGGGGATCGCGGCGTTGCAGGCACCGCTGCGGGAACACGGGGATGGATCGAGCGCGCACCGGGGGAGCGCCCCGGAGCCGGTCACACGCCGGCGACACGCGTGCGCCAGCGCCCCCCGCGCCACCAGCATGGCTGCATTCGTGCGCTCGCCGCACGGGCGCGACGCGCTGGCCTCGCGGATGCAAGGGATCGCGGGCATGCACGTCCTCTCGCGCTCCGCCCTGGGTCTCGGACTCCTCACGTTACCGATGCTCGCCGGGTCGGCCTGCAGCTCGCCCGATCCCGGCGTGCCGCCGTACACGCACTATGGCAGCACGTCCTCGTCCGGCTCGGGCGGCGGCGCGGCGTCCTCCGGCTCCGGATCCAGCTCCGGGTCGAGCGGCGGCTCCAGCGGCGGATCGACGAGCTCCTCGTCGTCCGGCGGCAGCACGAGCAGCGGCGGCTCCTCCGGAGCGAGCGGCAGCGGCAGCGGCTCCGGGTCCGGGAGCAGCTCGGGCAGCGGTTCGGGAAGCAGCTCCGGCAGCAGCTCGGGGAGCAGCTCCGGCGGCGCGATGGACGCCGGCGGCTCCGGCGGGGGCGCGCCGTTCGGCGCATCGTGCACGCAGGGCTCCGACTGCGCCTCGGGCGACTGCCAGCTCTTCTCGGGCAAGGGCGGCTCCTTCTGCACGCAGCCCTGCCAGACCGCCGCCGACTGCCCCAACCCGCCGAACCTCGGTTGCAACGGGATGGGGCAGTGCAAGGTGCCGTGATGCTCCCGGCCGAGAAGGAGTCCCCAGGACCCGCGTCGGGCACGAGGCGCGTGCGCCGCTGGTGGGTCGATCTGACGGTCGGGCGGCTGAGCGCGCGCGTCGAGCTGCGCCGCCTCGTGGCCGTGCGCATCGCCGGGCGCGACGTCGTGCGTCTCGACGATCTCTGGGCCGTGGCCCACCTCGGCGTCCCCGCGGCCGATCTGGCGCTCGACTTCATCGGCGACGACGGGACGCGCTTGCGCGACCGCGAGCCCGCCGGGATCCCGTGGCGCGCGCTCTCGACCGGGTACGTCTGCGTCGCGACGCGCGACCTGCTCTGGCAGCCGACGCCGGAGCGGCCGCCGTCCTGGGACGTGCGCGCGGTCGCCCTCATCGTCGCGTCGGCCGCGTAGGCGAGCGCGCCCGACTCGTGCCCGCAGCGCGCCTCGCGCCCTACTCGAGCACGATCGTCCCGCTGCTCCGCCCCCAGCCCTCACCCCAGCCGGCGCAGATCCGTGGCGCGCCCTTCGGGGTGTCGCACCGGCTCAGCGTCATTCCGATGGCCTCGCCGGCCTCCCCCTTCATGCCGATCGAGTCCAGCGGGACGGCCAGCTCGATGACCCACTCCTCATCCATGTCGTCGGGGTGGTTGAGCGTGCCGTCGCGCTCCTGCGAGGCGTGCGCTCCGCTGCTCCACGAGTAGTCCCATTCGCCGCCGCCCTTGCGCATCGAGTCGGTGAGGACGGCTTTGGGCGACACGTCGATGGCGTACTGCACGCCGGGGCGCGAGAAGACGACCCGGAACGCGTCGTCGAGCCAGAGCGGCCCGTCGGGCTTGTCGGTACGCGACTCGATGTCCTCGTCGGCGGCGTACAACGACAGGTAGAGGTAGCCGTCGCCCCAGACGGCCCGTGCCTCGGAGTAGGGGCGGGCGGTTTCGCCATGTTTCAGCAGGAAGCCGTGCGTCCTCGCCGGTCCCGGTGGGCGCAGCCAGCCTGGATCGTCGGTGTCCCCGTCGAGCGTGATGGCGTTCGTGACGTGGGGGACGCGCAGGACGACGCCCCCGTGCGCCGTGGCCGCCGACACTGCGGCGGCGATTCGCGCAGCGGCGCGTCTCGCCGCCCAGCGGCGCGCCGCCACGCCGCCCCCGGCCATCAGCAGCGCCGCGCCGAGGCCGAGCGCCATCCACGTTTGCGTCTTCATCGGTGAGCGCACTGCCACGGCAACCTAGAACGACTTGTACGACGCCACCGACACGCCGAGGACGGCCACCGCGAAGGCGAGGAGGAACGCGGCGACGAACGCGCGATGCGCGAGGACGGCCACGTTCCGCCGGGTCGCATCCTCGGTGTAGACCGGCAGCGACAGGTGAGCGATGCACCCCGCGAGCGCGAGGGCGACCGCACCGACGGCCAGGTGCTCCTTGCGCTCGAACATCCATCCGAGCTTGGGGACCTCGATGAAGATGTGCTGCTTCACCCGGTTCCGGTACTCCGGGTAGATGTACGCGCCGAACAGCGCCGTCACGATGCAGAAGCCGGTCGCGAGCGACACCGACAGCCGGGCGCGCCTCCTCGGGTTGCGCAGGAAGATCGCGGGGTGGAGCAGCGCGGCGACCGTGAGCCAGCCCAGGTGCCCGTGGACGCGCTCGAGCACGCGCAGGAGCAAGGTCGTCGTCATGGCATGAAGATCCCCTGGAAGCCGATCAGGACGGCGACCACGACGACGCACGTGCAGAGCACGCGAACGGTCTTCGCGAGGTCGGCGCGCGCGGCCATGAACGCCAGCGGGATCAGCATGCCGGCGACGTAGCTGCCGACCCCCAGCCTCCAGAACATGGCGATGTACGCGGACCAGACGATCTTCGCCGGGTCGGGCTCCTTCTTGAAGAGCACGTCGTACGCGCGGAGCACGGCGTACGTCGCGGGGATCGAGAGGACCGACGCGAGGGCGGTCGCGATGGCGGCGGGAAGGTGCTTCCGCAAGAGCCCGGGCCCACCATCGGATGGGGCTTCATGCATGCGGCAACGGTACTACCCCGCCGACCGCGCCGTTGTTACACGTACGCGACACGCCGAGCGGCGTGGATCTCGGCCGCGCGCTCGTGCGAAGCTGAGCGGCGTGTGGTGGCGAGCCGCCGTCGTCCTCGCGCTGCTGCTGGTGTCACGGGCCGCGCTGGCGCAGGCCCCGGACCCCGCCGTGCTGGCGGCCAAGTCGAACGAGCAGCTGAGCGATCTCGCCGCGAGCCCACGCAGTGATCCGCTGCTTCGGCGCAGCGCGGCGACGGCGCTGGTCACGCGCCTCGCCGAGGAGGGCAGGTTCGACGAGGCCGATGCAGCCGGACGGCAGTTCGCCCGCGTCGTCGACCCCGCGGCCGTCCGGCGCACATCGGTGCTGCGCCGGCGAGCACGGATCCAGCTCGGGTCGCTCGTCGCGCTCGCAGCCGCGGTCGGCGCGGCGCTCCTGTCCATCGTCGCCGCCCGGCCGTCGCTCCCGGGAGCGGCGCAGGCGGTGAGGCGAATGGCGCCGGCCATGATCTTCTTTCTGGTCTACGCGGGCGGCGTCGGCGGCTTCATGGCGTCGTCGTACGAGAGCGGGAGCGCCGCGCCGTTCCTGCTCTTCGCGGGGGCGATGCTGCCCTATCTCGCCCTCCTGCGGACGTGGAGCGCCGTCGGCTCGCCGCACCTCGCCGCGCGCTCGTTGCGGGCGGTCGCGGCCGTCGCCGGAGCGCTCGCCCTGGGATTCCTGTCCGTCGCGCTGGTGAACCCGAAATACCTGGAGGGCTTCGGCCTGTGAGCGACCGCGCGCCCGAAGACGAAGAGGACCGGCCGCTGAAGCCGGAGAGCGTGCGGGCCGTGCGGGCCGGGCACGGGGCCAACTGCTCGAGCATCGGAAGCGTCGTCGACACGCTCTTCGCGAGCGCGGTGGTCGGAGGCGCCGTCTTCGCCGTCGTCATGGCGGCGATGAAGAGGGAAGCGATCACGGTCGTGCAATCGTCGCAGACGAGGTCTCCCGCGCCGCCCGAGTCCCGTCGCGACGAGGACGACGGGGCGCGGGGCTGACACACGGCCTCGGGCGGCTCCGGCTCGACGTCGGCCCGGAGCAGCCCGAGCTCCGCGCGAGCCGCCACGTCCGCCCGAGGTGGGCGGACGCGGCGGGCATCGGCCGCTGTGCGACTACTTCACCAGGTACGAGATCGGCTGGCTCCACTCGCCCTCGCCGGTCCTGGTCAGCGCGCGGTAGCGGAAGGACACCGTCGCGCCGGGCGTGAGGCCGGTGACGATGGTCTTCGACTGCAGCGTGCCCGGCAGGTCGACCCACGTCTTGCCGCCGTCGGCGCTCGACTGCCACTCGTAGGCGGCGCGGCGGGCGACGACGTCGGCCGTGAGCTTCACGGCGCCGGTGACCGGGCCCGGCCTGGCGGCGAAGACGTTCTTGCCGCGCAGGAACGGCTTCTTCACGCCGATGCCGGCGCTCTGGATGACCGACCCCGAGGTCTCGGGGTTGGCGTCCGCCACCTTCTGCACGTACGCGCGCAGCTGCTCGAGCAGCCTCACGAGCGTCGTGCGCTTGTCGTTGCGGATGGCGACGGCGCCGTGCGCGCGCGTCTTGGCCACGGTCTCGGACGCGTCGAGATCGTTGATGGCGACCGTGACCGTGGCGAGGGTGGGATCGGGGTTGGGGAACATGGCGTTGCCGGTCATCGCCTGCACGATGGCCTTCGCGACGCCGATGAGGGCGGGGACGGGGTGGGGCAGCTTGAGGATGGCGATGGATCGAGCGGGTTGTTTGGGAGTGGTCATGGCTCTCTCGGGGTGGGATGCGTCTGGTCGGTCTCGAAATGGGTCGTTTCGGGTCGTGGAATTCTCTTTTCGATCTCCTCCTTTCGCGCTGCGACGTCGTCGAGCGACGTTTCGAGCGGGTCGAGCGGCGTGATGGTCGGGTCGAGCGACGATTCGGTCGCGTTTGGTCGCCGTTCGCTCGCGAAACGTCGCTCGACGGCCGGTGAACGCGGCGTTTCGGTCGGGTCGGGCGGCGTTTCGGTCTCGTCGAGCGGCGTGATGGCCGGGTCGCGCGTCGTTTCGAGCGCGATGCGATCCATTCCGGACTCGCGACGCGTCGATACCCGGCCGTCGAGGCGCTCGTCGGGGCCGAAGAGCGTCCTTTTGCAGTCGACCAGTCGCTTTCAGGATTGGTCCGGCGGCGTTTCGCCGTCGTCGAGCGACGTTTCGGTCCCGTTCGGCGGCGTCATCCGCTCGTCGAGCGACGTTTCGCTCCCGTTCGGCGGCGTTTCCCTCTCGTCGAGCGACCTTTCGCCCTCGTCGCGACGCGCCGGGTCTCCGGCGCGCGTCGCGCCCGGGGCGTCGGTCGCGACGATCCGGCCCGCGTCGGTCGTCCTCTCGCCCCTCTCACCCATGGGTACGCAGAAACGCGAAATCGCCGTCATGGTTTTTTGCGGCGCGCGTACGATTTTCGAGCCCACCGGTCATGCGGCCTTCCGGAGCGCCTCGGCGTCGCCCCGGGTCGACACGACGAGCTCGAGCGGCATCATGCCCGGAAGCCTTCCCAGCTTCGCGAGACGTGTCCGGAACCGCTCGCGCATCCTCCGCATCCGGCCCTCGACCGTGTCGGTCGTGATCCGCAGCTCCAGCGCGATCTCCTCGTAGGCGCACCCGGACGCGACGCCCTCGAGGATGTCGACGCCGTGCTCGGGCATGCGACCCTCGCGGAACAGCTGCGCGAGCACGTCGAGCTGCCTGCCCGCGTCGACCGGGTCGCGCCGTTCGGCGCCGTACTCGAGCGGCCCGTAGTCGTCGGGGTCCTCGCAGAGGCCGACGAGGTCGCGCTCGCGCTGGGCGGCTCTGCGCAGGGCGTCGATCGCGTGGTGCTTCGCGATGGCGGCGCAGTAGACCCTCATGGCGCGCAGATCGCCGGGCACGGGCGTTCCCTTGCGGAAGGCCGCCAGCGCCTTGACGTACACGTCTTGAAGAGCGTCCTCGAACTCGCAGTCGGGCATGCCGGCGTCTCGGAGCGCGCGGCAGACGGCGCGGGCGACGGCGGGGTGGGGGAGCCAGCGCGGAACCGGATCGGTCGAGCGGGGCTCGCGGTAGTTTCTCTGGATGAAATCGAAGGGCGGCTTCTGGCGAGCGGGCATGGCGGCAGGCGTTCCTTTCGGCAAAGCTCCGCGGCGCACCTGGGCGCGGCGCGGAGGCAGACCGAGCCCGTGGCGCTCGCCGGAGGGCGATCGCGTTCGGGTCGTTGGCGCGCGGCGCGACTCGGTCCAGAGGACCTCGGCGCCCTGCGTGGAGTGGCCCTAGAGCAACCGCGATGCCAGGCCTTCAACGCGCGCAAGTGAGCGGAATCACGTCGCCGAAAGTGTCCGCGAACACTTTGTGGTCGAACACTTTATGTCCGCGACAGAACGTTATGTCGCCGGTGGAGTTCAGTGGCGACGGATCCGCCGTCGGACACGGCGCGCACGGGCTGCGCTGCCGCGAACGATCCGAGGACATCGAACGCACGAGCGCAGCCTGACGAGGGCGGCTTTCGAGCGCGATCGTCTCGCCAATCCACGCTCCGCGAGACCCGCGCCGCAGACCGCTGAGCGTCACGCCGTACGGCACGGACCTTGCGCCGAGGGAAGCGACGGAGGGCGACTCATCATGAGGCTCATCGCGCGTGCGAATCGGTTTCTACTCGGGATCGGTCTGGTCGTGGCCGCAGCCGGCTGCGCCGGTCCGCGTCATCCCGAGGCGGCGACCTTGCCATCGAGCACGGCTCCGCCTGCCGCGTTGGCCTCGGCCGATGCGGGCACGGCTCCGCCCTCCGCTTCGGCGGCGGCCGACGCGGGCGCCGTCTGTCCCATGATGGCCCCCGGCGTCCAATCGAGCGTCGCCGACACCGCCGGTGGCGTCACGATCACGTTCACCGCGCCCGCCGACCGCGTCGACGCGCTCCGCGACGCCGTACGCCAGATGGCCGCGCAGGGAGACCTGATGGCGAGCTGCCCGTGCCGCGGCATGATGGGCGACGCGGGCGCGATGCGGGGAATGGGCGGAATGCGTGGAATGCGTGGAATGGGCGGAATGGGCGGAACGGGCGGAACGGGCGGAACGGGCGGAATGGGCGGAATGGGCGGAATGGGCGGAATGGGCGGAACGGGGGGAAGGACGATGATGCAGCGGTTGCGGATCCCGCCCGCCAACGGCCAGGAAGAAGACGTCCCGGGCGGAGCGCGCCTCACGCTCACGGCGAAGAATCCGTCCGACATCGACGCGCTGCGAGCCCGCGTGCGCATGCACGTCGAGCACATGAAGAGCGGCGGCTGCCCGATGATGTGAGTCGAGCGCGTTGCTCACGGGCCGATCGGCGGCTAGACCAGAGACAGGCATGCATCGCGTCCGCCGGCCGCTCGCGCGCACCGTCCTCCGAGGCGTCCGCCGCTTCGCCGCGCTGGTGCTGGGCGTCGTCCTGGTCGCCTGCCTGCTGCGCGGCGGCGCACGCTACCTCTTCTGCTCGATGGTCGACGCCGTCGTCGACGAGACGTGCTGCTCGCCGACCCACGACGCCGACGTGGCGCTGCGCGCGCCGGACTGCTGCCAGACGAAGACCGTCGGGGTGCTCCCTTCCGCGCACGCGAGCGCGCCGGCACCGCACGTCGCGCCGGCGCCGGTCCTGGCGTCGTTGCCGCCCGTGTCGGAGCCCTGCCGCGGAGCCCTCGTGGCGCGCGCGTCCTTCGTCCGCGAGCCGACGGGCCCCCCGCTGCCGTCGCAGCGGCCTGCCCGGTCGATGGTCTTTCTGATCTGAGATCCGCGCTCGGCGCGCCCTTGTGCGCGGCCGAGCGGCTCCGTGCGGGCGCGCGCGCATCGGCGCGCGTCCGGATCTCGGCGCATTCGTGCGCCTCGCAACCTCGCGAGGAGATCCGATGTCCACGGCCGTGTCCTTCGGCGCCGGACGGTTGACCGTCTCGGCGGCCGCGTTGATTGCCTCCGTCACCACCTCGTGCGCCTCCGGCGGCGGCGCGTCGTACGACTCGCTTCGCGCCGCCGTCGATCGCGCCGGCACGCTCGAGCGGCAGAGCGCCGCCGAGGACGATCGCGCCCTTCGCGGACCCGTGCTCGACCGCGCCGCGTTCGTGCGCGCCGTGCTGGACCGGAATCCGTCGATCGACGAGGCGCGGCTCGCGTGGAGGGCGGCGGTCGCTCGCGTGCGCGAGTCCGGGGCGCTCGACGACCCGACGGTGTCGCTCGAGGTCGCCCCGCTGTCGATCGGCTCGCCCACCGCGCCGTTCGGCTACGGCGCGTCGGTGAGCCAGCGGCTGCCGTGGCCCGGCAAGCTGGCGTTCGAGGAGGCGGTCGCGAAGGCGGAGGCCACGGCGGCGCGCAGCGACTACGAGGCCGCCCGGCGCGACATCGCGCTCTCCGCGGCGCTGCTCTACGACGCGTACTTCGTCGCGGCGCGCTCGATCGAGGTGAACGCGCAGCACATCGCATTGATGAAGGACCTGAAGGCGGCGGCGCTCGCGCAGTTCGAGAGCGGCCGCGCCTCCGCGCAGGATCCGCTCCAGGCCGACTTCGAGCTTGCGCACATGGAGCACGCGGCGGTCACGCTCGCGTCCGATCGCGACGTGACGGTGGCCGAGATGAACGAGCTGTTGCACCGCGATCCGGCCGCGCCCCTGCCGCCGCCGGCGTCGGACCTGGGCGCGCCGACCGCGGTCGACGCGCGCGCCGCCGGTCGGCTCGAGAGCGAGGCCGTCGAGCGGCGCCCCGAGATCGAGTCGGCCCGGCAGCACGCGCGCGCGGAGGAGGC
>Ga0080006_1254596_pt1 | contig 40616 bp, 46 predicted proteins | sample RS3BMetagenome_FD_69209 | JGI IMG/M metagenome (GOLD analysis project Ga0080006, IMG submission 69209) | Ferric oxide microbial mat and aquatic microbial communities from Rainbow Spring, Yellowstone National Park, USA - RS3B (SPADES... ...
ATCAGCTTTGATCACGACGCGCGTCGCATGTCGATCCCCTTCATGCACTTTTTCTCGTCGCCGGCTCCCACATGGGCGCGCGGCGGACCGCGCGCAGGTCGACGCCGTCGAGCAGCATGGCCAGCGATGCGGGATCGAGCACCACCTGCGTAGCGCCGTCGGGGATGCGTGGCATCGTGAACCGCCCTCGCTCGAGGCGCTTGTAGTAGACGACGAAGCCGCCCGCGCTGAAGAACAGGACCTTCACCCGGTCCATGCGCCGGCCGAAGAACACGAACAGCGTGCCGCCGTACGGGTCGGCCTTCCAGAGCGAGCGCACGAGCGTGATCAGGCCGTCGTGACCGCGGCGCAGATCGATGGGCGCGGTGGCGAGGACGATCTGGACGCCCGGTCCGAGGCTCAGCACCTGCGGCCCGACGCCGAGACGATCGCCGCCAGATGCTCGGGGGCGACGGCTCCGCGCATCGTCATTCGTGTGTCGCCGACCTCGACGAGCACCTCCAACTCGCCGGTCAGCGGCGCGCGCGCGACCGCCGTCGGGCGGACGATGACGGGCAAAAGCCGCGGCGGCTCGTCCCTCGCTCGTCTACGCAGCTCCGAGCGCCACCACAGGAGCGTCCGCTCGTTGACCCCGTGCCGCCGTGCGACCGCGCGCGCGTCGCCGCCCCGAGACAGCTCCTCGACTCGCTCCGCCCACCACTCCGCCGCGTGCCTCATGCGCGCAGTGAACTGCGACCGCGCCCACCGCGCACGGCGTCCATGCCCGTACGGTTACTCGCCGAAGAGCCCGAATTCTCGAAGCCCGGCGCTCTCACGGTGGCGATCTGACCGAACACGATCCACACATCCAGCACCTTCTCCTTGTCGCGCCGCCAGAGCAGCATCCGGAGACCTCCATTGGATGCGGCGGCGCTTCTACCCCGCGGATGCGCGCCGACGGTTTCGCAAAGGCGCGCTTTTCACGAGCAAGTCGGCCCCGGTCAGGGCTCGCGACCAAGCTCGATTCGGCGCAGGGCGGTGCGCTGTGGCCGTCCGTCGCACCGTGTTCGAAAGCGTGCGCGCACGTGCGGCCGACCCGTGCGCACGCGTCCTCGGCCACGGCCGAAGTACGTGATTCCGCGTAGTTGTACCCAGCGAACGCCGGCCGCGTTCTTGCGTAAGTCGTCTGCACCCAGGGCTCCCCATCCCCGCGGGTCCAAAAGGAGCAGTCGATGACGCGCTTCATGTTCATCGCCACCGCCGCCGCACACTTCGCGCTCTCCTCCGCCGCCTACGCCGATCCGACAGCGCCGAGGGCCACGTCGAGCGTCGCACGCCCCACTGCGCCGGCTGCGCATGCCGCCCGTATCGCGAGCGCTGAATTGGCGCCGCCCGCGAACCACGCCGTTCCCGGTGCTTCCCACGCAGCATCTAGGGGTGACTCCTCATCGAAGCCGCAATCCCAGCCGCAAGTCCTCGAGCTCGCGCCGACGCGCGTCGTCGGCCGCGTCGACAAACCCAGGGTCGTCATCGTCCTCAAGACACGTTCCGCCGCCTACGCAGCGGCGGAGGCGCACGCCGCGCTGCACGCCGCGCTCCTGCGGCAGATGGAGCCGGCCGCATTGCGCGAGGCGGACGAACGGACGGGACGTCGATGACGACGGCGACGCGCGCAGTCCGCACGCAAGGAGAGCCCCCCATGGCGCAACGACAAGAGTCCTCGGTGATGGTATCGCTTCAGGAGATCCTGCTCGACGCGCGCCAGCAAGAGGAGCGCGCGAGGGCCGAAGCCGCCGAGCGCGCGCGTGAGGAGGCGGAGCGGCGCGCCGCCGAAGAGCACAGACGACGGCAAGACGAGGCGATGCGCGTTCGCGCCGAGCAGGAGCGCGAGCGCCAGCGCGCGCTCGAAGAGGAGAGGCGCCGCGCCGAGGGCGCGGCCATGCGGCAGGCGGCCGTGCAGCGCGCATGTCTCGAGGCCGAAGCGAACGCGCGCCTGGCGAAGATGGCGGCGCAGCAGGAGCACGAGCGACGGCTGTTCGCACTTCGCCACGACAAGCACAAGAGGCGGCTCACAGCGGCCCTGGTCGGCCTGGGCGTGGTCATCATGGTCGGCGGGGCCGTGGCCGGCGTCGCGATTCATCGCAACCTCGGCGCGGCTGCGGCCGCGCGGGCGTACGCCGGCGACCTGCAACGGCAGGTCGAGCAGTCCGAAGCGAGGCAGACCGCGTTGCAGAAGGAGCTCGACGAGGCTCGGAAGAGCGCCGATCCTCGGCGCATCGAGGAGCTGAAGCAGCGGATTGCTCAGGAGAACGCGCGCGAGCAGCGGCTCGGCGGGCCGTCGAGGTCGAGCTCTGCCACGAAAGCCGTCGCTGGCCCGTCCAGACACGCAAGCGCGACGCCTTCCGGGGAGCGCTCCGAGACGTGTGCTCCTGGAGATCCGCTTTGTTCGACGCTGTAGCGAGGTTCGCCCGTTACAGCGCGTGCACTGGGCCCCTTGCTTCCGCTCCTCCGTTGGCGTGTCGCCTTGCTCATCTCGCCCGTCCGGGCGCGTCGTCGATCGTCGCCGAAAGCGTTGCCCCCTTGGTTCCCACCATGCCCGCACCGCCACGGAGCGCTGCCCGCATCTCGATCGCGGACCCCCACCGGCTCGCCTTGTCGAAGGCGAGCGCGCGATTGATCGTCGCCGCAATCATCGGCGGCAGCCCCGGCGCGACGCCCTCGATCCGGCGCGCTTGCTGCGTCGCCGAGTAGATCATCTGCTCGCCGCTGGTTTTGCCGTCGTGCACGTACGTGCCCGTGAGCAGCGTGAAAAGCGTCGCCCCTACAGACCAGAGGTCCGACCGCGCGTCGACGTCTTTGGGCCGTCCCCCCGCCTGCTCGGGCGGCATGAAGGCCGGCGTGCCGAGCACGGCCCCGGTGCGCGTGGCGCTCGTCCCGTCGAGCAGGCGCGCGATGCCGAAGTCGAGGACCTTGAGTTCCCCGCGCACCGTCGCGAACAGGTTCTCGGGCTTGATGTCGCGGTGCACGATGCCGTGCCCGTGCGCGGCAGCCAGGACGTCGAGCAGGCGATCCGCCCACGCGAGCGCTTCTTGGAGCGGCATGCGCCCGCCGTACCGCTCACGGCGATCCTCGAGGGTCTCGCCCGTCAGGAGCTCCATCACGAGAAACACGGTGCCGTGGTCGTCGTCGTCGTCGTCGTCGAGAACGCGGACGATGCCGGCGTGCTCCACGAGGTTCGCGACGTACCCCTCGCGCAGGAATCGCCCACGCACGTCGTCCAACCTGGCGAGCTCGGGGTGCAGCACCTTGAGCGCTACACGGCGGCCGTTTCTATGTGTGGCCGCGAACACGGCCGCGGTCGCGCCTGCGCCGAGCAACGAGTCCAGGCGGTACTTGCGGCGCACGACCGTGCCGACCCGCCTGCGACTCCGTTCGAGAGTCTCGTCGTGCAGTTCCACGAACGAGCATGTTCGCACGAGACGGGGCGCTTTTCACGGGGCCGTCGGGCCTCCTCAGGCCTTTCGGTCGACCTCGATGCCATGCTTTCGGAGCAATCGGTACAGAGCATAGCGACTGGGCAGCCCCAGGGCGCGCGCAGCCTCGGTGATGCTGCCGGCCGAACCGCGCATGGCTTCGCGGATGGCGTCGACGGTCGGCTCGTCGGCAGCCGTCATGCGCCGGGGAGCACGAGCCGGCGCGGGTGCTGCCGGCTCGGCCCACGACTCGTCGTGCAACGGGTCGATGACGTCCGCGCGGCTCTCGGACATCGCGCGCCAGATCAAGCCGTCGAGGTCACGGATGTTCCCCGGGTAGCTGCGACGGAGGATCTGCTCGACGAAATGGGGGTCGAACCGCACCTCCTCGCGTCCGTCGCCAGCGCCAACGAAACGTCCCACGATCGAAGGCGCCTTCGACTTTGCCCGCAGCACGAGGTGTCGCGCGATGAGGGGGATATCCTCGCGGCGCTCGGCGAGCGCTGGTACCTCGACGTGCAGCGTGAATCGCGGCAAAAGATCGCCCTTCAGGGCGGAGGCGTCCCGGTTGGTCGCCGCGATGAGGCGGAAGCTCGATCGCCGCGTCGTCGACTCGCCGAGCCGCTGGTACTCACCTTTCGTGTCGAGGACGCGAAGAAGGTGAGCCTGGAGCTCGGCAGAGAGCTCGCCGATCTCGTCGAGGAAGAGGGTAGCCCCGTCCGCCTCGCCGATCAGCCCCTTGCGTTCGGGCATTCCGGGGTTCGGATAGTTTCGGAGGTTCCCGAAAAGCTCGGCGTCAATCAGGGTCGCAGGCAGCGTGGCGGCGTTGCGCGACACCAGCGCGCGCCCGGCGCGCACGGAGAGATCATGGATCGCCTGCGCCGTCAGCTCCTTGCCCGTTCCGCTCTCGCCAAGGAGGAGGGCGTGCGCCTCCGCGGCGGCCGCGAACCCGATCATGTCGCGAAGGCGCCACATCGCGGGCGCCTCGCCGATCAGGCCGCAGCCATCGGGCTCCCCAAAGGGCCCCGTCGGATATCCCGCGTGCCTCGCCGCAGGCACGCGTGCGGGCCGTGTGACGCAGTAGAGGACGAGTTGGCGACCGACCACGAGCACGTCGCCCGGCGCCAGGCGCCCCGTCTGACCGCGCTCGCCGTTGATGCGCAGCGCCGCTCGCCCGACGTTCTCGACCTCGATCCCGGTTCCATCGGACCGCAGCAGGAGCTGGCGCCGCGAGATCGCTTCGCCCTCGAGCGGCGGCGCGGGTGTGATCAAGCCACCACGCTGCCGGACGAACCGCGCCCGCGCTTCGCTCCCGTCGCCATCTCCTCGACCGACGACGAGCGCACGACCGTGCGACGGGACGATGGCGATTTCACCGACGCGTGCTGGCTCGCTCGCGGACCACGCCAGGCACAGCGCCAGGACTGTCTCGGATCGCGCCCTGCGGGACAGGGGCTCACTCTCTGCGGCGATGGTGCTGACGTCGGCGGACGTCATCGTGTGTGATCCGGATGCTACCCCACGAGCCCGTCAGCGAGCGACCGCTCCGAGGGCCGCCGGTTCCATGATCGCCGCCGGAATCACGAGCTTTTCCCGGAGCCGCCGGTCGTGTACCCTGGAGCGCAGCCGCCGGGGAACTTCACGCGGTTCCGCGCGTCTAACGCGGGTACGGGGTACGCTGCGAAGAGAAAGGCGCTTTTGGGCATGTCGATGAACCAAGGTGGTGGCATGGGCCCGGGGTTCGGTCCGCAGTCGCAGCCGGGGCGTCCTGGCCAGATGACCGCCGTCATGCGGGCCATGCAGCAGGCCTCCGGTCCGAAGGTCCTGCGCATCGGCCTGGTCGCCGCCGGCCGCATCCTCGAGGAGCGCATCGTCAAGCAGCGCACCAGCGTGACGGTCGGCCCGAGCGAGAAGTCGATGTTCGTCGTGCAGGCGAACGTGCCGCCACAGTTCAAGCTCTTCGAGCTCATCGGCAGCGACTACCACCTGAACTTTCTCGACGGCATGACCGGCCGCGTCGCGCTCGCGACCGGCATCACCGACCTGGTCGCCCTGAAAGGGCAGGCCAAGCGCGTCGGCCCCGCCTACCAGATCCGGCTGACCGAGGAGGCACGCGGCAAGATCGTCGTCGGCGAGACCACGTTCCTCTTCCAGTTCGTCGCGCCGCCTCCCGTGCAGCCGAGGCCGCAGCTGCCGCTGTCGGTCAAGGGCGGCGTCGCCAGCCAGATCGACTGGAACCTGACGATCATCGCCGCATTCAGCTTCCTGCTGCACTTCGGCCTCGTCGGCGCGATGTACAGCGACTGGATGGACCCGGTCGTCAACGACGACGTCACGGCGGGCCTCATCGACATGGTGCAGAGGACGGTGCCGCCGCCCACCGAGACGACCGAGGCGCCGTCGGCGAACGCGACCGCCACCTCGACCGCGCCCGCGGCCACACAAGCGCCGAAGCAGCAGCACGCAGCCACGAAGGCGGGCCCGTCCGCGCCCAGCGAGAAGGTCGTCTCGGGCCTGATGAACGAAGCCGATCAGGCGAGGATCGCCATCCTGGCCGCGCTGAACGGTGGGCCGAACATCAACGGCGCCATGAAGGACGACAACGGCGCCCCGGTCGACCTGAACAGCCTGGCGAATCGACAGGGGGGCATCAACAACACCGCCGGCAACGGGCTGAACCTGCCGGGCGGAGCGGGCGGTCCCATCCAGCCCGGCAAGGGCGGCGAGGGGCTGCGGGGCCTGCACGGCGGCGACACGGGCGGCGCGTCCACGAGCGCCGGCAAGATCGTCAAGGTCGTCCCGGTGGGCCAGGTGCAGTACGGCGGCTCGTCGATGAGCGTGCCGGTGTCCAATGCCGAACCGGTCATCCGCAGCCAGATCCAGCCGGGTGCGAGGCGCTGCTACCAGCGCGGCCTGGAGTCGAACCCGAGCCAGTCGGGCAAGGTGGTCATCCTCATCAAGGTCGCTCCGAGCGGAGAGGTCGACTCGGCCAGCGTCGCGAGCAACACCGGTCTCGACCCCGGGGTCGCCGCCTGCATCGCGTCGGTGGCGCGCCGCGCCAAGTTCGACCCGCCGGGGGCGAGCGGGTCGACGATCAGCGTGCCGTTCAACTTCGTCAAGCAAGGCGGCTGACGGCGCCTGGGATTGAACAGGAAGGTTGCGCGGGGCAACCCACGACCCTTCCCGCCTTCCCGTGAACCCAACACAGAGAGTGTCGCCGCTCGTGAAAGTGCCGCGATAGGAGCCGCGCGGCGCGGTGAATGGCGGGGTGGCGCCCGGCATCTCAGTTCACGATGTAGGCGTGGCGGAGGCAACGTTGACACGCTGCGCCTCGGCCGATAGATTGCTGAACTGAACCGGGAGGCGGTTTCTTCATGCGTCTTGGCACGACTTTCAGGTCGGTGGCGGTCACGGCGTTCGTCCTCGCGGCGGCCGGCTCCGCCACGGCGCAATCGAACGGCACGGCCGGCGCGGCGGGCACCGCCGGCGCCACGGGCCAGCTCGGGTTCGAGCGGCATCCGCAGCTTTCGCCGCAAGACGAGCTGACGCAGGCGACCACGATCATCGCGCGCATGGACCAGGCCTCGGGCACGGTCCGCCGCCAGCTCGAAGGCGCGAGGGCCGCGAGGGACGTCGTCAAGACGCTCTGCCTCAACGACAAGCTCTCGCAGATCGACGTCGCGACCCGCTCGGCCAAGGATCGGCAGACGGCCCTTCAGGCGGCCGCCCAGCGCAACGACAGAGAGCTGTCGAATCACGAGTTCACGATCCTCACCGTCCTCGGGCAACGCGCGCAGCAGCTCACGGCCGAAGCCAACCAGTGCATCGGCGAAGAGGTGGCGTTCGTCGGACAGACGCAGGTCGTGACGGAAGTCGACCCGAACCTCCCGGGCGAGGACAACACGCAGTACCCGCCCGGCGACACGACGCTCATCTCCGGTCCGCCGGTCTGCACCAGCTGCACGCAGTAGACCGGAGGCGCGAACCGCCCGCGGATTCGGGCGGCCGCCATTCGGGGTGGACGAGAGGCGCACGTTTGTGCATTTCGCACTAGCTCTGCCGTAGATTGGTGTACCTTCGCCGATGCCGATGACCAAGACCGCTCTTGCATCGTCCGCCGTCCTGGCAGCGCTGCTCGTGGCTCCAGCTGCGGCGGCGCAAGAGCAGTACGTGTCGCAGTCGGACAGCCCGCAGTGGCTCAAGGATCGCCGCTACAACGAGGGCATCGGCATCCGCGCGGGGGACCTGGAGCTCCATCCGGGAATCGCGGGCGAGACGGGATACGACTCGAACTACTTCCTGCGAAGCGACAGGGCGAACGTCGACAACGGGCCGCCATTCGCCCCGCCGATCCCGGCGATGGAGTTCCGCCTCACGCCGTCGCTCTACATCTCGACGCTCGGACCCCAGCGTCGCGAAGGGGACACCTACGCCGAACCGCCGAGCGTGCGGTTCCGCGCCGGCATCAACGCGACCTACCGCGAGTTCATCGGCCTCTCGAGCGACCCGGTCGCGTCGCAGCCGCAGAACGACATCTCGCGCCAGCGAAACATCGGTGGCGCCGCCGACGCACGCCTCGACATCCTGCCCGAACGCCCGTGGGGCGCGGCCATCTTCGGCAACTACGGCCGCGTCATCATGCCCAATCAGTTCACGGCCGACCCGAACCTGTCGTTCACGCAAGACATCGTGGGGGCCGGCGGCGAGATCATCGCGCAGCCCGGGTCGGGCACGCTCGACTGGCACCTCGGCTACCAGTTCCGCGACACCATCTTCGAGGAGACCGAGGCCGCGGCGTTCGACAACCTCACCCAGGAAGCGTACATGCGCGGCCGCTGGAAGTTCCGGCCCCGCACCGCGCTGCTCTACGAGGGGCGCCTCGGATTCATCTCGTACCAGAACCCGGGCGAAGCCGCGCTGCAGGGTCTGGTCAATTCGACACCGGTCCGTGCGCGCATCGGCCTCAACGGCCTCGTGACCGACCGGTTCGCGTTGCTCGCCATGGGTGGCTGGGGCGCGGGCTTCTACTCGGTGCCCGCGGGCGTGCCGAGGCAGCCGCAGTACGACAGCTTCATCGGCCAGGGCGAGCTCAAGTGGTTTCTTTCGGCCAGCCCGGGCATTGCGCAGGCATCCGATCTCGGGCTCGCGCTGTCGTCCATCGCCCTCGGGTACACGCGCGACTTCGAAAACAGCTACCTCGGCGACTTCTATGGCACCGACCGTGGGTATCTGAAGTTCTCGTACTTCTTCGCCGGCCGAGCGCTGGTCACGCTCGAAGGCGGAGTCGGCGCGATCGAATACCCGGACATGTACTGGCTCGCCGGCCCCCTCGCGGGAAAGCTGCGCCACACGGGCTTCGACGACACGCGGGCCGACGCCACGCTGTTCACCGAGTACCGCCTGACCGACGAGGTCGGGATCAACGCAACCCTTCGCTACACCGCGAACTTCAGCAACGTGCACGACATGCCGGACATGGAGCTGGTCGGACCTGCACCCAGCGGCACCTTCGGCGTGTTCGACATGGCCTGGACGCGCCTCGAGGCCTTCCTCGGCGTCCGCTGGTTCATGTAGTCGGCCGGGCCGCGGCCGCACGGGACGACCTGGGACCGGCGAGCATTCCGGTTGCGGAGGGTTGGCTTCGGCGCGCCGGATGCGCAATGCTCCCGGCGCAACCAAACGAGGAACTCCGTGCCGCGCCTTCCTTCGATTCGTCTCGTGCTCGCGTTCGGGCTCGCGCTCGTCCTGGCGGCGTGCGCCCGCTCGCATCCGGGCCCGCCGAATCTGCCGCCGCCCACGCCGAGCACCACGGTCGGGCCGGGTGACCTCTTCGAGGTCGACGTCCTAGGCGAGAAGGATTTGCCCAAGGAGTACCGCGTGCAGCCCGACGGGACCGTGGACTTCCCGTACGTCGATCGCATCACCGTGGCGGGGCTGGAGCCGCAGCAGATCGAAGAGCTCATCAAGAAGCAGCTCGTCCAGAAGAAGATCCTCGTGGACCCGCAGGTGACGCTTGTCGTCAAGCAGTACAACTCCAAGAAGGTGAGCGTCATCGGCGCCGTCCAGAAGCCCGGCAGCCTGCCGTGGTCGGAGGGGATGAACCTCGTCGACGCGATCTCGCTGACGGGCGGGCTCACGTCGATCGCCGACGGGGACCACGTGCGCATCACGCGCCTCGTGGGCGGCGGCAAGACGGTCACCGCGACCGTCAGCATCGACGACATCACCGACGGCAAGCTCGCCGACATCCCGCTGCAGGCGGGCGACACGATCAAGGTCGACCAGCGGGTCTTTTGAGATGCCGCGCGTCCTCGTTCTGCACACGGGCGGAACGCTGATGATGAAGCCCGCCGGAAACGGCGAGCTGCGCCCGGACGCGTACGGCCGCGACCTGCTCGCCGAGCTGCCGATCCTGGCCCGCGCCGCCGAGGTCACTACGCGCGTGCTCTTCAACCTCGACTCCGGCGACATGCAGCCGTCGCACTGGGTCGATCTGGCGCGCGAGGTGCACTCGGCGCTCGGCGACGAGCGGTTCGACGGCGTCGTCGTCGTGCACGGGACGGACACGATGGCGTACAGCGCCAGCGCGCTCGCGCTGATGCTCGGTCCGTTGCCGCGGCCGGTCGTGCTCACGGGGGCGCAGCGGCCGCTCACCGACCTGCCCACCGACGCCCGCCAGAACCTCGTCGACGCCGTGTTCGCCGCCACGCTGCCGGTGCCGGAGGTGTGCGTCGCCTTCGCATCGCGTGTGCTGCGCGGCGCGCGCGCGTTCAAGCGCGACGCGCGGGCGCTGGCGGCGTTCGAGTCGCCGAGCTGTCCGCCGCTCGTCGAGCTCGGCGTCGACGTCCGCATCGGCGCGCACGTGTGCCGCGCCGCCCCCGCGCTGGCCCCCTTCGATCCGCGCATCGAGCCGCGCGTGCTCGCCGTCCGCGTCTTCCCCGGGCTCGACCCCGACCTGGTGCGGGGCGCGCTGCGCGTCGGCGTCAAGGGCTTGCTCCTCGAGGCGTACGGAACGGGCAACCTGCCGCGCCTGGGCGGCTCGCTCATCCCCGCGCTCGAAGAGGCCCGCGCGCGCGGCGTCCCGGTCATGATCGTATCGCAGTGCCCGCGCGGCTTCGTCGACATGCGGCGCTACGAGGGCGGGGCGGCGGCGGCGGCGGCGGGCGCGATCTCGGGCGGCGACATGACGCGCGAGGCGGCCCTCGCCAAGATGATGATCGGCCTGGGGCGATACGGCGCGTCGGCCGAGCTTCGATCGTGGCTCGAGCGCGACGTCGTCGGCGAGCGCGACTCGGACGCGTAGGACCTCACCGGCCCTGGAACTTCGCCTCGCGCTTCTGCATCCAGGCCATCACGCCTTCCATCGTGTCGGCGCTGCGCAGCAGCTTCAGCTGCTCCTCGCGCTCGCGGCGCAGCGCCGCCTCGACGTCGCCCCAGCTCGCGTAGAGCGCGCGCTTGATGGCCGCGAACGCCAGCGGCGGCCCGGCCTCGAGCTGGCGCGCGATCGCCATCGTCGCCTCGCGCAAGGCCTCGGGCTCGACCAGGCGCGCCACGACGCCCAGCCCGTGGAGCTCCGCCGCCTCGATCTTCTCCGCCAGCAGGATCATCTGCATCGCGCGCGCCGTGCCGACGAGGCGCGGCAGCCAGAACGTCCCGCCGCCGTCGGGCATCAGCCCGATCTTGACGAACTTCTCCTGAGCGTACGCCCGCGTCGACGCCACGCGCAGGTCGCACGCGAACGCGAGGTCCGCCCCGAAGCCCACCGCCGCGCCGTCCATCATCGCCAGCGTCGGCTTCTCGCAGCGCACGACGCTCTTCACGAGGCCGTGGAACTCGTCCATGTACCCGTCGAGGTGCTCGGTCAGCTGCGGGTCGTCCATGATGTTCTGGCGCAGGTCCGCGCCCGAGCAGAAATGCCCGCCCGCGCCGGTCAGCACGACGCAGCGCACGCCCTCGTCGGCCGATGCCTCGTGCATCGCTCGTGTCACTCCCGCGATGACGGCCCGCGTGAGCGCGTTGCGCGCCTCGGGGCGGTTGATGGTCACGACGCGCGTGGCGCCCACCGTCTCGACCAGGACGACGTCACTCATCGCTGCTCCTTTTCTCCCCGCTACACGAGCGGGCCCGGCATGCTCTGCGGCCGGCGGTAGAAGTCCGACCGGAGATACGCCTTGAACGCGCGCTGCACGAGGATCTTGACCACCGCCCCGAGCGGCACCGCGAGCAGCACGCCGAGGAACCCGAAGAGCGTGCCCGCGGCCATCATCGTCAGCAGCACCTCGAGGGGGGCGAGGCCCACCGAGCGACCCACGATGCGCGGCGTGATGACCAGACCGTCGAGCACCTGCACGCCGAGCATCACCGCCAGGACGCCCAGCAGCCGCCCGGGCCCCTGCCAGTCGAGCGTCGCCATCGACAGCGCCGTCAGCAGCCCGCAGCCGAAGCCGAGGTACGGCACGAACGCCAGCATCCCCGTCATGACGCCGATGGGCACCGCCAGGCGGATGTCGACGAACCGCAGCCCCGACGCGTACAGCGCTCCGAGCACGATGTTCGCCGTCAGCTGCCCCCGAACGTAGCCGCCCAGGGTGCGGTGGATCTGGCGCGCCACGTCGGCGACCGGCGGGTACCAGCGCCGCGGCACCAGCTGCCCGGTGCGCGCCACGATGCGGTCGAAGTCGATGAGCAGGTAGAGCGCGAACACCGGCACGATGGCGGCGCTCAGCACGACCGCGACGTAGCTGAGCGTACCGAAGAGGGCCACGCTCGCCGCGCTCACCAGGTTCGGGAACTGCGCCTGCAGCTTGTCGCGCAGCTCGGTCCCGAGCTCGCTCATCGTGTGCGGCGGCTTGAAGTGGAAGTTCGCCCACAGCCACGGCTCGAGGCGCTCCTCCAGCCCTTTGAGCTGCGACGGCAGGTCTGCGGCGGCGCTCCGCAGCTCGTCGACGAACATCGGGATGGCGAAGACGAGCACCAGCGCCAGCAGGCCGGCGATGGCCAGCATCACGATGGGCGCCGCCAGCGTGCGCGGCACCTTGCGCATCTCCAGCCAGTCGACGAACGGATCGAGCGCGTACGCCAGCAGGAACGCGAAGAACAGCGGCACCAGCACGCCGCGCAGCACGTACGCGAGGCCGATCAGGGCGGCGATCGCACCCCAGCCGATGGCGCGCCGCAGCGCGGGGGGCATCGGCGGCGGGGGGCCCGACGGCATGTCCGCGGCTCCGCCGGAGCGCAGGCGAGAGTCGGGGGTGGTCGACATGGCCGGCGGCCAATGTAGCCTGCCTCGGGTCATGCCTGAAGGAAAGCCTGCCACCGCCACGCCAGAGCCGTCCCCGCTGCCGCGCTTCGACGAGAACGAGCCGCGCCCGGTCGCGCCCATGCCCGTGCAGGACGGCGCCACCCTCACGCGCCTGGTCGGCGTCATGCGGCGCCTGCTCGCGCCCGACGGCTGCCCCTGGGATCGCGAGCAGAGCTTCGAGACGCTGCGCAAGTACGTCCTCGAGGAGGCGTGCGAGGTCATCGACGCCATCGACTCCGGCGACCGCAAGGCCGTTCGCGAGGAGCTCGGGGACCTGCTCCTGCAGGTGGTCTTCCAGGCCGAGCTCGCGCGCCGCGAGGGGAGCTTCGCGATCGACGACGTCGTCGCCGGGATCGTCGACAAGCTCGTGCACCGGCACCCGCACGTGTTCGGCAACCTCAGCGCGAAGGACGCCGACGAGGTGCTGCGCAACTGGGAGAAGCTCAAGGCCAAGGAGAAGGGCGAGCGCGGCATCCTCGCCGGCGTGCCGCGCAGCATGCCGGCGCTCACCCGCGCGCAGCGCATCGGCGAGAAGGTGGCGCGCGTCGGCTTCGACTGGGAGGACGCGAAGGGGTCGCGCGCCAAGGTCGAGGAGGAGGTGCGCGAGCTCGATCACGCGATCGAACGCGGCGACCCGGACGCCGTCGAGGAGGAGATGGGCGACGTCCTCTTCGCGCTCGTGAACCTCTCGCGGCACCTGCGCGTCGACGCCGAAGGGGCGCTGCGGCGGACGATCGACAAGTTCACCGCGCGCTTCGCGCACGTCGAGAAGCGCGTGCGCGAGGAGCACGGCGGCTGGGGCGAGGCCGGGGGCGGGGAGAAGCACCTGCCGCTCGAGGTGCTCGACCGCTACTGGGAGGAAGCGAAGCGGGGGAAATGAGCTACGTTTCGGGCATCGCGCCCGTGAGCTCCCCCGCCGCTGCACCCGCCGCCGTTCCGCCGCTCGCCCGCACGCCCGAGGAGTGGGCCGACGCGCTCCGCCCGATCGGCGGGAGGGCGTTCCACGCCAAGCAGCTGTTCCGGTGGGTGCACGGGCGGAGCGTCCTCGCGCCCGGGCAGATGACCGACCTGCCCAGGGAGCTGCGGGCGAAGCTCGAGCCGCTCGAGCTCGAGCGGACGCTCGAGGTGGCGCAGGTGCGGCGGTCGGCCGACGACACGCGCAAGCTGCTCGTGCGCCTCAAGGACGGCGCCACCGTCGAGACAGTCCTCATCCCGGGCGTCACGGGCCCCAAGGGGCGCCTGCCCTCGCCGGTGCCCCCGCTCGACGACGCCGACGCCGCGGCGGCGCCCGACGACGACGAGGAAGATGGGGGCCGACCGCCGGCGGAGGGGGAGGCCGAGCCCGTTCGCGTGACGCAGTGCATCTCGACGCAGGTCGGCTGCGCGATGGGGTGCGTCTTCTGCGCGAGCGGCGTCGCGGGCCTGAAGCGCAACCTGGGCGCCGACGAGATCCTCGCCCAGGTGCTCGCCGGGCGCGCGCAGCTCGATGCGGGCGAGCGCCTGAGCAATGTGGTGTTCATGGGGATGGGCGAGCCGCTCGCCAACTACGCGGCGACCGCGCGCGCGCTGCGGCTGATGACGCACCCGGAGGGGATCGCGCTGTCGGCGCGGCGCATCACCGTGTCGACGAGCGGCCTGGTGCCCGAGATCCAGCGCCTCGGCGAGGACTTCGGCGGCAAGATCGGCCTGGCCATCTCGCTGCACGCGGCCGACGACGAGACGCGCACGCGGCTGATGCCCATCAACAAGAAGTACCCGCTGGCGGCGCTGATGGAGGGGCTTCGCGCCTACCCGCTACCGCCGCGTCGGCGCATCACGATCGAGTACACGCTCGTCGCCGGGAAGAACGACCAGCCGGGCGAGGCGAAGAAGCTGGTGAAGCTCTTGCGCGGGCTGCCGGTGAAGGTGAACCTCATCCCGATGAACCCCATCTCGGCGAGCCCGCTCGGGCCCCCGGACATGGCGGGCGTGCTCGGGTTCCAGAAGATCCTCTGCGACGCGGGCTACTCGTGCTTCATCCGCCGCCGCCGAGGCGACGACGTGAACGCCGCGTGCGGTCAGCTGGCGCTGCTCGGGGCCAGGCCGAAGGTGCGCGTGCAGCGGACGTGAAAGGCCGGCGACAAGCGGTTGCGGTGGCCCGTCGCTGCTGCGATCCTCCCGTCGATGCGCGCCGCCGTGCTCGTCGTCGCCGTGCTGGCGTTCGCGACGCCTGCGCGCGCGGCCGACGAGGACGCGCCCTGGTCGCCGGCGAAGGCCGGCTGGGTCGACGTGGTCGCGACGGGGTTCGTCGGCGACGGACTGCGGTTCAACAACCCGTACCGCCTCGCCACCGTCCTCGGCTCGCAGGCGCGGTCGCTCTCGCGCACGGCCGCCTACGCGGATCTGGGCGCGGCGATGATCGTGGGCGATCCGGAGCGCCTGGCCCAGGGGGTGGCACTGCGCACGTCGATCGCCCTCGAGGGCGTCCCCCAGGCGGTGCTCGCGCCGTCGTACCTGCTCTTGCACCGCTGGGGCGCGTGGGGCGCGTACGGGCGGGCCGGCGTGCCGCTCGTCCTCACGCCCGACGTGACCTGGGGCCTCGAAGGGGCGGCCGGTGCCCTCTGGTTCGCGCGTGCCGGTGTGGGCCTCGCCGCGGAGCTCGTGGGCGACCTGTTCTACGGCGCCGGCACGCGCGAGGTCGCGGTGCCGGCCTACCCCGTGCTCAGCGCGCAGGCGGGCCTGTGGCTGTCGTGGGAGGCCATGCCGTGAGCGCCCAGCCGCGCTCGAGCCCCGGCCGTCGCGAGCTCGCGTTCGCCGCGCTCCTCGCGCTGCTCTTCGGCGCCGCCCCCACGGTGGGCGACGTCGGCTCCTGCGGCAAGACGGCGACCGACCTCGACGAGGCGACCTTCGCCCGCGCCCGCAAGACCGTCGACTGCCAGCGCTGCACCGAGTGCGGCCTGAAGACGCGCACCTGCCAGGCCGCCTGCGATCCGAACGCGCCGAACGACGTCGCCTGGCCGGCGACGTGTCACCCCGTGTTCCACGACGGCGAGGTGTGCGTGCGCGCGCTGCTCGCGGCGAGCTGCAGCGACTACGCCTCCTTCGTGGACGACGTCGCGCCGACCGTGCCGACCGAGTGCGATTTCTGCCACCTCGGCCTCGACGCGGGCGGAGAGCTGGGGGACCGCTAGCCGATGGCTCGCCGCCGCGCCGTCGCCGTCGTCGCCGCCCGGGCCGCCTCCTGCGCCGCCATCGCCGCGCTGCTCGGGGCGTGCTCGGTGCCGCGGCAGATGCTCGCCGCGCCCGGCGATCTGGCCGACTACCGCGCCTTCCGCATGGCCGCGCGCGAGGGGGCGCGCCTCGCCTTCGCGCAGCGCTACCTCGAGCGCCACCCGCGCGGCGCGTGGGCCGACGAGGTGCGCGCCGCATTCGACGGCGAGGAAGCCGCCTGGTTCGAGGCCGCCAAGACCTCGCGCGCTCGCGCGCGCGACTACGTCGTCGACCTGCCCGACGGGCCCCACGCGGAAGCCGCCCGCGCCCTGCTCTTGCTCTTCGACGAGCACGAGGCCGACCTGGACACGCTCGAGCTGCTCGCGGCCGTGCGCCGCACCGCGGCCACGCTCGACGTCGAGACCGCGCGGCGCAGGCACGTCACCGACCTGCTGCTCGCCGACGTGGCCGCGCTGCTCGATCCGGCCGCATGGGGCGCCCGCCTCGACGACCTGCCGACGCCGCTGGCGGCCGCGATGCGCGGCGAGGCGCCGCGAACCTGGGGTGGGGCGCCGCCCGCGCACCACGACGATCGCCTGTTCTTCGTGCTGCCGACGCCCCACGGCGCGGAGGCGCGCGCGCTGAACGTGCGCCTGCAGCTCTGGCTCGAGGACGGCCGCGTCGCCGAAGGGGTCATCGAGGGCGACGACCTGATCGTGCGCTGGGCCGAGGCGCTCGAGGGGCGCGTGCTCGACGCGGGCGACCCGAGCGACCGCCGGGCCGCCGCGGCCGCGGTGTCCGAGGTGCTCTCCGGCGCGCTCGAGGCATCGCTCCCGGCCGGCCGCTGCTCGGCTCCCGGAGGACCCGCAGTCGTCCTCGCGCGCGCCTGCGACGGCTGGAGCGTCGTCCTGCGCATGGGAGCCCAAGCCCGCGCCGAGGACGCCGTCGACGTCCGCCGAAAGCTCGTCCGTGCGCCCGCCCCAGGAATGCGATAGACACGAGCCCGCACCTTCATGATCCCGTACATCCACGTCCCCGATTTCCACATCGGGCCGCTGCCGCTGCACCCCTTCGGCATCCTCGTCGCCACCGGCGTTCTGGTCGGCACGGCGCTGACGACCCGCCGCGCGCGCACGCTCGGCTACGACCTGGTGAAGCTCAACTCGTTCGTGACGTGGATGCTGGTCTCGGCATTCCTGCTGTCGCACGTGCTCGACTCGCTCTTCTATCACTGGGACGAAGTCGTCCGGCGGCCGTGGTCGCTGGCGATGCCCTGGGAGGGCCTGAGCTCCTTCGGCGGCTTCGTCGGGGCGATCGTCGGCATCCTGCTCTGGAAGTACATGGTCATCGAAGACGGGAAGCTGCGCGCGCGCCCGAAGCCGGTGCCGCTGCTGCCCTACGCGGATCTCGTGATGTCCGTGCTCCCGGTCGGATGGATGTTCGGGCGCTCCGGGTGCGCCACCGTGCACGACCACCCGGGCGCGCGCGCGACGGCCGACACGCTGCTGGCGGTCGCGTACCCGCTGCACCAGGGCGACGGGACGATCACGCACATCGGCTTCATCCAGCTGATTCACGGGCACGACTATCGCTACGACCTCGGCCTGCTCGAGCTGATGTTCACCGTCATCCTCGTCGTGGCGTTCGCGCTGACGTGGCTGCGGCGCCTGCCGCTCGGGTCGTACATCGTCGCGGCGTCGCTCGCGTACTCGCCGGTGCGCTTCGTGATGGACTACCTGCGCATCCCGGCCAGCGAAGGGGGGGACACGCGCTACCTCGGGCTGACGCCGGCGCAGTACGGGTGCATCGCGCTCTTCATCTACGGCATCGCGATGATCTTCTACCTGCGGCGCCTGCGCGAGCGCCACGTCGACCTCGAGGAGGCGGTGCGCGCCGCTCAGCCCGAGCCCGGCGCCGGGTCGGCCGTCGCGACGTAGCGCCCGAGCAGCGCGCGCACGTCGTCCGGCAGCGGGCGGGCGCGCATGGCGGCGAGATCGGTCAGCGCGACCACGTGGCGCAGCGTGGCCACGTGGCGGCCGTCGGCGGCGCGCTCGAGGCGGAAGCGCAGCGACACGGAGCTCGTGCCGAGGCGCTCGACCACCGTGGCGATGCGCACCTCGTCGCCGAAGCGCAGCGGCGCGGCGAAGTCGGCCTCGACGTGCACGGCGGGCAGCCCGAGGCGGCGCGCGCCGACCAGGGCGACGTAGCCGCCCTCGAGCGGCGCGAGCATCGCCTCCATCGCGTCGTGGCACCAGGTGAAGAAGCGGCCGAAGTACGCGATCCCGGCCGCGTCGATCTCCTCGAAGCGCACGCGGTGCACGTGCACGAACGGGGCGCTCACGCCTGCAGGTCCTCGCCCAGCTGGAGGATCGTCTCGGCGGGCAGCACGGCGCGCGCCTCGTACGCGGGGTGATCGACGGCGAGCTCGAGGTGCGTCACCGTCGCGCTGCCGCTGGCGGCGCCGCGGAGCGCCTCCGCCAGGCGGGCGGGAAGGGCGAACTTGAGGTAGTGCACCGCCGTCGTGCGGTCCGCCGCGGCGCCGTCGCGCCCGTTCGTGCGCGCCGCGATGCGCTGGCTGCCGACGACGAGCCACACGTGCTTCTCGAGTCCTGCCGCCGCGGCGAGGAAGGCCTCGCGCTCGTCCCGGTCGGCGATCTCGATCATCACGGTGCACGACAGCTCGTCCTTGCCCGGGAGAAGCTCGTTGTACGTGTCGATCTCGTGCTGGACGGCCGCCGGGCGCGTGATGCGCTCGGTGCGCAGCATCTCCTGGATCTGCAGCAGCACGGTGTCGCGGTTCTCGAAGACCGCGCTCGCCCTGGGGCCGAGCTGCACGCGGCGCATCTTCTTCTCGGCGATGACGCGCGCGCGGAATTGCTCACGGATGGCCTCGTACTCGGCCAGCCCCAGAACCTCGCCACGTTCGATCGGTCGCACGGCCATGCTCCTCGTCTACGAGAGTACCCTCAGCGCACGTCCGCGGTCAGCCCGTAGGCCTCGGCCAGGGCTTCGACCGGGTGCAGCGGGGCGCGCTGGTTCTCGGCCAGGATGCGCCGCGACGACAGCGCGCAGTCGGTCACGACGACGTCGGGCTGCGCGCGGTCGACCGCGCGGGCGAGCTTCTGGGCGTAGCGGCGCCCCTGCTCGTAGTGCTGCGCCTTCATCCCCCACGTGCCGTCGACCGCCGAGCACTGCTCGATGACCTCGACCTCGGTGTCGGGCAGGGCGCTCAGCACGCGCACGGCCGGAAAGCCGATCTTCTGCGCGCGCAGGTGGCAGGCCGCGTGATAGGCGACGCGCCCCAGGCCCTTGCCGAACTCGCGCGAGAGCGACTTCTCGCGCCGCTGCCGCTCGAGCAGCTCCATCACGTCGAGCGTCGCCGCGGCGACCTTGCGCACGTCGTCGCCGGGCACGAGCTCCGGCCACTCCTTCTTCATCGTGTAGCCGCACGTCGGCTGCAACGTGACGACCGCGCGACCCTGCGCGACGTGCGGCGCGAGCGACGCGACGTTGGCGCGGACCTTCGCCTGCGCGGCGGCCACGTCGCCCCCGTCGAGGTTCGGCATCCCGCAGCACGTCTGCTCGGGGCGCACGACGCTCCAGCCGTTCTTCTCGAGAACGCGGACCGCGCACGCGGCGATGTGCGGGAAGTTGTAGTCGGCCAGGCACGTCGCGAAGAGCGCCACCGTGCCGCGCGCGCCCGCCTCGGGCAGCGGCTGGTGGTGCCGCAGCCATCGGTCGAAGCTCGTCTCGCCGAACGGCGGCAGCGGGAACTCCTCGGCGATGCCGGCCACGGCGGACATGGCCTTGCGCACGAGGCGCTGCGCGTTGACGAAGTTGGCGACGCGCGCCATCGGCCCGGCCGTCATGCGGCCGAGCAGCTGCGGCTCGCCGAGCACCTTGTCCTGGAGCGTGACGCCGTTGCGCCGTGCGCGCTGCGCCTTCTCGCGCGCCAGGAGGCGCGGGACGTCGAGCAGCCACTCGTGCCCGTCGTCCTTCGTGTAGGGGCACTTGACGTAGCAGAGCTTGCACTGCCAGCAGAGCTCGGAGGCCTGCGCGAACGCCTCGGCGCCGAGCAGCTCGGCGCCCGTCGCGCCGCGCGTCTCGATGTCGCGGTCGATCCGCCCGAACACGTCGGGGAAGGTGCCGCAGTAGCCGACGCACATGCGGCAGCCGTGGCAGATCTCGAGCTGGCGGCGCATCTCGGCCTCGAGGTCGCGCGCGTCCCAGTAGCGCTCCTCGTTGGGATCGACGGCCGGCGGCAGATTCGGAAGCAAAGTGATCTTCGACATGGGGAAGAGATCGCCAGGGCGCCAAGCCGCCAAGCCGCCAAGGGGGAGGGTCCCCGTTTTCCTGGCGTCCGTGGCGGCGTGGCGGCGTGGCGTTTCTCCGTCTTTCAGCCCTTGAGGACCTGGAGCATCTTCGCGAAGCGGCCCGCGTGGCTCTTCTCGGCCTTGGCGAGCGTCTCGAACCACTCGGCGATGTCGTCGAAGCCCTCCTCGCGGGCGGCCTTCGCCATGCCGGGGTACATGGTCTCGTACTCGTGGGTCTCGCCCTTGATGGCGCTCTGCAGGTTCTTCTCGGTATTGCCGATCGGCATGTTGGTCGCCGGGTCGCCGACCTGCTTGAGGTAGTCGAGGTGGCCGTGCGCGTGGCCCGTCTCACCGTCGGCCGTCTCCTTGAAGTTGCCGGCGATCTCCGGGTACCCCTCCACGTCGGCGACCTTCGCGAAGTAGAGGTAGCGGCGGTTGGCCTGCGACTCGCCCGCGAAGGCCTCCTTGAGGTTCTGGTGCGTCTTGGTGCCCTGAAGTGACTTGGCCATGACGGTCTCCTTGCTGGTTCAACGGTTGCGTGTGCACCGCGGACACAGGCCGCGGTAGATCCGTTCGACCGCCCGGACCGTGAAGCCGGGGGCCGCGCGGCGAAGCTTCTTCACGGCGCCCGGCGTGGGGACGAGCGTGCTGGCGCCGATGTCGAGCACGGCCCCGCACGCGTCGCAGACGGCGTGGTGGTGCGGGGCGGTGTTGGGGTCGAAGCGCGCGGCGTCGCCGCGCCGGCCGGGCAGGCGCACGATGCCGGCGAGGCCCGCCTTCGCGAGCGCGTCGAGCGTGTTGTACACGGTCGCGAAGCTCATCGACGGGAAGCTCGGACGCAGGCGCTCGAACAGGTCCTGCGCGGTCGGGTGCGTCTCGTCGCCCGCGAACAGGCGCACGATGGCGATGCGCTGCGGGGTGAGCTTGAGCCCTGCGCGCTTCAGGTCGCGCAGCATCGTGCTCGATCGGTGCGGCTCCGCGTTCATCGCGAACGGGAGCCTAATGAGAATCATTCCAAGATGCAACCCCTTCCAAAGCGACGGCGGGGGCAAACCGCAGCGTCCGCAACCGCGGGATGGTGCTCCAGGCGGCGAGCTGGCAATCGTCTCCGCCGCCCGTGTGCAACGCCGACGCGGCCGGGTGTACGGCGCGGTGCAAGCCGTTTCCGCCGTGCGCGCCGTTCCCGAGCGAGGCCCGAGTGCGCGATCGGGTGCTGGCGCCCGGCGCCCCACGCCCGCGGCTGCTGCTCTGGTACGGGTCTCGTGCCGGACATCGGGCCACCGCCGCAGCTGGCGAGCTACCGCGGACGCGCGGCGCATGGCGCTGGCCCCGCGCCTTCTCGTCGTTCACGTACCCATGGGGAATGCCTCGGTATCTGTGTGGGAGAACTGCCGTTTCGAAGCGAAGCAAGGAGAGGGAAAGTCGTCCTCGTGAAGCCCTGGACGGGACTCTTGAATCGGCCGACTGGATCCCAACCTCGTCGGACTCGACCCCGAAGTGTTTCGGTCCGCCCCCCGAGGGTTTCGGTCGGACGAGGACGATGTTCGGTCCGACCTCGGCCCCGTCCGGCTCGAACCCCGACGGGGCGGACTCGACCCCGAAGTCGTCGGACACGACCCCGAAGGTGGTGGACTCGAACATGACGACGTCGGACTCGACCCCGACGACGTCGGACTCGACCTGCGCGTCGTTGCGTCGAACGCCGTCCTGGTCGGACTGGTCCCCGACGTCGGCGGACTCGCCCTCGTCGTGTTCGAGTCCGACGCCTCGGTGTTTGGGTCGGATGTGGACGTTCTTCAGTCGGCGCCCGACCTGGGTGGACCGAACCATTGACGGCGTCCAATCGAAGAGTGTCGGGGTCGAGTCGGACGAGGCGAGGTTTGCGTTCGCCACGCTGGGGAGCGTGTCGAAGGTGTTCGGGTTTCAGTCGGCCGAGGTCGGGATCCTGTCGAACGCGTGACCTTTTCGACCCGCCGACTCCGATGGCCGCGAAATCGCGGGCGATTCGCGGTGATTCGCGGCCGGAACGCCGACGGCGAGGGCGGCGCCGCACGAGGGATCGCCTCGCCGCCTCGACTCTCTCTCCCATCGAAACGACAAACCTCGCGTCTCGCGAAGCGACTTTTTCGTGCGCTCGTCGCTTCGTTCGCCGCGACCTCGAAAACCGGCGTGCTTTCGCCGCGTTGCACGACGCGGAAGCGACGCGGGCGACCCGCTGGCTGGTAAAGCGCGCTTGACCACGATCGCTGCTCGTAAAGCAGGCTTGACTGCGCGGATGAACCGCAGGCGAACCGGTCGCTACGAGCGCATCGCGTCGGCGCCAAGGCGAGCAGCGAGCAGCGAGCAGGTGGAGCAAGAAGGGAGCGCGCGCCAAGACGCGCCCGATGCCCCATACAACCGATTGGCCGCCGCGAGCCGTTCCGCTCAAACTGGAGGAGGGTGCGTAATGCGTCGGACACTACGCGCTCGCTTGCGACGCACGCGGCGATCGCAGCGGCGATCCTGCGGGCGGCGGCGTTCGAGAATCGGTCGTCGCCACGCACGCTTCGCGATCCGATCAACGCGTCGCGGCACGTCGGGCTCGCGCCTTGCAGTGCTTCGCGGCATGCGGAAGCTCACTTGCGCAGCATCGATCGCGCTTGGTGCGGCCATCGGCCCGGCGCTGCCCGGAGTGGCCGCCGCGGCCGGGGACACCACCGCCACCGCTGCGCAGATCGATGCTGCGGGCGACACCGCGACGACGCACGACGTCTGGTACGGCGGCCCCATGCTCGGGATGGACGCTGCGACGATAGGTCTCACCGCCGGCGGAATCGGCGTCTTCGCGAGCAACCTGTGCATCTTTGGCTGCACCCTCGAGCAAGACCGCACCGCGAAGATCGGTGCCGTGATGGTCCTCGCGGGCGGCGCCGGATACGTGCTCGGCGCGCCCATCGATCACTGGGTCCACGGGCGCACCGCCGCGGGGTTCGGCAGCCTGGCGCTCCGCGCGATGGTGCCGTTCGTCGCCGTTCTGTCGGCGTCGGCGCTGCAGACGGTGGCCTGCGGCGATGGCCACGACTGCTCCGGCCCGGCGGTGCCGCTGATCGCGGGCGGCACGAGCATGGTCGGCATCGCGCTGGCGGACGACATCCTCTTCGCGCACGGGAGCGAGAAGCAAGCGGCCGAGCCGTCGAGCACCTCGCTTCGCCTCGCCCCAACCGTCAGCGTCGGCAAGATCACGTCAATCGGCGTCGGCGGCGCGTTCTGATCGCCCCCGTCGAGCACCCACCTCGCCGCCGCCTCTTCGTGCGGTCCAGGTGAGAGATCACAGGAAGACCGGAAGACGGGACGGATTTGGGGCGACGCGCGGCGAGCAGGTGGAGCAAGACGGGAGCGCGCGCCAAGACGCGCCCGATGCCCCGTACAACCGATTGGCCGCCGCGAGCCGTTCCGCTCAAACTGAAGCGCGCCTACTATCTGACCGCGTTCAATGCACACCGCGGCCCTCGGGCGCGCGGTTTCGCGCGTGGCGCGGCCGCCGGTGCGGTGGTCAGCTCCCTTCGGCGTAGCCGAGCAGCTCGGTCGGATCCCTCGCGCGCGCGACGCGCGGCGCCTGCGTCGGCAAGCCGACGCGTTCGAGCACGAGGCGCACCATCTCGGGCTCGGTGATCTCGCCGAGCACGCGCAGCCGGCCGCCGCACGCCGTGCACTGAAGAACATCGAACTCGAAGCTCCGGCGGAGGAGCGTCGCCCAGTCGACGCGCGGGGACGCCGCCTAGAGCAGGCCTCCGAGCAGCCGATCCCAGTGCCGGACGCTCAGGATGTTCGGGGCGAGCAGCTCAGCCACGTGGCTAGTGGGACCCCGATCGCGGACGTTCGCGTTCGCGGCCGCGGGCACCTTCGCCCGGTGCGGCGAAGAGGCTGGGCTCGACCCGCTGGCGGATGCGCTGCTCGTGCGCTTCCGCTCCCGCTGCTGCGCCGATGCGCGCCGAGAAAGGAGCGTGCCTGCCCGAGGGGCGTGTCGTTCTCGATGTTTGCGGCGTGACCCCGCTGGCCGGGCCACTTCGGGAGGCGCTGCGACCCGCTCAGTCCTTGCGCTTTCGCCCGCCGAGGACCGCCAGCTTGAAGTAGCTGAGCTGGCTCTGCGCGGCGTGCTTCACGAGATCCATCCTGGTCGCGTCGCGCGCCGTCTGACGCCCCATCAGCTCGCCGCTCTCGTACAGCTCCCGCGTCTTGGCGCGTTGCAGCTTGCCGCTCGAGGTCTTGGGGAGCGCGCCCGGGGGAAGCGCCACGACGTCGTCGAGCGTCAGCCCCATGCCCTCCTGCACCGCCTTGCGCACGTCGGCGACGAGCGCCGACGCGTGCCCGAGCCGCTCGGGCTCCTGCACCTCGAACGCGAGCACGACGCGCTCGCGATCGCGCTCGACGCCGCTCGGATCGCGCGCGCCGAACGCCACGACGTTGCCCTTGCGCACGCCGGCCACCTTGCCCGCCTCCCACTCCATGTCCTGCGGGTAGTAGTTGCGGCCGTTGACGATGACGACCTCCTTGCTGCGCCCGCAGATGAACACGTGCCCGCCGTGCAGGAAGCCGAGGTCGCCCGTCTTGAGGAACGCGCCCGCGAACGCCTCGCGCGTGCGCTCGACGTCCTCCCAGTAGCCGCGCATCACGCTGGGGCCTGCGATGCGCAGCTCGCCCACGGCGTTCTCCGGCAAGGGGCGCTCGCTCGCGGGGTCGGCCGGATCGAACACGCGGACCTTGTGCTCGGGGAACTCGCGCCCGCACGACACGAGGCGCACCGCGTCCTGGTCGTCCTCGGCCACCAGGCGCGCCTCGCCCTTCTCCCAGAGCGTCGGCCCGTGCACGCTGATCGTCTTCACGCCCTCGAACAGCTCGGTGAACGAGATGGCGAGCGACGACTCGGCCATGCCGTACGAGGGCAGGAGCGCGGTCCTCTTGAACCCGACGCGCTCGAACGCCTCGGCGAACCCCTCGAGCGTCTCGGGGCGGATCGGCTCGGCGCCGCAGCCGGCGCGGGTCCACGCGGACAGGTCGATCCCCTCGAGCTCCGCGGCCTTGATGCGCTTGACGCAGAGCGCGTACGCGAAGTTGGGGGCGTAGGCCGTCGTCCCCTTGTGGCGGGTCATCACCTGGAACCAGGTGATCGGCCGCTTGAGGAAGAGGAGCGGCGGCATCAGCACGATGGGCGTGCGGTGGAAGAGCGGAGCCAGCACGAAGCCGATGAGTCCCATGTCGTGGTAGAGCGGCAGCCACGAGACGCCCACGTCGTCGTCGGTCATGCGCAGGCCGTCGACCATGATGCAGCGGATGTTCGCGGCCAGGTTCGCGTGCGTCAGCGTCACCCCCTTGGGGCGGGAGGTGGAGCCGCTCGTGAACTGCAGGAACGCGACGTCGTCGAGGCCGATCTTCTCGGCCTCGAGCGGCTCGGTCGACTCGCGGATCCCCTCGATGGCGACGACCTGCTCGAGGTCGGGGCAGGAGGCCTGCACGGTGCCGAGCAGGCGCTTGATCTTCGCCGTCGTGACGAGCGCGCGCGCGCCGCTCTTGGCGACGATGTGGCGCGTGTTGTCCAGGTACGCCTGCAGCTGCCCGAGCGCCATGGGGGGGTAGATGGGCACCGGGACGACGCCCGCGCGGATGGCGCCGAGAAAGCAGAGCACGAAGTCGTCGTTGTTCGGCAGGATGAGCGCGACGCGGTCGCCCTTGCGCAGCCCGAGCGCCTGCATGGCCCCGCCGAAGCGCGCGCTGATGCGCTCCACGGCCGTGTACGAGAACGACTCCTCGCTCGACTCGCTGCCGGGCGCGCCGTAACCGGGCACGCCCGTCTCCGGGACGAAGCGGTAGCCGCGCGTCGGCTCCGCCTTCGCTGCGTCTTCGATGGCCTGGGCGATCGTGCGAGGTTGCATCTTTCGCGGCTTTTATCATTTCCGGTCCGCGGGCCACTACCCCCCGCCATGGGCTGGATCGCCACGGCGCCAAGGCGCCCCGGCGTTTCTCCCTCTGGTACAATCGGACCATGCCCCTCATCGAGACGGAGGAAGCGGCGCGCCGGCTGGCGCGCGCCATCGCCAGCGACCTGTCGCTCTACAACGAGGACAAGATCGTCAGCGGCATCCAGAACGACAACCTGTTCGAGTCGCTCACCGAGGAGATCGAGGAGGGCCGGGCCCTGTACAAGCGTCGCGTGTCGCCGGAGCTGTACCCGCGGAACTTCTACGACCGCGCGCTCGTGGACATCCTCATCAAGGCCAAGGGGCACATCAAGTCCAAGCTCTGGTGAGGCTCGTCGTCCCGCGCGAGGCGAGCGGCGCCCGGCTCGACAGGTTCCTGGCGGCCGCGCTCACCGTGTCGCGCTCGGAGCTGCAGCGCTGGATCGCCGCCGGGCGCGTCCGGGTCGCCGGCGCGGTGCGCGAGGCCTCGGCGCGCGTGCGGGAGGGGGAGGTCGTCGACGTCGAGCCGATGGCGGCGGCGCCGACCGAGGCTCGGCCCGAGGCGGACGTGCGCTTCGAGCTATTGCACGTGGACGACGACGTCGTCGTCGTGAACAAGCCGCCGGGCCTCGTCGTGCACCCGGCGCGCGGTCACGAGGGCGGGACGCTGGTCAACGGCCTGCTGGCGCGCGGCCTCTTCCGCCGCGAGGACCTGCACGAGGGCGAGGACCGCGAGGGGCACGCCCGCCCCGGCATCGTGCACCGTCTCGACAAGGGGACGAGCGGCGTCATGGTCGTGGCGCGCACGCCCGAGGCGCGCGAGAAGCTCAAGGCGCAGTTCCAGGCGCACACGATCGACCGCGCCTACGAGGCGATCGTGGTCGGCGAGGCGACCGGGCTCACGTTCGACACGCTCCACGGCCGCCACCCGCGCGACCGGCTGCGCTTCACGACGCGCGTGCGCGCGGGCAAGCGCGCCGTCACGCACGTGCGCGTGCTCGCGCGTCTGCACGGGGCGACCCACGTCGAGTGCACGCTCGAGACGGGGCGCACCCACCAGATCCGCGTGCACCTGGCCGAGAGCGGCACGCCGGTGCTCGGCGATCCGGTCTACGGCAAGCCCCCGCGCGACGCGCACGTACGCGAGGTGGGCGAGCGGCTCGGCCACCAGGCGCTGCACGCGCGCCTGCTCGGCTTCGTGCACCCGCGCACCGGAGAGCACGTGCGCTTCGAGGCGCCGCCGCCGCCCGACTTCGTGGAGGCGCTGCGCGCGCTCACCGGCTGATCGCCGCGAGCAGGGCGCAGGCGGCGATGAGGGCGGCGACGATCCCGAGGAAGCGCGTGTTGTGGCGCGCGACCGGCGGCTCGTACGGCTCGGGCGGCGCGTCACGGAAGGGGTGGACCTCGGCGTTCTCGGCGCGCATCGCGCGGAGCACCTGCGTGGCGCGCTCGAGGTGGGTGCGCGGCACGAGCAGCCGCACGTCGGTCAGGCTGATGGTCGGCAGCGCGGTCATCGGCCCGCCGGCCGTCTGCACCGGGACGTCGTGGTCCTCGAGGAAATGAACGGTGATCTCCGCCTGGAAGCGGTCGTGCACCCGAAGCAGCTCGACCCAGTCGACGTCGTCGCGCTCGTCACCCATGACGTACAGCGTACTACTCCGCTGCGCTCGTCTCCGGCTCGGCCGTGCGCTCCGGCGCCCCGCCGGCGAGCAGGCCCGGGTAGCGACGCTTGAGGAAGCTCAGCGACACGAAGCCGACCAGGACCGCGAACCAGAGGGTGGCGAAGCGCACGAGGATCATCGAGGCGGTCGCGGTCGTCGCCCCCACGTGCCCGAGCTCCTGCAGCTGTCCCTGCAGCGACGTCTCGGTCACCCCGAGCCCCCCGGGCACCGGGACGAGCGCGCCGGCGAGGGTGCTCGTCGCGTAGAAGAACGTCGCCAGCCCGAAGCCCGTCGTCTGACCGAAGCCGCGCAGGATCGTCCAGAGCGCCGTGCACTCCAGCGACCACGCGGCGACCGACAGCAGCGTCGGCACGAGCAGGTTGGCCGGTTTCACGAGCGTCGCCAGGCTGTCGTACGCCTCGTGCAGCTTGGGGCCGATGCGCCCGAACGGCCCGGGCAGCCGCTCGACGCGGCGGATGAGCGCGATGGAGAGCGACCGGCTGGACACGACGACGAGGACGGCGACGACCGCCGCCGCGCCGAGCCCCGCCCAGAGCAGCCCGCCCGAGAAGCCGAGCGATCCGAGCACGATGAGGGCGACGACGCCGATGACGTCGGTCAGCCGCTCGGCGACGACGATGGGGGCGGTGCGCGCGACCGGCACGCCGTGCGTCTCGAACAGCACGACCGACTTGAACACCTCGCCGACCTTGCCGGGCGTCACCGTCAGGACGAAGCCGCTGAGGAACGTGAGCAGGCTGTCGACGCGGCCGACGCCCGAGGGCCCCGTTCGCGCGACGCGCAGCCGGCCCAGGTAGAACTCCCACTTGAGCCAGCGCACCAGGTAGTTGCCGAAGGCGAGGCCGCACGCCGCGGCAAACGCCCACCACCGGAAGCGCGCGAGCTCGTCGCCCATCTTGCCGACGCCGCGCCACACGGCGAAGCCGCCGTAGACGACGACCGCGAGCAGCATCGCGACGAGCACGCGCCGCACGGCGACGGCGCCGCGCCCGGTCGCGGGGGAGGCCTCTCGGGAAAGGGGCGTGCTCATCGCGCGTTCCTTCTCGTCCGAATCGCCAGCGCGATCCAGGCCAGGCCGCCGAGCACGGCGCTGGCGGCCACCAGCCAGAACGCCCACGCGGGCGCCTCCCACCGGCCGCGCGCCAGACCGGGCGGGGGGCGCAGGACGCGCTCCCGCGTCTGCGCCGGCTCGCTTCGGAGGCGCGCGGGGGCGCCCGGGGCCGGCGCGGGTTGGAGGGGCTGCACGGGCGGGCTCTAGTAGCAGACTTTGACAGCCAGCGCCCAGCGTGCGACCTCTTGCCCCGCGAATGGCGGCGACGGTCCCCGAGACAGCGAACGGCACCCCGTCGAGCGACGTGGACCTGCTCGACACGGCGCGCGAGGCGAGCCGCAAGCTCAAGGACGCCATCGCCGTGCGCGTGGTGGGGCAGGAGCACGTGGTCGAGCTGATGCTGGTCGCCCTGCTGGCACGCGGGCACGCGCTGCTCGTGGGGGTGCCGGGGCTCGCCAAGACGCTGCTCGTCGCCTCGCTCGCCGAGGCGCTCGACCTGTCGTTCGGCCGCGTGCAGTTCACGCCCGACCTGCTGCCCGCCGACATCACGGGGACCGACGTGCTGCAGGACGACGCCGGCGGGCGCGTCGTGCGCTTCCTGCCGGGGCCCATCTTCCACCACCTGGTGCTGGCCGACGAGATCAACCGCACCCCACCCAAGACGCAGGCGGCGCTGCTGCAGGCGATGCAGGAGCGGCGCGTGACCGTGGGGACGCACACCCACGCCCTGCCCGACCCGTTCCAGGTGTTCGCGACGCGAAACCCCATCGAGCAGGAGGGGACGTACCCCTTGCCCGAGGCGCAGCTCGACCGCTTCCTGCTCGAAGTGCACGTCGACTACCCGAGCGCCGACGAGGAGCGCGAGATCGCGCGCCGCACGACGAGCGCGCAGCCGGGCAACGTGCCGCAGGTGCTGGGGAGCGACGCGGTGCGCGCCCTGCAGGGGCTCGTGCCGCGCATGCCCGTGACCGATGCGGCCGTGGAGCTCGCGGTGGCGCTCGGGCGCGCGACGCGCCCGAACGAGCCGAAGGCGCCGCGCGAGGTGCGCGAGCTCGTGCGCTTCGGCGCGGGGCCGCGCGGCTCGCAGGCGCTGGTGCTCGCGGCCAAGGCGCGCGCCGCGCTGCGCGGCGAGGCCGCCGCCGACGTCGACGACGTGAAGGCGCTGGTACTGCCGGTGCTGCGCCACCGCCTCGTGCTCAGCTACCGCGCCGAAGCCGAGGGAGTGCGCGATCTCGACGTGCTCGAGCGCGTGGTGGCCGCGGTCGCCTGACGGGGGCGAGACACCGGACGGGCCGTCGACGCGTCCCATGACACCTGCCCCCGCACGCGCGGCTCGCCTCGGACGGCCCGGCGCGGCAAATTGGCCGTACAATGGAGAAGATGGCCGAGCGCCGCGCCAGGGAGGCCGAGGAGGCGTCCGCCGACAAGGCTCCCGTCGAAAAGGCTTCCGCCGACAAGGCGCCGGAGAAGCCCGCCGCCGAGAGAGCGCCCACCGACCGGGCGCCCGCCGAGAAGGGTGAGGAGCGCAAGGCGAACGGCGAGGAGCGGAAGGCGAACGGGGCGGCGCACGCCGCCTCGAACGGCGCCGCCCATGCGGCAGCGAACGGCGCCGCCGCGGCGTCCGCCCCGGCGCGGGCCATTCCCTCGATCCCGCCGCCGCCGGTCGCCGGGCCGTGGCGCAGCTACAAGGAGATGGTCGCGCACCTCGCGGGGCGCGTCGTCGAGGCGCAGAAGCCCATCCGCGTCTTGCAGGCGCTGCGCTGGGAAGAGGACGTCGAGAAGCGCTTCCTCGAGTCCAGGGCGCGCGAGCTGCCGAAGATCGACGCCGCCTACTACGAGCGCGCCGAGCTCGGCTTCGACCCGCAGGCGAAGGCCGAGGAGTTCGAGCAGATCGCGCGCGACATCGACCGCGAGCTCGGCGAGGGGGACGCCGTCGGCCAGATCATGATGACGACGGCGCTCGAGTACCGCGACGTCGTGCGCATGCTGGCCGCGCGCGGCACGCCGGGCTTCTACGCCTGGTCGCGCAAGCTCTACGGATCGCCCAAGGACAAGTTCCCCGACGGGCGCTCGACGGTGCGCGACCTCGGGCAGCTCCTCTACGGGCTGCTCACCAACGTCGACGGCTGGTCCGATCCGCTGCGCGCCGGCTCGCCCGCGTACGCGCGCACCATCGACGCCTCCGAGGCGGCGCGCCAGCTCGGCGAGCGGCTGGCGGGCTTCTTCGGGGGCCCGCACGTGCGCGTCGAGGCCGACGACGGCATCCTCGCCGACGCGGCGGCCGGCAGCGACTACGTCAAGGTGCGCACGGGCGCGAAGTTCAGCCCGCGCGACATCGAGATCCTCGAGGTGCACGAGGGCTGGGTGCACGTGGCGACGTCGCTCAACGGCCAGGCGCAACCGGTGGCCAGGTGGCTCGCCAAGGGCCCGCCGCGCACGACCGCCGTGCAGGAGGGGCTGGCGGCGCTGCTCGAGATGTTCACCTTCCGCACGTATCCGCGGCGCGCGCGGCGCCTGAACGACCGCGTGCTCGCCGTCGACAAGGCCGAGGACGGCGCGAGCTTCCTCGACGTGTTCGAGTGGTTCAGGACCGAGGGCTACGACGAGGAGGAGTGCTTCCACAACACGCGGCGCATCTTCCGCGGTGGCGTGCTCGAAGGCGGTGCGCCCTTCACGAAGGACGCCTGTTACTGCAAGGGGATCGTCCTCAACTACGCGTTCATCCGCAGCGCCATCCAGCACGACCGCGTCGACCTGGTGCCGTTCCTCTTCGTGGGCAAGGTGGCGCACGAGGACGTGCCGGTGCTCGCGCGGCGCGTGTCCGACGGCGTGGTCAAGCCGCCCCGCTATCTGCCGCCGATGTTCCGCGACCTCAACGGCCTGGCCATCTGGATGGCCTACTCCACCTTCTTCTCGCAGCTCGGCGGCGAGGCCATCGCCGAGCACTACGCGCGCGTGTTCGCGCGGGCAGGGTGACGTCCGCTGCAACGCCTCGGGGCATGGGGCATACTCCCCGCCATGCGCCGGCAGCAGCGAGGGCTCGCGAGCGGCCATCCCGACCTCGTCGTCGAGATCGTCCCGCCGTCGAGCCAGCGCTACGACCGCGTGACCAAGCTGCGGTGGTACGCGCAGCTCGCGCTGGCGAAGCTCTGGACCTGAGACCGGACCCTCAGCGCCCGCGGAACATCGCCTTGCGCTTCTGCGTGTAGGCGAGCAGGCCCTCCTTCGCGTCGTGCGACCGGAAGAGCTCCTGCTGCAGCTCGCGCTCGAGCGCCAGGCCCTGCTCGAGCGACATCTCGCCGCCGCCCTGGACGGCGCGCTTGATGTGGCCGACGGCCATCGAGGCCTTGCTCGGCGGGCACTGCTCGTGGGCGTAGTCGAGCACCTTGCGCAGGAACGCCTCCTGCGACTCCGCCTCCCACACCTTGTGCACCAGCCCCGCCGCGTGCGCGCGCTCGACCGGCAGGTTCTGGCCTTCGACCATCATCTCGATCGCGCGCGCCTTGCCGACCAGGCGCGTCAAGCGCTGCGTGCCGCCGGTGCCCGGCAAGACGCCCAGGCCCACCTCGGGCAGGCCGATCTGGTGGTTGCCCGCGCGCGCGATGCGCAGGTCGCACGCGAGCGCCACCTCGAGGCCGCCGCCGACGCAGTGGCCGTTGATGGCCGCGATGACGAGCTTCGGCGTGTTCTCGAGGCGCAGCAGCGTCTCGTTCGCGTGCAGGCAGAAGTAGTACTTGAAGGTCTCGTCCGCCTCTTTGAGCATGTTGATGTTCGCGCCGGCGCAGAAGTACTTGTCCCCGTGGCCGGTCACGACGAGGACGTGCACGTCGTCGTCGAACCGCGCCTCGAGGATGTTCGCGTCGAGCTCCTTGAACATCTCGTGCGAGTAGGCGTTCACGGGCGGGTCGTTGAGCGTGAGGACCGCGACCCCCTTGTCCGTGGCGTAGCTCACCAGCGTCCCCATCTCGGCCTCGCATGCCCGGCGCGCCGGCCGCGTGACGCTTTGCCCCGCTGGCACCCTGGCGGCCGGGTCTTAGACTTATTCTCGATGGGGCGCAAACCGGGGTCGCGGCGCAAACCCTGGGTGATGGCTGCCGGCGCGCTGGCGTCGTGGCTGGCGGCGGCCTCGCTGGTGCAAGGCCTCTGGGGCGCGGACATCGGCCAGGCCGTCCACCAGCTCGACGAGCGCATCGAGCGCTTGCTCGACCGCGAGGCCTGCCCGGCGCAGGGGCCCGAGCAGCCGTCACCGGCCCGGTCGCACGAGGACGACGCGCTCGAGCCGTGGGAGCTCGTCAGCGTGTGAGGCCGGCCGGGCCGGGGCTACCCGGTCCCAGCCTTCGCGCGGGATGTGCTACACCCGCACGGTCGTGACCGTTGCCCAGCTGTGCTCGGAGCTCAAGCGGCTCATCGTCTCGGAGCTGAACCTCAAGGGCCGAGACCCGGAGACCATCGAGGACGACGCCCCCCTCTTCGGCGCGGGCCTGGGGCTCGACTCGCTGGACGCGCTGCAGCTCGCGATGTCCATCGAGGAGAAGCTCGGCGTGCGCATCCCCGAAGGGGAGCAGGCGCGCGCCATCTTCAAGAGCGTGCGCGCGATCGCCGAGTACGTCGCGCAGGTGCGGAGCGCTTGAGAACCCGGCTGTGGGTGACGGGCCTGGGGCTCGTGACGCCGCTCGGGATCGGCGTCGAGGCGACCTGGGAGCGGCTCGTGCGCGGCGACCGCGCCGTCCGGCCCATCACGCTGTTCGACACGACGGGGCAGCGCGCGCGCGTCGCCGGGGAGGTCGACGGCGTGCACGTGCCGTCGCCCGCCTGGTCGCGCACCAGCGCGATGGCCGCGCAGGCGGCCGAGGAGGCGATGCGCGCCGCGGGCGTCGACGTGCGCGCCGAGCGGGTCGGGCTGGTGGTCGGCGGGACGACCGCCGGCATGTTCGAGACCGAGCACCTGCTGGCGAGGCTGCACGCGGAGCCGGGGCACCGCGAGGTGCTGGCGGCGATGCTCTCCCACCCGCTCACGTCGACGGGCGACTGCCTCGAGGAGCGCCTCGGTCCGTTCGCGCGCGTGCGCACGCTGTCGAGCGCCTGCTCGAGCGGCTCCAACGCGCTGGTCGTGGCGGCGTCGTGGCTGCTGGCGGGCGAAGTCGACGTGGCGGTCGCCGGCGGCAGCGACGGCCTGTGCATGCTGACGCTCACGGGCTTCAACGCCCTCGGCGCGCTCGACCCCGAGCCGTGCCGCCCGTTCGACGCGCGGCGGCGCGGAACGAGCCTGGGCGAGGGGGCGGGCTTCCTCGTGCTCGAGCGCGCGGAGCGGGCGCGCGCGCGCGGGGCGCGGCCGGTCGCCGAGCTGGCCGGGTGGGCCGTGGGCGCCGAGGCGCATCACATCACGAACCCCGCGCCCGACGGGGCCGTCGTGGCGTCGCTCGTCGAGCGGGCGATCGCGCGCGCGGGGCTGCGGCCCGGCGACATCGACTACGTCAACGCGCACGGCACCGGCACGCCGCTCAACGATCCGGTGGAGGCGGCGGCGCTGGCGCGCGCGCTCGGCGGCGAGGCGGCGCGCGTCCCGGTGTCGAGCACCAAGGGGCAGATCGGCCACACGCTCGCGGCGGCGGGGGCCATCGAGGCGGCCATCACGGCCCTGGTGGTGGCGCGCCGCACGCTCGTGCCGACGGCGGGCCTCGAGGAGCCCGATCCGGCCGCGCCCCTCGTCCACGTGCCGCGCGTCGGCCGCGAGGTCCCGCGCGTGCGCGCGGCGCTCTCGAACGCGTTCGGCTTCGGGGGCATGGACGCCGTCCTCGTCTTCGCCGATCCCGAGAGAGGGAGAGAACGGGAAGGCGGGAAGGCGGGAAGGGAAGAGGGAAGAGTTGGTGGGGAAGGGGCGCCTCACAACCGAACCTTCCCGCCTTCCCGCCTTCCCGTGATCCCTGTCATCACGGGCGCAGCGGTCTTCGGGCCGTGCGGGCTGCTGGATGCAGAGGCGTGCGCGACGCTGCCGGAGCAGCGCCTCGCACACGACGCCGTCGTCGATCCGGACGCGCACCTCGACGCGATGCGCGCGCGGCGGCTCGACCGGGCCGCGCGCCTGGGCAGCGTCGCCGTCCAGAAGGCGCTCGCCGAGGCGGGCGCGCCGGCGGAGGGGACGGGCGTCGTGCTCGGGAGCGCGTTCGGCAACGTCGACGGCTCGGCGGCGTTCATGCACCGCATCTTCGACAAGGGCACGCGCGCGGCGAGCCCCGCCGAGTTCCCGAACCTCGTCCCGAGCTCGCCGGTCGGTCACGTGTCGATCTACCTCGGGCTGCGCGGGCCCGCGTTCGCCACGGCCGACCTCGCGGCGAGCGGCGAGAGCGCGCTCGTGCAGGCCGCGCAGCTGGTCGCGGCGGGGGAGGCGACGCGGCTGGTCGCCGGCGCGGTCGAGCCCAGGAGCGACATCGTCGAGCGCGTGCTCGCGGCGCTGTTCGCGAACTCGCCGGCGCAGGCCGGCGCGAGCCGCGTGGACGTGGCGGCGGCCGCGGTCGTGGAGGCCGAGAGCGAGGCGCGGGCGCGCGGCGCGCGCGTGCTCGCGCGGGTCGCGCAGACGATCGAGTGGCGCAGGGATGGTTCTGCGGCGCTGCGGGCGCTCCAGGCGCCGCACGGTCCTGCCGAGGTCGTCCTGGCGCGCGCCAACGGTGGCGCCGGCGCGCTGCTCGACGCGACCGCATGGCGCGCCGCCCCGCGCCTGCTGTGCGAGCCCGCGCTCGGCGAGAGCGACGGCCTGGGCGCGGTGGCGGTGGTCGTCGCCGTCGGACGGCTCGCCACCGGCCAGGCCCGGGAGGCGCTGGTCCTCGGCCTCGCCAAGGGGCGTGGCTACGCGATCGTCCTCGCTGCTCCATGAGAGACGCCAAGACGCCAAGGCGCCACGGCGCCAGGGGAACGGGGTTGCGAGGGCGCTCTGCCTGCCCTCTCTCTTTGCGTCCTTGGCGGCTTGGCGCCTTGGCGACTCTCTCTCTCTCGTGCGCGCAGCCCGTGCCCTGGCAGGGCGCGACGCCTGGGACGTGGCCGGCGCTGCGCGATCGGCTCGCGGCCGAGCGCACCGCGGCGCCGCACGAGCCGTGGTCGGCGGGGGTGCGCGTGACGATGCGCGAGCCGCGCAGCGGGCGCGTGTTCGACGGGCGCGGGGGCATCGCGGTCGCGCCGGGGCGGGCGCTGCGGATGATCCTCGTCGGCGGCGCCGGAACGACGTTGCTCGACGCGTGGGTGACGCGCGCGCGCTGGCGCGTCGCGGTGCCGCCGCTCCACCTCGTGCGCCGCGGGGGTGCCGACGAGCCGCGGGACCTGCCGGTGGGGTTTCTGCGCTGGTGGTTCTTCACGCCCCTCGAGGGGCAGCTCTTCGCCGCCAGCGACGCGCCCCCGGGGCCGACGTGGCTCCTGCGCGACGGCGCCGCGGTCGTCGAGCTGCGCGTCGGCACCTGCGATCGCGGCGAGCTCCGCACCGCGTCCCGGCGCGTGGGCGGCCGCACCGAGCGGGTCGAGGAGTGCCGCGAGCGGGCCGTGCCACGGCCGGGCGACTGGGTCCGCTACCGCGACGAGGCGAGCGGCCTGGGCGTGGACCTGGTCGTCGAGTCGGTGCGAGGGTCGCTGCCCGACGAAGAGGCGTTCCGGGACCCCGACTCGAGCGGAGCCGCACCGTGACCGGCATCGTCGTCGTCGCCGGCGGCGCGCTGTCGGCCCTGGGCGAAGGACCGGCGGCGGCGACGGCCGGAGACGTCGGGGCGCCGGCGCGCGTGGCGGTCGGCTTCGACGAGGAGCTGGCGCGCGCCGGGCTGGCGCGCCCGTTCGCGGGGCGGGTGTCGGACGAGGCGGCGGACGAGGAGCGCGCGCGGCGGCTCGTCGAGCGCGCGCTGGCAGGCTGCGCGGCGGAGCTCGATCGCGCATGGCCGTCGTGGCGCGGCCGGCGCGTCGGCCTCGTGCTCGGGACGTCGAGCGGCGGCATGCGCGCCGCCGAGCGCGCGTTCGCGTCGATGGCGCGCGGCGAGGCCGTGGCCGACGCGGAGGCCGCGACGTACTTCGGCCCGATGGCGCGGGTGGCGCGCGGCCTCGGCGTCGTGCTCGAGCCGGCGATGCTCGTGCTCGGCGCGTGCGCCTCGTCGGCGCTCTCCATCGGCCTGGCGGCCCGCTGGCTCGCGCGTGGCGCGTGCGATCTCGTGCTCGCCGGCGGCTTCGACGACGTGAGTGTCTTCGTGGCCGCGGGCTTCGAGTCGCTGCGCGCCACGACCGCCTCGCCGCCGCCGCGGCCGTTCCGCGCCGGCCGCGACGGCATGGTGCTCGGCGAGGGCGCGGCCGTGGTGGCGCTGGCGCGCGCGGCGGAGGTGCCCGCGGCGCCGCGCGCGTTCCTGCTCGGGTTCGGCGCCGCCTCGGACGCGGTGCACCTGACCGCGCCCGATCGCCGCGGCGACGGCCTGGCGCGCGCCGCCGAGGCCGCGCTCGAGGAGGCCGGCCGCCCGGCGGTCGATCTGGTCAGCCCGCACGCGACCGCGACGCCGTTCAACGACGCCGCCGAGAGCCGGGCGCTCGCCCGGGCGCTCGGCGAGGAGGCGGCCCGCGCCGCCGTCGTGCACCCCTTCAAGGCGCAGGTGGGGCACACGCTCGGCGCGGCGGGCGCGCTCGAGCTGCTCGCGTGCGTCGACGCGATCGCGCGCGGCGTGCTGCCCGCCGCCGCGGGCGACGGCCCGCTCGACCCCGACGCGCCGGCGCGCCTCCTCGAGCGCTCGGTCGCCGGCCGTCCCCACGTCGCGCTCAAGCTGGCGGCCGCTTTCGGCGGCGCCAACGCCGCCCTCGTCGTGGCCGATCGCCCCGGCCCGCCGCCGCGCGCGCTCCGCCCGGCGTTCGTCGGCGTCGCTGCGGGGGCCGGCGCGACCTTCGCCCGGCCCGACGCCGCCGCCCTCGACGACCTCGCCTCGCGCGCCCACACGAGCGCCGACCGCCTCGCGCGCGCCGACGGCCTGACGCGCCTCGCGCTCGACGCCGTGGCGCGCCTCGAGGCCGCGTGCGGCTCGCTGACCGGCGCCGGCATCGTCGTCGGCAGCGCCCTGGCCACCGTCGAGACGAACGCGCTTTTCGCCGCGCGCATCCGCGAGCGCGGCGCGCGCGCCGCCGAGCCGAGGCGCTTCCCATACACGTCGCCGAACGCCGTCGCCGGCGAGTGCTCGATCGCCTTCGGCCTCACCGGCCCGAGCTTCTCGGTCGGCGGCGGGATGCACGCGGCGCTCGAGGCGTTCGCGGCCGGCGCGCTGCTCGTCGAGGGGGGCGACGCCGCACGCGTCGTCGTCGTGGCGGTCGACGAGGCCGGCCCCGCGACGCGCGCGCTCTCCGGCGACGCGCTGCAGAGCGGCGCCGTGGCGGTGCTGCTGTCGGCCGATGCGAGCGGCGCGCGGGCGCGCGTCGGCGCCCTGGAGCTTCGCCGCGGCGCCCCGGCCGTCGGGCCCGTCGCCGCGGGCCATCGCGCGCTGCTTCCCTTGCTCGCCGACGCGCTTCCTGGCGTGCTCGCCTGCGCGTCGCCCCCCGACGGCCTGGCTCGCATCGCGCTCGAGTCGCTTTGACACTTCGGCACTCGGTCGCCGGCCCGCGCCCGCCGCCGCTGACATCCTGGCAACCGACCGGCGGCGACGCGCGGCGCAACCCCGCGAAATGCGCGGGAACTGGCGCGGCCCGCAAGTTGCTGTATCGACGCCGGCTCCGTGGTCATGATCCGAACGCTTCTTTCCTTGCTCGTGCTGGCGCTCGCGCTCGGCACCACCGCCTGCTCCAAGAGCTACATCCCCAACACGGACGTCGAGGACAACGCGGAGAACCGGGACGTCATCCTCTTCTGCGAGAAGTACCGCCACGCCCTCGAGGACAAGGACGTCGCTCAGCTGCTCAAGATGATGAGCCCGAGCTACTTCGAGGACGGCGGCAACACGAAGAACGAGGACGACGCGGACTACGACAAGATGCGCGAGTTTCTGACCGGCGACTACCTCAAGACGAACGGCGTCCGCTACGAGGTCCGATACCGCCGCGTCACGTACACCGAGACGAACCACATCTACGTCGACTACACGTACGCGGCGGCCTGGAAGATCCCCGGGGTCGACAAGGAAGAGTGGCACCACACGGTCGCCGACAACCGGCTGGACCTCGTGCGTGATGGCGACTCGTTCAAGATCATCGCCGGCATGTGAGGCTGCGCTCGTAGGCCGTGCTACGAGGAGCGACGGTGGCCTTCACCCTCGCCCACGTCTCGGACCTGCACGTCTCGACCTTCGGCGACACGCTGCACGACCGCGCGCGGCTGATCAAGCGCACGGCGCACGTCGCGGACACGGCCGAGGTGCACTTCGAGACCTGCTGGGAAGAGGCGTCGTGGCGGGTCCTTCGCGAGCGCAACAAGAAGAAGAAGGCCGCGGTCGTGCTGGTCGACCCGGAGGGCTACGGCCACCCCATCCCGACCGTGCGCGACTCGGGCGGGCTGCTCGACCCGGTCGAGCGCGCGGCCGCCAAGGCCTGCCGCCTCGAGGCGCGCCGCGCCTGCACCCTCGCCGCCGCGCCGCCGGGCGAGGGGGCGCTCGCGTCGATGCTCGAGAGCACGCCGCGCAACACGAACCTGCGCCTCCTGCGGGCGGCGCGTGCCGTGGCCGAGCAGCACGTCGACGCGGTCGTGGTCACCGGCGACTGCACCGACGACGGCGACGGCTGGGAGCTGGTCGACGCGGCGTTCGCCCGCTGGCGCGAGCGCGGCCGCCTGCTGCCCATCCCGGGCAACCACGACCTGTACCTGTTCCCCATCGCGAGCAGCGCCCGGCCGCGTCCCACGCACGACGGCAAGCGCGCGCGCTGGCGCGAGTTCGCGGCGCGCTGCGGCCTCGAGCTCGAGGCGTGCGGCGCCTGGAAGCGCATGCTCCCGGAGGCCGACGCCATCGTGGTGGGCCTCGACTCGTGCTCGCGGCGGCAGCGCGCGTTCTTCCGCCAGAACGGCGCGGTCGGCCCCGAGCAGCTCGCGTGGCTGCGCGAGCTCGGCCAGACGCGCGAGTGGAAGGATGCGCGCCACCGGATCGTCGTCTTCCACCACCACGTCGTGCCGCTGCCCGTCGGCGTCGGAAAGCGCGCGCCGACCGAGATCGGCATGCGCCTCGACGACGGCAAGGCGTTCGCCGAGGCGCTGGTCGAGGCCGGGGCGACGCTCGTCATGCACGGCCACCGCCACGTGAGCGAGCGCCGGCACCCGGCCGGCTACGACTTCGAGCTGCTCGCGGCGCCGTCGCTCACGCTCGGCTGCAAGAGCGGGGACGCGCCGTCGTTCTGGCACGTCGAGCTCGACCACCGCGTGCACGCCGACCGCGTGCGCATCCCGGTGGAAGCCGTCGAGCAGGAGAACGATCCGGGCACCGAGCCGCCGCCGGCGGAGGAATAGGGGAGAGGGAGATTCGGCCGGCGAGGGTCGAGGTCGGGGTCGAGGTCGAGGTCGGGCCCGAGGTCGCAAGCTCGTGCCGCCGCTGCGCGGCGTCACTGAGCTTGCAGGAGACGGGGGGACGCGCGCTCGGCCTGGATTTGGAGGCGTGCATGTCGCTCGCTCCTTTCCGCGGGTGAAAGGAGCGAGCGACATGCACGACATTCAACTCCCCCATCACAGGCTGAAGGCGTACGCGATGGCGCTGAAGCTGCTCGATGCGATCAAGGC
>Ga0080006_1147545_pt1 | contig 40605 bp, 39 predicted proteins | sample RS3BMetagenome_FD_69209 | JGI IMG/M metagenome (GOLD analysis project Ga0080006, IMG submission 69209) | Ferric oxide microbial mat and aquatic microbial communities from Rainbow Spring, Yellowstone National Park, USA - RS3B (SPADES... ...
TAATTGCGACGTTTCAATACCTCAGGATAAGAAACTCTCACTATGTTATGTTACAAACAAAAACCATCACCCCTTTGTTTTATACGACATCAAACAAACAGGTAAGTTGATCGGTCCCTTGCTTTCATCTCTCAAAAATGCGGACTTCGCGTGGATACAAATCATATGGACTGAGTTCTCATCTCATCATCTCAATGATCTTCATTCATTGATAAACGATAAGGTTGTTGATATAGAAACACCACGAGAAAAAGAAATAAATGGAAAGATAGAAAAATTCGACCATCCTGCAAAATACAGTGAATTCCATCGATATTCGAATAGACTTCTTTCCCATCTGATTGCAAAGTCAGGATCTCGCCTGTGTGTTGTTTTTGTCCGGTGCGCTGTTTCTGATAAGACTGAGATGCCCTTTAATCAAATAGAAGATAGTGATGAAATCAAAATGCATCTTCCGTTTCATCAGATATCTACCCAACAAGGGGAAGGAAAAATAGGTGAACGATTGCAGGCAGTTTGGTCTCGATCAGACCGATTGCTTGACGATATGATAAGCCGGAGGATAGATGTTGATGAATGTGAAAAAATGATTGCGGACTTTGTCAAAAATTACTTGAAAGAAAGATACCTGTGGAGTTTACCTTTTCTAATGATGACGCCTTCTGAGCTTGCCCTTCTTGTTCATCTGCCACCTGCTGAACTCTCAAGTGAATTCAACTTCAAGACAACACGAGGATCATTCGTACCCAGACCGAAAAGTGAAAAGAAAAAAGGAATCGCCGTGTCGTTTTAGTTCTACCTTGTTTCCCCGTCAACGTGAACTACTCCAGGGACGCCTTCTTCGTTCAGTTGCTTTAATTCTACCCTCTTTCCCTTGATTCTTGATAAGAAGGATTGAGACCATAAGTTCCGGGTCCTGTTTTGACGTATTTAGGATTCGGTCCTCTGCTGCCTCGTTCCAAAATTGCTAAAACTGTCTGGTCAGGCGTCTTTCCCTTCGTCTGTTTGACCTTCAAAATCTCCTCAGTCAGCTGCCTGTAATTCATTGGGCCTCTTTTTGATAATAGTTCATCTATGAGTTGGCGGAAGGTACGAACTGATGGGAGGTTGTCGAGTTGCCTCTCAAGTTCTATCAGATCCTCTTTCTCTAACGCCAAGTTCTCAACGTCGCGTTTCACATCTTCAAACTCGATGAGCTGGAAGCCGATGTTGCTGAGGGCGGTGCGACCATTTTCCGTGAGTTTGTATAACGGGCGCCGCCCCTGCCCGACGGTCTTACTGAGGTACCCAAATGACACCATTTTGTTCAGGATGTCCACGAGTACCTTGTCCGACGTCTCAGGTGTTTTGAAGTCTCTGAACCGTAACCCACCTTCTTTGGAAGAGAAGAAAGCCCGGGAAAGCACCTTGGCGTCAAGAGCAGTCAAACGCCGCATACACAACACTTACATATATCAGTATTTAAACTTAAGGCCAGACCAGAAGTAAACATCATCTCACAAATGTTGAGAATGAAGGTGTGGATGAGGGAGAAAAAACCGATATGTTTAAGTAACTGTTTATTTACTAACGTATGTGAGAATGTCAAAGGTCACGAGAGCGGTTGTGGCAGTAGGACGTGGAAGTGTAGCTGTTGTTATCCCACGCGACTTTGCGGTGATGCTTGGACTTGAGCGTCGCGATAGGGTTGCAATCTTCTTGGACGGCAAACATTTGATTCTGGAAAAATTGGAACGAGGGGCCACCCGCGGGCTCGAGCAGCCCCAGACACCCTCCGTCGAGAAGGAGGAGGTGTCCAATGAGTAAAACTAAGGTCGACATTAAAAATGTTTCTTTACGGGATGATGAGGACTATCCACTTCTCATTATAAAAGAGGAGCTCGGAGAATACTTGGCTTTCCTTTCAACAGAATGGGTTTGTTGTGATGTCTGTCACGAGAAGTTCAGGACAAGAGACCTGGGTGAGCACGTCGAGGGTGTTCACTACAACCCACCCACCCGTGTGTGGAGCAAAGGGCCGGAGGCGGGGTGGCGAAAGCGGATTGACAGAAAAGCCCGTCAGGACCGGGTCAAGGGAAAAGCAGGTAGGGCGCTCGAATGCCGTTGCGGTCTCCTCTGTTATGATCTAACTGAGCTGGTAACCCACCTAGAAAGTTTGGCGAGCCGAACTGGTCACGGGCTGATGTGGAAGAGGAAGGAGAGAAGCAATGGCTGAAGTGTCTTTACGTCAGATTGCTTACGAAATGGCACAGGAAATTATGAATCAGTATACTTTTGCTACACTCAACGGCTCGGATGAATTATTAGTTTACGAGGATGGCGTTTACCGAGAGGGCGGCGAGTTTGTTGTGAAGGCTCTTGTTCAAAGAGTGGCTGACCCATCTCTTCTGGGTGTGAACCTGGTAAACGAAGTGATTGGCAACATTAAGCGTTCTACATACGTCTCACCCGAGAGATTCTACGAACCGAGCCATTATCTTGTAGTTCAAAATGGGCTTCTCAACACTGAGACAGGCGAACTGACCCCTCACACACCTGAGCACTATTCGCTCAGCAAGCTGCCTGTTGTGTTTGATGCAACTAAAGATTGCCCAATGTTTAGGAGGTTCCTCACCGAGGTTCTATATCCAGAAGACATCCCGGTCGTTCAGGAGTGGATAGGTTATTGTCTTCATAGAGGATATCCTGCTCAGGTCGCAATGCTGTTCGTCGGGGAGGGAAATAACGGGAAGTCCACCCTGATCTCGACGATACAGGCACTGCTCGGTAGGGACAACGTTTCTGCTGTATCGTTGCAAGAGTTGGAGACAAACAGGTTCGCCAAAGCTGACCTCTTCGGGAAGCTGGCTAACCTCTATGCTGATCTGCCCGACTCTGCCCTCAAGAGCGTTGGCATATTTAAGATGCTAACGGGTGGGGATCCCATTCGCGGGGAGCGCAAGTTCCAGAATTCGTTTGTCTTCGTGAACTACGGAAAATTGACATTCAGCTGCAACGTTGTGCCGGAGGTCTACGAGGACACAACAGCCTTCTTCCGCCGGTGGCTGATCATCCAGTTCCCTCATACATTTGACGGTGAGAGAGCGGATAAGAATCTTCTCAAGAAGCTCACCACACCTGAAGAGCTTAGCGGCATCCTCAACTGGGCCCTAGAGGGTCTAGCTAGGCTACGAAATAATGGATGGCAGTTCACTAATTCGCGGTCAACCGAGGAAGTGAGACTCGACTACATCCGGCGTAGTTCGCCTATGAAGGCATTCATTATGGACGCGGTTACAATCAACCCAATCGGGGTGGTCAGCAAGCAGCGTCTCTTCGAGGCCTTCGTTAAGTATTGCGAGAAGATGAAGCTACCAATGGTTACGAGCAACACTTTCTTTCAAAATCTCCCTCTGTACTTTGCCAAAAATCCATTACAATCATCACGTGAAGACGTCGACGGTGATGGAAAGCGAGAGACATGTTTTCGTGGTATTGAATTACGAGGAGAAGAAGAGTGGGGGAAGACCCAAGAAATAGATGAGCCGGCGGATATTAAAATAGATAAACCCCTTGACATGGTTGACAAGGTTGACACAAAACCTGGTGAACCAACCAATTCTGTCAAGGATGTCAAGGATGTCAAGGGGTCTTCTTATTTTAATATCGCAGGGACCAACGGTACAACCAAACCAGAACAATCACAACACGAACCAGAGGGAAGTCCAGACCCTTCAAACCAGCCTGAACCGATCGATCAATCGATCAGCCCCCTCCGTTGTCCCCACGCCGATCTATGCGGATATCACGGTGTTTTCCTTCACCTTGATGAATTTCACGAACACATCAAACTCTACCACCCCCAGCTGAATCAATCAAACACGACAGGGCAAAACCAGGAGGTGGTTTATTGATCGACATATCTATCCATTCATCTATGTGCAAATGCAAATCTCCAGGTCAGCACCTTGTATTTCGCGCAAGATGGCACTACCCCCAGCTCACTTTAAAAGAGATAAGTGAGCTGCTGCGCATCGATTACACGAACGCGAAGGTGTTATGGTTCAAAGTCCGTCACAGAAAAGACATCAGCAAACTTTGCCCCGAATGCTTTCAACCGCATTTCTACGGAGTCTGCCATCTATGCGGCTTCGAACCCACCCGGGAGGAAATTCCCATCATAGTTGATTTCGAAAGCCAGTCACCTGTCCACCGGATTCAAAGGTTGAATGGGTTGGGCAGTGAGGTCGATTATGATAAACTCAAACTGGCCTATGGCGGAAACAACATCAAACATCTGGTTGAAAGGGGCGATATGACCCTGGAAACCCTCAAATCCCAGCTTTGGGAAGAGTTGAAATTCAAAATGCCTGATGATTATGTTGCCGAGGTGGCCGCCATAGCGCTAGAACAGGAGCTGTCCGAGGTCAGACGCCGCTATCCTCTATTGATCAAATCAAAACATCTGAAACGACAAATTTTAGAGAATACAGTTGCCCGCCTCAAAGTATTATGTCCTGACGCGGTTAACGGGTTAACAGTCCTGCCCGCAACAAACACAAGGGCCGAACCAAATGAAAAGGAGGTGATACAATGAGTGAGATAAATTTGAAACCAGACCGTGGAATCTATACTCTTCCCTGGGGAAACATCAAGGTCGGTCGGCCGTGGCTCGCAAAGATCACGGGGCTTGATTCTCGATACAGATTCGAACGTGAGTTTGCAAGTACAATAGCCCTCGAATGGGAAGATGATCGTCCGTCAAAACTTGGTGTTTCGGTTGACTTTTTTGAGGTAGGGGCTTTCTACGAAGGGAGCGAACCCCGATCGTGGGGACATAAAGACGCCAGGTACTACTTCAAAGTTATAAAAAAGACTGACACCGAGATAACAATACAAACTCTTTCACGTGAGGAAGTTTTCAAGACTTTCTACCGGCCATTAACCGCTTAGATCAGGCAGGTGCCTTTTCCAGCCCCGTTGTGGACAAATGGCCACAACGGGGATTGGACCATAGAAAGCGGGCGCCTGATCGATCTATTCCCCGTCGTTGTCCCGGGATGCAGACGGGGGTTGATTGATCTATTGGATCATAGAAAAGGCACCTGCCTGATCCATAGCTCGATCTCTTTTATTAGATGATGAACGAAATAAATAAAACAGTTGTAAAAGTAAGTATAAAAGAAGGCTTGCTCGATGGATATGTTTCTGGCTACATTCATCACATATTAAGACAACTTGATCGCAAGCAATTAGAGGCACTCAAAGAAAGAATCAATGAAGTGATAAAAATCAGGGATGCGTTAGACTACTAATCAAATCTTATTTTTTTAAAAAAATGAAGGGTGTTTTTTACATAGATCGATCTGTATTTTATTTATTATGAGCGAACAGGAAGAATATGTGAAAGTCCCGAAGAAAGAGTTGGAAGAGATTCTTAAAGAGATAAGGGAATTAAGAGCCATTCTGAGCGGAAAGCAGTCTGCCTAGCATCTCTTCAACTTTCCTTAATCTTGCTTCCAGGTCATCTTCCATCTGGATCGCAAGCTCTCTATCAAGAACAAGACCGCACTCTACGCATCTTGGGTCGGAAGGAGAGTTTGCCTTCTGACATCTGGGGCATATTTTAAGCGTCATAACATTATTTGATTTGATGGGGTCAACAAGGCCGTGCAATGAGAGAATTGTATTGTCAAGCTCTCTGCCAGACCAGTGAACATAGCGTCTTGTCATTTTTGTCCCCAGGGTCCATCCTGCATACTGAGAGAGCTTCGCTTCCGTAAGCTTATCGGCGAGAGCCGTCAGCTGTGAGTGTCTGAAGAGGTATGCCCATATTTCTTTATTGAGTTCCGCTTTCCTTGCCGTCTTTTTGATTATTTTTTGAAAGTGAGGATAGCTCAACCTGTGTCCTTTGTGATTTGTATCAAGAGCACACCATAACGGCGCGTCTGGACTGCTTCTGAAAGGATGGATGTTAAGCCATTGAAGAAGAGGCTGATAGGATGCTACAAGAGGTATTCTCTTTATCCCCGTCTTTCCTTTCGTATTTATGATGCAGTAGTCCTTCTGAAACGAGACGGACGAGATTGTCATATTCAATAGTTCGGCAGGCCTGAATGCACCTTCAAACAGCACGGAAATCATTGCTCTATCTCTCGGGTTCGTCGCCGCATCGATCAGTTTCTTTACGTCATCAGGAGAAAGCAATTTGTCAGGACTTATCCTTGACTGCTTCTCCACCTCTTTTTCACTCACGCCCGTCTTTATCCAGTATACCTTTTCAGGATACGGCGTATCTTTTGACGTATCGTTGTATTCGAGCCACTGGAAAAGCTTCTTTGTAACGACACAGAACCCCTGTCTCGTCCAGGCTTTGTATCCTGAGCTGTTTATCTCTGATATGAACTTCTTTACATCTTCTTTAGATGTATTTCTTATGTCAAGCGCATCAAGTATCTTTCGGAGTGTTGTTGCGTATTTTACAAGTCTTATTGTTGAAAGACCTTTCGCCCTCAGGTGCTCAAGAAACTCAAGTGCGAGGTCTCCGTTCTTCTTTTCCTTCAGTACCTCCTTCAAACTCTCAAGACGCTTTTCTGCTTGATAAATATCCTCCATCCTATTATTAAAAACAGTCAAGGCTCTATACCCTAACAAGGGGAGCCTCGGGAGGGCTTTGATCCCTCGACCCACAGCTGTCTTGAGTTTTACAAGACTGTTGCTCTACCAGACTGAGCTACCGAGGCTCGTCGTTTAGCTCGTCATCCATTCAATTAAAAAGTTAACCTTCAAAAATCTTTTAAATGATTCAAATTCAAGCCGGAGGTATGCTCATTGTACCTGGTAGTGGATCGACTGAACTTGCACTTGAAGTTTCTAAATTACTAAATTGTAATTTACTTCATTTTGAAAGCAGGAAATTTCCAGATGGTGAAAAGTATATCAGAATTACAGATGATTGCAAAGGAGAAGACGTTTACATTATACAGTCCATGTATAAAGATCCATGCGATTTACTAATGGAATATGTTTTTTTGGTTGATGCAGCAATTGGGGCTGGTGCAACAAAGGTAGTAGGTGTCTTCCCATACCTGCCATACCTTAGACAAGATGCTAGGTTTAAGGCTGGTGAGACCCTTTCTTCTAGAGTTATCGTTGATTTGCTTGAATCTTCTGCAACATCTATGGTATATGTAATAGATCCACACTTACACAGGTTAAGAGATTTAAACTCATTATTTAATTTGCCAGCTTTTAAAATTTCTGCTATGCCTGATTTAGCAAAATACGTAAATGATAATTATCAACTTCATGAAGCGTTAATTGTAGCTCCTGATGAGGAAGCAGAACAATGGGCGGCACTTGTTTCAAAGGAACTGAAGTTAAATTATGTAGTTGCCTCTAAAACAAGATCTAACGATTTTTCTGTTGATATTGTCCACGAATATTTTGATGTGAAGAACAAAGACATAATTATTGTTGACGATATCGTAAGTACTGGAGGAACTTTAGTTAGAATAACGAGTGAATTAAAAAGCCTTGGTGCAAAAAATATAATCGGGTTAATCACACATGGTCTATTTGTTCAAGGGGCTTATGAAAAGGTCATTTCTTCTGGCATGAAAGCCATCATAACTACTAATTCTGTTCCGAATAAGTATAGTCTTGTTAGCGTAGCTCCGCTCATTGCTCGAAGTATCGCTAAGCAACTATAGTGATTCTCTAACTTGTATCTCAAAGTCTTCGGAATCTAACTCGGAACCGCATTTTCTGCACTTTCCATGATACAATCTAAGTATTTGTTTAGGTGATCTGACCTCATCTCCGACGAAGATTTTATTTTTACATTTAGAGCAAACTATGATAAACATTTCGTCTTTGCTGGATGTATTCTTGCCTTTATAAACACTCTAAAAATATTAATAGATCGTAGCCAAAGAGAACTTGGTATTTTCAGGTATGTTTACATAATGGAAATGCAACTTGTATTCGAAGATAATATCAATTGTCTTACGTAAGAATTATTAACGAAGATTGCTTGTTTAATATTGAGTAAACATTTGTTAAAGAAATATTATCAACAAATTTATGATTTAATTCTGGCTATTCTTCATCAAGTATTATGGAAAAGTGAAGATAAACCAAGAATAGAATACAAAGAAAAAGAACCCTATAAAAAAGGCATACAAGGGTATTTGCTTTTTCCTAATATATAACCACATTACCACAGATACTATTGTTGTAAATATAATACTAAAATTGGAATATATGTTAGAGACCCATGTTACAGTAATTAATCCTAATGCGGGATAAAATGTACTATAGAGTAGTTTCTCGCCAACCAGAGCGGAGATAGCAAGGTTGTCTTTCCCTTTGTATCCCCAAATCATTGCGTTTAATGTTTCAGGTATGGCTGTGGCTAATGGTATTACAATTATGGAAAGCCCTAATGGATCTATGTTTACTTTTGAGGCTATGTTCACTAATGAGCTAATTAAAAGATGTGTACCTACGTATAATCCTATAATGGTTAAGATAAATTGAATGATGAGAGCATATAATATATATGTATATTTTGCGAGATATGGTTTTATTTCTTCTTGAGCAACACTAATTATTCTTTTGCGGTATGACAAATAAACAAACAAAAAGTATGATGTACCAAAGATAGTTGCAAATAAAAACTGAATGTGATATGAAGCTAATTTACTCGGTATATAAAGGAATGGAAAGAGTATAGAAATAAATACATAAGGTAAAGACAAATCTTTATTCACAATTGCATGGTATTCTTGTCTTTTCCTTCTAAATGCACCAAATAGAATGGAAAATCCAACTAACCCATAAGATAATGATGAAGTCATAAATGGTTGACCATAGAGAGTTCCTATACCTATTTTGTCTCCTTGAAGATTGGAATAAAGTAAAATAGCTGCAAAAAAGACTATCATTTCTGGCAGAGACGTAAATAAAGGAGTCACTACTGCTCCAATGAATGTTGTTCCTAATTTAGTCTTGGCTTCTAATGATTCTACAGAATTAGTAAGGAGAAGAGAGCTAAAAAATGTGATAACACTCCCTAGGAATAGGATAAATAGATCGTCTAACAACTAACATACCTCAAATGTTTATTAACTGGATTCAATATTGTGCATCAGTATTAGGTCTTTGCTAAATATTTGCAATTCTTGAGGAATTTCGACTCTTATTTTTTCTTTGAGTGATAGACCTAATGATTTCTTTTTATTCCATATCATCGAATTAAAATGTAACAGATGGTCTGTTATAGATTCCGCCATAGGCTCATAGCTTATAGTTGGAATATTTTCCAAATGAATGCTGTTATTCGAATATATAGACCTCCAGAGATAGTCTGTTATAAATGGTATGAAAGGAGAAAGTAGAATTAAAGAGTTTCTGAATGTCTGGTGCAAACCATACCAAGCTGCCTTCTGTTCATCCTGATCAATGTTCTTCACACCATATGCTCTTGGCTTAACAAGTTCTATATAATGATCGGCAAAGATGTTCCATAAAAAGTTCCTTAATTCTAGAGCTGCTTTGTTCAAATCATAAGACGAAATCGCTAAAATCACGTTATTTTTCGTTTTGTTCAATTCTCCGAGTATCCATTTCTCTGTTGGTGTTACTTTTTCTTCATTAACTGTAGGAAAAGATGAAATAAAACGACCCAGATTCCATAATTTAGTTAGGAATTTCCTGCTAGCCTCCATTCTCTCTTCAGAATACTTTACATCCCCTGATAATATATTACCTTCCAAAAACGTCCACATCCTGAATGTTTCTGCTCCAAACCTTTCAATTATTCTTTGTGGATTAATTATGTTCCCTAAACTTTTACTCATTTTTTCGCCTTTTTCATCAGTTACATGGTAATTTATTACAATGTCTTTGAATGGAGATTTCCTAAATATTAAATAAGATTTTAATATTGTGAAATACAACCAACTACGTACTATCTCTTTACCTTGTGGTCTAAGACTACATGGAAAATTCCTATTGAAAAATTCTTTGTTCCATAAATATCCTAAAATATAGAGTTCGCTATTGCTTGAATCAAACCACGTATCAAATATTCTAGTTTCTCCGGTGAAATCTCCAGATCCACAATTTGGACATTTAGTAATAGGGGGCTTTTCTTTCCACGGGATATAATATTTGCCTGGCTCAGGTATTATAGGATGTCGACATATTTTGCAATACCACAAAGGAATCTCAGTACCATAGAAACGTCTTCTTGAAAGTACCCAATCGACATTAATACTGTTTATCCAATCAATTAACAGCTGTTTACTCTCTTTGTTAAAAAATGTACTTTGATCTATAATGGTTAATAGTTCCTCTCTCAAGTCTGTCTGCTTTAGATAAATCTCTTCTAAAGCAATAAACTCGATCGGTGTTTTAGATCTCCAACAAATTGGTGTTTTATGAAGTATCTCCTGTGTCTTTACTAGATATCCTGTTTTTTGTAGATCCTCAACGATTTGCTCTCTAGCAATCTCTATCTTTTGTCCTGCATATTTACCTGCTAATTCGTTCATTCGCCCATCATCGTTGATGACGTAGGTAGGTTCAATGTTTAATTCCCGTAGAATTCTTATATCGGTATAATCACCAAAACTACAGACCATTACTAATCCTGTTCCAAAATCCTCTTTTGCCGCAGGATGAGCTATAACTTTAATTTCTTTATTAAATATAGGAGTTTTCAGAGTTTGCCCATTCAAATGAATGTATCTCTTATCGTTTGGGTTAAAAATGATTAACTTACAAGCAGGAATTAATTCCGGTCTCGTGGTTGCTATTACCACATTCTCATCATGGATAAATTTTATATAGTAAAGTCTAGTTGGTTTCTCTACATATTCAACTTCTGCATCAGATATAGCTGTGTGACATGAGTAGCAATAATTTGATGTTTTTTTACCTTCATAGATAAGGCCTTTTTTGTATAATTCTATGAATGTTTCCTGTGTAAGTTTTCTGTATTCTGGATCATCGGTTTCATACATACCACCAATTTCATATCTTTTATCCCAACTATTGTAACTATGTCCCAATAATTTGAATGTTAATAACGATTCAGTACCGGATTTATCAAGTAATTCTCTTGCTTTCTTTATGAATTCTTCTCTAGTAACGTTAAACATGTTGATTCCGTAAGTTTTTTCTGTTTGTATTTCTATAGGTAACCCATTTCTATCCATTCCTATTGGAAATAGAACGTTATACCCCATAAGTCTCTTGAATCTAGCGATTGCATCCATCCAAGTATAGGTGTATGCTTGACCAATATGAACTGGGGTATTGACATAAGGCGGAGGGGTGTCTATACTGTATACTGGCTTAGTTGAATTAATATCGAATCTATAAAGATCTTCTTTCTCCCAAAGGCTTGAAATTTCTTGTTCTAAGTGTTTTGACCAAATTTTATCTTTTATCTTTGGTTCAAAGTTGGATTTCATTATTACAAGGCGTAAAATGTTTACCTTTATAAAATAATCATATTATTTAGATCTAAATCGAAGTAAGGCTCCTATGCCACCAAAACTTTTAAACATTTGTCCATGTTCTGTTTGTGATGATACAACCTCTACATTAGCACCAATCATCGTTGCTTTGGATGTTATATAATCTACTAGGTCCTCTTGTTCAATTTCCCAATCTCTTGAACCACAATTTGGACATGATTTATTACTTTGAGTTGATTTTATTGAAAATATATCTTGATTTTTTGCGATGTTTTCTACTTCAAAGTTACATTTTCTACATCGGAACAAAAGTCGAACCATATTGAGGTCTTCAGATAAAATTATAGTATCAGCCGAATTGTCATTTATAGCGTTCAAAACATTTTGAAGACCATAGGTTGCTAATCCATAGTCCTTTGAAGCTTCGGCAATAAATCGTTCAATAATTGTATCTTCTTGAATTAGTCTTACATCTTGTAGTATTGATGATCCTTTTTGTACTATCTCTCTGATTCCTTCATCGCCGGTATATGAAGTATCTATCGTAGCGATAACGGCTTTTTGCAAACGGTAATCAAGGTAATTACCTTTAAGAAAGTTTTCTTTAGTTGGTCCTGGTCCTCCCAGTAGAATTTTTTTTGTTGGTGTTTCTTCAATAAATATTTTATAAGCATGAGCGGCTACTCTGGTAAAAAAATCATTTATTTCGTTCTCCCTTAATCTTTCAAATCTTCTTGCTGATTGGCCTCCTTGTCTATGCTTTCCCGCTATTCCTGACGTCAGAGTTTCAACTATTTCCAGATTACTTCCAATCAATCTAGCTATTGATGCTTCTGATGTATCAATTGAAATTATGCCTATCACCTCTTCTGTTTTGAGTGTGTCTTTTAGTAGATCTAAATGAAAGTGATCATCACATCGATAAAGGTAAGTATTTATAGGTCGAGGAGGAATTATTTCATATAGTTTTATTGTTTCTGTGTTTGGTCCATTTTCCGGAAGTGCACCACAAAATATAACAAGACCTGTGTCTGGGATATCCTTATACAATTTAAGTCGTTGTGTCACTCGAGTTAAAGCGTCTAGAACATGGTTTCTCGTAGTGTCACTTTTAATATTTGATGCAGTACCTGCTTCTTCCTTGAGATTATTGATAACATCGTACAACGGTTTTTTAGGTGGTATATAGAGTGAAATGAGTTCGGTTCCTCTTCCCTGTTTATTACTTAGTTCAGTAAGCAAACGTCGGATTCTGTAATTTGTTACAGAATTATATTTTGACATTGTTGGTTAACCTCTAAACTTTTATTAATCTTTTTCTAAAGCTTGGAGAGATTGAAAAGAATAGTAATTAAAATTAGCGGTTCAATTTTCTATTGGCGCAATATAAATCAATTACCAGGCATCGTATCTGTGATAAGGAAATTTTTTGAAAGTAATGATTATAATTTTATCCTAGTAACGGGGGGTGGAGAAACGGCTAGGAAATATATTAGTGTTGGACGGACTTTCGGCGGAAACGAAGGACTATTAGATGAAATGGGTATAAAAAGTGCTCAATTGAACGCTCATTTACTTTTATGTCTTCTGAATGATTATGCATATCAGATAGTACCTAACACTATAGATGAATGTATTCAAGCTGCTTATAGTGATAAAATTGTGGTTGCAGGAGGATTACACCCTGGTCATAGTACTAATGCTGTCGCTGCTTTGATAGCTGAACGCCTGGCAGCTACTATGTATATAAATGCAACAGATGTAAATGGTGTTTATTCAGAAGATCCTAAAAAATTCAGGTACGCAAGAAGGATTGAGAAAATCCATGTTTCTGAGTTAAAAAATATGATACAAAAAAAGCAGTTTAGAGCTGGGTCATATGAATTAATTGATCTTGTCGCTGTTAATATAATTGAACGTGCAAAGTTAAGAACCAAGATTATTAAATGTACGCCGGATAACTTAGAAAAAGCCATTACAGGTCAATCTGTTGGTACAGAGATTGAAGTATAGTATAATTCTAATAATTGTAATTTTTAATTAGTATGCGCGGGGGTTCCCGAGTTAGGTCAATGCTACAAGCGACTACAGGGGGCAGTTACATGCCTAGACTCAAGATCTGCTGGCGAAGGCCTTCGTGGGTTCAACTCCCACCCCCCGCACAATTTTACTTCCTTCAATTCTTGTATGATATGATAATTTGATTCAGTTAGTTGCCATTAAAGCTATGGTATGGTTTTCTTGCAGTTGATATTGTGGAAAAATTAGAAAAGAAATAGTTGTTGGTGTTAATTTTTAGTCATACCAAATAGAGACATGTTAATTATAGATATTGCTCTCCTTAAAAAGATAGTTACACTTGGTAATAAATAAAAAAAGTGTATTCAAAACGGAGAAGTGACAGGAAAAGACTGGAAAAAAGAGCAAAAAAGATTATACTGCATGGGTGTAATTTTGAGAACATACAATTTTGAACTATACTGATAGAAAGATGTGATAGAAGTTGTATTTAATAGGAAACAATATAATTTTTGGCTTCGATAAGAAATTATAGTGAAATATTCGGAAAAAAGTCCCTCAAAGTTCTTTAGGGTGTTTCTTGATTATTCTTACTTTTGTAAAGAAATAATATAGTTCTTGTCTAACGGCAGGTTGTTATCGTTGAAGTTTGTTTAGCAATTAATTTTAAAACGTTTTATCGATTAGTTTTGGATATAGATAATGATGACAAATAATGATATTAGGACTAGACTAATCAAACTAATGTTAACATATAACGTACAGCTCGATCCTCGTATCTTTGACATTTTAGATTTGAACAAAAGTCAGGACGAGTTGATGATGTTTTTGCTTAATATTGTTGGCAGGTTTAAAGCTAAAGGGAAATTTTTTAATATAATAACGTTAGATATGGTAAAAGAAGAACTGGATAAAAGTGAACCTGATGAGGAGGTTATTACGTTTAAATTCACAAAATTAAAAGATTTCTCAACAGCATTTGAAAGACGTGATGTACAAGCAACATATAACGAAATGCTTAAGGATCGTGTTAAAAAAGCAATTAATGTCTTTAAATCTAGATCGGATTTTAAAGATGTAATATCCATCGTTAATGCGAAAAATGTCCATGAAACAAAAAACATCTTAAGGATTTGCGGTTTGGTCTTGGAAAGACAATTTAGGAGAAGTGAAGTTGTACTTACGGTAGAAGATCTATCAGATCGTGTTGAAATTCATGTACCTTATGATGTATATTATCGTTCTGGTGAGGTTTTATTAGATGAATGTATATTTATTGAACTACAAAAAGATAATGATTTGTTTGTATGCAATAAATTTTATCATCTTGATATAGGTGATTTAATAAAAAATAATTGTACAGATAACTTATTTATTGCTTTTTTATCTGATTTATGTATAGGTCAGGAAGAATTCGACAGTGATTCTTGGAAGAGATTTGTTGCATGGCTTAACGGTAACTTTGGTGATAAGAAGATAATTGATAATATAAAGGTACTAGTAATTGTTGGTGACCTTATTGATGTTTCTAATTCAAGTAATTTGCAGATGAAGAATGCTTATGAAAATGTCGTTCGCCTTTTACAACAGATACCTTCTAAAATTAAGGTTGTAATTGTACCTGGGGAAAGGGATACCAGCAGTTATTTTCTACCTCAGATTCCAATTATACGTAGTTTTGCAAAATCACTTTATTCTTTGAATAATGTTGAAGTGGAAACTAATCCATTCTATTTTAGCGTTAATGAAGTTAGAATATTAGCATTTCATGGTCAGTCGCTTGATGATATTCGTGAACAAATAAAGTATAATGATTCGGTTACACGCCTTATGATGATGTTATTAAAAGCTAGGCATGTAGCTCCTTCCTTAGGTCGTTTGTATCGTCTGTTTCCAAGCGAAAAGGATGTCTTATTTATTGATGAAGTACCAAACATTTTCGTTTGTGGACACTTATCAGAAAAAGGGGTAAGTTATTATAAAGGTGTTCTCCTTTTGAGTTTGCCCTCTTGGGGAAAAAAGAACGATGCGTTTGGAGGTAGATGTGCGATAGTTAATTTAAGGAGTCTAGAAGTATTATGGAGATGATTGTAAGTTCTTAATAATGTCGTCTTCCTCCAAAGCGGTTATGACAGTATCATATGGTGCGATTAGTCTTATCTTTTTTGATCTTCCAAGCCGACCTTGACTAATAACAGGAGCTGATATAAGGCCGAGAGTATCAAGTTCACTTAAAATTGAACTTACTCTTCTTTGTGTTAAATTTTCTATACCAATCTTTTTGCACATTTGATTATAGTGCATGTAAATTGACCCTGTTGATGGCCATTCGTTATTCTTTGATATAGTTAATAATATGATTTTTGCATGTAAAGGAAGGGACCTCGTAGCTTCTGATACTCTATCTTGTTCTATGCTTTGTGTTGCCATTTTTATATGTTTATCAGTTACCTGGATTTCTCCTTCTCTTTCTGCTAGTTCTCCTGCAACCCTTAACAAATCTACTGCTCTTCGTGCATCACCATGTTCAGATCCGGCTAACGCAGCGCACAAGTTTATAGCGGATAATGTGATTGCGCTATCGTTAAATGCTAATTTGGCTCTTTCAGCGAGAATTTGTTGTAATTCGCTGACTGTATATGGAGTGAAAATTATTTCTTCTTCGCTTAATGAACTTAATATGCGTGGGTCTAGTGCTTCTTTAAATCTTAAGTCATTGGATATACCTATGATTGATATAAATGATTCGCTGTTCAAGTTTTCATTTGCTCTCGTAAGTTCATAGAGTAGATTTGTATCATAATTCCTTACGAGGAAATCTATTTCATCAATGATAATTGTAAGCATTAGTTTTTGTTTCTTAATTGTATTCATTATACGGTTGAACGCTTCACTAATGGACAACCCAGTAAAAGGTAAATGGAGTCCGATATTCGAAGCAAGTTCAAATAAAATTCTGTATTCTGTGTTTGCGTTTCTTGCATTTATATATGAATAAGAGAAATTAATTTTATTTTCTTCAGCTTTTTTAAAAAGTTTGTTTATTGTGAACCTTGCAACCACGGTTTTGCCAGTTCCTGTTTTCCCATATAACAAAATGTTTGAAGGTTTGTTTTTCAGTAAGATTGGTGAAGTAATTTCAGCAATACTTCTGATTTGTGAATCTCTGAACAGGATATGTTGTGGAATATATTCATTACGAAGTACATTTCTATCTTTAAATATTTTTTTATTTGAGATTGTTCTTGTAAATATGTCTTCTATTATGTCGTTGGTATTAGGCATATGACACTCCCCCCTTTGTTTCCACTGTAGAGTTTATGTTAAAATCGTTTTCATATACTTCTACCGTTATCCCGCTTATAATCGACGTAATAATATTAATATAAGGAGGTCAAAATATCCTAACATTACCGTTAACAATTTTATATCCCTTTGCTAACTACAAGGCTGTTACATTGGAAATATAGGGGTGGCTGTAAATCACCACAATTTAACCTGTTTACTTCTCCGTGTTTAGTTGAACTATTAGATGCTAATCCTCATGCATATCTATTCAGAAAAATGTAACTTTAAGAACATTCATGTTACATATCAAAAACAAATGATCTAAAAAAATTTTTAACAAACTAACTGTAAAAAAAGCAATTACATGAGTAACATATCATTAACACATAACTAAAAAGTGTTAACTAAATCTGCATATTTTCTACAAAACCACTAAGTATTCGTCTTTCCGTTTACGAAAAAATTTACTTCCATTCGCATGTACTAACCTAACTATTAACAATTAACAACAGTGAATTAACCCCTTTTTTTCCACTGGAACCACTGGAAGGCACTTAAGCTTCATAACAACAAAACTTTTGTTAACAATAATTCTCCTTTAAGTTAACTATAGAAATAATGAACACATAAAATCAAAAGGATTAATTCGACTTGTAATATTGAGTAATAAACTAAAGATTACTTTCGAAGATAACTCAGGCAACAAATATTCTATCGAAGTCCAAGGTAAAATAGAATCAAATAAAGTACATAAAATACTTGAAATATATCAAACACTAAATATTAATGAGAATAAATATACTGATGATGGAAACGATAGTTTGTATAATCGATTACTCTCAATTATAAACGAAAATTTCTACACTAAGGCGTTTACGTCTTCAGATATTCGTGAACTTTACGAGGATAAATATATGGACAGTATCAAACTTGCGGCTGTGAGTACATATTTAGCAAGGTTCACTATACACGGTCTATTAAACAGAGAAAAAAGAGGAAGGACTTGGGTGTATAGATTAATCAAGCCAGATCATAACATCAAACAACATATCACATCACAAGAAAAAACTAATTATTACTAACAAAGTCTTTTCCCTTATCTTTAATCCTGTAAATAAAAGGCTTCTTATTGTTTACTCTCTCTATTAGCCCCTTGTCTGCCAGTTGTTTCATTAAACGAGCTGCATGTTCACGAGTACATCCCAGCATTTTCATAACTTGTATGGCAGTCATATCTTGATCTAGCAAAGCAATCAAAATTCTTTTTACACTATTATTATTAATCTTTGCAGATACGGAAGATGTAATACGCTGATTATTATTGGTTTTTTCTGTTTGGGAGTGATATTCAGGTTTGCGACTTAGTACGATAGAATTCAACTTATCATTAAGTATTTCATAATTCACGGTAAGTTCAGCCAAGCGTTTATCTTGACCCAAAATTCTCTCTTCTAATACGTTATATAAGTAATTTTTTGAGTCACTATTTTTGAGTCGGATTCTAATAAAATAAACAATCACAAGGATGAAAGCAACATTAACTATTGATGTGATTAGTAGTGAAATTATGTCTATCGTGACATCACATCACACAATACATGGCAATAAACCTTTCTTATCTTACAAAATACCAGATACAAAGTCATTAATTATTCCTTCAATTTCTTTGGTGCTATCTGACTTTCCCATGTATACAGATTTTAGCAATTTCGATAAATCTGTGAGTTGATACAAAAATGAATCACTACTCAATTGTAATAAATCTATTAGCAACAATGTCAGTATACATCGCCGAATTACAACGGAAGCTTGTTTATATGACCTATCAAATGATCCAAAAGTTGTAAATTTGTCTCGTAATTTAATAGAATCTACAATTTTCATTCCATTAACCTCTGCGTTCTTTCGACAAAGTAGTATGTCAACTTGAGTCTCCGATAAATACGAATTCTTCAACAAAGAATTCATTATCGGATTGTCTAAGTATCTTTTAATCATAACGAGAGCTTATACAACTATGTATAAATACCTAACTATGTAACTGAAACTTATAAAGTATCAATTCTTAACGAAATACATGGGAAGAAGAAGACGAAGAATATACAAACCAGTAAAGAAAACAATACCTAAAATATTTGGCTGTCCAAGATGCGGTAGTTTATCAGTCAAAATCAATAAAATTACTAATCAAGACAATCAATATACATTTAGGGTAGTATGCGGAAATGATAAATGTAACCTTTCTGATAACATCACAACATCACATACCTTAGACATAATCGATATATACAACGCATTTGTAGATCACTTCAATAAAAAAATGATAGGATGAAAGACCGAAAATGTCAATCGAAGAGCTTATACGGAGAAAATTATTAAAGAGGAAACATCTACTATTCGTCTTATTAGACGCTGAAGTACAAACTGATTTAAGAAGTACGATCAAAAATATAGAAAGTTGTGACGTAGATGCATATTTAGTTGGCGGTAGTACTATTGCTGATCAAATAACACTTGATCATACAATAAAATACCTTAAGGAGATCACATCACTACCTGTGATACTATTTCCTGGTAATATCACAGGAATATCACGAAGGGCAGATGCCATACTATTTAGCTCACTATTAAACTCTGAAGACCCCTATTTTATCATAGGTGTTCAAGCCTTAGCAGCACCAACTATCCGAAGGTTCAATCTTGAAGCAATACCTATGGGTTATATGATTATTGGTACGGGCCAAACTGCTGGCTTTGTCGGACGAGCAAGAAGTTTTCCTCCAGAAAAACCCGAACTCGTTGCTTCCTACGCCTTAGCAGCTCATTATCTGGGAATGCGTTACGTCTATCTTGAAGCAGGATCAGGGGCAAAACAGCCAGTATCACCTAAAATCGTGAAATATGTTAGATCAGTATTTCCTGGCAAACTGATGGTTGGAGGTGGCATTAAATCACTTAAAATTGCTAGTCAACTAGTTGAAGAAGGAGCTGACATTTTGGTGATTGGCAACCTTATTTATGAACCTCACTTCGAAGTAACTTTGAAAAATATAAGTAAGCAAATACATAAAGATAGTTGATAGTATAAAACATGGCTACCCCTATCAGAAATACCACAATCATAAGTAATTACCTAGATGATACGGTATCGAAATGCATTATCGTTGCAAATAAAGCTAGAAGTAAAGGCTTAGACCCGAAAAAGGAAATCGAAACAAAGTTAGTGAATAATTCTCGTGATTTGCTGGAAGAATTATTTAATATAGGAGATACAAAGAAAATTGCTAACGAGATACAAGAAACCGGAACTTTTAGTGCGTTTGTTATTACAAGAAATTTCATAAAGGGTAAATATGGACTTTATGTGCAAAGTGAAGAAACAATTAACAATATACTGAAGTTAGCTTTAACAGTTCTTACGAATGGTTGCGATGTAAAAATAACAAATTTGCTATCCATTGCGATAAAAGAAGACGACAAAAAGGGAAAATATTTTGACGTAATAATTAACGAATCATATAAATTAATTTCTGCTTACAAGATATTTATAGCTCTACTATTAACCGAGGAAATAAGACAAGCATATAATTATGAAAGAAGACCAGATCAAAAAGCTACAGAAATCATAGACGCACTTGAGAAAAACAAACATTTATCTAATCGTTCATCAAATTACGTCAAGAATACTGAACTAATAATAAATATCATCGAAAAATTGAGCTTCAATATATTATTTAGGAGCAATAGACTTGATGTTAATACTGAGTCAACCTATTCTGATTATTATTTAAGCAACTTAGTTAAATTTATTAACAAAGTGTTTGTTAATAGAATAAAGGAAAACATAAATATAATCGATAAATTAAAATTAAATAGTTGGGTATGGATAAAAGATTTACTCAATTATCATGATAACCCACATAATTCTCGCTATAATATTTTAGTATGCAATCCTAGCAAAGGTGGTTTTGAATTACGAATTGGTGAAGCACCAAATACATTTCGCAATTTTGTTGGAGTACACCCAACTGTATTCGAAATTTTTAGTGATTTCATGTACGAAGGTTGTGATGCAATTATTACTATAGGAAATAGACAACTAGGAATTTGTAAGCTTGTATCCGTTAGCTCACTGACACCTCCCCTCGTTAAATTAACTTCTGGCAATACAAAAAAATTAAATAGTGTCCTCTTGACACGACAAGTTAAACAAAACATTCAAAAAATACTATCGTTAGGAGAAATTCTAATTCCGGCATCAATAGTACCAATGTACATTATGAAAAATTTGACAGAAAGCTATAATGATCAACTTTGGTTAATTAAAGTATTACAGGAAATTCACTTAAACCAAACTTCTGAAAACAAAAAATTAATCAGCTTACCAGTTAAATTAATAGGCAAAGATCTGTTGTTCGGCTTTGACATAAAGGATGTTGTTAACATTAGTGAACAATTAAGAATTCCATTACATAATTCAATGAATTTAGATTGGAGTACTATAAGCCCGAATGAACTTAACACGTTATACGAACAAGTGATGTCTCCGTTATTCAAGAATGAACACATAATACCATCAGATTTTTGGACCATCTTGGACAAGTTAGGCGTCGAATATGATTTCACCAACAAGGGAGTAGCTATATCAGAAAAGCAAGCTTATTTGCTTTCTAAAATTTTAAAGAAAAGGCCGGAGATGAATGAAAATAAATCAATTTACACTTTATTGAGCGAATCATCAGGGATTGAAATTGCTCCCAAGATTTATGTTGGCTTATCAATTCCTCTAAGCCTGAAAAATAAAAAGGCTGAAAATGAATATCATGGTATATTACCAGCCATTCAAACTGATGTATCTGGTAAAAACTACGATATACTATCTCTTTGCAAATTTAATAGAAAAATAAATTCAAGTATTTATTTCTGTGAAGCATGTTCAAAATTTGTACCTTATAGGGTATGTCCTCTATGTAATAACGAAGCTGTACAAGTCTTCTACTGTGAACAATGTAGAAAAGTCAATAAATATGAAAGATGTTCAACTTGTGATAGTGTAACAAAAGATATTGGCTTGGTTGATTATGATTGGGGTGAATTACTTTTACAAGCCACCTCGAATACACATACTCAACCATATGCTCCTTTGATAGGACTAAGTAGTGAAACTACTTTTACATCAGTTGAAAGATTAGAGAAAGCTATCTTAAGACAAAAACACAACATCAAGGTTTCAATTGATGGAGTAACAAAATTCTACATAAGTAATCTTCCCTTAAAATTCTTTAGACCAAATCAAATTTCTGTTGATAAGGATGTTTTACTGGGGTTAGGATACCAACAAGATATTTTCGGTAATGTACTAACGTCTAATGAACAAATATTATCGCTTAAACAACAGGATGTGATCATATCTTACAAGCTCGCGGATCGACTTAGAAGAGTAGCAGATTTTATTGACGACATGTTAACTTCATTATATCATCAAGAACCATTTTTTCAAATTAAAACAATAGAAGACCTAGTTGGTCATCTAATAGTAGGAATACCAAAAGACAACGAATGTGGTATTATAGGAAGAATAGTAGGTTTTACACATGCAGATACATGCTTTAGCAACATAGGATGGCATACTTCTTCTAGAGGCATTAACAGAAAAAATGAATATGCAATCATGCTTCTTCTTGATGTATTAATTAATTTTTCAAAGCAATTTATTAATGGTAAAACACCCTACATGAATCCATTGTTTTTGCAATTACGAACGAATTTGGATTTAACAAAAGAAAACAATTCGCTTTCGAATCTTTCCTTTAAAGACATAATTGAGGTTGTAAATAATAGTACAAAAATAGAAAAATCCATAGATTCAGAATTAAATATTCTTTGTTCCGAAACTTATGGAATCACGAACTTGTGGCAAGAGACACCTGACAATATACAAACGTTGAGAAGTAAAAATGAAAAAAACCTAATCAATTTAGCACAAACTCAATTACTTCTTATTAATAAGAGCATCAATCTAGCGCAAAATACAATTATACATACAATTGAGAATTATCTTCTACCTCTTTTAAAGAAACAAATCAGAGAATTTGGAACAACGTATAGGTGTCAATATTGTAACAAAAAATACAGGAGGCCACCTATAAAAGGCTCCTGTATTTTATGCAATAAACAAGTGAACTCATTTATTTCACTGGAAACAGTCGAATCCACTTATAATTTTATTATTGATCTTATAGAGTCTGCTGGCATAGATTACAAGTTAGACGATGAATTAACGGTAATTAGAGAAAATATTTCGGTCTTAAAGTATGGAAGAAAACAGACTACACTGCTTGATTATTAGTAAGATCAAAGTATTGATAAGCAGGAGTACTCTTGAATGCATATTTAATTTCCTTATATTGAGATCGTAAACTTACAACTTCCTTTTTGACATCATCTATCGACTTTCTTCTTAGAATCACATCACCTATGAGTTTAGCAATATATTTCATTTCACCTGTATCCATACCTAGTCTTGTTAGCTCTTGTACACCAAACCTTAACCCGCCTGGATTTTCGAAATGCCTATTTGCTTTGATATCAGAATGGATCATATTTCTATTGGCTATTATGTTCGCTTTTTCTAATTCACGTTCTAGAACTCCTCCACCTACTTCAGAAACATCTACCAAAACTTGATGAGATTGTGTATAACCAACATTTTCTCCTATCACTTTAACACCTTCAGTGGCTAAACTTTCAGCCAGAGTTTGCGCATTTTTAATTATAGCTGAAGCATATTCCTTTCCAAATTCTAGCATCTCGGCAAAGGCAATTGCTTTCGCAGCAACACTATGTAAATGATGATTGGATAAATTAGAAGGAAAAGCGGCTCTCTTTAATATATTTGCATATTTATCCCATGAAAGAATTATGCCTCCCTGAGGCCCAGGAAGAGTCTTATGAGTGCTCCCTGTCACTATATCTGCTCCTTCCCTTAATGGGTCTTGGAATTTTCCACCAGCTATTAGTCCCAATACGTGAGCCGAATCATACATTATAATTGTTCCAATTGACCTTAAGTATGATTCAAGTTGTTTAATTGGATGAGGAAAAAGGAACACAGAAGCACCGAAAATAGCTAATTTGAGTTTCTTTCCCTCTTTTTTTATTTTTTCAATTCTATCGATTGTCTTGTCAACGTCAATATTCATAATTTCTTCGTTGAATGCAAAGTATCTCACATCTAGCCCACGTACAGCTCCGGCTGTACCGCCTAACTCATTCTTACCGTATGATATGTGACCACCGTTAGGTATAGAAAGAGCCATAACAACATCACTAGGTTGAGTAAAAGCTGTATAAGCAATCAAGTTAGAGTTAACGCCTGATATTGGCCTCACATCAACGAATTCACTATGAAACAGCTCTGATGCGAGTTTTATTGCTGTTTGCTCAACTTTATCCATGTAGATGCAGCCTGCGTAAACCCTCTCTCCGGGCCAACCATACGGAGAGTATACTAAACTACACTCTTTTCCGCATAACGGTTCCCGAAGTCTGACGCCAAGGCTTCACGGACGGCTGCACTAACTACATTTTCTGACGCTATCATTGGTAGGCTTTCGTTGAACCAGTTGTGATGAGCTCTGATATTCCTTATTACATCTTCAAAAGCATTCTTATATTTGCCCATATTACACCACAACAATAAGTAATTATTATCCATTTTAACTTTGCGTATAAAAGTCAGGAACTCTTCTATTTGACAAGAATTCTTTCAAAAAGATGTCTTAACACTTTGCTTTAAACGTACAAGAAATCATATATCAGATAAGAAAAATATAACTCTAACCTAATAGAGATCAAGTTATCTCTATACAACATCCGAAGTAACTATACAGATGGCACGAGTATGTTTCTGCCGGCAAATTAGATCTTACGAATCTAAAATCAAGTACTATACTTTTTATTCGTATAAGGAATAAAACAAATACAATATATCGACTTCGAATTTTGGTTATTAAAATAAAACATTCTTGTAGTACTACCTTTGACTTTAGAAAGACGTAAAAAGGGGACCATATCATGTTGTAAGGTGAAATGAGCGAAAGGAAGAAAAGGAATGCCCCTTTACCTGCGTCTAGCGCTGGTTTATTACGTTTTTTTGAAGACGACACACCAGGGATTCGAGTTCGTCCGGAAATTACAGTAGGCTTGGGCATTTCTTTAATAGCTGTATCCATTATTCTATTGTATTTAGCTTCAGTACATGTATTAGTAACTTAGAATATGACCGGTTGTATAAAGGATGGATAAAATAAATGGAGATTCGAAATCATCCAACTCAGAATTAATTAAAAGATATCGATTTCTGTTTACATTACCCAAGTCAACGATACTATCTTTCTTTATTGGAATCTCTAGCTATATTATTCTACCTTTAAGTTATCTAGTCAGATTCAAGCCATCCCTATTTGAGATTACTACACCGTTATCCCTTTTTATTGTTATTAGTATTATCGAATTCGTTGGAATAAACCAATTACTAAGAAGAACATCAAAGATAATGAATTTAAGGAGATTATCTATCTCTATAGCTTTTTCGAATATCGTTTGCATTACGTTATTCTTGATCTTTGAATATCTATTTTCTTTTAATAAATTAATATCAGTGTATACATTGATTTTGTTCATCGAAGTAGCTATTTATCTATTTATTTTTTCCCCTTTATTGTCAGGTGATTTTACCAAGAGTCTCACAATTTCAATTTTCCTAATTGTTCCTCAATTAGTTATTGTCTTATCACTAATACATGCGCTATTCTTAACAAATATTATAGTGGCTTCTGTATTTGGAAGTCTAATTATATCAATTGTTCTAGTATTTCTACGGAAGATAAATAAAATATTAATAAGCAAATTCAATATCCCAACTTTCGAGCTCTTTCTTTGGTTTTTAGATGCATGGATGAATGATGACGCTAAAAGTCTCGAGAATTTCCTCCAAAAACATTCACAGGAAAAGAATACATTAACTTGGTTGATTCATTTAGAAACCGAGTCCGGAAGGAAGTTAGCCATAGTTATTCCTTACATACATCCAGGACCATTTCATCCTATAGGAAGCTATAATCTTGTCAATGAAATAAGTAATTTATTTAAATCAAAAGGATATGACTATTGTTTCGTTTTACACGGTCCTGTTGACCATACTTTTAATTTATGCTCAAAGCAAGCCGTCAATAAATATTTAAATCAGTTGATTTTTGATAAAATGGAAACTAAGCATCTAAGTATAAGCGCACCGAAACCCATAGTATTAAACGGTATTCGATTAACAACATTCGCATTTGATGATAAAAAAGTTGTTTGCCTATCCAGCAATGGAAACGGACTAGAGGATTATCCTCCTGACCTTTTAGATGAGTTATCGTCAAGAGGGATTATTAACGAGTTAATTATTGTGGATTCACACAATTCTATTGGACCAACACCTAGCAGAGAAGTAGTTGATGAAATAATTGGTAAACTAATTAACGAATTAACGGAAAAACCAAACAAAGTGGAAGATGTAAAAATCACCTTCACTACGGTTAGTAGAAAAGAGTTAGGGGATGGTGAAGACATAGGATATAACGGTGTTGGAGTATTATTAATGCAAATAGACAATCGTTTGTATGCATTTGTTAGTGTAGACGCTAACAACGCGTTATCTTCCGTGAGAAATATGCTTCTGAATGATCTTCAGAAATACAACGTGGATCTAATAGATGTAACTACTTCTGACACCCACTTTAATGCCACGAAAGTAAGAAATCTTAGAGGGTATTTCCTTTTGGGTGAAAGAACGCCACAAGAACGTTTCGTTAGCGCTATCACAAATACTTGTTTTAATTTGCGTGGATCACTTGAACCGTTTAAAGGAGCAGTAAAAGTATGGCACAATAACGTCTTGACCATCAAATCAGCGATTTATTCTGACATTAACAATGTTGTAAGTGAATCAATAAATAACCTTAAAGTGGGGTGTTTGATCTTATTAGTCACAGTCATCATTGGTTCATTTGTAATTCTATTAACATAAATAATTTAATCACTAGATTCATATAATTATTTTGTTTAAAAGGATAGTAATGAACGATGCATATCTTGATAGAATCATAGACGAGATATCATCCAAGTCAACACTAACAAAAGAAGAAGTAAATTTATTGATACAAAAGAAAAAATCTTCGATAGGTTCAGGTTATTTGACGGATACAGGCGCTGCATATTTGGTGGCATCAGATTTAGGTTTGATACTATCAGAAATTAAGACAAAAATTTATAAATTAAATGAATTAATTCCTGGGCTAAATTCAGTTAATGTGTATTGTTATTTTTTATCACTTTCACAATCAAGAACTTACGTTAGAAAAGACGGGACAGTTTCTGAATACTCTAAGATGCTTGTGTTTGATGACGGAATGATAGGCCGTGTTTTAATATGGAATACAGAGGAAATAAAGAAATCAAATTATAACATAGGTGATCCAATTCTACTAGAGGACGTTAATACTAGGCTCGGTAAAGATGGAAAGGTAGAGATTCATACTACAAGGGTAACAAAAATTAAACAGCAAAACGACCAAGTAAAAACATATAACATAATAACTAGAGAAGTTAGAGAAATAAAAGCTCAAGAAAACGATCTAGTTGTCTGTGGAGTATTAGACTCTAAACCAAAAATAATAGAATTCAAAACAAAGGACGGCTTACCCAAAAATGCGGTATCATTTGTATTATCTGATCGTCAAAGTCAGTCTGTTAATTTCAGAACTATTATATGGACTCCGACCGCGGAGCAATTAAGCCTCTTGGTTCAAAACAAGGAGGTGGTTTTGATTAATGTTAAATCTAAATTAGGAATAGGTGGAAAATACGAGATTCATGGTGATGCAGATACAAAAATCATAATAACCAAAGAAAAAGACAAAGAAAAAACTGGATCACAGAATCAATTTATAATTTTGTCAATTGGGACGCTTAATATAACTACTTCGAGCAGAACGCTATTACTAAGTAACAGAAACAGTATAATGAGACTTACTGTGCAGGGAGAAGACTTAGGCTTGGTGGATAGTATTAATATTGGAGATATAATAGAAATAAGAAATTATTACACTCAGAATGAACAAATATTAGTAAATAATTTTCGAGACAATATCAAACTAATTGGTAGCGATGAGTCAGCATTGAGCAAGTTCACTGCAAGCATAAAAGATCTTCAAGAAACAATAAATCCCGTAATAATAGAGCTAGTCGCTCTTTCCAAATCTATCATCAAAACAGTTAAACTTAGAAATGGTAAGAATGTACAAAAAACAGAATTATTAGTAGGAGATGAAACAGGGGAAACCCGATTGTTTGGATGGGAAAACCAAGGAAAACAATTAGCTGCAATATTACCAGGTACACGGTTGTTAGTTTATGGGGCATTACCAGTTAAGCAATTCGACGGTAGTTTTTCACTACAATGCAGAGAATATACTCAAGTTAAAAAAATAATCGATTGACTTCATTTATCTATGTAATTATATTTACGAATAGAATCTACAAGAACATATTTGAACAGGAAATTCTAAATCTTTAATTCTAAGTTAATGAATATTACTTTGTAATTCTAAAAAGTTTTGATAATAAATAATCTTATACTTGTAACCCATTAAGTCATTAAATATATAAGATTAGATTGCACATTTCGGGAATCACGAGCAAGAAGCCTTTATTCCAGAGGAAGGATCAAATTCTATTTATCCTTGCATAAAAGGAAGTTTTAGCAATCACATACATTCCAAGAACTGTATATACTCATCGGTTATTTCCTTCTTGAATAATATTCATATATGAAAGCAGAAATCAGCCCAATAGCTAGAAAGACAAAAATTACAACGCCTGAAAAGGAATAAAAATCGTTCGGAGTCATCTCTCTTGACCATAAAAATCCTCTTATTAAAACTTAAAATAACTATCACTATAGTCGGTTCTTACTGCGCCGGGGTAGCTCAGCCTGGTTAGAGCGCCAGTCTCCTTAAAAGGGCGTTACTCATAATCTGGAGATGGAAAGAAATCTACCAGAAGCCAGGGGTTCAAAACCCCTCCCCGGCACTTCGATTAATATAACTGCTTGATATCTATACAAAGAACTAACCTAGAATCAACCATTACAGCGATGAATTTGGCATAAAAGAGCGCAAGTCAGCCGTTATATGTTTAAAAATATTAGAAGAATTAACCTATAAGTCATAATAACCACTGAATATTCTTAGATTATACAGCTATGCGACAAACGTTTGTTCATGTATCCGTACAGAATATTGGTTCGGTAGTGAACCCAAAAATTATCAACATTCATTCAAGATGATAAGGTTATCAAAAAGTTTCACTTTAATAACGATATTCTTTTCGAGTTCATCTCTTCATTATATTTTAGTCAAAATCATTCGTTCCCAATACAACTAATAACCTACAATATTACAAAAATAGAAACTCAAGGTAATTACGTGCGGAATAGATCTTATTCCATTACTGAGGATCTAGGAGGAGAAGATGGTAAGTGGCTCGATTAGGAAACTTATTAAAGTATTAAGAAGAACTGAGATTATGTAGATAAATCAAACTTAGCAGAAATATAACCTAATTTAGATATATTGATTAATTATCACGCTAAATGAGTTAACTACTTCTATATCTATTACACCATAGACCATTTCTTTGGAGCCATCTGGAAGAACAATAGGTAACCTAGAAATGAAAGTTGGTAATTCAAACTTTTCGATAACTTCGCGATTTCTACTTTCAAATATTCTAATAAATGACCCACCTTTATAAACGAAGCAATAAATAGAACTAGGAAATCTTTGACCAAGCCCGGCCGACCTACCGCCGGCAGCATTTGACTCTTGCAATTCAAATAAAAAAATAATGTTTGCATCATTTAATGATTGTAGATTTATTTGATAAAGTGAAACTAAAATTTTTTTATTTTGATTCTTAATTAATGATATGAATTCATCTAATGACAATATGCAACCAAGTTAAAGCCTAGAATATAAGTGCTGTGTTAACGTTTTTAAAACTCTTAATTTCACCTTTCTTCATATATAATTGCAATATTAATAATCTAATATATCATTAAGTGTTATTTAGTAAGAAGGTGCGTGCCGATAATAGCCCTCTTTTTGTTTAATGCGGGATCAGACTAAGAGGTCCACCTTGGCCTCCTACAGGAAGGTCATAGGCCATGTTCGACCTTGCTCCGCATGGGTTGACCGTTTCATCCCTTTGCAGGCGACCTCCGGCATATGCCATCATTGCTTTGACCTGAAAGGGTATCGTTTCTGTGTCATTGCCAGCGGTCTCCCGCTATGTCTCACGACATCATGCGTCCTGCATAGAGTGAGGAGCTTCCTCAGAGAGAATCTCCGTAACCCGCTCACCGGCTCGCACCATACTCTTATGTGAGAAATATAAGATTTAAGCATTTATGTGAAAATCTTTTCGTAAACTAACAATTGAACCAAAGTATTTGTATTTTTACTAACTTTAAACAGATTATATAGTCAATTATTCTTATTTACTATTTAATAATTTAATTCCGCTCTTGTATCGAGCGCATTATTTCTTTTTGAATCATATGTATATCTTTATCAGAATTAGACATTGCATATTTATTCAAATAATCTTCGTTAAGCGAAAAGAACGCTTCATTCCACTTAAATTTATTCAAAAGTGCATGAGCTTTTTCTCTAAAACCAAGTATATATAGAGATGAAGCGAAGGCTTCCACAGTAGATAATATTATTGGTTTTCCATAATTTGTAGGATTAGCAGAAACTAAAAAGGGAAGAGATCTCCTTTTTTCTTGAGTCCATTTAATATTATTAAATCTAAAGTAGACGTTTTTCCAACTTACATCAAGAGCTACCAGTCCTTCTCTTAATGCAAGTGAAGTATCAGCTTTTGAAATTAAATGTGTAGCGAAAGGATCAAGAAGTAGACCGTAGTTTTTCCTAACCTTAAATGAAACTAGTCCAAAACGCCTAAGCTTCTTAGCTGTACACTTGTATGGGTCATCTTCATTAAAATGTAATACAAATAGTTTGGGTTCTGTCAATCCATTGGCCATCTTACTCCTAAAGATTTAAAACCCTGTTTAATGAATACTTTGTGAGAAGCGTTTGGCTAAAGCATTTGTGCTCATAAACGCAGATTTAGGAGCTGAAGACGAGTTAGTTAGCGAGTTAAAAAAGATACCGAATGTGAAAGAAGTTTATGTGGTCTATGGTGTTTACGATCTGATAGCGAAGGTCGAATCTGAAGATATGGAAAAAGTTAAGGAAACAATAACGTGGCATATAAGAAGATTAGAGAAAGTGAGGTCAACTCTAACCATGATAGTCGTAGAGGAATAATCATAGTTAACTTTTTTTCTAACTGTTCTATTGTGTTGTGGTCTTGGTCATATTACATATTGGGATTGATGATACAGACTCTAAGAAAGGAATGTGTACAACCTATCTGACTGCAGTGATTCTCGATGAACTAGAAAAGTTGGGCATAAAACCTATTAACTTTCCAAAACTTATTAGATTAAATCCAAATTGTCCTTATAAAACAAGGGGTAATGCCGCATTATCATTTTCATTAAAAGTAAATGAGGGTCAAGTTTATATGATTAAAAAGCTAGTATTACAAAACGTCGAACATTATGCAGATCTAAAAGAAAGAGGAACAGACCCAGGAGTAGTCTTCCTTCGCGGAAAAATACCAAGACATCTTGTTGATTTTTCAAGGAGAGCAATGTATGATATATTGACCGTCAGAGAAGCAATAAAATTATCTCAAGCTATTGGGGCCGAATTGTATAGATTCAAGTATGGAAGAGGAATAATAGGAGCATTGGCAGCTATTGGTAGTAATTTAGATAAGAATAACACATTTGAATTAATAACGTACAGATTGCCAGAAAACAGAGGAACTAAGCGTAATATTGATTTACAATCAGTAATTGAAATGGATAAATCTACTTTTCCATATACCTTTGATAATATAGACTACAAATCAAAGGAAATACGAATAACACCACATACACCATGCCCAGTCCTATTTGGAATAAGGGGCACTGATCCAAAAGTTCTTTTAAGAGCGATGAAAATAGTAAAATCTAATGAAACGATTGAAAGATATAGAATTTTTATTAGTAACCAAGGAACTGACGCACATATTCAAAAGTTGAAAATTTCAGAGGTGAAAGTGAATAGTTCAGCTAGAATAAGAGGATTTGTGCAATCTACTCCTATGATTAAGAATGGAGGTCATGTGTTCTTTCAATTAAAAGACCAAACTGGAATTATAAACTGTGCCGCTTTTGAGCCAACAAAAAACTTCAGGAAAATAGTATTGTCATTGGCAGCAGGAGATGAAATTGAAGTTTTTGGATCGATAAAAAAGAAGAATGGATTTCCTGTTACGCTAAACTTGGAAAAAGTTTACGTTCATAAATTAACGCAAGTTGTGAAAACACTAAATCCAATATGTCCAATTTGCAATAGTAGAATGAAAAGTGAAGGAAGAGATAAAGGATATGAGTGTCCAAAATGCAAATTTAGGTCTAAATACGCAGAAAAACAAAAGATAATAATACCTAGGAAGATAGTAGAAGGATTATATGTTGTACCATCTAGAGCAAGACGACATTTAAGTAAACCCATAATACTATTGAATGAAGCATAAAATTACCCATAAATATTTAATACCGCATAGGTGGAACAAAACGAATCAATGAAATAGCGCGGTGGGGAAGCCAGGCCTATCCCGGCGGGCTCATAACCCGCAGAGCGGTCGTTCAAATCGACCCCGCGCTACTACAAGTATCCATGCTATCTATTCAATTCCAGCTGATTCAAGTATCTTCTTTGCGAATTTATAGTGAACCAAATCAACCAGTTGTCCATTTAGGTTAGCAGCACCTTTATTTAGATCGACCGCTCGCTTATAGATATCCAACACTTTTTTAGCCCATTCAATCTCATCATTAGTAGGTGAGAATATTTCATTTATGATATTCACTTGCGAAGGATGCACTGCTAACTTTCCTGAAAACCCCATTGCTTTGGCTTCCATGGCTTCTGTCTTCAAAACATCTGGGTCTGAAATATTGAAACATACCTTATCAATAGGGTCCAATCCATATGCTCTTGCTACTATGATAACTACAGTGCGTATAGTTGAATTTTTATTATAGTACTCGACGGACCCTCCTAACGATAACGCTAAATCAGCCGTACCAAACGTAAGTGCAACAACACCTTTACTTCTTGCTATATCTTGAATATTAATAAGACCATGGGCAGTTTCTATTATCGGAATAATTTCCCTGCCGGTCTCTTCATAAATTAAATCAATGTTCTTTTCTGCCTTAGGTAAAACAATACTATCTATTTCATTCTGTTTTTGAACAAACCCTATATCTTCTTTGAAGAAGACACTGTCTATCTGATTAATTCTAACACATATCTCTTTCTTTGATTTTCTATGATAAGTTTTCTTCAGAACGTTTGCAATGATATCTCTTGCATGGTCTTTTTTATTCACTGGAACGGAGTCTTCAAGGTCGAGTATGACACAATCTGCATTAATCTGATTGGAAAGGGCCTTTCGTATCATTCTTTCGTTATTTCCCGGCACAAAAAGTAAACTCTTTCTTATCATTAATTTAGGATGTATATTGGAAGTTCTTAAACTAAATGATGACATCAAGAACCGAAAATAATTAGTACTTAAAGATCAACATCTGTTTGGAGTTGTTCAATTATGGGTCTTGACCTATCGGATATGTGGAATTTGACAGATGAACACAAGTTAATAGCTGAATCTATCAAAAAAGTTTGTATAAAGTATGACGAAAGCTATTGGAAACGAATCAACCAATTGAGACAGTTTCCAGAGGATTTTATTCAAGAATTAGAAAAATTGGGTTTAGCTGCTTTACCCATACCAAGTGAATACGGCGGACCGTCTTTAGGGCTAAAGGAAGCGGTACTAGTGTTAGAAGAAATTAATGCACATGGAGGTAATTCACAACCATTACACGGTCAATATTATCTTTTATTTTTACTGTCAAAATTTGCTAGTAAAGAACTGAAGGAAAGGTACTTACCTCCTATCGCAGCTGGCAAAATGAGATTCCAGACGCTAGCTTTAACCGAACCGGAAGTCGGATCAGACGTTTTAAAAATAAAGACAACTGCTAAAAAACAATCAAATAAGTATATAATCAGAGGTCATAAAATATTCATATCGAGAGTACTACAAACTGATATAATGTTGCTTGTGGCTCGAACCAAAGCAGAAGAAGAAATTAAACACAAGACAGATGGTCTAAGTCTGTTTATAGTAAACGTCAAGGAAGCAATAGAGAAAGGCAAATTAATAGTTAACAAGATTAATACTACTATCAATAGTCAAACTTTCGAGTTATTCTTCGACGATCTTATTGTACCAGAAGATAACATTATTGGAAGAGAGAACGACGGTTTTAGGTACTTACTTCATGTATTGAATCCTGAAAGAATACTAGTTTCAGCAGAATGTATTGGTGATGCAAGATGGTTTCTTGAAAAAAGCATAAACTACGCAAAAAACCGTATAATTTTTGGTAGACCAATTGGAAGCAACCAAGGAATCCAATTCCCACTAGCGTCTGTCTATGCAAAACTACTAGTTGCTGGCAATTTTGTATGGAAAGCTGCAAGTATTTACGATGAGACAGACGACTTAGATAACGTTATCGTAGGCAAGTATGCTAACGTTGCTAAATTCATATCATCAGAATGTTCAACAGAGGCTGGAAATGTAGCCTTGGATGTATATGGAGCTTATGGCATGACAGAAGATGCTGGTATTACACGCAAATTGTTGGAAAACAGATTGTACAGAATAGCCCCTATTTCACAAAACCTAGTATTAGGATATATTGCTCATAATATTCTTGATTTACCTAGATCGTTTTAACGATTAAAAGCCTAATACCAATATGGAACGTCATCTTACCATTTTGAAGAACTTGAGATTATATACAAAAATTTCTGCTAACTATGAATTTCTTAATATAGATAAACTGGTCCATTATATGCTTGCACAGCTTGTTTATATTGCTCATCCTCGGGGTGGATGGAAGCACCCAACATGGCCGCCATCGTATAGTGGTAGTATCGGGGCCTGTGGAGCCCTGGGCAAGGGTTCGATTCCCTTTGGCGGCCTTCAAAAGAGGATTACAGTTAAGAGTGAGAAATGTTTTCTTCAAAACATTAAATTATACTTGTAAAGAATAATGGAAAAGAATTAAAAGTATAAAATATCAGTGTGATAAACCTATACAAATAAACAATACACTTCGTTTATTTAAAAAGGTATTTACCAAAACCATATTTACTATCATTTAATCATAGTAGTTGCAGATATCATTATGCAGTATTACGAAGCTTCAAAAATAGGTCTAGAAAGATCTGAGAAAGCAGCAGAGGTATTAGCTCAAATAACTGGATATGCAAGAGCAGCAGTATTTCTAAGGCACGAAGCTAAAGAGTTTGAACCTGTGGGTGAAGAAAACTTCTATGCCATAGTGGAGTTAAAACCAAAATCAGTAGTGATAGTTTTGTGTGACGAAGGAGGAAACGCAAAAGCAATATCACAATTTTTGCATCCATCTTTGATAGAAAAAATACTAGAAAGGTTGAAGGCCAAGAATATCAAACAATACCAAGGTAAACCATATATTCCACTCTAGGATGAATTTAAATTCATAACATCGATTTAGTACTTGGCCAAATTTCAGGTGTAGCACGCATGGCTAAATCCTGCATTGTTGATATGAGTTCTCGTATTTCCCATTGAGCCTGAGGTGCGGTACGTAATTCAGCTATATGTTTAAGATTTTTTGCATTAACACTCATCACTAGTTTAGTTTTGATTGCATGTGGCATGATATACCTTGCGTCCTCCTTAGGGACTCCTAGAGATACCAACTTTTCAAAAGCATCAACACAAACATGTAAGGCATCATTATAAATTTTATATGCCTCTTCTTTTGAAAGAATCGAGGTAGGTACGATAAAGGATTCCTTTGAAGCCGCGGAAAAGCGCTGTGATTCTTGGTCATAAGACGCCATCCTGTGTCTGATTAGTTGATGTGTGGTAACCCTGCTTATATCTTCAATTTCAAACATATAAAAAATATGATCATCTAAGTCAGAATAGTCAATTGTCAGTCCTTTTCCATTTAATCGATTCTTTACTTTGGTTATGTCGGTATACCAAATCAAATTAACTTTCAATCAACATGCCTCCGAATGCTACAGAAATGAATAAATTCCCAATACCCTCTTCCTTTAAAGATTTGATTATGGCAAGCACTAATTCCCTATGTTCATTTTGATAAGTCATTTCCATAAGTGTTCTAGCATTGAGCGAAACTAGGTATATTCTTGGTTTTAGGTGTGTAAATCTGATAAAAGGATTTTTCATACTAACTTTGAAAATTTCCGTTTCATCAACACCTTCTAACAAAATCAGAATACAGAAGTGCTCAATTACATCAAACGACTTATCTCTTATGGCTAGTTCTATTAAGTGCTTCCAGTAATCGGGACCTTTTGACTCTAATTCAGAAAGGAGTTCGTTTAACGTTTTGGTGCTATAACATCGTCGCATAGCTAACGCAATAGTTTTTTCCGGATCAGGAGTTGCCCATAATACACTAACCTTCATTCCTCGGGATTAAAAGATACCATTATAATAATAATTCTAATCAAAACACTTCAAAGGTAAATATACAATGTTATTATAAGACCCTCTAACAATGTGGATGACAATGATATTTTTTATAACATTAGGGAGCATGGATGTCCTAACTGTTTTAGGTTCTATAATGGTTGGAGCGACTTTCGGAGTCGTCATAACTTTGGGAATTATTATGGGTAAAAAGAGGTTAAAAGATAAGCACAAGATAAATAAAGAAATAGAGAAGAACTCACATTCAAATATATTAGACCAAGTGAACAATCAACTGATTCCATTTTTGCCTGAGTTTTTGGAAAAATATAATCCAAAGGATGCCCGCTTTCTAGGCAATCCTATTGATTTAATCATCTTTGACGGTCTTGATAAAGGAGAACTAAACGTATAGTTTTTGTCGAAACACAATCAAAAAATATGCAATTAAACAATAAAGAACAATCGATTAGAAGTATTATTCAATCTAAAAAGGTGGAATGGGAAATATTAGAAAAAGACTGATTCATTAATAGATCTATTCTTTACGAGTGAAACAAGTATTCTCTATCTCCTTCGGCTGGTGTTCCTGGTTGTCCAATCTTGGTAAGGACAAATCTTGGTTTAAAGTAAACTGGCCAATCATCTAGCTTAACATGCCCTCTATGAATCATTTCGTATTCTTCAATGGAGATTTTCTTTCGTTGTCTTAACCTCATCATTAGGTCAAGCTTTCTTCTGACAAATTTGTTCTCGGCGGACACTTTTGTAGCTTGTATCAAGGCATGGCTTCCACTTCCGTATCCACAAAGTGCTAGAATCTTACCAGATAAATCATCAGGATCATTTTCAAAAATACTATCAAGGCCAACAAACACCGAAGCAGAATAAGAATTTCCTATCAAGTCAGGTGCCTTTAGAGAACTTCCAATTTTTTCGTTGAAACTATCTAGAAATTCTGGAAGATTCATGAATCTCCTTCTAAACTCATTATATTCTTTACTCATATAATAGGATAGATCATCCAGTCCTTCTCTGTTCGGTTCTGGGCCAATTTTTTTAACCACAGTTGACCACTTTGGAAGGTTGCGCCATTCATGTATTAGTAATGAAGCATAAGCGGATAATACCATTTTTTTATGAGGATTATGAAATCCAGCTCGATCTATTAGATCAACGACTGGTTTTCCATCAGCCAAATTAAAAATATTATTGGTTTTGATAGCATCAACAAAATTTAACCAGGCTTGTTTCATTTCAGACAAATAAGCAGCGTAAGACCTTCCCTTACCTACTGTGTCTACTAATGCTATAGTTCTGCCGCCGGGCTTTTTGAAGTCTCCTTTTTCATTTCTTAATCCGGAGCCCACAGCTTTTGGTATAATTTCAATTAGCCTTGGATCAGAGCCTATTAACAAAGCGGCGGCTGCTGCACCCTGAGTAGGCTCTTCCTTGCTTTTCAATTCATATTTTGCGATATCTGTGACTAAAACTAAAGCATATTTTCTGATATTCCAGCCAGCAGCAAACCAAGCAGAACTGTCTAGAAGACGTTCCATTCCACTAACACACGCAAATTTTTGTTCATAACCCATCAAATGAGCAAAACTCCCTTTACCGTATACTTGCTCAAGCATTCCGACAACATCTGATACAAGAGCCCTTGATGCATCAAGTCCGCTTTCTGTCGGCGTGTCTATTCTAAAAATATCCGCGGGTGAAATATCATAAATCTCCATTAATCTATATGCTGCCGTCGCAGCCATACTCGCTTGATCCTCGTTTGGTGGAGCAACTGAAAACCTACTGATACCTATACCCTCTGTAAAATGTCTTGGATCCTCTCCTCTTGCCAGAGCAAGTTCAACAGTATCCACATATAGTTCAGGTGTGTATATATAGATAGCATCTATTCCTACCTTAGTCATCTAGGCTAAAAGCGTATAGTTGAGGTTTAAAAATCTACCTTGCAATGCAAAAGAATTCAACAATTGACGAACTTGATGTTAATAACTGATTTCAGAACTTGGTCGTAAATGTCTCATCCATTTTATCCTTCCACATTTTAAGCATTTATATAATGAACCACCTCGTGGATTATAATCGCTATTATCATTGATGATAATATGGTCGGTTCTGATCATGCATTTATCGCACCAACGACGTACGACCAATTGTATTTAACATTCTTAAAAGACATGTAAAAACCTTTCTAAATATCAGAGATTAATTTACAATCATAACTTTGAAGTGATTATCCTTACTTCATAATGATTAATTTATATGTCAAAGTAAGTTTACATAACCATTTGATTTAGTTCAATAAATTACTTCAATCTCAAGGAAGGGTATAAGATGAGTAAGACAGAAAACAAAGAAACAATATCAGGTGACACAAAAAAACTTCTATTGAGATTAAAGACAGTAGAAGCACAACTTAAGCAATCTATATCGAAAAAAGAACATGAAGAGGTTGTTACAAGTTTACAAGCTAATATAGAACGTCTCAATTCTGAGCTACAAAAAACCAAAGAGGAACTTGCACGAGTCTCAGATTTTGATGAAAAAATAAGGGGACTAAGTGATAATGTAAACAACCAGACTAAAATAATATCTCAATTAAATAAAACTGTTGAGGCATTAACTAAAAGGATAAATGATGGCACTGTGCCAATGAACATCCATCAGCAAGCTCTTTCCAAACAAAGAGAATATGAAGAAAAAATCTCACAAATGATATCAAAGGAAGAATACACATCTTTGCAAAGACGTTACGAAGATACATTAGAGAAAATTAATACAATGGTACCGAAGACCGAGTATGAGACACTTCAAAGTAAAATATCACAATTAGAAGAAAAGCTCGCTGGGATGGTCCCACGAGAAGACCTTTATGCAAGCGAACAAAGAGTTCGTCAATTAGAGACAAAGCTAGCAAATTATGTACCGAGGTCAGATTATGAAGAGCTGGCTGCAAAGATTGTTGCTCTTGCAGAAGAGGCGACGTCTTCACCGTTCGACGAAACGACAGATGAAGCTAAAAACGAAAGCACAATAGAAAATGAAAATCAGCCTTCAGAAACTGTAGAAGCCGTACAACAGGTAGAGCCAGTAGGTATAACACCCCAATCACAAGAAGTTGAGCCAAAGGGGGTTGAAACACAGGTTTCAATACCTACTACTAATGAATTGATACCAACAGTTAATACAAGCGTTTTGTCTGATCAAGGAGAAGGTTCCAAATCAGAACAAGAAAGATGGTTTAGATTTGAAAACACTGACATTTACGCAAAGACACCGATCGAATTCATTGAAGACATCGAGAAGGTACCGATTGAAGTAATACAATCACACTTCGAGAAAGGAGATTTTGAAAAATGGTTTAGAGATTACGTGGCTGATGAATCATTAGCTGAGAGCCTGAAGACGATCAAGGAACAAAATATTTCTGGTGAACAATTAAGAACAAAAATATTAGAAGTTATATCCCAAAAGTATAAACAGCAGGCCAGTCAATAAAACTTCCACTTTTATCTTTTTATTATTTATACTACGTTGCACGAATTGAGCTCATAGTCCATTGATTTTATTTAGAATTTGTCTATACCAAGCATATGTTCTCCAACGTCATGCACAACAATAGAAACTGGCACAGTTGCAACAAGGCTTTCGTAAGGAGGGGAGAGCTGAACCATGGCCCCTCGTTGCTGGAGGAGTGAAGGGTTGAGGGAGTTTTCTCAGTCATTAAACACATCTTCGGAAAATACGTCACTGCAAAGTTCGTAAACATGGCAAAGGAGATAGCTATAAAAACATCAACCTGCAACTATTCATCCAGACGATGGCATAGTATAGAAGGGACGTCCACCCATGAGCATGTAGATCATGGATTCGTGCAATGCAGCACTTTACGGTGCTTTTATGTCGTCGCGCTTATGGTATAATACCTGAATATTGTAGTTGGATCTAATATTATACCTGTTACATGAGTTGTGCTAACTGCTATCGTTGTTCCCTGGAATAGGGG
>Ga0080006_1133781_pt1 | contig 40557 bp, 35 predicted proteins | sample RS3BMetagenome_FD_69209 | JGI IMG/M metagenome (GOLD analysis project Ga0080006, IMG submission 69209) | Ferric oxide microbial mat and aquatic microbial communities from Rainbow Spring, Yellowstone National Park, USA - RS3B (SPADES... ...
GCGGTCTGGGGGCTGCCGGGGGGCGCGGGGCGGCGGGGGCGGCCGGTCGTGGGGCGGCGGGGGGGCGGTGGGCGGCCGGGGCGGCCGGGGTGCTCTGGGGGCGGAGTTCGGACGGACGCGGCGGGGCCGGGGTCCCGCGGCTGCTCACCAGGCGCGACGGGCGGCTCTCGGCAGCCTCGTCCCCGCCAGCCGGTCGGCCGTCGCCGTCGCCTTCGGTGGGCGCCTCGCGCTGGGTCCCGGGGGCCGCGCTCGACCGGACGGCGGCGGCCGGACGCGCCGCCGCCTTCTTGGCCGGGCTCCCCGCCTTCTTCGCCGGGGCGCCGTCGGTGGCCGCCGGCGGCTCCTCGGGCTGCACCGGCCGGCGGAGCCCGTCGGCGTCGGCCTTGCGCCGGACCCGGTCGGCCTGGGCGTCCTCGATCGACGAGGAGTGGCTCTTCACCCCGATGCCGAGCGCCAGGCAGAGGTCGAGCGCCTCCTTGTTGGTCAGCCCCAGCTCACGGCCGAGCTCGTAGACCCGAATTTTCTTCGCCAAGTCGTCCTCAGTGTCCTTCGACTCTCCGGCCACCGTCCCGGCAGCCAGACCACCCATCCTCGCACATCAATCGGCCGACGCCCCCACTGCCGGCGGCCCGGCGCCGACCGGCGGGTGCTCCCCGAGATGGGCCACCAGCCGCTCGACCTCCTCGGCTCGCACCGGTCCGCGCAGCGCACGACCGAAGGCGCCGCGGCGGGCGGCCGTCCGGGCGCACCCCTGAGAACCGGCGCACAACCACGCCCCCCGGCCGGGGAGCGCACGACCGACCTGCAGGCCTCCGTCGGGCCGCCGGACGACCCGGACAAGCTCGTCCTGGGGCGCCGTCCGACGGCAACCGATGCAGGTCCGCCGGGGGGTTATCCGTCGCCTCCCTCCGGCACCGCCTCGGCGCCGTCGCCGGCGGAGGCCTGTCCGGCGGTCACCGGCTCAGCCGCCGCCGCCCCGTCACCGGTGGCGTCTGCGGCGACCGGTTCACCGGTCCGGTTGGTGGCCTCGTCGGGCCCGGCCTCGGCCTGGTTCGACCACTCGGCCATCGAGATGCCCTCGCCACCCTCGGCCGGCTTCCACACCATCTCACCGGCCTCGTTCTGCACCCATTCGCCTTCGGCCCACTCCTGGCCGGCGTAGCCGGACTCCTCCTCGGCCAGCTGGCTCTCGCTCTTGATGTCGATCCGCCAGCCGGTCAGCCGGGCCGCCAACCGGGCGTTCTGTCCCTCCTTGCCGATGGCCAGCGACAGCTGGTAGTCGCTCACGATCACGGTGGCGGTGCCCGTCTCGTCGTCCAAGCGAACCTCCCGCACGCGGGCCGGGGCCAGGGCGTTCTGGATCAGCTCGACCGGGTCGTCGGAGAACGGGACGACGTCGACTCGCTCACCGCGCAGCTCGTTGGTCACCATCCGCACCCGTGACCCGCGGGCGCCGACGCAGGCGCCGACGGGGTCGACGTTGGGATCGTTCGACCACACGGCGATCTTGGTCCGGTGACCCGGCTCGCGAGCGGCCGCCTTGATCTCGACGACCCCTGAGGAGATCTCCGGCACCTCGAGCTCGAAGAGGCGGCGGATGAGCCCCGGGTGGGTGCGGCTGACGACGATCTGCGGGCCCTTGGTCGTCTTGCGGACCTCGACGATGTAGGCCTTGAGGCGCGCACCGTGCTCGTAGCGCTCGAACGACACCTGCTCGGCCTGCGGGAGCAGGGCCTCGACCTTGCCGAGGTCGAGCAGCGTGTAGCGGTTGTCGGTCTGCTGGACGATCCCGGTGACGATGTCGCCCTCCCGCCCGGCGTACTCCTCGTACTTCATGTCCCGCTCGACCTCGCGGATGCGCTGCAGGATCACCTGCTTGGCCGTCTGGGCGGCGATGCGCCCGAAGTCGTCGGGCGTGTCGTCCCACTCGTTGATGACGTTGCCGTCCTCGTCGAGCTCCTGTCCGTAGACACGGATCTCGCCCGAGTCGGGGTCGATCGTCACCACGGCCTCCTCGGCCGCGTCGGGGCGCCGCTTGTACGCCGCCACCAGTGCGTTCGCCAGGGCGTCGAGCAGCGTCTCGACCGAGATCCCCTTGTCGCGGGCGATCTGGCTCAGCGCGTCGAGGAACTCGAAGTTCGTCTTGCTCATGGCGTGGCGACCCTTTCTGTCGGCGGCGGCACGTCCCTCGCCGGGCCGGCGCCGCGACCCGGCCCCTTCTTCCCCCGGGCCCGGCTCGGCGACGGGACCGCGCCCGAGCCCCACTCGAACACCGTCCGGGCCCGCTCGATGCCGTCCAGCGGGACCTCCACCGTGGTCCCCGGCGCGTCGGCCGGCTCGATCGTGAGCCGTCCAGCCGCCGCCGAGACCAGCCGGCCTTGCACGCGCCGCACCTCACCGGTCCCCGGCAGCGTCCGCACCGAGACCACCTCGCCGACGGCGCGGTCGAACTGCTCGGGAGTCCGCAGACGGCGCTCGACCCCCGGCGACGACACTTCGAGCGTGTAGCGGCCGGGCACCGGGTCGAGGTCGTCGAAGGCCCGGGAGAGGACCCGGTTGGCGTCGGCGAGCGCGTCGAGGTCGACCCCGCCCGACCGGTCGACGGTCACCCGGACGAGCCCCGGGCGCAGCTCGAGATCGACCAGCTCGAGGCCGACCGCGTCGAGCAGGGGCGACAGCACGCCGTTCAGGTCGTCGGACACCGCTGTCAACCTCCTCTCCGCGCCCTACCGAGCTCTTCTCGACCGCCCCTTCCCTGCCTCCCGACCACCGGGCGACAAGTTCCTTCCGGCCCGGTCCCGGCAAAACGAAAGCGTGGGCAGCGGCCCACGCTTCGACAGGTCTGCACCAGACCGGACAGCAGGTCAAGTATAACAACCGCGGCGTCTCGCCGAGCAGGCGCCCGGCGGAGGCGCCCCCGGGCGCCGCCCCCGACCGGCCGCCGGCGCCTCCGGGGACCGGTCCGGCGGTCCCGCCGGCGTCGGCTCAGTACGAGCGCCCGACCACCGCCACCAGCTCGCCGTCCGCCGCCGAGACACCGGCAGCCGAGCCGGTGCCGGTCGGCAGGTCCTCGGCCAGCCCGCCGTCGGGCCGCTGGAGGCAGCGGATGGTGACGCCGTGGGCGGCCAGCCGCTCCTCGCCCTCCTCCCCCACGGCCGCCCAGGCCAGGCGGGCGAAGCCCTCCTGGCTCGCCTCGATGGCCTCGTCCACCGACGTCACGTCGAGTGTGCGGTCGGCGAGCGACCGCTCCGCCTCGTCCCGCAGCTCGTCGGCGGCGGTGTCGAGGACGGCGGTGACCGCCGTGACCGCCGTGGTGAGCGGGACGACCTCCTTGGCCCGGCGGTGGCGGGCCACCACCGTCACGCTGCCAGCCCCAAGGTCGCGGGGGCCGACCTCGACCCGGACCGGCACGCCCTTGAGCTCCCAGTCGATGCTGCGGCGGCCGAACCCGGTGCCGGTGCGGTCGTCGAGCCGGACCCGCCGGCCGGCCCGCCCGAGCTGCTCGGCGAGGTCGGCGGCGGCGCGGCGCACGTCCTCGTCGTCCCTCACCACGAGCACCACCACCTCCAAGGGGGCGAGCGCCGGCGGCAGCCGCAGGCCGTAGTCGTCGCCGTGGGCCATCACCAGCGCGCCGACGAGCCGGGTCGACACCCCCCACGACGTCTGCCACGCGTACTGCTGCGCCCCGGCTTCGTCGGAGAACTGGATGCCGAAGACGCGGGAGAAGTTCTGGCCGAGCTCGTGGCTGGTGCCCATCTGGAGCGCCTTGCCGTCGCCCATCATCCCCTCGCACGTCCACGTCCGGATGGCGCCGGCGAACCGCTCGCGGCCGGTCTTGTGGCCGGTCAGCACCGGCACGGCGACCGTCTCGAGCATCGTCGCCCGGTAGACGTCGCGCAGGATCCGCAGCGCGAAGCTCCGGGCGTCGTCCTCGGTGGCGTGCGCCGTGTGGCCCTCCTGCCAGAGGAACTCGCTCGTGCGGAGGAAGAGGCGGGGGCGCAGCTCCCAACGGACCACGTTCGCCCACTGGTTCAACAGCAGCGGCAGGTCCCGGTAGCTCTGGACCCATTTGGCGAAGTAGCTGTTGATCACCGTCTCGCTCGTCGGCCGGACGACCACCGGCTCCTCGAGCTCCTTGCCGCCCCCGTGGGTCACCACCGCCAGCTCGGGGCTGAAGCCCTCGACGTGCTCGGCCTCGAGCCGGAGGTAGGACTCGGGGATGAGCAGCGGGAAGTACGCGTTCTGGGCGCCGGTGGCCTTGATCCGCCGGTCGAGGTCGGCCTGCATCCGCTCCCAGATGGCGTAGCCCCACGGCCGGATCACCATCGTCCCGCGAACCGGGCCGTTGTCGGCGAGCTCGGCCCGAGCGACCACCTCCTGGTACCAGCGCGGGAAGTCGTCGGCTCGGCGGGTGAGGGCGCCCTTGGGCGTCGCGACGTCCTCGGGTGGGGCGGCGGCCATGGCTGCGCAGGTTACCGGCGGGGCACCGGCGTCCCCCGCATGCGGTCGGCCGGCGTCCCCGGCCTACCGTCAGTCGTCGGCGCGTCCCTCCTCGTCGAGGCGCCGGCGGATCCGCTCGATCCTCACCTCCGAGGCATTGGGGTCGTCCCCCTTCTCGCCGAGCAGCTCCTGGCGATCGGCTTCGGCCTCGGCCGCCGCCGACGCGTCGGCCGCCGCCAGCCTCGCCTCGACGCCCTCCTCGACCAGCCGCTCGGCTTCGGCGACGAGGGCGTCGACCATCTCGTGCTCGGGCACCACCCGGACGATCTGGCCGCGGATGAAGAGGTGGCCCTTCTGCTTGCCGGCGGCGATCCCGAGGTCGGCCCCGCGGGCCTCACCGGGCCCGTTGACCACGCAGCCCATGACCGCCACTTGGATCGGCAGGTTGCGATGCTCGAGCGCCGCCTGGGCCGCCTTGGCCACGGCGATCACGTCCACCTGGGCCCGGCCGCACGACGGGCAGGCGATCAAGTCGAGCCCCTTGCGCTCGCGCAACCCGAGGGACTCGAGCAGCTGGCGCCCGGCCCGCGCCTCCTCGACCGGGTCGGCGGTCAACGAGTAGCGGATCGTGTCGCCGATCCCCTCGGCCAGCAGGGTGGCGATGCCGGCGGTGCCCTTGACGAGGCCGGCCGGCGGCGGTCCGGCCTCGGTCACCCCGAGGTGCAGCGGGTGGTCGAAGGTGTCGGCGGCCAGCCGGTAGGCGGCGATCATGAGCGCCACCGACGATGCCTTGACGGAGATCTTCACGTCGGTGAACCCGACCTCCTCGAAGTAGGCCAGCTCCATCCGGGCCGACTCGACCAGCGCCTCGGGGGTGGCCCCGCCGTAGCGCTTGAACAGGTCGGGGTGCAGCGACCCGGCGTTCACCCCGATCCGGATCGGCACGCCGCGGTCCTTGGCCTCGGCGGCGACCTGCTTGATCTCGGACTCCTTGCGCAGGTTGCCCGGGTTGAGACGGAGCCCTTGCACACCAGCCTCGAGGGCGGCCAGTGCCATCTCGTGGTGGAAGTGGATGTCGGCCACGATCGGCACCGGCGAACGCGGCACGATCCTGGCCAGCCCCTCGGCGGCCGCCTCCTCGTTGCAGGTGCAGCGCACGAGGTCGGCACCGGCGGCCGCCAGCTCGTAGACCTGGGCGAGCGTCCCCTCGACGTCGGCCGTCTTGGTCGTCGTCATCGACTGGACGCTGACCGGCGCCCCGCCGCCGATCGCCACCCCGCCAACGTGGATCTGGCGAGTCCGCCGCCGCGGGGCGAGCAGGTCGGCGGAGGTCTCCATGCCCCCATTCTGCCGCGCCGTCCCCGGCGGCCGTGCAGTCCGGGGGGACCGCGAGGAATCAGCCGAACGGGTTGGCGATCGGGTGGACGATGTCGAGGTAGACCGCCGCCGCCACCACCACCCCGAGCACGGCCACGAAGGCGTAGGCCACCGGGAGGAGCTTCGAGGCGTCCGCCTGGTAGTAGGGGCGGCCGCGCCGGGTGCGGATGCGCTCGTAGAGCGCGACGGCCACGTGGCCGCCGTCGAGGGGGAGCATCGGGAGCATGTTGACGATCCCGATCACGATGTTGAGGGCGATCAGCACCTCGATCAGTGAAAGGATCCCCTGTTGCTCGGCCTGGGTGGCGGTCCGGATGGCGCCGACGATCGACTCGGCGCGCTGCCCGGTCCGGGCGTCCTTGACCGCCTGGCGGGGGCTCACGACATCGCGGTAGAGCGAGGCGAACCCAGCCGGGATCGCCCGAACGGTGGCGGCGGTGTCACGCCCGATGTCGATCACCGCCGTGCCGGCCCCCCGCAACGGGCCCTCGGAGCTGAACACCTGTGTCGGCTGGCCGAGCTCGACCCCGATGAGGCCGACCGAACGACCGTCGGTGGCGGCGCCCAGGATCTCCTTGCCCGCCGAGGTCTCGTGCCCTGCGGCCGGCACGACGGTGAGCGTCACGAGACGCCCGGCCCGCTCGACGGTGAGCCGGACCGCCCTCCCGGCGGAACGCTGCACGGCGTCGGTGAACTGGTTGGGGTCGGTGAGCCGGCGGCCGTCGACCGCCACGACGACGTCGCCCTTGCGCAGCCCAGCCGCCTGGGCCGCCGTCTGGGTGTGGCCGGACCAGGTGACGAACCCGCTGATCGGCACCCGGACGGCAGCCGGGACCCCGAAGTAGAGGACCGCGCCGTACGCCAGGAGCAGGGCCATCACGAGGTGCATGAAGGAGCCGGCCGACGCCACGATGATCCGGCGGTTGAACGGCTGGCGCCGGTAGGTCCGCTCCTCGTCGACCGCCTCGACCTTCTCGAGCGAGGTCATCCCCGGGATCTTCACGTACCCGCCGGCCGGGATCGCCTTGATGCCGTACTCGGTCTCGCCGCGCCGGATCGACCAGAGGCGGGGTCCGAAGCCCAAGAAGTACTCGGTCACCTTCATGTGGCTCCACTTGGCCGCGGTGAAGTGGCCGAGCTCGTGGATCATCACCATGGCGATCACCGCCAGGATCACCACCAGCAGCGCCGTCCCGCCGAGGATGACGAACACGGCGACGATCAGCCCGACCGTCACCGCCAGCCGGACGAGGGCGCCCCAGTCGGTCGGCTGCGACGGCGGCCGGGTGCCGGCCGAGGGATCGCCGGGCGTCCCGGCGGCGGGGTCCGCCGAGCGGGGCGGAGCGCCCGCTCCGGCGCCGCTCATCGAGCCTCCGAACGGCGCACCACCGACGCTGCGGCCCGTCGGCGGGCCAGGCGGTCCGCCTCGAGGACGTCGCCGACCGAGTGCATCGGCTGGTCGTCGCAGGCGTCGAGCGTCTGAGCCACCACCTCGGCGATGCCCAGCCAGTCGAGCCGGCGCTCGAGGAAGGCGGCCACCGCCACCTCGTTGGCGGCATTGAGCCAGGCCGGTGCCGACCCCCCCTGGCGGCCGGCACGGTAGGCGAGGTCGAGACAGCGGAACAACTGGCGGTCCGGCGCCTCGAACGTGAGCTCGAGCGGTGACCCCCAGTCGATGGCCCCGAAGGCGGTCGGCAACCGCTCAGGGAAGCCCATGGCGTAGCCGATCGGCAGGCGCATGTCCGGCAACGACAGTTGGGCGATCGTCGCCCCGTCGACCAGCTCGACCATCGAGTGGACGACCGACTGGGGGTGGACCACGACGTCGATCCGGTCGAATGGCAGCCCGAAGAGCTCGTGGGCCTCGATGACCTCCAGCCCCTTGTTCATGAGCGTCGACGAGTCGACGGTGATCTTCGGGCCCATCTTCCAGGTCGGATGGGCCAGGGCCTGCTCGACGTCGACCGAGGCCAGCTGGGCGGTCGTGGCGCCCCGGAACGGGCCCCCCGATGCGGTGACGAGTAGCCGGGCGACGTCGTCGGCACCCCCGACCGCCTGCAGGCACTGGTGGATGGCGCAGTGCTCGGAGTCGACCGGCACGATCTCGGCCCCCGGGGTCGATCGGGCCTTCTGGACCACCGGCGCCCCGGCGATCAGCGACTCCTTGTTGGCCAGCGCCAACCGGTGCCCGGCCTCGAGCGCCGCCAGGGTGACCGGCAGCCCGGCAAAGCCGACGACCCCGTTGACCACCACCTCGGCCAACCGGGCGGCCGTCTCGAAGCCCTCTTCCCCCGCCATCACCTCTACCCCCCGGAGGCGGGCCGCCACGTCGGGCGCCAGGGCCGGATCGCCGACGGCGACCAGCCGCGGTCGCAGCTCGGCCGCCTGGGCGACGAGCAGCTCGGTGGAGCGGTGGGCCGCCAGGGCCACCACCTCGAAACGCTCGGGATGGGCGCGGACGACGTCGACCGCCTGGGTGCCGATCGAACCGGTCGACCCGATCAGGCTGACCGTCGTCCTGCCCCTCTGGGCCCCATCCTGCCTGGTCATCTCGCCAGCCAGCTTGCCATCGGGGGCACCCTGGGGCGCACTCACCCCAGGTGGAGCGCCTTCACCAGGTAATAGGTGGCCGGGAGGACGAACAGGAGTCCGTCGACTCGGTCGAGCACCCCGCCGTGGCCAGGGAGCAGCCGGCTCATGTCCTTCAGGCCGAGGTGGCGCTTGACCAGCGACTCGGTGAGGTCCCCGATCGGGCTCACCACCGCCACCACCACTCCGAGGGCAGCGGCCTTGGAGAAGGTCCACGGGTGGATGAAGTGCACGATGGCCACCGACACCACCACCGAGGCGACCAGGCCGCCGATCGCCCCTTCCCAGGTCTTGTTCGGGCTCACCGACGGGGCCAGCGGGTGGCTCCCCATCGTGGCGCCCACCGCCAGCGCCCCGACGTCGCAGGCCACCCCGGCGATCACGGCCCCGAGCAGGAAGGCGATCCCGTGGCGGTCCGGGAACAGCGACGGATCGAGGAGCAGGGCCCCGTAGGAGCCGAAGATCCCGATCCAGCAGAAGACGAAGAGCGTGGAGGCGCTGCTGCGCAGCGGGTCGGCGCCACGTTCGACCCCGGCCACGTGCCAGAGGGCGACGAACGCCACCAGCAGCACCGCCACCAGCGGCACCGCCTGCTGGCCCTTGTTGTACGTGCCGACCATGACCGACACCACCGCCACCAGCCCGAGCAGGGTCGCCGGGTGGTAGCCGCCACGGCGGAGAGCCGCCAGCGCCTCGACGGCGGCCAGGGTCACGACCGCCGTCACGATGGCCAGCGACGCCACCGTGCCGAGGTCGAAGCAGATCAGGGCCAGCGCGCCGACGGCGAGCCCGCTGACGATGGCCACCGGCAGGTCGCGCCCGGTGCGGGCGCTCGGGGTTGCCGGCCGGGCGCCACCGGAGGGGCCCGAGCCGTTGGCCACGCCGACCGCGCTCCGAGGGCGCGTCGGGCGTCGGATGGGCGGGGTCGGTGGGACCGGACGGGCCCTCGCCGGGCGCCCGCCGGCCCCGGGGCCTTCCGAGGGCGGCTCGTCGCGGAGACGGCCGCCCCGGCGCTCGGTCCGCCCGATCGCCGCACGGGGCCGGCGGCTGGCTCGCCGGGCGCGGGGCTCGTCCTCGGCCTCCTCGTCCTCGATCAGACCGGGCGCCACGCCGCGCCGACGGTCGTCGTCGTCCTCGATCGCTGCCGCCTGCTCGCCTCCCCCCTCCGGGGCCAGCCCGTCGCCGGGCTCGGCCGATGCCGGCTCGGCGCTCCGCGGCGACTCGGCGGCCAAGCGCTCGCGCAGCGGGACCGGGCGCGGTCCGGGCGGCGGCGGCGGCGTCCCCTGTGGCCAGGCGTCGCGCAGGACGTCGTCGGTCCGTCCGGTGCCGGGCTCGTCGATCACCCGCACGGCCGGGACGATCGCCGTGTCCTCGTCGCCGGGGCCGCCGAGCGGCCTCACCTCTTCGTCGTCGAGGTCGAAGCTCCACGGTTGGCGGTCCGAGGTGCCCGAGTCGTCGAGGGCGCCGATGCGCGTCTCGTCCTGGGCCAGCATCGACGGTTCGAACGTCTCCTCGCCGGCCTGCCAGTCGGCGTGCTCTTCACGCCAGGTCGGGGCCGGCAGGGCCGCCCAGGGATCGCTGCCCTCGTCGTCGTCGCCCGCCCTCGAGAGCACCGCCGGCACCTCGCCGGTCGGGGCGTCCGTCCAGTGCGGCAGGGTGGCCGCCGGCAGCTCGTCGTCGGGCCACCGGGTCTCGCCCGGGAGATGCTCCTCGTCCGCCGGCTCGTCGGTGCCGGTCGTCCCTTCGTCGTCGCCTACCGAGCGAACCGGCTCGGCGCCGACGATCCGGACCCGTCCGGAACGGAAGAGCGGCAACTCGCCCGAGGGCTCCTCGTGGTGCCTGTCGTCGTGCTGGTCCATCTGAGTCAGACCTCGAGGAGCTCTTTCTCCTTGTGGGCGACGAGCTCGTCGATGAGTGCTACCTGCTGGTGCGTGAGCTTCTCGAGCTCCTTCTCCACCCGCTCGAGCTCGTCGCCCGACATCGAGCCGTCCTTCTCGAGCGCCTCGAGCTCGTGGCGGCTGGCCCGACGCAGGTTCCGGACGGCCACCCGCCCCTCCTCGGCCTTGTGGCGGACCACCTTGACGAGCTCCTTGCGCCGCTCCTCGGTCAGTGGCGGGAAGGCCAGCCGGATCACCGCGCCGTCGTTGGTCGGGTTGATGCCGAGGTCCGACGACTGGATCGCCTTCTCGATCGCGCCGAGCGAGCCCTTGTCGTAGGGCGAGACCACGAGCAGCATGGCGTCGGGCACCGTGAACCCGGCCAGCTGGCGAAGCGGGACGTGGCTGCCGTAGTAGTCGACGACGAGGTTCTCGACCAGCGCCGGCGTGGCCCGCCCGGTGCGGACGTTGGCGAACTCGCCCCGGACGTGGGCGACCGCCTTGGTCATCTTGTCCCGGGCGTCGTCGAGCGCCATGGCGGCGAGCTCGTCGTCCATCATCGGACCAGCGTACCGATCTGCTCGCCGCTGAGCGCACGGCGCAAATTGCCCGGCGCCATCAGGTCGAACACGAGGATCGGCAGGTGGTTGTCCCGGCAGAAGGTGATCGCCGTGAGGTCCATCACCCGGAGGTCCTTGGCGATCACCTCCATGAACGACACCGTCTGGTAGCGGGTGGCCGACGGGTCGATCTTCGGGTCGGCGGTGTAGACCCCGTCGACACCGCCGTGGGTGCCCTTGAGCAACAGGCGCGCCTCGATCTCGGCCGCCCTGAGCGCCGCCGAGGTGTCGGTGGTGAAGAACGGGTTCCCCATCCCGGCGGCGAAGATCACCACCCGGTCCTTCTCCAGGTGGCGGATCGCCCGGCGCCGGATGTACGGCTCGGCCACCGCCGCCATGTGGACGGCGGTGAGCACCCGCGTCGGCTGGCCCTGGTGCTCGAGGGCGTCCTGGAGCGCCAGCGCGTTGATCACCGTGCCGAGCATCCCCATGGCGTCCGACGTGGCTCGGTCCATGCCGGCCCCCGCCCCGGTCGTCCCCCGCCAGATGTTCCCGCCGCCGACCATCACCGCCAGCTCGAGGTCGAGATCGGCCCGCGCCTCGGCGATCTCATGGGCGAACCGCTCGACGGTCGCTGCGTCGATCGTCTCGTCGGAGGCCGACGAGGCGAGCGCCTCGCCGGACATCTTGAGCACGATCCGTCTGGGCTCACCCATGGCGGGCCTCCCGTACGCGCCGTCGTCCCCTCAGGACCCGACCACGACCTGAGCGAACCGGACCACCTCCGCCGACCCGAGCATGCCGGCGATCGACTGCTTCTCGTCCCGGGCGAACGACTGCTCGAGGAGGACCCGCTCCTTGAACCACCCGTTCATCCGACCCTCGACGATCTTGGGCAGCGCCGCCTCCGGCTTCCCCTCGTTCCGGCTGATCGCCTCGACCGTCTGGCGCTCGGCCGCCACCTCGTCGGCCGGCACCTCGTCACGGGTGAGGTAGGCCGGCCGGGCGAAGGCGATGTGCAGCGCCAGGTCGTGGGCCAGCTCCTGGGAGCCGCCCCGGAGGAGGACCACCACCGCGTTCACCCCGCGACCGGCCTGCTGGTGGAGGTAGGCGTCGAGCACCTCCCCCTCGCCGGCCTCGAGGCGGACGACCCGACCCACCGAGATGTTCTCCTTGAGCGTCGACCGGAGGCGGTCGATCTCGTCCTGGCGCTCGGTCACCGCCTGCTCGCCCTTGGCCACCACCAGCGCCGCCAGCTCGTCGGCCAACGAGACGAACTCGGGGGCCTTGGCCACGAAATCGGTCTCGCTCCGGAGCTCGACGATCGCCGCCACGTTGTCCTGGCGCACCACCGCCACCGCCCCCTCGGCCGCCTCGCGGTCCTCCCGCTTGGCCGCACCGGCCAGACCCTGCTCGCGCAACCATCGAGCGGCGTCGTCCATGTTCCCGCCGTTCTCCTCGAGCGCCCGCTTGGCATCGAGCATGCCGGCACCGGTGGCCTGGCGGAGTGCCTGGACGTCCTTCGCGCTGTAGTTCGCCATCTCAGGCCTCCACGGTGGCGGCGACCGCCTCGCCGCCTTCGCCGCGGTCGTCGCCGGCCGACCCGATCTCGGCGCTGGGCGTGGTCTCCGTGCCGTTGGTGACCGGGGCCGTCTCGGTGCTCGACGGGCTGTCGGCGTCCAGGGCGGTGGCGGTGGCTCCTTCACCATCGACGCCGGACCCGGCGGCCGCCGGGCGTGGCGGGCGTGGCGGGCGAGGCAGCGGCGGCGGGGTCCGGGGCGCCGGACGGTGCGAGGCAACCCAACGGCCTTCCTTGACGGCCTCGGCGACCACCCGGCACATCAGGCTGCCCGACCGGATGGCATCGTCGTTGCCGGGGATCACGTAGGTGATGACATCGGGGTCGCAGTTGGTGTCGACCACCGCCACGACCGGCATCTTGAGCTTGTTCGCCTCGGTGACGGCGATGTGCTCCTTCTTGGTGTCGATCACGAAGATGGCGTCGGGGAGCCGGTCCAGCCCGCTGATCCCTCCGAGGTTGCGGCTCAGCTTCTCGAGCTCGCGCACGTGGCGCAGCGCCTCCTTCTTGGGCATGGCGTCGAAGTCGCCGGCCGCCTGCATGGCACGCAGCTCCTGCATCCGCTTGACCCGTGACGAGACGGTGGTGAAGTTGGTGAGCATCCCGCCGAGCCAGCGCTGGTTGACGTACGGCATGCCGCAGGCGGCGGCGAACTCGGCGACCGGCCCCTGGGTCTGCTTCTTGGTCCCGACGAAGAGCACCGTGCCGCCGGCGGTCACGAGGTCGCGCACGAAGGCGTAGGCGCTGTCGATCCCCTCGAGCGTCTTGCGAAGGTCGATCAGGTAGATCCCGTTGCGCTCGCCCAGGATGTAGCGGCGCATCTTCGGGTTCCAGCGTCGCGTCTGGTGCCCGAAGTGGACCCCGGCGTCGAGCAGCTGTCGCAGGGTGACGACGGCCATGTTGGTGCTTCCTCCAGTCGGTTGTGCTTCCCCGGGCGCAGCACCCCCGCAGGGGCGACCGTGGAACGCGCTCGGGTGCGTCTCTCGATGATGCTGCCCACACCGGGCGGTGGGGCGTCTCGAGGTTACTCGGTCCTCGATCCGCCCACCACCGCTCAGGCCCTGGGGTGGGCCCGCCGGTAGACGCCGACCAGCCGCTCCTTGCTGACGTGGGTGTAGATCTGCGTCGTCTCGAGGCTGGCGTGCCCGAGCAGCTCCTGGACCACCCGGAGGTCGGCGCCGCCGTCCAGCAGGTGGGTGGCGAAGGTGTGGCGAAGGGCGTGCGGGTGCGTCGGCACCGGCGAGCGGCGGTCGAGGATCCGCCGGACGTCGCGGGGCGACAGGCGGTTGCCGCGGCGGTTGAGGAAGACGGCTCCGGGCGGGCTGGCCGGGCCGGCCAGGCGGGCCCGACCGTCGTCGAGCCACGCGTCGACTGCCGCCACGGCGCGGTCGTGCACCGGCAGCCGCCGCTGCTTGCCACCCTTGCCGAGGACGGTCACGCTCCGTCCGGGCAGGTCGAGGTCGACACGGTCGAGGCCGCAGAGCTCGGCCACCCTGAGCCCGGCGGCGTAGAGCAGCTCGAGCACGGCGTCGTCCCTGCGCCGCAGCGCCGCCGCCAGCGTCCCGTCCGCCCCCGGCGACGCCGGCTCGCCGAGCAGGGCGGTGAGCTCCCGAGGGGTGAGGACCGCCGGGAGGCGCCCGGGTGCGGTCGGTGCCGAGAGGCGCCGGGCCGGGTCGTCGCCGATCAACCCCCGCCGGAGGCCCCAACGGAAATAGCACCGCAGGGCCGCCGCCTTCCGGGCGATCGAGGCCCGGGCGTAGCGTCGGGTGGCGAGGAACGCCAGGTAGCGGCGGAGCAGCATCCTGGTCACGTCGGCCGGGCACCGGCAGCCGGCGCGACCGGCCCAGGTGGCGAACGACCCGACGTCGGTGAGGTAGGCGCGGCGGGTGGCCGCCGACCTGCCGCCCAGCCACCGCTCGAAGTCGTCGAGCTGCCACGCCCGGCGACCGTCCGTCGCGTCGTCGGCGACCGGTGCACCGTCGGCTGGAACCACGGGGCCAACCTACCGACAGGCGACGGCTCGATGGGCGACCGGTCGGTGTCACCCCGGCGCAACCGGCCCGTCACGCGGAACCACGGCGTCGTCACACCAACGTCGTGGTTCCGACATTTCGGGGCCCGGCGACCGGGCACCCCTCCGCCGGGGCATCGGGCTAACGTGACGCCGGAACGGGCCGGGGCCCGCGACGATGCCGTCCGCGCACGACAGGGGAGGGAACCGTGGGTCAACCGATCGATCGGAGGTCGTTCCTCGCCCGCTCGATGCTGACCGCCGCCGGGGTGGCGGCGGCCGGAGCGGCCGGCGACCTCGTCCTGGCCGGTCCGGCGTGGGGCAGGACCAACGGGCCCGGGCGCGATGGGATCACCCATGCCGCGCCCCGGCGCGGTGGGTCGCTGACCTTCGGGGTCGACGCCGAGGAGCAGGGCTTCAACCCGACGACCGCCCGGTTCGACGAAGTCGGCGTGATGTACGCCCGGACCGTCTTCGACCCCCTCACGATCATCACCGCCAACGGCAGTTGGGCCCCGTACCTGGCGCAGTCGGTCACCCCCAACCCCGACTACACCCAATGGACGGTGACGGTGCGCCCGGGGATCAGCTTCCACGACGGGACCCCGTGCGACGCGGCGGCGATGATCGCCAACTGGGAGGCCCACCTGCACTCGTTGCTGGTCGGCCCGGTGCTGCAGCCGATCGTCGACAACTTCACCCAGGTCGGCCAGTACAGCGTCCAGTGGAACCTGAAGCAGCCGTGGGTGCCGTTCCCCTACTACCTGGCCGGTGGGATCGGCGGGCAGATCGCCTACCTGATGGCACCGGCGATGATCAACGCCCCGAACGGCGGCACGGACAACCCGATCGGGACCGGCCCCTTCAAGTTCAAGGAGTGGGTGCCCAACGTCCACTTCACGGCCACCGCCAACCCGGGGTACTGGCGCAAGGGCTACCCCTACCTCAGCTCGATCACGTTCAAGCCGATCCCCGACGCCAGCGCCCGGGCCGAGGCCCTGCAGTCGGGGACGATCGACATCATGGTCACCGACACCCCCCAGGAGATCGTGATCTTCCGGGGCAAGAAGCAGTGGGCCTACATCGACGACAGCGGACCGGTCGTCGGCGAGCCGGACATGGACTGCGTGATGCTGAACCTGTCCAAGCCCCCGTTCGACAACCCCACGGTGCGCCTGGCGGCTGCGACGGCCATCAGCGGATCGGCGTACTCCAAGATCATCGACATCAGCGTGGACGCCCCGTCGACCGGCCTCTTCGTGCCCGGCACGCCGTACTACTCGAAGACCGACTACCCCTCCTTCAACCCGAGCCGGGCCCGATCGCTGGTCAAGCAGGCGGAGCGGCAGCTCGGCGGCCCGATCTCCTTCACCCTCGGCGGGACCAACGACCCGGCGACCGTCCGGGCCGGCGAGTACCTCCAGCAGCAGTTCCAAAACGCCGGCTTCCGGGTGTCGACCCAGACGTTCCAACAGAACGAGCTCATCAACAACGCCCTGGCCAACAAGGAGTTCCAGGCCTACCAGTGGCGCCAGTTCAGCGCCGTCAACCCTGACCTCAACTACATCTTCTGGAGCACCACCACCTACAGCGCCACCAGCCTCTCGATCAACATGGCCCGCAACGACGACTCGCAGGTCGAGAAGGCCCTGCAGGTCGGCCGGACGTCCACGAGCGCTGCCGCCCGGATCGCCGCCTACAAGAAGGTCAACCAGCTGTTCGCCAAGGACCTCCCGTACCTCTGGCTCGACCGGGCGACCTGGGCGATCGTGGCCAAGCCGACGGTGCAGAACTTCAACAACCCGACGACGCCGTCGGGCCAGAAGGCCTATGGCATGATCGGCGGCAGCATCTGGCCGACTCAGATCTGGCTGCGCTGACAGCGCCGCACGGACCGGGGCCGGCCCTGGGACCGTCCGGGGCCGAACCCCGGACGGGCGTCCCGGCCCAGACCGTCGGCCGGCTCGGAGTCGAGGTGGCCAGGAGCAAATGAGCAGCCGGATCCTCGTGGTGGAGGACGACGAGCGGATCCGCTCGTCGATGCGCCTCGCCCTCGAAGCCGAGGGGTACGACGTCGACGAGGCCGGCAGCGGCGAGGACGCCCTCGACCGCTTCGCCGCCCAGTCGCCCGACGTGGCACTGATCGACCTGATGCTGCCGGGGATGGACGGCTTCGAGTGCACCCGGGCGATCCGGCGCCAGAGCGCCGTACCGATCATCATCGTGACCGCCCGGACCGACACCCACGACGTCGTCGCCGGCCTCGAGGCCGGGGCCGACGACTACGTCACCAAGCCGTTCGTGGCCAAGGAGCTCGGCGCCCGCATCCGGGCCCTCCTCCGGCGCGCCCGGCCGGCCGAGGAGGAGCCGTCCTCGCTGAGCTTCGGCGACCTCGAGCTCCTCCCCGACCAGGGCGTGCTCCGCCACAAGGACGGCACCGAAGTCCACTGCACCCGGACCGAGTTCCGGCTGTTGTGCGAGCTGGCCTCCAACCCGAACAAGGTCCTCAGCCGAGAGCAGCTGCTCGACCGGGTGTGGGGCTACGACTACTTCGGCGACGGGCGGCTGGTCGACGTCCACATCCGGCGGCTCCGGACCAAGGTCGAGCCCGACCCCGCGCTCCCCCGCCACATCCTCACCGTCCGCGGGATGGGCTACAAGCTGGTCCCCTGATGGCACGGCTGGCCGTCCGGCTCGCCCGGACTGCCGCCCGACCCCGGGCCGACGAGCGGGCCGACGAGGGCGGTGCGCCCGATGGGTCCCACCCCGGCGACGGCCGGCCGGCTCGAGCCGGCGTCTTTGGCAGCGGCGGCCGGCACGTCGGCAGCGCCCGGGCGAGGCGCCGTCGTCAGCTGCGCAAGCACCTCGGCGTGCGCTCCCGGGTCACCGTGCTGTTCGGGCTGGGTGCGCTCGTCCTCTCGGTGGCCATGGGCGGCATCTCCTATTTCAGTGCCCGCCACTTCCTCGTCGGCGAGCAGGAGTCGACCGCCGTCCACACCGCCGGGGTCAACGCCCAGTCGGTCCGCAGCGAGCTGGTCTCCGACCGGCTCGGCGAGCACAAGACGCTGCCCCAGGCGGCGATCGACAGCGTCGACGCACCGCCGCCCGGCTCGGTGGTCCTCTACTACGGCGGGCACCGGTACGCCACCACGATCGCCGCCGGCACCGTCATCCCCTCGCAGCTCCGGGCGCTCGTCGACGCCGGTCAGCCGGCCACCCAGAACCTCGTCATCGGCGGGCAGCCGTACATCGCCGTCGGGATCCCGATCGCCTCACTCGGCGCCCAGTACTTCGAGAGCTTCTCGTTGGCCGACGTCAACCACATCCTGCGGGTGCTGCTGCTCGTGCTCCTCTCGGCCGCCCTCGTCACGACGGTGCTCGGCATCGCCCTCGGGAGGCTGGCCAGCGGGCGCTCGCTCCGGCCCCTGTCGTCGGTCTCCAGGGCGGCGATGGCGATCGCCGGGGGGAAGCTGGCGACCCGGCTGCCCGAGGCCGAAGGCGACCCCGACCTGGCCGGCCTCACCACCTCGTTCAACCGGATGGTCGACCAGCTCGAGGAGCGGATCGAGCGTGAGGCCCGGTTCACCTCCGACGTGAGCCACGAGCTCCGCTCGCCGCTCACGACGCTGGCGGCCTCCCTCGACGTGCTCGAGGCGCACGCCGACGAGCTCGAACCGGCCGGTCAGCGGGCCCTCGTCCTGCTGGCGGCCGACCTGCGGCGCTTCGAACGGATGGTCGGCGACCTGCTCGAGATCTCGCGCTCGGACGCCGGTTCGGCCGACGTCGCCCTCGAGGACGTCAGCGCCGCCGAGCTGGTACGGCGGTCGGTCGAGGCCGGGCTCCGCAGCCTGCCACCGGACCTGCGGCGGCCGGCGGTCGACACCAGCGCCATCGAAGGGACCTACCTGAGCGTCGACAAGCGGCGGTTCGAGCGGGCGATGGCCAACCTGCTCGAGAACGCCGCCTTCTACGGCGGGGGGGCCACCGTGGTGGTGGCCACCCCGGGCCCGGTGCTCCCCGACGGCCGGCCGACCATCCAGGTGGCCGTGGAGGACCGCGGCCCCGGCGTGGCCGCCTCCGAGCGGACGCGGGTGTTCGACCGCTTCTACCGCGGCCAGGCGGCTGGGCGAAGGGGCGCCGGCACCGGCACCGGGCTCGGCCTCGCGCTCGTCGCCCAGCACGTCCGGCTCAACGGCGGCCGGGTGTGGGCCGAGGACGGGCCCGACGGGCTCGGGGCCCGCTTCGTGATCGAGCTGCCGGTGGCCGACGAGCCTCCGGTAGGCGACCGGCCCGAGGCGTCGGGATGAGCCCGGCCCGCAGGCGGCACGGCGCCGTGCGGTGGCCGCGCCCGTTGGTGCCGGCGCTGGCGGCCCTCGGCGCCCTGGCGCTCTCGGGTTGCGGCGTCCCGATCGGCGGCGCCCACGCGCTGGCCCGCTCGGCGCTCCCACCGGCGCTGCTGCAGCGCAATCTCCCGACGCCGACCACGACCTCCACGACGACCCCGGCCGACTACGTCCCGGCGAGCGTCTTTTGGGTCGGCCCCAATCACGGCACCTTGGTGCAGGCCTCGCGGGCGGTCTCGGGGACGGTATCGCCCCGGACCGCCCTGACCGACCTGCTCACCGACCTCACGAGGGGTCCGTTCCCCTCCGAGACCGCTCAGGGCGACAGCACCGCCCTGGCGGGGGTGCTGATCGGGGGCCCGACGGTCGGCCAACAGGTGGTGACGGTCGACTTCACCAGCCCCTTCGGGCAGATCTCCGGTCCCGACCAGGTGCTGGCCGTCGCCCAGGTCGTCTACACCGTCGTCGGCTACCTCGGCTGCGGCGTCGGCGTGGCCTTCGAGATCGACGGCACCTCGGCCGCCGTGCCGGTCGGCAACGGATCCCAGACGTTCGGGCCGGTGTACCAGCTCGACTACGCCGCCCAGCTCCCGAACTTCGTCTGCCCCCCGCCGCCGCCCAGCACGACGACGACCACCACCCGACCGGCGAGCGGCTGAGCGCCGGTCAGCCGGCGGCCGCCGCCTGCCAACGGACGCGCGGGGCGCCCGACCACAGGTGCTCGAGGTCGTAGTAGTCACGCGTCTCGTCGAGGAAGACGTGGACCACGAAGTCGCCGTAGTCCATCAGCACCCAGCCGGCGTCCCGCAGCCCCTCGACGCGCAGCGGCGCACGGCCGTTCGTCGCCTTGACCCGGCGTTCGATCTCCTCGACGAGGGTCCGGACCTGCCGGGTGTTGCGCCCGCTCGTGATCACGAAGGCGTCGACCACGCCCAGCAGCTCGCCCATGGCCAGCACCACCGTGTCCCGGCCCAGCTTCTCGTCGGCCGCCACCGCCGCCGCCATCGACTCCTCGGGTACCGCACGGAGCTCGCCCTTCGGCCCCAGAGCGCCGGTGGCGCCCCCCGGCCGTCCGGCGTCGACCGGTGCGGTCATCGGCCCCTCAATGGAGCACGTCCAGCACCACCACGGTGGCCCCGAGGGTGCCCAGCAGGACGGCGAGACCGAGGCCGGCGTAGAGCCGGCGGTACCGGCGCGCAAGGCGCCGCTCCGCCCGGAGATCGGCCCGGCACGGGACTGCCTCGACCGCGTCTGCCGAGTCGGCCACGTTCGCCCGTGGCGCCGTCGTGCCGGGTTCGCCGGTGAGGACCTCTGGGGTGAGGACCTCTGGGGTGAGCGGCACGGCGAGCGTCGGCACGGCGAGCGTCACCTCGGGCGCCGGCCCGTCCGCCAGCGGCTCGACGATCGGCAGCTCGGCGGTGGGCGCACTCGACATCGTCATCTGCCGACAGCGTACAGATGTCGACGGCGGATGCAACGCATCACCGGCTCGGGCACCAAGCCGTCCACCGGCTTTTTGGCTTCGAGCAGGGCGCGGACCGCCGAGCTCGACACGGCGAGCCGGGGGCCGGTCAGCTCGACCGATCGCCAGCCGGCCGGCGGGTCGTGGGGCGGGACGTCGGGGCGGGGCACGACGACCAGGGGGACCTGCCGCTGGAGGTCACGGTAGCGGTGCCAGGTGTCGAGCGTCGCCAGCAGGTCGGCGCCGACGACGACGAAGAGCTCGGGCACCGGCTGGTGGAGCCGCCGGGCGTCGGCCCGGAGCTGCTCGACGGTGTCGACGGTGTAGCTCGGACCGCCGCGGTCGAGCTCGAGGCGGCTCGCCTCGATCCCTCGCAGGCCCTCGGCGGCGGCGACCACCATGGCAAACCGGTCCTCCGCCGGGGTGATCCGGCGGGCCGGCGCCTTCTGCCACGGGTCGTTCGCCACGGTCAGCAGCAGCCGGTCGAGCCGGAGCTCGTCGCGGCAGGCCTCGGCGATCGCCACGTGCCCGACGTGCGGCGGGTCGAAGGTCCCGCCGAGCAGTCCGATCCTGGGGCGTCCCGGCGCCGCCGGGGCGCCCTGCGGCCGGTCGGCCCCCACCCCGGTCACTCGCAGCGCAGCGGTCGGGCGACGTGGGCGGGCACGGCCGCCCATCCTACGGACGGTGGGTCCGTCGCCCTCGTGGGAGGTCGTACGCTGGTGTGGTGGCCAGCCAGCGCGACGACCAGCCGTCGACCGCCCCGCCCGGCGGGGTCGGGGGGCCAAGGTGGCGAGCCGACAGCTGGCGCCGGTTGCCGGCGGCCCAGCAGCCCTCCTGGCCCGACGAGGAGGCGCTGAAGCGCACCGAGGCCCAGCTCTCTTCGCTGCCACCGCTCGTGGTGGCGAGCGAAGCCCGTCTGCTGACGGCCGCCCTGGGCGAGGTGGCGTCGGGGCGGGCCTTCCTCCTGCAGGCAGGCGACTGCGCCGAGTCGTTCGCCGAGTTCCAGGCCGACACGATCCGGGACAAGCTCAAGATCATCTTGCAGATGGCGGTGGCGCTGACCTACGCCGCCGGCGTCCCGGTGGTGAAGGTCGGCCGGATCGCCGGCCAGTTCGCCAAGCCGCGCTCGGCGGCCACCGAGCGGGTGGGCGACCAGGAGCTCGAGTCCTTCCGGGGCCACATGGTCAACGACGAGACCTTCGACCCGGCGGCCCGGCGCCCGGACCCGACCCGCCTCGTCACCGCCTACCACCAGTCGGCGGCCACCTTGAACCTGCTACGGGCGTTCACCAAGGGCGGCTTCGCCGACCTCTCGCACGTCCACGCCTGGAACCAGCAATTCGTGGCCACCTCGGCCGAGGGGCGCCGCTACGAGCGGATCGCCAGCGAGATCGACCGGGCGCTGCGCTTCATGGCCGCCTGCGGGATCGACCTGGCGGCCGAGAGCAGCCTGCACCAGGTCGACGTCTGGACCAGCCACGAGGCGCTCATCCTCAACTACGAGGAGGCTCTCACCCGCCAGGACTCCCTCACCGGCGACTGGGTCGACTGTTCGGGCCACCTCCTCTGGGTCGGCGAGCGCACCCGCCAGGTCGACGGCGCCCACGTCGAGTTCCTCTCGGGGGTGATCAACCCGCTGGCCGCCAAGATCGGCCCCTCCGCCAGCCCCGAGGAGGTGGTGGCGCTCTGCGAGCGCCTCGACCCGCACCGCACCCCCGGGCGCCTCACGCTGATCACCCGGTTCGGCGCCGGCAACGTCGAGCGCCTCCTCCCGCCGCTCCTCGACGCCGTCGGGGAGTCCGGGCACCCGGTGGTGTGGGCCTGCGACCCGATGCACGGCAACACGTTCACCAGCACCGGCGGCCACAAGACGAGGCGCTTCGACGACATCCTGGCCGAGCTCCGGTCGTTCTTCGCCGTCCACCGGGCCGCCGGCACCTGGCCGGGGGGCGTCCATGTCGAGCTGACCGGCGACGAGGTGACCGAGTGCCTCGGCGGCGCCGAGGCGATCGTCGAGGGCGACCTCGGCCAGCGCTACACCACCACCTGTGATCCGCGGCTGAACGCCCGGCAGTCGCTCGACCTGGCCTTCCGGGTCGCCGAGATGCTGTGAGGGGTGGGGGGGCCGGCCCGCCGGGGTGAGCGGGGCCGGCCGCCGAGGCGGCTGGCCGGTGTGGTGTGTGACCAGTTCGTGAAAGTCGGCCGGGACCCTTGGTCCCGGCCCCTGCCGTGGGTACACTGGCGGCTCTCGTGAGACGTCGTCACGACCCCCACTCCAGCCCACCGACCTCGGCGCGCCGCCGGTCCCGGACGCTCGCCCGGGCCGCCACCACCCTCGGCCTCCTCCTCGGCGCGTTCGGCCTGGTCGTGGTGGCCCCTGCGGTGACCTCGCCCACTTCCCGGCTGCCCCGGGCGGCCGCCGCCTCGGCGATCCCTGCCTACTGGCTGGTGGCCAGCGACGGGGGGATCTTCGCCTTCGGGGGGGCCGGGTTCTTCGGCTCGGCCGGCAACCTGGCGCTTCGCAAGCCGGTGGTCGGCATGGCCGCCACCGCCGACTCCCAGGGCTACTGGCTGGTGGCCAGCGACGGCGGGATCTTCACCTTCGGTGACGCCAACTTCTACGGCTCGATGGGCGGCCGGCCGCTCAACCAACCGGTGGTCGGCATGGCCGCCACCCCCGACGGCGGCGGCTACTGGGAGGTGGCCAGCGACGGCGGGATCTTCGCCTTCGGCGACGCCAACTTCTACGGCTCGACCGGCAACCTCACCCTCAACAAGCCGATCGTCGGGATGACGCCCTCCGAGAACGGCACCGGGTACCTGATGGTGGCCAGCGACGGCGGCTTGTTCGCCTTCGGCGACACCCAGTTCCACGGCTCGCTCGGCGGCGTCCCGCTCACCCGCCCGATCGCCGCCATGGCGCCGACCCCGACCGGTGACGGGTACTGGATGAGCGACGACAACGGCGCCGTGACCGCCTTCGGCAACGCCAGGTACTGGGGCTCGGCCCCCCAGGTGCTCAACAAACCGATCGTCGGGATGGCCGAGGGGTCCGGCACCGGCCAGTTCTCGTCGATCTCGTTCCAGTCCGGCTCGTACGGCTACGACGTCTCGAACTACCAGTGCAACCAGACCCTGCCGTCCGGCCACTCTCTAGGTATTGTTGAGGTCGAGGGTGGTTCGTACGCCCCGGTCAACTCGTGCCTGGCCCAGGAAGCCGGTTGGGCCGGTGCAGGTCTCAACCTCTACCTCTACTTGACCTACGGCACGTCCTCCGCCAGCGGGGCGCCGGGCTTCTGCAACGGCGACCAGGCCTGTGCCTACGGGTTCGCTGCCGCCCAGTACGCCTACTCGCAGGCGGTGGCCGCCGGCATCGACGCCCAGGTCGCCTGGTGGCTCGACGTCGAGAACGACCCGAGCTGGTCGTCCAGCCAGTCCGAGAACGCCCAGCTCGTGCTGGGGGCGATCGAGGGCATCCGGGCCGAGGGGATCAACAGCGTCGGCATCTACGCCAGCCCCGACACCTGGCACCAGATCGTCGGCACCTACCAGCCGGCGGTCCCCTACTGGATGGCCTGGTGGTCGGGGCAGGGCGGTCCCTACAACTGCCAGAACGCCGCCACCTACACCAACGACCCGAGCCTCTACCTCCCGACCGGCGGGGTGGTGCTCACCCAGTACACCGACAACGCCGGCGGCTTCGACGGCGACTACGCCTGCTGAACGGCGGCCTCGGCGACGTCGTTGTAGCGGTGGAGCAGCCACCGGTCGCCGACGTGCTCCCATTCGGTGATCGACGCGTGCTCGGTGCGCAGCCCGAGACGGACGGTGGCGGTCGAGACCGGGAGGAAGCGGAGCATCGACGCCTCGATCACCCCGGCGTGGCAGGCCACCACGACCGTCCCCCCGCAATGGCGGGCCGCCAGGGCTTCGAGGGCGGCGGCCGCCCGGTCGACGAAGGAGGTCCAACTCTCGCCGCCGGGGGCGATCACCAGCGACGGGTCGGCGTCCCAGTCGGGTTCGGGGTAGCGGGCGGCGAACTCCTCCCAGCGCAGCCCGTCGGCCTCGCCGGGATGGAGCTCGCAGAGGTCGCACTCGGCCCGCACCTCGAGCGCCCGCCCGCCGGCGGCCGAAGCAAGCGCCGGCGCCAGGATCTCGGCCGTGCGGACGGCCCGCCGGAGCACCGAGGCGTAGAGGGCGTCGATCCCGGCCAGCTCGCCGGTGGCCGCCAGCCGCGCCGCCAGCACCTCCACCTGCTTTTCGCCGTGGGCGGTCAGCCCGGTGCATCCCCGGCGGCCGCCGACCACCCCCTCGACGTTGCAGATCGCCTCGCCGTGGCGGACGAGCACCAGCCGGGTGGCGCCCGGCGCCGCCATCGAGGTCGTGCGGACGCCGGCCGGCGGGGCGACCCGCTCGGGGTTCAGGTCGCGACGGCTCGGCCGACCGGCCGTCACGCCAGGTCGCCGACGAATCGCTCGAGCTGGCGGAGCGTCCGGCACTCGACGACGTCGTCGCAGTGGACGGCGTACTCGTCGATGATCGAGTCGCCCGAGCCCCAGTAGTCGCGCGGCTCGGGGTTGAGCCAGTAGACGTGGCGGGCGGTGCGCTGGAGGTCGTCGAGCACCCAAGCCTCGGAGGCGTGATAGTTGTTCCGGGCGTCGCCGAGCACGAGCACGCTCGTGCGCGACGTGACCTCTGCCCCCCATCGCTGGTGGAAGACCGACAGAGCGTGGCCGTAATCCGAGTGCCCGTCGACCCAGATGACGTCGGCCTCGGTGTTGATCCGGTGCACCGCCTGGGCCGGGTCGTCGGCCCCCTCGAAGAACCGGGTCACCTCGTCGATCCCGTCGACGAAGACGAAGCTGCGGACCTTGGAGAACTGCGAGCTGATGGCGTAGACGAGGTGGAGGGTGAACCGGGCGAACGAGGCGACCGACCCCGAGATGTCGGCGATGACGAAGATCTCCGGCTTTGACGGGCGGGGATGGCGGAACCGCGGGTCGACCGGGACGCCACCGGTCGACAGCGAGTGGCGGACGGTCGCCCGGAAGTCGAGCGGGCCGCGGCGGCCGTGGCGGCGCTTGCGGGCCAGCCGGACGGCCAGCTTGCGGGACAGCGGGTGCAGCGTCCGGTGCAGCTCGGCCAGCTCGTCCCGGGTGGCGTGCATCACGTCGACGTCCTCGGGCAGCGGCTTGCGGACCGACCGGGCGAGCGCCTCGGCCCCCCGGTCCATCACGAGCCGCCGCCGGATCTCGGTCTCGATCGCCCGCCGCAGCCGGTCGATCCGCGCCCGGTACTCGTCGCCGGCGAGCCGCTCCTCGAGCGGGGTGAGGGCGGTGCCGCTGCCCTGCGCCGCCCCGGCGTCGGCCAGCAGACGCTCGAGCAGCCGGTCGAGGTCGAGGTTCCGCAGCGTCCGGTAGAGGTAGTAGGTGCCGCCGACCGGACGCCCTGGCTCCATGCCGGCGTAGCGGTCGACGGCGTAGCGGGCGCCGAGGGCGGTGAGCCCCGGGTCGTCGCGCTGCATCGCCCGGAAGAGCAGCTCGGCCAGCTCCTCGGCGCTGATGCCCTGGCCGCCGCCCCCGCCCCGCCGTTGCCCCGGGGCGCCGGCGGCGCCGGCCGCCTCGCCGGCGGCCTCTGTGGACCGACCGTCGCCCACCTCGCCCTCCCCCGCCTCTCCGGTGCCTGGGTGCCGGGTGGCGAAGTAGATCTCGAAGGCCATCTCGAAGGCCCGCCAGTGGGTCGCCGACTTCACCAGGGTGGCGCCGAGGGCGTACTTGAGGGCGTCGCGGTCCTCGAGCGGTATGTGGTGGACGGCCTCGGCGGCGTCGAGGTGCTCGGTGAGCGAGACCGGCAGGCCGGCCCGGCGGAGCTCGGCGACGAAGCCGGTCAGAAGGTCGAGCATCGCCGTCGGCCGACCGGCGGCCTCACGCCTCGGCGGACAGCAGTTCCTTGGCCGCCCGCTCGATGTCGGTCTGGTACTTGAGGAGGATGTTGAGGGTGTCACGGGCACCGGTGGCGTCGATCGACTCGACGCCGAGGACCACCAGCGTCCGGGCCCAGTCGAGCGTCTCGGAGACCGACGGCGGCTTGCGCAGCTCGAGGGTGCGCAACGAGCGGACGATGCGGGCGACCTGGTCGGCGAGCTCGGTGGTGATGCCCGGCACCCGGGCCGACACGATCTCGCGCTCCCGGTCGAGCTCGGGGTAGTCGATGTGCAGGTACAGGCAGCGCCGCTTCAGCGCCTCCGACAGCTCACGGGTGTTGTTCGAGGTGAGGAAGACCATCGGCAGCCTCGTGGCCCGCACCGTGCCGAGCTCGGGGATCGACACCTGGTACTCGGAGAGCACCTCGAGCAGCAGCGCCTCGGTCTCGAGCTCGACCCGGTCGACCTCGTCGACGAGGAGGACCACCGGCTCCTGCGCCCGGATCGCCTCGAGCAGCGGCCGGGTGAGCAGGAAGTCCTCGGAGAAGATGTCCTCCTCGAGCTCCTTCCACCTCGGGGTCCGGGCCCCGGCGACCGACGGTTCGGCCTCCTCCACCTGCTGGGCCTGGATCCGCAGGAGCTGCTTGCGGTAGTTCCACTCGTAGAGCGCCTTCGACTCGTCGAGCCCCTCGTAGCACTGCAGACGGATCAGGCGGCTGCCGGTGAGCTCGGCCACCGACTTGGCGAGCTGGGTCTTGCCGGTGCCGGCCGGTCCCTCGACGAGCACCGGCTTGGCCAGCCGGTCGGCCAGGTAGACGACACTGGCGATCCCCTCGTCGGCCAGGTAGCCGATCGACGCCAGGTCGCGGCGGACGCCGGGGACCGACTCGAAGCGCGGCGGGCCGCTGTCGGCCAGCCCGAGCGCCGCCCGGTCCCAGGCGACGCCCCCGGCGGCGTCGGCGCCCACTGCGGCGTCGGAGGAAGGCTCGCTCACCGGCGGACCTGCCCGTCGCCGTGGAGGACCCACTTCACACAGGTGAGCGCCCGCAGCCCCATCGGCCCGCGGGCGTGGAGCTTCTGGGTCGAGATGCCGACCTCGGCGCCGAGGCCGAGCTCGCCGCCGTCGACGAAACGGGTCGAGGCGTTGACCACGACCGCCGCCGCGTCGACCTCGTTGGTGAATCGCTCGGCGGCCGCCAGGTCGGCGGTGACGATCGCCTCGCTGTGGCCCGAGCCGTAGCGGGCGATGTGGGCGATGGCGGCGTCGAGGTCGTCGACGACGGCCACCGAGAGCTCGAGCGCCAGGTACTCGGTGGCGAAGTCCTCGTCGGTCGCCTCGCCCACCTCGGGGAGGATGGCCCTGGTGGCGGCGTCGCCGACCAACGTCACCCCGTCGAGGGCTCGCCGCAGCCTGGGGAGCAGGTCAGCGGCCACGTCACGGTGGACCAGGAGCGACTCGGCGGCGTTGCACACCCCCGGCCGCTGGGTCTTGGCGTTCACGACGATCGCCTCGGCCATCTCGAGGTCGGCGGCGGCATCGACGTAGACGTGGCAGTTCCCGCTCCCGTCCAGCACATAGGGGACGGTGGCGTGCTCGAGCAGCGAGGCGATCAGGCTCGGGCCGCCGCGCGGCACCAGGCAGTCGATCACCCCGCGGAGCTGCATGAACTCGACGGCGGTCTGGTGGCGCCCGTCCTCGACGAGGACGACGGCGTCCTCGGGGAGGCCGGCCTTGGCGACTGCCCGCCGCAGGATCGAGGCCACCGCCCGGTTCGACTCGAGCGCCGACGACGACCCCCGCAAGAAGGCGGCGTTCCCGGCCTTGAGGCACAGCCCGGCGGCGTCGCTCGTGACGTTCGGCCGGTTCTCGTAGATGATGCCGACCACCCCGAGCGGGACCCGGACCTGGCGCACCCGCAGGCCGTTCGGCCGCACCCAACCGGCCACGACCTCGCCCACCGGGTCGTCGAGCCCGGCCACCGTCCGGAGCCCGTCGGCCATCGAACCCACCCGGCCGTGGTCGAGCCGGAGCCGGTCGGCGGCCGCCGGCTCGAGCCCCCGGTCCCCGGCGGCCGCCAGGTCGGCGGCGTTCGCCTCGAGCAGTGCGTCGGCCTCGGCCACGAGCAGGTCGGCCGCCACCTTCAGGGCGTCGTCGCGGACGGCCGACGACGAGCGGGCGACCTCGATGGCGGCCGCACGCGCCCGCCCCCCGAGCTCGACGAGGGTCCCCTGGGCCATCGGCTCAGGTTACTCGGCACCCCGGTGCCTCACGTCAGGAGGACCAGGTCGTCACGGTGGACGACCTCGGGCGGGAGGTCGTCGGGGAGGGCGTCGGTGCGACGGCCGATCCACTCGGCGGCCCGGATCGACGGGTGCCGGACCAGGCCCTTGGCGAAGACGTCGCCCCTGGCGTCGGCGATCTCGACGGCGTCGTCGGCCACGAAACTGCCGCGCACCTCGAGGACCCCGGCCGGCAGGAGCGAGCGACCGTGGTCGACAAGCGCCTTGCGGGCCCCGTCGTCGACCACGACGGTCCCCGAGGCGCCGACGGCGAAGGCGATCCAGAGCTTGCGGGCAGAAAGACGCCTCGGGCGCGGTCGGAAGACGGTGCCGGCGCCGGCCACGCCACCGAGCACGTCCCGAAGGACGCCGGGCCGGGCAGCGTCGGCGATGACGGTCGTCACCCCCGACCACGTCGCCATCTTGGCCGCCGCCAGCTTCGACGCCATCCCGCCGCTGCCGACCGCGCTCCCCGGCCCGCCGGCCACCCGCTCGAGCTGATGGTCGATCTCGACCACCTCCTCGATCAGCGACGCCTCGGCGGCCAGGCGAGGGTCGGCGGTGAGCAACCCGGCGGTGTCGGTCAAAAGCACCAGCAGCTCCGCCCCGGCGAGGTGGGCCACCAACGCCCCCAACCGATCGTTGTCGCCGAAACGGATCTCCTCGTCGGCGACGGCGTCGTTCTCGTTCACCACCGGGACCACGCCGAGCTCGAGCAGGTGGCCGATCGTCGCCCTGGCGTGGAGGTACTGCTGGCGGTGGACGAAGTCGAGCGGGGCCAGGAGGACCTGGCCGGCGAGCATCCCGTGGGGCTCGAACGCCTCCTCCCAGGCCCGCATCAGCTGGGGCTGGCCGACCGCCGACACCGCCTGGAGCACCGCCGGGTCGGCCGGGCGGGGACGCCCGCTCCCGAGGCGCTGCCAGCCGGCGGCGATGGCCCCCGAGCTCACCACCACCACCTGCCAGCCCGAACGCCGCATCGCCGCCACCTCGGCGCTGATCGAGGCGACGAGCGTGGCGTCGGTCCGGCCGTCCTCGGTGGTGACCGACGAGGAACCGACCTTGACGACCACCGTCCGCCGGGTGGCGGCACCGTCGGTCACCGCCGGGCCCGGTCGTCGCCGGCGGCCAGTCCCCCCTCGGCGTCGCGGTACCAGTGGAAGGCGGCCTCACCGACTCGGACCTCGTCGCCGTCGCGGGCCCCGGCCCGGGCCAGGGCCCGGTCGACCCCGAGGCGGCGGAGACGGCGCAGCGCCTCCTCCATCGCCCCCTCGTCGGTCAGGTCGGAGAAGCCGACCGCCCGCTCGGCCGCCCGGCCGGTGAGCTCCCACACGCCACCGGGCAGCGCCGCCACGCCGAGGCCCTCGGGCGCCGGGCGGTGGACCACCACCTCCCGCCAGACGTCGGCCGCCGAAGAGCGCACCTCGGTCACCATCCCGGCCAGCGCCTCGAGCATCGGCCGGATGCCCCGGCCGGTCACCGCCGAGATCGTCCGGTCGACCGACGGGTCCTTTGGTGCCTCTTGGGCCAGCAGGTCGGCCTTCGACCCGACGACCAGGCGCGGGCGGTCGAGGAGCGCCGGCTGGTAGCGGCCGAGCTCGCCGACGAGGACGTCGAGCTGCGAGGCCGGCGACCGACCGTCGAGGGCCGCCAGGTCGAGCAGGACCAGCAAGACGCCGGCCCGCTCGACGTGGCGCAGGAACCGGTGCCCGAGCCCCCGGCCCTCGGCCGCCCCCTCGACCAGCCCTGGCACGTCGGCGATCACGAACTCCACCTCGTCGACGTCGCGGCCCGACCGGCCGGCCCGACCGCCGACCCGGACGACGCCGAGGTGTGGCTCGAGGGTGGTGAACGGGTAGTCGGCGACCTTCGGCCGGGCAGCCGAGACGGCGGCGACCAGCGTCGACTTGCCGGCGTTGGGGAACCCGACGATCGCCACGTCCGCCGCCAGCTTCAGCTCCATGTCGAGCCACCGCTCCTGGCCCCGCTCGCCCTGCTCGGCGAAGGCCGGCGCCCGCCTCGTGTTCGACAGGAAGCGGGCGTTGCCCCGACCGCCGCGCCCACCCTCGGCGGCCAGCCACCGATCCCCGGGGTGGCGGAGGTCGCAGAGCACCGCCCCGTCGCGCGCCCGCACCACCGTCCCGACCGGGACCGGCACCTCGAGATCGGCACCGGTGGCGCCGTGCCGTCGCTTGCCCGAGCCGTGGGTGCCGTCGGAGGCGCGCCGGTGCGGGTGGTCTCGGAAGCCGAGCAAGCTCGCCTGGTCGTGCGAGGCGACCAGCCACACGTCGCCGCCGCTTCCGCCGTCGCCCCCGTCCGGTCCGCCCTTGGCCACGTGGGCCTCCCGGCGGAACGAGACCGCACCGGCGCCGCCGTCACCTGCCTTGGCGTGTAGCTGGGCCTCGTCGACGAACCCGGACATGCCCGGGAATCCTACGGGCGCGCCGGCCGCCCGCCCTGCGTTCAGACCACCGAGACGTAGAGCCGGCGGGAGAGCTCAGGGCCGAAGGCGGTGGTGGCGTCGCCGAGGTCGAGCACGAGGGTGTCGTCCGGCCCGCGACCGGCCACCACGGCGGTCGCCCCCGGGATGAACCCGTGCTCGTCGAGGTAGGCGAGCGAGCCCATGTCGAGCTCGACCTCCTCGCTGATCCGCTCGAGGCGCACCTTGGTCCCCGGCTCCACCTCGGCCAGCGGGCGCTGGGCGACCGCCGGGGCCAGGCCGGCGCTGCCGGGGATCGGGTTCCCGTGCGGGCAGGTCGCCGGGTCGCCGAGCAGGGCCACCAGCCGCTCCTCGACGTCGTCGGAGATGACGTGCTCCCAGCGGCCGGCCTCCTGGTGGACCTTGTACCACTCGAGCCCGATCACGTCGACCAGCAGACGCTCGGCCAGACGGTGCTTGCGGACCACCTTCTCGGCCAGGTTCGACCCCTTGTCGGTGAGCTCGACCACCCGGCCGCTGCGCCGGATGTAGCCGTCGTCGCTGAGGCGGTCGAGCATCTCGGAGACCGACGGCGCCGAACGGCCGAGGCGCTCGGCGATCCGGGCCTGGATCGGGGCCGTCCCTTCCTCCCGCAACGCGTGGACCGCCTCGAGGTACTCCTCGAGCGGCGGGTGGTAGCCGTCGTCCACGAACGCCGATCCTACCGGGGCCGCCTCCGGGTGCCGCAGACCGCCCCCGCCGGTCCTGGGCGAGGGATCAGGCGATCCGCTCGGCGTCGACGCGCCGCCGGACCACCGGCACCCCGCCGGCCGCCAGCTCCGAAGCCCGCCTGAGGGAGATCGGCACGGTGACCGGCAGGCGGTGGGCCACCCCGACCGCCTCGGCCCGGACCGGCCGGCCGGCCACCACCTCGATCCGAACCCACGACACCCGCCGCAGCCCCGGCGCGCCGACCCCGGTACCGGGCTTGGCTCTCGGTACCTCCTCGTGCCGGTGCCCGAACGACCGCGTCGCCATCAGTGACAAGATTAGGAACCCTGAACCGCCGGAGCAAGGCCGCCCTAACTCGGCCCTGACTCTGCCCTAGCTCAGGCTCACGGGGCCACGGCGGCTACCCGGCGTGGCAGTGGCCGCCGGCCGACGGCGGGACGTCGAGGGCCGGGTTGCGGTCGAAGAACCCGACCGGGTGGAGGGAGAACCCGGTGTACTCGACCGGCATCACCGGCCAGTCCTCGGGCCGCGGGATGTGGGTGACCCCGAAGCTGAACCAGACCACCAGGTCGCGGTCGACCAGCGGCCGGTCGGCGGCGGTCCAACGCGGCAGCCCGTCCCCGCCCTCGTGCTGGTTCGGGTAGTCGCCGGCGGCCCGACGCTCCTCGGGGTGGAACGGCGTGACCCAGAGGTTGGCGGCGGCGAAGCCGGCCCGGCGCCCGACGCTCGACTCGGGGTCGGCCAGCAGCGTCGGGGTCGCCCCCGGGACGAGCTTGTAGGCGACCGGCTGGCCGAGACGGTTGGTCACGTGGTGGTTGACCACCTTCCAGTAGCGGCTGGCCGAGGGGTCGACGACCCGGCGGGCGCCGAGCTCGGAGCGCAGCGGGGTGGCCACCGCCTCGAAGGCGTTGGCCCACGGATTGTCGGCCCCCGGCGCCAGGCGGCGCGACTCGACCTCGTAGACGGTGTTGGCCGGACCGTCGACCTCCATGTCGAGGCGGACGTTGAACAGGTGTTGGTGGTACGGGGCGGCCAGCTGCGGGGCGACCACGCTGGCGAACCTCGGGTCCTCGCCCGGCGGCACCGCCATCGTCGACATGATCCCGGTCAGCTTCACCTCGAGCTGCACCGTGCCGTCGAGGTAGAAGTACCAGTAGAAGCCGTACTCGTAGTTCCCGACGGTGGCGATCGAGCTGACCACCAGCCGTCTCGACCGGCGGACCTCGGCGCGGCCGGTGTGAAGGTCGACGTGCTTCCAGAGGATCCCGTAGTCCTCCTCGTGCATGCAGATGGCGTTGGGCAGCGTGCGAGGCACGCCCTGCTCGTCGGCCCGCACGACGTCGAAGTAGTGGATCACGCCGAGGCAGTCGCAGCCGAGGGTCAGCGAGTTGGCCATCCGGCCCAGCCCCCACTCGCCGGCGTCGAAGGCGCTCTTCCAGCCGTGCATCGGCCCTGGGTCGCCGTAGGGGACGACCATCTCGCTGACCGAGGCCCGGAACACCACCGGGCGGCGGCGGCCACCGTCGTCGTAGGCGATCTGGTGCAGCACGAGCCCCTCGAGCGGATCCATGCTCACCCGGAACGACCAGCGCTGCCAGGTGACGGCATTGCCGTCCACCTCGAAGCTTGGCCCTTCGGGCTGGGTGATCTCGAGCGGGCGGAGATCGTCGCGGAGCGGCCCGACGTCCTCGGGGTAGTAGCTGCCGCCCTCGGGCGGGAGCGGGACGACGCCGGTGTCGAGCACTTCGAGGACCTCGGCCCGGCCCATGTCGACGAACGCCACCACCCCTTCGACCGGCCGGGCGTAGCCGTTGTCGTCGTCCGACTCCCTGACGTACATCAGGCACCGGCTGATCCGCCGTCCGTGCTCGTGGTCCAGGCCGAAGTTGCCGGCCGGCCACGGGTCGATCTGCACCCGGCCCAGGTCCTCGATCCCGCGGCGGCGCATCGCCGCACGCCAGCGCTCGTCGGCGTGCAGGGCGCCGATCACCCCGATGCACTCCTCGACGAGCAACGCCGGCCGCGCCGAGGGGACCGTCCGGGACGACCGCAGCGCACCGTCGGTCACCGAGACGACCGCCTCGACGACCTCGGCCGTCGGCCCCGGCACGATCACGAGCCGCAGGCACCGGTCGACCGACGCCGCCGCCTCGGCCTCCTCCGCCTCCCGCAGCACCTCCTTCGGCGGCTCGTCCAGCCCGACGTAGGCGAACCGAGCCGCCTCGGGCAGATCGAGCTCCGCCCGGACGACCGCCACCGCCGTCTCGATCTCCTCGGCGGTCAGCGCCTCGAGCGGATGCGCCGCCGTCACCTGGCCCACCGGGTCGTCGACATGGCCATGCGGGGGCCGGTCACGACGCTCCACGGGCTGATGGCGTGACGGCCCTCTGCCGTCTCGACGCTCTGGCGAGGGCCGGGGGGCCGACGCTCGCCATTTCCGGCACGGCACCGTCGATGGCGAGCCAAGGTGTCCATTCGATCCGATCCGCCGCGAGCGGCGCGTCACGGCACGGGAGCGAACCCATGCTTCGAGCTGGAAGGGCTGGTCGGGCGGTACCCTACCTCGCCTGCGGCATCGTCGTCGCCGGTCCGACAGCGCCGGCTCAGTGGGACCCCGGCCGCCGGCGGTCACCTCGCCGAGGGGGGCGGAGGCCGATGCCGTGGACGGTCACGTCCGAACCCTCGACGTCGAGCAGCACCCTCACCTCGTCCGCCCAGACCAGCCACATCTCGCGCCCGCGCTGGGCCGGCAGCGGCTCGGCCATCCACCGGAGGTCGTCGAGGTCGAGGTCCTCGAGCCAGGCGACCGCCGCCGCCGCCGGCCGCCCCAGCTCCTCGAGCTGGCGGCGGGCGTGCGCCGTGAGGATGAGGGTCAGGCTCGTCCGAGGCCGGGCCGCCAGCGGGCCGACTCAGCCAGGGAGCACGTCGACCAGCTTGCGGTCGCGCCGCATGCCGAACTTCACCACCCCGTCGGCCAGGGCGAACAGGGTGTCGTCGCCGCCCCGCCCGACGTTCAGCCCGGGATGGACGCGGGTGCCACGCTGGCGCACGAGGATCGACCCGGCCGTCACCGCCGTGCCGTCGAAGGCCTTCACCCCGAGTCGTTGGGCTCGCGAGTCGCGCCCGTTGCGGGTCGAACCACCACCCTTGGTCTTGGACATCGTCGCCTCCTCAGCCGGCCGCGATGATGGAGGTGATCTCCACCGTGGCGTAGCGCTGGCGGTGACCCCAGCGCCGCCGCTGGTTGGTCTTCGCCTTGTAGGTCATCGCCCTGATCTTCGGGCCGAGCTCCTCGCCCACCACCTGGGCGGTCACGCTGGCGCCGGCCAGCTGCTCGGGCGTGGCCAGCACGGTCCCGCCGTCGACCACCAGCACCGGGGCGAAGCGAACCTCGGCGCCAACCGGCTCGCCGAGCAGCTCCACCCGGAGCCGCTGGCCCTCGGCCACCCGCGCCTGCTTGCCCCCCGTCCTGATCACGGCGTACATGAGAGGGAGAGCCTACAAGGTGACGGACCGGCCGGTCACGCCGGCACCGGCGCCGGCGCTCACAACAGCGAGTCGTCGAGGACGATCCCCCGGCCGGCGCAGACCTCGCAGACGGTCGAGAGCGACTCGATCAAGCCCTCCGAGACCCGCTTGCGGGTCATCTCGACCAGGCCGAGCTCGGAGATGTCGAACACCTGGGTGCGGGTCTTGTCCCTGGCCAGGGCGGTCCGGAGGGCGGCCGCCACCTTGTCGCGGTTCTCCCTCACCTCCATGTCGATGAAGTCGATCACGATGATCCCGCCGATGTCGCGGAGCCGGAGCTGCCGGGCCACCTCCTCGGCCGCCTCGAGGTTGTTGCGGAAGACCGTCTCTTCCAGATTGGTCTTCCCGACGTTCTTGCCGGTGTTGACGTCGATCACCGTCAGCGCCTCGGTGCGCTCGATGATCAGCGAGCCGCCCGACGGCAACCACACCTTGCGGTCGAGCGCCTTGTGGAGCTGCTCGTGGACGTGGTAGCGCTCGAAGAGCGGCTGCGGCTCCACTTCGGGGTCGTAGTACTCGACCCGCTCGGCGAGCTCGGGGTTGACCGTCGCCACGTAGTCGCGCACCTGCTCGAAGAGGTCGACGTCGTCGATCACCACCGCCCGGTACTCGCTGTTCAGCTCCTCCCGCAGGATCCGGACGGCCAGCGCCGGCTCCCGGTAGAGCAGGCCCGGCGCATCGGAGCGTGCGGCCTCGGCCTCGATGACCCGCCACTGGTCGAGCAGGCCGGTCACGTCACGGCGGAGCTCGTCCTCGGTGGCGCCCTCGGCGGCGGTCCGCACGATCAGGCCGTGACCGGCCGGGCGCACCTCGTCGACCACCTTGCGGAGCCGCCGCCGCTCGTTGTCGCCGAGGCGCTTCGAGATCCCGAAGGCGGTGCTGTTCGGCACGAGCACGGCGAACCGGCCGGGGAGCGACACCTCCTGGGTGAGGCGCGCCCCCTTCGCCCCGATCGGGTTCTTCGTGACCTGGCAGAGGATCGTCTGGCCCGGGCGCAGCACCTCCTCGATCCGCGGCTGCGCCTGGCCCCCGCCTTCGACGTCGTCGCGGTCGTAGCGGACGTCGCCGCGGTAGAGGACGGCGTTCTTCGGGATCCCGATGTCGACGAACGCCGCCTCCATGCCGGGGAGGACGTTCTGGACTCGCCCTCGGTAGATGTTGCCGTCGATCTGGCTCGTCTCGTCGGCCGCCCTCGAGACGTAGTGCTCCACCAGCGAGCGTCCCTCGAGCATGGCGATCTGGGTGGCGTGCGGGCGGACGTGGACGCAGACGAGGTAGCGCCCCACCGACCGTCCCCGGCGGTCCCGCCCTCCTCGCCGGCGGCGGCTCGCCCGGCGCCCCTCCCCTGCGCCCTCCTCAGCAGCGCTCTCGCCCTTCGCCTCGCCGGCGGCCCCGGTCGCCGGGCGCGCTGCCACGGCGGCCGGCGGGGTCACCACGGCGCTCGTCCCCGGCGTGGCGGTGCCGTTGGCCGGCCGTGCCGGTCCCCGGGTCGCTGGAGCGGCGGCCGGCGCCGGGCGGGTGTCACCGATGCGCGGCTTGGCCGCCGGGGCGGCGACCCCACCGGCACCGGGCGCGACGGCGCGAGGCGCCGCCTCAGGCGACCGACCGGGTGGCGGTGCCGACGGCGGTCCCGCGCCGCCCCCCGGACGTGGTTCCTTCGACTCGCCGGTTGTCGGGCGGTCGTGCTCGTCGGGCATGAGGGAGAGCCCTCCTTGGCGTTCTCACGAGGCACGCTCCTGGGCGTGCGGCGCGTCGGCACCGGGCGGCAGGTGGCCGTCCGGGTCGAGCGGCTCCCAGCGGGAGCCGTCGCGCTCGATCCATTGGTGCGTTCGACAGGCCCGGACCAGTACCAGGTCGGTGCCGAGCCCTTCCAGCAATTCCTTGGGCCGAACCCCTCGCGGGTGGGTGGCCAGCTCGGCCTCGATCCGAGCGGTGCCCGCCACCGGCGTGCGGTCGACGGGGTCCACCAGGAGCGCCAGCGAGCGCACCGCCGGCCGGAGGTCGTCCTCCACCGGGCGGCCCTTGCGCTCCCGGCGGATCAGGACGCTCGGGGAGGCGAGCAGCCGTCCGACTCGCGTCGCCAGCTCCTCTGCCAACACCCCTTGCACCTCCATCTCCCAGTTGCAGGATGTTACCTCCTGCTGCAGCGAGACCCCGACCCCCTCGAGGCCGGCGGCCGCCTGGACGTCGATCCCCTCGGGGAGGAGCTCGGTGAGCTGGGGTGCGAGGCCGGCGAGGTCGACGATGGGCCCGCCGACGTCTGCCTCGACCCGGACGTCGAGGTACTCGCCGCTCGACTCGCAACCGGTCGGCAACGCCAGACCGAAGCTGAGGAGCGGGCGGGGCGAGAAACCCTCCGACCAGGCGACCGGGAGCCCCGAGCGTCGCAGCGCCCGCTCCCACATGCGGGCAACGTCGCGCTGGCTGGTGAAGCGGATCTTGCCCCCCTTGGCGTAGCGGAACCGGATGCGCCGGGTGGCGGCCGTGCTCACCCCCGCCGGGCCGACACCAGCTCGACCGGCACCCGGCCTCCGGTCGAGAGGTCCTGGCCCGTCCCCTGGCTCCCGCCGGCCGGCGGGGTGGCCGACGCCACGACGTGCTCGAGCCCGAACCCGGTGCACGCCCCGCAGTCGTAGCACGGCGTCCAGCGGCAGTCCTCGAGCCCGGCACCTGCGAGCGCGTCCTGCCAGTCGCCCCAGAGGAAGTCACGGTGCAAGCCGGCCGAGACATGGTCCCAGGGGAGCGCCTCGTCCTGCTCGCGGTGCCGGTGGACGGTGTCATCGAGCGACAGCCCCTCGGCGGCCAGGGCCTCCTCCCACAGCGTGAGGTCGAAGCGCTCGGACCACTCCTGGAACGTCCCGCCGGCCCGCCAGACCCGTTCGATCACCGCCCCGATCCGGCGGTCGCCGCGGCTGGCGATGCCCTCGGCGGCCGAGGCCTCGGGGTCGTGCCAGCGGATCGTGAGGCCCCTCGTCCGCCGGCCGGCGTCCTTCAGCAGGTGGATCTTGCGCCGGAGCTCGGCCACCGTGTCCTGGCCGAACCACTGGAAGGGGGTGTGCGGCTTCGGCACGAACCCTCCCACCGACGCCACGACGGTGACCGACGGGTGGTAGCGGCGCCCGATCGCCACGCAGCGGGCCCCGAGCTCGGCGATGCCGAGCACGTCCTCGTCCCGCTCGGTCGGCAGGCCGATCAGGAAGTAGAGCTTCACCCGGCGCCAGCCCTGGCTGAACGCCGCGTCGACCGCCCGGTACAGGTCCTCCTCGCTGATCAGCTTGTTGATCACCTGGCGCATCCGCCAGGTGCCGCCCTCGGGGGCGAAGGTGAGCCCGGTGCGGCGGACCCGCTGGATCTGGGCGGCCGTGCCGACGGTGAACGCGTCCACCCGCAGGCTCGGCAGGCTGACCGACACCCGCTCGCCGTGGCGCGGATCCTCGATGATCCGCCGGACCGTCCCCTCGATCCCGGAGAAGTCGGCGGTCGACAGCGAGGTCAGCGCCACCTCGTCGTAGCCGGTCCATTCGAGCCCCTGGCGGACCATCTGGTCGACCTGGGCGGCCGGGCGCTCGCGGACCGGTCGGGTGATCATCCCGGCCTGGCAGAAGCGGCAGCCCCGGGTGCAGCCCCGGAACACCTCGACGTTCAGCCGGTCGTGCACCACCTCGGTCAGCGGCACCAGCTGCCGGCGCGGGTACGGCCAGTCCGCCAGGTCGGCGATCGTCCGCTTCTCGACGCGCGCCGGGACTGCCCCGTCGACCGGCTCGACCGCCACCAGCCGGCCGCCCTCGTACTCCGGCCGGTACAGCGACGGGACGTAGACCCCGTCGATCCCCGCCAGCCGCCGGAGGAGCCCCGCCCGGGCGACGCCGGTCCCGTCGCGCCCGGCCGGCACGGCGGCACCGAGCGCTCCCGCCCCCGGCCGGTCCCTCCAGTGGGCAGCCAGCACCTCGGTGATCTCGCCCACCACCTCCTCGCCGTCACCGATCACGAACGCGTCGACGAAGTCGGCCAGCGGCTCGGGGTTGAAGGCGCAATGGCCACCCGCCACCACCACCGGGTCGCCGGGACGGCGGTCGGCCGAGCGGACGGCCAGGCCGGCCAGGTCGAGCAGGTTGAGGACGTTGGTGTAGACGAGCTCGGCCGAGAGGTTGAAGGCGATCACGTCGAAGCCCGCCGCCGGCCGGTGGCCCTCGACCGAGAACAGCGGGACCCCGGCTGCCCGCATCGCCGCCTCCATGTCCACCCACGGGGCGTAGGTGCGCTCGGCCAGGGCGTCAGGACGGTCGTTCAGCAACTCGTAGAGGATCTGCAGTCCCTGGTTGGGCAGCCCGATCTCGTAGGTGTCGGGATAGCAGAGCAGCCAGGCCACCCGACCCTCGCCGTGGACCGGCTGGCGGGCCCCCTGCTCACCCCCGATGTAGCGGGCGGGCTTGGCCACGCCGTCGAGCAGCGGCTCGATCCTCGGCCAGAGCGATTCCATCTCGACTGGTGAGTCTACGAGCCGACCGGGAACCGCCCGCGCCCAGGTCCCCCGCCGGACGGCCGCTCAGCCCCCCGGTGGGGTGGCCGCCGGCGGCGGCGTTCCGGCCGAAGGGACCGTCGAGGGAACGGTGGTGGTCGGCTGGTGGGAGGGCGTCGGGAGCTGCGCTGGGTGGATCGGGTTCGTGTAGAGGTAGTTGAAGATCTGGGCTACCGCCGGGGCTGCCGCCGCTGCCCCGTAGCCGCCGTGGTCGACCACCACCGCCACCACGTACTCGGGCTCGCTCGGGGCGGCGTTGGTCGGCCCGAAGCCGACGAACCAGGCGTTCGGCTCACCGCTGTTGGTGTCGGCCGTCCCGGTCTTGCCGGCCACCGGGAACGTGCTCAACGGGAAGTGGCCGTACTGCTGAAACGTGCCGTAGGCGAGGCCGGACGGCTGCTGCACGACGCCGGAGAAGCCTGCCAGCATCGGCTGGTAGGTCGAGGGCGGCAGGCTCACGTGCCCCACGGCCTTGGGGGTGAAGCGCTTGATCACCTTGCCGGTCGGGCTGACGATGGAATTCGCCACCTGGGGCTGGTACCGGGTGCCGCCGTTGGCGAAGGTGGCGTAGGCCGTGGCCTCCTGCAGCGGGGTGATGAGGGTCTCCCCCTGGCCGAAGGCGGTCTCGAGGTTGTCGCCGACGTAGTAGGTCCCGTAGGGGAAGGCCTTTGGATCGGCTTTGTGCTGGGCTGCCCGCAGGGCCGGGCCGTCGACCTGGCCCGAGGCCTCGCCCGGCAGGTCGATGCCGGTGGGGTGGCCGAGCCCGTAGGCGGCGGCCGTCTGCTGGATCCCGAGGCGCAACGCCGGGTTTGGGTCGGTGTAGAAGAGGTAGCCGAGGTTGTAGAAGAAGTAGTCGTCGGAGATGGTGAGCGCCGTCGTCACGTTCACCGGCCCAGCGCCGACGCCCTCCGCGGCGCG
>Ga0080006_1141973_pt1 | contig 40502 bp, 12 predicted proteins | sample RS3BMetagenome_FD_69209 | JGI IMG/M metagenome (GOLD analysis project Ga0080006, IMG submission 69209) | Ferric oxide microbial mat and aquatic microbial communities from Rainbow Spring, Yellowstone National Park, USA - RS3B (SPADES... ...
GACCGCAACACCATCCGGGGTCCGCGCTGATGGGTCTTGAGTTCATCGAAGACCGATTCGATCTCCCAGCGCTGCGCGTAAGCCAGGGCCAACTTGTCGGCGGGCGCTTCGGCAGGGTCGAGCATGGTGGTCACCAGTCGGTAGACGGTCGGGTTCTCGCGCCCGTCGTCGAGGGTGTAATCGATGACCCTCGCCAGCATTGGCTCGCTGGTGCGGTCGCTGGATTGACGCAGATGCGCCAGCCACGACCCGTCGGCAAGGTCTTGCACATGTACCGGTCCGGGCGCGCCGCGCCCGCCGACCCGGACCCGCCACAACAAGTCAGCCCCCGTGCCAGCAGCCTTGCGCCACAACGCATACGAGAAGAACCCACGATCCGCCAGCAGCAGCATGTCACCGGTCAGCGCCTGCAGCAGCGGCTCGGCCAGCCCCGATTCGCCGTCGCGATAGGCCCCGACCTGCGCGGCGAACACCGCATGGGTGCCACACTCGGCCAGCGCCACCACCCGGGCCAGCGGGAACGCCGACTTCTCACCCTTGTTCACCCCGGGCCGCCCGAAATGGGCGTCATTGACCGGCGTGTCGGCCACATCCAGACATGTCCCGTCGATGGCGACCATGCGCCGCCCCGCCAGCCACACCCCCGCAGTGTCGGGCCCACCCAACGGTGCCGCGACCCGCGCGAATAACCCTTCCAACGGTGCCGACCCCAACCGTTCCCGGGCCTGAAAAATCGCCGACTTCCCCGGAAGCCGGTACTGCTCACGCCAACCCGATGCCCACGACAAACCATCCGTGAGCTGCGCCAACACGTCCTCATAGGAACCTTCGCCGTACAAGCCCATCCCGATCGCGAAATAGGCCATCACCCGCGCCGGCAACGCCCGATGCCGCAACTGGGTCCGCCCCGCCTCCTCGATCACCTCATCAACCAACTCCGCCGGAAAAACACTGGTCAGCACCCCCACCGACACCAAATCCGACAACCGACGATCCGACTCAGGCTTACGCCAACCCGTCCGAGGCATACCCCCAAACTACACCCATGTAACCTTAACTGAACGGTATTGGGATTAGATCAGCACAGGTCTAGACGCGCTCCAAATAAAAGTAGAAGTACCGGTCCACCCCGCCTCGAGAGTCGACGACGCCCTTGCCGTTCATGATGCCCATCACGGTGCGTTCGTCGACCTGCTTGAAATGGTCGTGGCACCGGTTAGACCGCCAGTAAGTTCAGTAGACCATGGTGGCGGTGACTTCGCCGCGGAACTCCTCGAGCCACAGGCTCGCTTCGCCCTTGCCCATCGTGATGTTGGAGAAGCGGTCGCCGTCGTCGTCGAGGCAGACCAGCGGCTGCACATCGGTGGGCGAGCTGAATGTCTTGCCGAACCAGCGGGACTTCTCTAGCTGACCGTTCATCGGGTGGCCGGTGACGAACTCGCCGCCCTTCCACTCGCCGAGCATGCCGTCGATGGTGGCCGGTGGCAGGCTGGCCCACTATTCGTCCAGCTCTGCATCGGCAATGGTGCCACTGCGTTGCCTGAACTCGTCAAACTTCTTGCGCGCCAACGTCTCACTCATCACGATTTCCTTTGATCCAGTTCTCGGCGAATTTCAGCAGTGCGTCGTTCTCTTCGGGCGCACCGATGCTCACCCGGACACCGTCGCTGCCGTACGGCCGGACCACGATGCGCGCGCTGGCGGCCTGCTCGACGAAGTCCAGCGTGCGCGCCCCCAGCGGCAGCCACACGAAATTCGTCTGCGACGACGGAACGGTGAATCCGGCGCCGCGCAACACGTCGCCCACCCGGGTGCGCTCGGCGACCACCGCATCGGTGCGGACCAGCAGCTCGTCGGCCGCGTCTAGCGACGCGATCGCCGCCGCCTGCGTGATGCTGGACACCGTGAACGGCACGTAGGCCTTGTCCAGCGCGGTAACCAGGTCCGGGTGCGCGGCCGCGTACCCCACTCGCAAGCCGGCTAGACCGTACGCCTTCGAAAACGTCCGCAGCACAACGACATTGCTGTGCTCACGTACCAGGGCGAGGCTGTCGGGAAGCTGGCCGTCACGGATGTATTCGACGTAGGCCTCGTCGATCGCGATCACGATGTGCGACGGCACCGCCTCGATGAATCGGGCCAGTGCGTCCGGGTCGACCACAGTCGAGGTGGGGTTGTTGGGGTTGCAGACGAAGATCAGCCGGGTTCGTTCGGTGACGGCGGCCGACATAGCGTCCAGGTCGAAAGTGTGGTCGGTGAGTGGGATTTGGACGGCCGTGGCACCGGCCAGCCGGACCTGTAGCGGGTAGATCTCGAAGCTGCGCCAGCCGAGCACAACCTCGTCGCCCGCCGTCGACGTGATCTGGACGAGCTGCTGGCACAGACTCACCGATCCGCAGCCGACGGCGATGTGTTCCGAACCCCAGCCGCCACCGCCGGCGACCCGGCCGGAGTTCAGATGCTTGGCCAACGCCGATTTGAGCTCGACGCAGCCGTTGTCCGGGTACCGGTTGATGGTGTCCGTTGCCCGCTCGATGGCCACGCGGACGCCGGCCAGTGGGCCGTGCACGGTCTCGTTGCTGGCCAGTTTGATCGCGCCCGGGACTGTCTTGCCGGGGACGTAGGCAGGCAGCTCGGCCATTTCGGGTCGCAGGCGAGCAGTCATTTCGACAGCATATGTCCGGCCTGTGTACGCTGTGCTCCGCGGCGGTTCCGGGAGGTCAGTTTGCGTCCGGTACCCTCAGACGGTCCAAGGAGGCGTGCCAGAGTGGCCGAATGGGACTCACTGCTAATGAGTTGTCCCCCTTACCGGGGACCGGAGGTTCAAATCCTCTCGCCTCCGCCACACAACTGAACACCGGCGCCCGTAGCTCAACGGATAGAGCATCTGACTACGGATCAGAAGGTTAGGGGTTCGAATCCCTTCGGGCGCACCACGCCGACATGGCGGAGCACATCGGTCGGTTTCCTTTGCAGCCGCTGCAGTTCGGCCGAGCCGGACTCTTGCCGACGAAGAAGTTGACGACCCCAGGCTGGTCGATCTACAGCGACGGCAGTATGTCGAGCAGATAATTGCCACCGGTGGCAACCGCGTGCTGCAGGTCGCCGAAGACGGCGGCGAGGTTCCAATCGCCGACCGTGGTGTTGTCAGCGCCGGCGAAGGCGGTGCTGCCGGTACCGATGATCGTGGCGAGATTATTGTCGCTGAACGAAGCACTGCTACCGCCGGCGATGGCCTGGTCGTACGCACTGCCGGTGTTGAGGACCGTGGCGATGTCGCCGATGCCGACAGCTTCGGCCTCGGCGTTGGTGCCCGAGGCGGTAGCCGTGTCGGAGTTGCCCGTGGCAATGGCGTCGAGGCCGGCCCCGTTGGCCAGCGCGAGGTCGGCGCTACCGCCGCCGGCCGAGGCGTCGCTGCCGGCGCCGTTGGTGAATGCCGTGTCGAAGTTGCCGGCGGCGGTCGCGTCGCTGCCGGCGCCGAGGGCGGTCGCATCGTTGAGATGTCCCAGGCCGGCGTTGGCGCTGCTGTTGGCGCCGTCGGCGGTGGCGATGTCAAGCCCGCCGCTGATACCGACGACCGCCTTGCTGGCGTCGCCGTCGGCGGTGGCAATGTCGAAGTTGCTGCCTACCCCCGCGCCGGCGTCGCTGTTGGCGCCGTTGGCGATGGCGATGGCAAAATTGCCATCGACCCCGGCGCCGGCATTGCTGTTGGCGCCGTTGGCGATTGCGACGTCGAAGTTGCCGGCCAGCCCGGCGCCGGCATTGCTGTCGGTGCCGTCGGCGATTGCGGCGTCGAAGAACCCACCGCTGGCGTTGGCATGGCTGCCGTCACCGATGGCGACCGCCACGCTACCCAGGGTCGCGGTGGCGGTGGCGGTGTTGCCCGTTGTCGGGAACAGATCCACTCCGCTGATGGATATCTGCATATCCATCGGCGACGCCGTGGCAGCGGGAACGGCAAGGCCACTCAGCGATTGATCGATCAACGCATACGGATCGCTCGACGGGTCTGCTGAGGCGACTCCCGGAGTGGCGGCCAGTGCGGCGCCCAGACCCATTCCGGCCGCCGCCATCCCTATTCGACCGATGCGAATCAGGTGCCTCATCGGCCGTCCTTTCCTGCGGGCGCACCCCGCGGGTGCCCGCAATCGTCGCTTCAGCGGAGAGCCGGAATGACGCGGAATTTACTCCGAACCGGACCCGGGCACACGTGTTTGACACAAGTTGAACTACCCGGCTTTGTGCCTGCTAGCGTGCGGTACGAACGGACGTCTAGGAGGATCGGTGAAGACCATGCCCAAGCTGTTGGTCTTCGGGCTTGCCGAGCTTCTGGTGTTCGGCTCGATGCTGTTTGTGCCGGCGGGCACGCTCGACTACTGGCAGGCGTGGGTCTTTCTGGTGGTGGTCGGCGTTTCGGCGTGGACCCCGATCGTCTTTCTGCTGCGCTCGAATCCCGCTGCGCTACAGGCTCGGATGAGCGGGGGGCCGACAGCCGAAACCCGGAAGGCCCAGCGGGTCGCCATCGCCGGGTTGTACCTGACGCTGGCGGTGATGGTCGTGGTCAGCGTCCTCGACCATCGCTTTGGCTGGTCGTCGGTGCCCGCCGCGGGCTGTCTGGTCGGCGATCTTCTACTGGCCGGCGGCTTGGGTGTGGTGGGGCTGGTGATCATTCAGAACAGTTACGCGGCCGCCACCGTGCGCGTGCAGGAAGGCCAGCAGGTGGTCTCCACCGGTTTGTACGGCCTGGTACGGCACCCCATGTACACCGGCAACGTCCTCATGCTGATCGGCATCCCCCTCGCGCTCGGTTCCTACTGGGGACTCGTCTTCGTCGTGCCCGGCCTGATCGTCCTCGCCGCACGCATCGGCGACGAGGAGAAGCTGCTTCAAGAGCAGCTAGCGGGATATCGCGAATACACCCAGAAGGTTCGTCATCGGCTGTTGCCCGGTATTTGGTAGCGGGCGCCGGCGGCCGCCGGTTGTTCGAGGTGCGGCCGTATCCATTGGGCCAGCCCGGCCACGGTGGGATGGTCGAAGACCGTTTGGACGGGGATCTCAAGCCCCAGTTCGGTTCCGATCCGCGCGGCCAGCCGCATGGCCAACAAGGAATGACCGCCCAGGTCGAAGAACGAGTCGTCTACGCCGACCTTCGCGACACCCAGGATGTGGGCGTATGCGCTACTCAGGTTCTCCTCCAGGGCGTCACTGGGGCCGCGGTACCGGTCGACGCCGTGGTACTCGGGCGCGGGCAGGGCCCGGGTGTCGAGCTTGCCGTTGACCGTCATGGGCAGCTCGGCCAGGGCGACGACGGCGGCGGGCACCAGGTAGGCCGGCAGCCTTCGGGCGAGTGCGGCGCGGGCGTCGGCGGGATGAGCGGTGCCGGTGATGTAGCCGACCAGGCGCTTGTCACCGGGGTGATCCTCGCGGGCGATCACCGCCGCCTGCCCGACGCCGTCGAGCGCACCGAGTGCCGCTTGGACTTCGCCGAGCTCGACGCGGTAGCCGCGGATCTTGACTTGCCGATCGGCACGACCGTGATAGTTCAGCTGCCCATCGGCGTTCCAGCACACCAGATCTCCGGTGCGATACATGCGTGCTCCGGGTGACCCGAACGGGCAGGCCACAAAGCGCGACCCGGTCAAGCCGGCCCGGCCCCGATATCCCAGCCCCACCCCGTGACCGGCGATGTAGAGCTCGCCGACGACACCGGCCGGCACCGGCCGAAGCCACCCGTCGAGCACAAAAAACGCCGTCCCGGGCAACGGCCCACCGATCGGGCTGACCGCGCGGTCGAAGTCGGCGCCGCCGATCTCCCGGAACGACGCATGCACCGTCGTCTCGGTGGTGCCGTACAGGTTCAGCAGGCGCGGTGCGCCCGGGTGGCTGTTCCGCCAGGTGCGCAGCCGCGAAGGTTCTAGTGCTTCACCGGCGAACACCACAGCCGCGAGCCTGAGCGGGCATTCCACCTCCGGATGCGGCACCTCAGCGGTTTGCAACGCATAAAACGCGGACGGGGTCTGGCTGAGAACGGTGACCCCTTCGGTGCTCAGCAGGGCAAGGAGATGCTGGGGTGAGCCGACCACCGTGTCCGGCACGACCACGAGGCGCCCACCGGCTAGCAGGGCTCCCCAGATCTCGCACACCGAGACGTCGAAGCTGAGCGAGTGCCATTGGGACCACACCTGCCGGGTCGGGAGCTGGGCATGTAAGGCGGAGACCAGGTGGGTGACGTTGTGGTGGCTGATGGCAACGGCTTTGGGTGTCCCGGTGGTGCCGGAGGTGTAGATCAGGTAGGCGATGTTGGCCGGGGCCGGCGGCGGTGGCGCGGTGACGGGTTGGGCGTCGATGACGGGGTCGTCGATATCGATCACCGTGAGATCGTGGGCGTGCAGCCGTCCGGCCAGTGCGGCGGTTGTGACCGCGGCGACGGGTGTGGCGTCAGTGAGCATGAACGCCAGGCGGGCGTCGGGCAGTGCAGGGTCGAGGGATAGGTAGGCAGCTCCCGTTTTGAGGACGGCCACGATAGCCACGACGGCCGCCGCGCTGCGCGGCATCAGAAGCGCGATTCGTTGTCCGGGGCCGGCGCCGTGCGCGGTGAGGTGGTGCGCGAGCCGGTTGGCGGCGTGGTCGAGTTCGCGGTAGGTCAGGTGCCGGCCGTCGAAGGTCAGGGCGACCGTGTCTGGGTTGCGGTCGACGTAGGCGGCGAAGGCCGCGGGGATCGACAGCGGGGCCGGTCCGGGCTCGGTGAGCGCGGCCCGGTTGCCCCAGGCTTCGAGGCGGATCTGCTCGGCGGTGTCGATGACATCGATGCGTGACAGCGGTCGGGTGGGACAGGTCGTCATGGCGGTCAGGATTCGGACGAAGCGGCCCAGCAGGTCCTCGATGGTGGCGTCGTCGAAGACGGTGGTGTCGTATTCGGCACGCAGGCGCAGCCGGGTGCCGGGCAGGGCTTGGATGGACAGTGGGTAGTGGTTGTATTCGCGGGTGCTGACCCCGCTGACCTCGAGCCCTTCGATGCCCAGCGGGGCAGTGGTGTCGAGCGGATAGTTCTCGTAGACGAACAACGTGTCGAACAGCTGATCGTGGCCGCTGAGGCGATGGATTTCGCTCAGCGCCAGGTGCTGGTGATCCAGGGTCTGGTTGTGGGCGGTGTGCAGCTGGGCCAGCAGGTCGGTGGTGGTGCCGGCCGCGGTGAAGGTTGCCCGAACCGGCAGGGTGTTGATCAACAGCCCCACCATCGACTCGGCGCCGGGCAGCTCGGCCGGCCGGCCCGACACCGTCGTACCGAAGACGACGTCGCGGCGGCCGGTCCAGGCGGCCAGCAGCTGGGCGTAGGCCGCCTGCAGCACGATGTTGGCCGTGGTGTGGCAGGTCCGGGCCAGCTCGTGGACACCGGCGGTGAGCGGTTCGGGCAGCGGCCACGACGTCACGGCCCGCCGGCCCAGCCCCGCCCCGGCCGGTGGCCCCACCATGGTGGGGGCATCCAACCCGGCCAAAACCTCACGCCAGGCGGCGCGGGCGGCGTCGCGGTCGCGGTCGGCCAGCCAGGACACGAACCGGCGATAGGATCCGGGCGCCGGGAGGCGTCGCCCGTCGTAGCTGGCGAACAACTCGCGCACCAGGACCGGCAGCGACCAGCCGTCCAGCACGATGTGATGAGTGGTCAGCACAAACCGGTGTTCGTCGTCGCCGACACGGATCAGCACCGCCCGGAACACCGGCTGATCGCCCAGATCGCAGACCGCGGCCCGCTCGGCGGCACACACCTGCGCCACCTGCTCGTCGGCACTGGCGCCGGCGGTGTCGACGTCGACGTGGCGCCACGGCACCCAGGGATCCGCCGGAACGATCTGCACCGGCTCGTCGAACTGTTCGGAGAACCGCGCCACCACATGCGGATGTCGATTCACCACCGCGTACAACGCATCACGCAGCCGATGCGCCTGCAGCCGACCACGCAGCCCGATGTCCAGTTGGACTGCGTAGACGTCGTCGTCGCTGCCCTCGGTGGTGTTGGCATGAAACAACAGACCCTGCTGCAACGGGGTCAACGGCAAGACGTCAGCGATCCGCATTCAACCGCTCAGATTTCGCTGGTCGGGCTGGCAACGGTCGGGCTGGCAACGGTCGGTCTGGCGCTGGTCGGGCTGGCCACGGTCGGGCTGGCGATGGGAAGTCCTTCGGCCGGGCCCACATGTGTGCTCAACTCCTCACTCAAACTTCTGACGGACTTTGCGTTGATCAAGGTGGGCACCGCGAGGTGGACGCCGAGGGCGGTGTTGATCGCGGCGATCGCCCGCATCGCCGACAGCGAGTCTCCGCCGAGGTCGAAGAACGACTCATCGACCCCGACCCGGTCGACTCCCAGCACCTGGGCCCAGATGCCGGCCAGAACCTGCTCGACCAGCGTCGCCGGGGCGAGATAACCGGAACCGGTGCCGTGGCGTCCGGGTGGCGAGACCGACGTGGTCAGTGGCTGGAGCACCGGCTCTTCCAGGTCGATCGACGACAACGGCTGTGTCGGATCGCCGGACATGGTCACCAGCACCCGCTGCAAGCGCTCGATCAGCGCGTCGATCACGGGCGCGTCGAAGACATCGGCGCGATATTGGACGACGAGTTCCAGCTCGCGGCCCGGCACGGCCTGGATCGCAAGCGGGTAGTGGTAGTGGTCACGGGTGGTGAGCCCGCCGACGACCAGGCCGTCAGCGCCCGACAGCGCAGCCGCGTCCGTCGGATAGTTCTCGTAGACGAAGACGGTGTCGAACAATCTTTCGTGACCGGTCGCACGATGGATCTCGCTGAGGGCGAGATGCTGATGTTCGAGGGTGTGGTTGTGATCGTGGCGCAACTGGTCGAGCAGGTCGGTGGTGGTAGTTGCGTCATCGATGGTCGCCCGTACCGGCACGGTGTTGATCAGCAGGCCGATCATCGACTCCGAGCCGGTCAGCTCTGCGGGGCGGCCTGAGACGACGGTGCCGAAGGCGACGTCATGGTGGCCGGTCAGCCACATCAGCACCGTGCCGAAGGCGCCCTGCAAAACGGTGTTGACGGTGGTCTGCGACGAGCGGGCCAGCTCGGAAACAGCCCGGGTGGTGTGCTCGGGTACCCGGAACGAAGCGACGTCTCGCGGCCCCAACCCCAGCCGGTCCGGGGGGCCGATCAACGTGGGGGTGTCAAAGCCGGCCAGCACCTGCAGCCAGGCGGCGCGGGCGGCATGACGATCCCGACCGGCCAGCCAGGCGATGAACCTGCGGTACGGCACGGCCGCGGGCAGCCGCTGCCCGTAGTAGTCGGCGAACAACTCCCGCAACAGGTTGGGCAGTGACCAGCCGTCGAGCACGATGTGGTGGTTGGTCAGCACGAATCGGTGCCGATCCTCGCCGGTGCGCACCAGCGCCGCGCGGAACGCCGGCTGGTCGGCCAGATCGAAGACCGCGGCTCGTTCGACCGCACAGACCCGGTCGATCTGCTCGTCGAGGTCGAGGTTTGCTCCGCACAGGTCGACGAACCGCCACGCGGCGACGGGATCGGCCGGGATGATCTGCACCGGCTCGTCGAAGTGTGGGCAGAAGCGGGCAGCCAGATGGGGATGCCGGGTCACGACCGCCTGCATCGCATCGCGCAGCCGACGCGGATCCAGCGGACCGGTCAGCGTGATGTCCAGCTGCACCGCGTAGACGTCGTCGCCGCCGTCTTGCGCGGCGCTGGCGTGAAAGAGCAGACCTTGCTGCAAGGGCGTCAACGGCAGGATATCGGCGACCTGGTATCGCCGGCCCAGTTCGTCGATCTGTTGCTGGCGCAGCCGGGCCGGCGCGATATCCGACGGCGTCAACCCGCCCCCACCCCGCCTGACATACGCGCAGATGCCGGCCAGGGCGTCGAACCACAGCCGACTCAGCCGCGCGACCTGCGCGTGATCGAGCGCCGAGGGGGCCCATGTCCAGCCGGCCTGCAACTGCGGGCCGGTGTCGGTGTCCACCATGGCGGCGTTGAGTTCCACGGTGTGTAGCAACGGCATCGGGATAGCGGTGGTAATCCTGGCCACCGTGCCGTTCTCCTGGCTGATCCGCCACTGATCATCGGACGCCTTGGCAGCCGAACCGCCAAGACGGCCAAGGTAATTGAAACCGATTGCCGGGTCCGCTCCGGCCAGGCCGACGTCGGCGTTCAGGTAGCGCAGCACGCCGTAGGTCAACGGGTCCGGCAGGTCGCGCAGTTGTTCTTTGGCGGCTTTGAGCACTGCCCCCAACCCGACATCACCGGCGACCACCTGCACCCAGGACAGCCCGCCGACGCTGAGCGCGACCGGGTACTTGGCGGTGAACCACCCCACCGTGCGCGACAGGTCCACGTCGGGGGACAGCTCCTCGTGGCGTCCGTGGCCTTCGACGTCGATACCGACCGGAGCGCCACCGGTGCCCTGAAACTCCGCGCATGCCAGGGCGAAAGCGATCAGCAGTATGTCGTGTATGCCGGCGTGAAACGCGGTCGGCACGTCACCGAGCAACAGCTGGCTGGTCTCGGCGTCCAGCAGCGCCGACAACTGGCCGGCACAGGCAAAGGTGTCCAGTTCGGGACGCACGGCCGGCAGCGCAGCCGGCACCGCCGCGGCCCGACGCCAGGCGTCGGCCAGCAGATGCGCATCTGAGCTGTGCGCATGCTCAGCCAACAGCGATGCCCAGCGGGCAAACGACGTACCCGTCGCCGGCCATTCCACCGGCTGGCCGGAGCGATGCGCAGACCAGGCAATGTTGATGTCCTCCAGCAGGATTCGCCACGACACCCCGTCCACCGCCAGATGGTGAACGATCACCAGCAGCTGGGCGGTGGACGCTGCCCAGACCGCGCTGAGCATCGCGCCGCCGGCCGGATCGAGCAGCGACCGCGCCGTCACGACCGTGTCGTCGGATATCGCATCTACCGTTCGCAGGCACGTCTGCGCATCCACCGCACCGGCCTCGGGCGCGTGCAACGACCAACCGCCGGCACCGTCGTCGCAGACCCGCAGCCGCAGCATTGCGTGCCGATCCAGCAAAGTCTGCAACAGCACCACCACGTCGGCTTCGGTCACCCCGGCGGGGGCCTGCAGCAGCACCGACTGGTTGAACTCATCCGTCGGCCCGTCGATGTCGTGCAGCCAGCGCATGATCGGCGTGGCAGCCACCGGCCCGACACCCTCGTCGACGATCTCGGCCGCGCCGGTGGCCACCCCGGCCACCCGAGCCAGCCGGGCCACGGTCTGCTCCACGAACACGTCACGCGGCCGGCACACCACGCCGGCGGCCCGGGCCCTGGCCACCACTTGCATAGACAAGATGCTGTCGCCACCCAGCTCGAAGAACGACTGGTCCACGCCGACCTGCTCGAGGCCCAGGACTTGGGCATAGATGCCGGCCAGGATCTCCTCGACGGCGTCTGCGGGGGCGCGATAACGATCGACGTCGTGGTAGTCGGGGGCGGGCAGAGCGCGGGTATCCAGCTTGCCGTTGACGGTGAGCGGCAACTCCGGCACGGCCACCACCGCGGTCGGGATCATGTACGCGGGCAGCCGCTCGGACAGCGCAGCGCGAACCATAGCCGGGTCGGCTGTCCCGGTGATGTAACCGACCAGCCGCTTGTCACCGGGACGGTCCTCGCGGGCGAGCACCACCGCCTGCGCCACCCCCTCCTGCTCGCTCAGTGCGGCCTGTACTTCACCGAGCTCGATGCGGTATCCGCGAATCTTGACCTGTTCGTCGGCCCGCCCCAGATAGCGCAACTGTCCATCAGCGTTCCAGCACACCAGATCTCCGGTGCGATACATCCGGGTCGGGGGTGCTCCCTCGGCAACGAACGGGCACGCCACAAACCGTGACCCGGTCAACCCGGCCCGGCCTGCATACCCGTACGCCACTCCGGCGCCGGCCACATACAGCTCGCCGACCACACCCTGCGGCACCGGCCGCAGCCAGCCGTCCAGCACGAAAAACCCGAGATGCGCCAACGGCATACCGATCGGGCTGGCGGTGCTGTCGGCGTCGCCGGCGAGGATCTCCCGGAAGGAGGCATGGACCGTCGTCTCGGTGATGCCGTACATGTTGACCAGGCGGGGCAGGCCCGGATGGCTGTCCAGCCACGCGCCCAGACGCTGCGGCTCCAGCGCTTCACCGCCGAACACCACGGCCTCGAGCCTGAGCTGACGGCCCAGCTCGGGCGACAACCCGTCGGCGGTCTGCAGCGCATAGAACGCCGACGGGGTCTGGCTCAGAATGTTGACCTGCTCGGCAACGAGCAAGGCGTGCAGGTCTTCTGGTGAACGGACCACCGCGTCGGGCACCAGCACCAGCCGGCCGCCATGCAGCAGCGCACCGAAGATTTCCCACACCGAGAAGTCGAAGGCCAGCGAGTGGGTTTGGGTCCACACCTGGCCGGCCGACAGCCCTAGCTCGACGTCCAACACGTCGAGCAACCGCGTCACGTTCCGGTGCGCAATCGCCACCCCCTTCGGGGTTCCGGTGGTGCCCGAGGTGTAGATCAGGTATGCGATGTCATCGGGGTCGGGTGGCGGCACTACGGTTGCGGGTTGGTGGGCATCGGCGGCATCGGCGATATCGATGACCAACAGGTCGCTTCCGTCCAGCTGATCGGCCAGCTCTGCGGTGGTGATCGCCGCGATCGGTGCCGCGTCGGCGAGGACGAAGCCGATCCGCGCCGCGGGCACCGCCGGATCGATCGGCACGTACGCCGCGCCGGTTTTCAGCACCGCCATAATCGCGACGACCGCCTCCGCTGACCGCGGCAACAGCAGCGCCACCCGCTGGCCCGAACCAGCGCCCCGGCCGATCAACAGCTGCGCCAACCGATTCGACGCCTCGTCCAGCTCCCGATAGGTCATCGCGTGCTCGCCGACGGTGAGCGCTATCGCCTCCGGAGTCCGTGCCACTTGCGCAGCGAATCTCGCCGGAATCGACACCGGCGCCCTCGTCGGCGCGGTCAGCGACGCTCGGTTGCCCCAGTCCGCCAGCCGGGCCTGCTCAACCTCGTCGAGCAGGTCGATCGACGACAACCGTCGATCCGGATCAGCGGCCATTGCCGCGACCACGCGCTGCAACCGCGCGATCATCACGTCGATACTGGCGCCGTCGAAGACGTCGGTGCGAAATTCGACCGTTCCGCCGATGCCGGCGGGTTCGCCGGCGCTGTTCCAGCGTTCGGCCAACGAGAACGACAAGTCCACCCGGGCGGTGTGGGTGTCCACCGGCAGCGGGGTGACCGACAGGTCGCCGAGCCGCAACCCGGCGGCGGGGTCGCCGGGCTCTCCGGGCAGGTTCTGCCACGCCAGCATCACCTGAACGAGCGGGTGATGGGTCAGGCTTCGGGTCGGGTTGAGTCGCTCGACCAGCACCTCGAAGGGCACGTCTTGGTGTTCGTAGGCGGCCAGGCTGCGTTGCCGCACGTGGTCCAGCAACTCGGCAACAGTGGGGTCACCGCTCAGGTCGAGCCGCAGCACCAAGGTGTTGACGAAAAATCCGACCAGTCCGTCCAGTGCCGGGTCGCGTCGTCCGGCGATCGGAAATCCCACTGCCACATCAGAACTGGCGCTGAGCTTGGCCAGCAGAACCCCCAGGGCGGCCTGGATCAGCATGAAGCTGGTCGCGTTGTGTTCGCGGGCCACCCGAATCATCTGCTGCTGCAACTCAACCGGCCAGTCCACCGCCGCGGTGGCGCCGCGCTGATCGGCGACCAGTGGATAGGGCCGGTCGGTGGGCAACTGCAGCCGCTCGGGCATCCCGGCCAAGGTCTGCTGCCAATAGTCCACCTGCGCGGCGATGCGGCTAGCGCTGTCGTTGATGTCGCCGAATTGGGCGCGCTGCCACAACGTGTAGTCGACGTATTGCACCGGCAACTCGGTCCACTGCGGGGTTTGGCCCGCAGACCGGCTGACATACGCCGTCTCCAGGTCATTCACTAGCGGCGCGACGGACCAGCCGTCCGCGACGATGTGGTGCGCCACCGCCACCAGCACGTGCTCATCGTCAGCGACCTGGAAAAGCTTCGCGCGCAGGGGTATTTCGGTAGCCAGATCGAAACTGTGCCGCGTCGCCTCACCGACCGCATCCGTCAGCCGGCTGGCCGGCCAGGCGGTGGCGTCGACAATCTGCCAGCCGAAGTCGGCCCGCTCGGGCGGTAGCACGCACTGCTGGGGTATCCCGTCGGTGGCCACGAACAGCGTGCGCAGGCTTTCGTGGCGGCCCACCACATCGGACAACGCGGTGGCCAGCACGTCGGCATCGAGCAGCCCGCGGATACGCAACGCCACCGCCAAGTTGTACACCGGTGACGGTCCTTGTAACTGGTCGATGAACCACAGCCGCTGCTGGGCGAAGGACAACGGAATGACCGCGGGCCGTGCAACGGCGGCCACCAACGGCTCGAGTGCGTCGTCGCCGGCGCCGATCCGGAGCGCCAACTGGGCCACTGCGGGCGCCTCGAACACGGCGCGCACTTTGAGGCCGCCGCCGGTTTCCTTGTTGACGGCAGCGACCAGGCGCATGGCCGACAGCGAATCTCCACCCAAGTCGAAGAACGAGTCGTCCACGCCGACCCGTTCGAGCCCGAGCACCTGCGCGTAGATGCTCGCCAGGATTTCCTCGGCGGCGCCGCTCGGGGCGCGGTAACGATTGGTGTCGTCGTACTCCGGCACCGGCAAGGACCGTTTGTCCAGCTTGCCGTTGACCGTCAGGGGCAGCGCGGTCAGCGCGACGACGGCGGCGGGCACCATGTAGGCGGGCAGCGTCGTGGCCAGCGCCGCGCGCGTATCGGCGGGGTCGGCGGTGCCGGTGATGTAGCCGACCAGACGGGGTTGCCCGGGATGGTCTTCACGGGCGATCACCACCGCCTGCTGTACCCCGTCGAGGGCGGCCAGCGCGGCCTCGACTTCAGTAGGCTCGATGCGATACCCGCGGATCTTGACCTGCTCGTCGGCACGCCCGAGGTAGTGCAGTTGGCCGTCGGGGCGCCAGCGCACCAGGTCTCCGGTGCGATACATCCGGGTGCCCGGCGCACCGTAGGGGCACGCCACAAACCGCGAGCCCGTCAACCCCGCCCGACCCAGATACCCGAGGCCCACACCACGACCGGCCACATACAGCTCCCCGACGACACCGGCCGGCACCGGCCGCAACCATTCGTCGAGTACGAACAGCGCCGTCGTCGACACCGGCGACCCGATCGGCACCACGTCGACGCCCACCGACAGCGGTGCGCTCAGCGAGGCATACACCGTGGCCTCGGTGGGGCCGTAGGCGTTGATCACCACCCGACCCGGCGCCCATCGATCCACCACCTCGGACGGACAGGCCTCCCCGCCGAGCAGCAGCGCCACCGCTTCCAATTCCTCCGGGCGCAGCGCGGCCACCGCCGACGGGGTTTGGGTGAGCACGTTGACCTGTTCGGCGATCAGCAGCGCCTGGAAGTCGTCGGGTGAGCGGACCACCGGATCGGGGACCACCACCAGACGCCCGCCACCTAGCAACGCGGCCCAGATCTCCCACACCGAGAAGTCGAACGCATACGAGTGACATTGCGTCCACACCTGCGTCGCGGGCAGGTCCCGGGGCGAGGACGCCGCCAAATGGCTCAGGTTGTGGTGCGTGACGGCAACGCCTTTGGGTGTTCCGGTGGTGCCCGAGGTGTAGATCAGGTAGGCGATGTCATCGGGGTCGGGCATCGGCAGCGCGGTGCTGGGCCGGGTGTGCACAGACTGGGTGTGTGCAGAGTGGTCGTCGATATCGACCACCAGCAGGTCGCGCCCGTCCAGCCGGGTGCGCAACCCGGCGCTGGTGATCGCGGCGACCGGGGCGGCGTCGTCGAGCATGAATCCGATCCGCGCGTCGGGCAGCGCGGGGTCGATCGCCAGGTAAGCCGCGCCGGTTTTCAGGACTGCGAGCATCGCGACCACGGCCTGAGCTGAGCGCTCCAGTACCAATGCCACGCACGCGCCCCGGCCGACTCCTCGGTCGGCGAGCAGGTGCGCCAACCGATCCGCGGCCTCGTCGAGCTGGCGGTAGGTGATCGACAGGTGCCCGAAGGTCACCGCTTCTGCCGCTGGTTTCCGGGCCACCTGTGCGGTGAACAGCGTCGGAACCGACACCCGCGTGGGTTCGGGATGAGTCAACACCGCCCGGTGGCCCCATCGATCCAGGTCGGCGTGCTCGGCCTGATCGAGCAGATCGATCGACGACAGCCGACGGGCCGGATCGGCGGTCATTGCCGCCAGCACCCGCCGCAACCGGGTGACCAGCAGCAGGACGCTGGCGGCGTCGAACACGTCGGTGCGAAATTCCACCGCGCCGTCGATGCCGGCGGGTTCGCCGGCGCTGTTCCAGCGTTCGGCCAACGAGAACGACAGGTCCACCCGGGCGGTGTGGGTGTCCACCGGCAGCGGGGTGACCGCGAGGTCGCCGAGCGTCAGCCCGGCGGTGGTCTCGCCGGTATCGGCCGGCAGGTATTGCCAGTCCAACAACACCTGCACCAGTGGGTGGTGGGTCAGGGACCGGGTCGGGTTGAGCCGCTCGACGATGACTTCGAAGGGCACGTCTTGATGCTCATAGGCGGCCAGGCTGCGCGCCCGGACTTGATCCAGCACCTCGGCGATGGTGGGGTCACCGGTCAGATCGACGCGCAGCACCAGGGTGTTGACGAAGAAACCCACCAACTCCTCCAGCGCTGGATCGCGCCGTCCCGCGATCGGAAACCCCACTGCCACATCAGAACTGGCGCTGAGCTTGGACAGCAGGACGGCCAGGGCGGCCTGGATCAGCATGAAGCTGGTCGCGTTGTGCTCGCGGGCCACCCGAACAACCTGCTGCTGCAACTCAACCGGCCAGTCCACCGCCACGGTGGCGCCGTCCTGGTCGGCGACCGGCGGATAGGGCCGATCGGTGGGCAGCTGTAGCCGCTCGGGCATCCCGGCCAGGGCGCCCTCCCAGTAGGCGAGCTGCGCGGCAATGGGACTGCCCTCGTCGTCGATGTCGCCGAGTTGTGCACGCTGCCACAGGGTGTAATCCACGTACTGGACCGGCAATGCCGACCAGCCGGGTGCCTTTCCGGCGCACCGGTCGGCATAGGCAATCCCCAGATCCCGGACCAGCGGGGCGACCGACAAGCCGTCGGCGGCGATATGGTGCACCACACCCACCAATACGTGCTCGTTGTCGCTGACCCGGAAAACCTCTGCCTGCAAAGGGATCTCGGCGGACAGATCGAAAGCGTACTTCGTCGCCAGGCTGACCGCCTCCGCCAGCTGGCCGGCCGGCCAGCTGCTGGCGTCGACGACCTGCCAGCCGAAGTTGGCCCGGTCGGCCGGCAGTACGTACTGCTGAGGGATCCCGTCGGTGGCGACGAACACTGTGCGCAGGCTTTCGTGGCGATCGACCACATCGCAGAGCGCCGCAGCCAACGCCTCGACGTCGAGCGGCCCGCACAGCCGCAGCGCCACCGCCATGTTGTACACCGGTGACGGGCCTTGTAATTGGTCGATGAACCACAGCCGCTGCTGGGCGAACGACAACGGAATCACCGCAGGCCGCTGGTAGGCCGCCAATGCGGGAGCGGCCGGTTGGGCGATCTGTGGCCGTGCCCACTGGGCCAGTGCGGCGACCGTGGCCTGGTCGAAGATGGTGTGGACGGGGATGTCGATGCCGAGCTCGGCGCTGATGCGTGCGGCCAAGCGCATGGCCAGCAGCGAGTGCCCGCCCAGGTCGAAGAACGAGTCGTCGATGCCGACGCCGTCGACGGCAAGCACGTTGGCGTAGAGGTCGGCCAGGGTTTGTTCGAGGGCGTCGGTGGGGGCGCGGTAGTGGCCGCGGTCCGGGTATTCGGGCGCGGGTAGGGCCCGGGTGTCGAGCTTGCCGTTGACCGTCAGGGGCAGCGCGGTCAGCGCGACCACGGCGGCGGGCACCATGTAGGCGGGCAGCGTGGTGGCCAGGGCCGCGCGTGTGGCGTCGGGGTCGGCGGTGCCGGTGATGTAGCCGACCAGGCGCAAGGCGGCGGGGCGGTCTTCGCGGGCGATCACCGCGGCTTGCTCGACGCCGGCCTGGGCGACCAGCGCGGCCTGGACGTCGCCGAGTTCGATGCGATAGCCGCGGATCTTGACTTGCTCGTCGGCGCGCCCGAGGTAATGCAGTTGCCCATCACCACCCCAGCGCACCAGGTCTCCGGTGCGATACATCCGCGTCGGCGGCGCTCCTGCAGCCACGAACGGACACGCCACAAACCGCGACCCGGTCAAGCCGGCCCGGCCCAGATACCCGAGGCCCACACCACGACCGGCCACGTACAACTCCCCGACGACACCGGCCGGCACTGGCCGAAGCCACCCGTCCAGCACGAAAAACGCCGCCCCCGACAACGGCGCGCCGATCGGCACCACACCGGACCCCGGTGTCAAGGGCGAACTGATCGATGCGTCGACCGTCGTCTCGGTCGGGCCGTACACATTGAGCATCACCCGACCCGGCGCCCATCGATCCACCAACTCGGCCGGACAGGGCTCGGCGCCGATCAGTAACGACACCGACTCCAAGCCCGCGGGCGACAACGTCCCCGCCTCCGACGGGGTTTGGCTGAGGACGGTGACGTGTTCTGCGGCGAGCAAAGTGCGCAGCTTACCGGGTGCCAGGGTGCTGGATTCGGGCACGATCACCAGCCGCCCGCCGCCCAGTAGCGCACCGAAGATTTCCTGAATCGAGACGTCGAAGGCCAGCGAGTGGCTGTGTGACCAGACGCCTGCCGGGGGTAGGTGGGTGTGCAGTGAGCGGAAGAGTTCGGTGACGTTGCGATGCTGGATGGCAACGCCTTTGGGGGTGCCGGTGGTTCCTGAGGTGTAGATCAGGTAGGCGATGTCGTCGGGGGAGGGGTGGGGTGGGCAGGTGTGCGGTTCGGTGCCGATGCCGGCGTTGTCGACGGTGATGACCGGCACGTCGGCCTGCTGCAGGCGGTCGCGCAGCACAGTGGAGCTGAGGACGGCGATGGGTGCGGCGTCGGACAGGATGAACGCGATGCGGGTGTCGGGTAGCGCGGGGTCGACGGGCAGGTAGGCGGCGCCGGTCTTGAGGATGGCCATGATCGCGATGATCGCGTCGGCGCTGCGGGTCATCAGTAGGGCGATCCGCTGTCCGGGGCGGGCGCCGCGACGGGTCAGCAGGTGGGCCAGCCGGTTGGCGGCGGTGTCGAGGTCGCGGTAGCTCAGGGTGCGGCCCTGGTCGCTGATCGCGATGGCATCGGGGTTCTGCGCCACACTGGTGGCGAACGCCGCCGGGATCGACACGCCGGCTGGGGTGGGCTGGGTCAGCACCGCGTGATTGCCCCAGCTGTGCAGGCGGGCGTGGTCGGCGGCGTCGAGGACGTCGATGGTCGATAGCGATCGGGTGGGGTCCTCGGCCATCGCGGCCAGCACTCGGGTGAATCGGCGGGCCAGTGCTTCGATGTCCGCGGCGTCGAACGCGGCGGTGTCGTATTCGATCCGCAGGCCCAGTTCGGCGCCGGGCAGGGCTTGGATCGTCAGCGGGTAGTGGTTGTACTCGCGGTTGCTGAACTCCGAGACGGTCAGCCCGTCGGCGCCCAGCGGCGCGGTGGTGTCGAGCGGGTAGTTCTCGTAGACGAACAAGGTGTCGAACAGCTGCTCGTGGCCGGTGAGGCGGTGCATCTCGCTCAGCGCCAGGTGCTGATGGTCGAGGGTCTGGTTGTGGGTGGTGTGTAGTTGGGCCAGCAGGTCGGCGGTGGTGGTGACCGCGGTCAGGATGGCGCGCGCCGGCACGGTGTTGATGAACAGTCCCACCATCGACTCGACGCCGGGTACCTCGGCGGGCCGGCCGGACACGGTGGTGCCGAAGGCGACGTCCCGGTGGCCGGTCATCCCGCACAGCAGTTGGGCGTAGGCGCCCTGCAACACGACGTTGACCGTGGTGTGGCAGCCGCGGGCCAGTTCGCGGGCCGCGGTGGTGATCAGCGTGGGCACCGTGAACGAGGCCACCGCGCGTCGGCCCGGCCCCGACCAGCCGGGTGGGCCGACCAGGGTGGGGGTGTCGAAGCCGGCCAGCACGGCACCCCAGGCGGCGCGGGCGGCGTCGTGGTCGCGGCCGGCCAGCCAGGACACGAACCGGCGATAGGATCCGGGCGCCGGCAGTCGTTGACCGTCGTAGCTGGCGAACAATTCGCGCACCAGGATCGGCAGCGACCAGCCATCCATCACGATGTGGTGATTGGTCAGCACCAACCGATGGGAATCCTCAGCGAGGCGGATCAACGCCGCCCGAAATACCGGCTGGTCGCCCAGGTCGCACACCGCCGCCCGCTCGGCGGCGCACACCCGCTCGATCTGCTCGGCCACGCCGCCCTCGACACCGTCGACGTCGAGATCGATGTCGACATAGCGCCACGGCACCCACGGATCGGCGGGGATGATCTGCACCGGCTCGTCGAACTGCTCGGAGAACCGGGCCGCCACGTGCGGATGCCGATAGACCACCGCATGCAATGCGTCACGCAACCGGTGCACATCGACAGGACCGGACAGCCCGATATCGAGTTGCACCGCGTACACGTCGTCGGCACTGCCCCGCGTCGCATTGGCGTGAAACAACAGCCCTTGCTGCAACGGAGTCAGCGGCAGAACATCAGCGATCCGCATACAACCGCTCGAGCTCGTCAATCTGATGCTGGCTCAACGGAGTAAGCGCGATATCCGATGGAGTCAACCCGCCCCCACCGTGGCGGACGTGCTGGCAAATCCCGGCCAGGGCCTCGAACCACAACCCGCTCAGCCGGCGGACCTGCGTTTCGTCGAGCACCGAGGTCGCCCACGTCCATGTCGCGTGCAGATACGGGCCGGCATCGGTGTCGACGGTGCCGGCGTTGAGCTCCAGGGTGTGCGCCAACGGCATCGGCAACCTCGAACTGACGCGCAGACGAGCCAGGCCGTCGTGGCAGATCCCCCACCCGTCGCCGGACTCGTCAGTCGCCGTGCCTGCCCGCCCGAGGTAGTTGAACCCGATCGTGGGGTCGGACCCGAACGGGTCCAGGTCAGGATTCAGGTACCGCAACACGCCATAGCTCAACGGATCCGGCAGCGTCCGGAGCTGCTCTTTGGCGTCTTTGACCAGCGTGCCCAGCGCCGGTTCACCGGCCACCACCTGCGCCCAGGACAGCCCACCGACAGCCAGCGCGACCGGATATTTGGCGGTGAACCATCCCACCGTGCGCGACAGGTCGACGTCTGGGCCCAGCTCGTCGTGGCGGCCGTGGCCTTCCACGTCGATGCCGATCGGTGTGCCGCCGGTACCCAAGAACTCCGCGCATGCCAAGGCGAAGGCGATCAACAAAATGTCGTTGACCCCGGCATGAAACGCGGTCGGCACCTCAGTCAACAGCATGCTGGTGGTGTCGGTATCCAAGGACACCGACACGTTGCCCGCGCTGACGTAGGTGTCGGCGTCGGGGTGCGCCGCGGGAAGCGCGTCCGGGATCGCCGCGATCCGCCGCCACAAGAACGCCTGCTCCACGACGTCGGGACGGCGGGCATGCTCGAGCAGTAGCTCCGACCACCGGGCGAACGACGTCCCGGGCACCGGCAGCTCGATCGGATGTCCGCTGTGGCGCTGGGACCAGGCGATGTTGAGATCCTCCAACAGGATTCGCCACGACACCCCGTCGACGGCCAAGTGGTGCACCATCGCCACCAGCCGGCCCGCGGACGCCACCCACAGCGCGCTCAACATCACTCCGGCCGCCGGGTTCAACCGCGAACGGGCCTCCAGGACAGCTTCGTCGGTCAACACGTCGACGACCTGCAGACAATCCCGCGCATCCACCGAACCGGCGTCGGGCACCTGCAGCGACCAGCCCCCGGCGCTGTCGTCTTCGACGCGCAGCCGCAGCATGGCGTGCCGATCCAGCAGGGCCTGCAACAACACCAGCACGTCGGACTCGTTGACTCCGGCCGGCGCTTGCACCACCGCCGTCTGGTTGAAGTGCTCGACCGGGCCGTCGATGTCGTGCAGCCAGCGCATGATCGGGGTGGCAACCACTGTTCCGATGCCTTCATCGACCGGGCCGGCCACCCCGCGGGCCACGCCGGCCAGTCGGGCCACCGTCTGCTCGACGAAGACATCGCGCGGCCGGCACACCAGACCGGCGGCCCGCGCCCGTGCCACCACCTGCATCGCCAAGATACTGTCGCCGCCCAGCTCGAAGAACGACTCGTCGACTCCGACCCGCTCCAGCCCCAGCACCTGGGCGTAAATGCCGACCAGGATCTCCTCCACCGCATGGGTCGGGGCGCGGTAACGATCCGCGTCCTGATAGTCCGGGGCGGGCAGGGCGCGGGCGTCGAGTTTGCCGTTGACCGTCAGCGGCAGCGCATCGATCGCCACCACCGCGGCAGGCACCAGGTAGGCCGGGAGCCGCTCGGCCAGCACGGCCCGCGCGGCGGCCGGATCAGCGGTCCCGGTGACATACCCGACCAGCCGCTTGTCGCCGGGACGGTCTTCGCGGGCGATCACCACCGCCTGCTCGACCCCGGCCAGTGCGCTCAGCTCCGCCTGGATTTCGCCGAGTTCGATGCGGTGTCCGCGGATCTTGACCTGCTGGTCGGCTCGCCCCACATAGCGCAGCTGCCCATCCGTGCCCCACCACGCCAAATCGCCGGTGCGATACATCCGTGTCGGGGGCGCTCCCGCCGCGACGAACGGACACGCCACAAACCGCGACGCGGACAGCCCGCCCCGGCCCACGTAGCCGTATGCCACCCCGGCGCCGGCCACATACAACTCCCCGACCACCCCGGCCGGCACGGGCTGCAACCACCCGTCGAGCACGAAGAAGCCGAGGTGGTCCAACGGCGCTCCGATGGGGCTGGTGGTGCTGTCGGTATCGCTGTGGACAATCTCCCGGAACGACGCGTGCACGGTGGTCTCGGTGATGCCGTACATGTTGATCAGGCGCGGGAATCCCGGGTGGGCCTGCAGCCACGGAGCCAGCCGGTGAGGTTCCAGCGCTTCGCCGCCGAACACCACCGCTTGGAGCTTCAGCTCGCGTCCCAGCTCCGGCTGCAGCCCGTCGGCGGTTTGTAGCGCATAAAACGCCGACGGGGTCTGGCTCAGCACAGTGACCTGTTCGGTCGCCAGCAGAGCGTGCAGATCTTCCGGCGAGCGGACTGTCGCGTCGGGGACCACAACCACGCGGCCGCCGTAGAGCAGCGCACCCCAGATCTCCCACACCGAAAAGTCGAAGGCCAGCGAATGGCACTGCGACCACACCTGTCCGGCCAACTCCAGATCGGTATCGAGGGTCTGCAAAAGCCGGGTCACGTTACGGTGCGCGACAGCCACGCCCTTCGGCGTCCCGGTCGTGCCCGAGGTGTAGATGAGGTAGGCGATGTCGTCGGGGGACGGCGCCGGTAGCGCAGCCACGGGCTCGCCGGCAACAGCGGGATCGTCGACGTCGATGATCACCAGATCATGGCCGGCCAACTGGGGTCGGAACTCGGCGGTGGTGATCGCGGCGATCGGCGCGGCATCGCTGAGCACGAACGCAACCCGGGTGGCCGGCACCGACGGGTCGATCGGCACATACGCCGCACCCGTTTTCAGCACCGCCAGCATCGCCACGACTGCCTCAGCGGAACGTGACAACAGCAATGCCACCCGCTGCCCGGGTCCGACACCCGCGCGATCCAACCGCTGCGCCAACCGGTCGGCGGCCTGCTCGACCTCGCGGTAGGTCCACGACCGTGGCACGTCGCTGATCGCGACCGCCTCGGGGGCGCGGGCGACTTGCGCGGCGAACATCGCCGGAATCGACGCGGGCGCCGGCGTCCGCGCAGTCAACACGGCCCGGTTACCCCAGCGGTCCAGCCTGGTCCGCTCGTCGTCGTCGAGCAGATCCAGCGACGAGAGGCGCCGGCCCGGATCGGCCGTCATGGCCACCAACAGCCGCCCCAGCCGTCGGGCGATATCGGCGGTGTCGTAATCCGACAACGGGCCACCAGTGCCGGCCGTGCTGAGGAAAAGCTGGTCGCCGCCGCCGGAGAAGATCAACCCGAAGTCGCCCACCTGTCCCGGATTGGTGAACGACGCCGATGCCTCGACGCCGGCGAAATCCATCGTCATCTTCGACGGCATGAAGTTGACACTCACCCGGTTGGCGCGGTGCTCCGAGCCGTGCGGCCGACTCCTGCGTTCCAGGGAGTGCACCGGAAACCGCTGATGCTGCAGCGCTTCCCGTATCCGCGTGTCGACGTGCTCGCAGAAACCGGCGACCGTGGCGCCCGGCGAAACCCGCAACACCAACGGCACCGCCCCGGAAACCATCCCGGGTAGCAACTTCGATTCCGGACGTACTCGCCGGCTGACCGGGAAGTCGAGCACCACCTCTGAGCCCTCGGCGCACCACCCTCGCACCAAGAGGGCACACGCCGCAGTGAGGACTGACGATCGCGGCATGTTCCACTTCTCGGACAACTGCTGAGTCTGCCGGAGCACGGCGGGGTCCAGCCGAACCGGCGCAGCGGGCAACCGCAGATCACCTTCAGTGGCGGTACTCGGCAGCCGGTAATGCGGTTCGCTTTCCGGTGGCAGGTTTTCGGCCCAGTAGGCCTGATCTTCCTGATAATCCGTGGACGCTTCGTAGTCCGCCTCGCAGCGAACCAAGTCCTGCAACGAGCCGAAGAAGGTCGGGGGGATGGGGGCATCGGACGCCAGTGCCGCGTAGACAGTGGCGATTCGATGCGCCAGCAGGGTGATTCCGGACCCGTCGATGACGATGTGGTGGAAGCACCCGAACAAGTGGAACTCATCGGCCCACGTTTGGAAGAGCGCAAATCTGAACAGTGGCCCGGTCACCGGCATGGGGGTGCTCTGGATCGACGCGGCTATCCGGCGGGCTTCGGACACCGGATGGTTGGAGTCGCTGAGGTCGTAGAAGGCGACCTCGATTTCCGGGTCGAGCACCCGCTGGAAAACCTGACCGTCGCCCTCGACGATGGCGGCCCGGGCCGGTTCGGCTTCCTGCATCACACGGCGGATCGCGCGGTCCATCAGGTCGCACCGCACTGTGCCGTCGAATCGCACAAGCACGCCGAGTTGCCAGTCCGTACCGGAGCGACCGGTTTCCTGGGCGAGCCAGATGTCTAGTTGTCCCCGCGTCAGCGGGAGTGCACGGTCATCATGATCCATCCGGATTACCCATCGAGACCCCCTGTCCCGTCACCAACCTCTCGCGCAAGCTCTTCGGCCGAATGTCAGGCCAGTTCTTTTCGATGTAGTCCAGACACGCCGCGCGGTCCCCCTCGCCGTACACCACCTGCCAACCGGCCGGGACATCCGCGAAAGTCGGCCACAGGCTGTGTTGCTCCTCGTCATTGACCAACACGAAAAAGCTGCCGTCGGCGTCGTCGAACGGATTGATGCTCACGCGTCTCCAGACGGTTTACTCGACATGGGTGTAACAAGTTATAGACGATACTAAAGGCCCCGACGACTTGTCCAAGGGGTCGGATGAATTATCTGTAAACGTGGAGATGGCGGCGAGCGGAGCGCTTCCCGTGCCGGGATCCCCGCCGCCGACGGCGTGCACCCGGACGTCGGTACTGCACCGCGATGGCCTAACCGGAAGCGCCCGACGTCGTTGCAGAGCGCAGTTGGGACCGCAAGACGCGGTACTCCAACAAGCCGGCCCGCATCTGCTCGTAGATCGCGGACCCCGGAAGCGCGAGAAAGTTGGCCACCCGAGCGTTTCCGTCGCCATACACCTGCTCCCAGTTACTGCTCGCCAGATCACGCGAGGCCAGTACGTTCGCTGTGATGTCACGGTCGTCATCGGTGACAAATCCCAGCTTCTGCAGCCGCGTCCGGACGTAGTCCCAGTCGTCAGGGCTCAGGAAGTCGGTATGCAAAAACCATGCTCCCGGCCGGCAGATCCGGCGGACTTGGCTCAGGAACGCCGGCAGATTCCCATACGAATGCGACGACTCGACATTGAGGACGGCGTCGCACGATTCGTCGGCCAGTGGGATGTCCAAGGCGTCGCCCACCTGGAAGTCCGTCGAATCGGAAAGGTGCGTCTTTCGGCAGAACCCGATCGCTTCCGCGGACATGTCAATGCCGATGACCCGAGCGTTGAACTTCTCCGCGACGAGCCTGGAGTTGCCGCCGCGCCCACAGCCGATTTCGACGACGGTGCGGTCATTCAGGTCGATCGAGCCGATCACCTCGAACACCAGCCGGACCGAATTGGCGTTGAAGGTGCCGTCGCGAACGTCGAAGACGGATTCGTTGCCGGAATCCGTTGGCACATAACCGTAATTGAGGAAAAACGACGAGTCGGCCACCCCGATGTCCGCAAGCCGGCGGCTGAGCAGATCGTAAAAGCTGCGCCACCCGCCGGCGGTGGTCGACAGTAGGTCATCGGCCAGGTGCGCCGACATCGCGCCCCGGGAGTCATCCTGCATTGACGGTCTGGTCTGTTGATCCATGGTGTCGCCTTACCCGGTAGGCCCGGCCGCGGCGACGGGTTCGATCCCGACCGACTCGGGCACCTGACCGGCCAGGTATTCGGCCAGCGACCCGATGGTCGGATAGTCGAATACCGCGGTCGCGGTGATCGTGAACGCACCGCCGAATTGGGGGAGCAACCTGTTACTGAACTCGACTGCCATCAGCGAATCCGTGCCCAGTTCCAGGAAGCGGCTGGTTGCGGCAGGCGGTTGCGCGAGCCTCAGGAAGTTCTGCACTTCGCGCCGGAGGTACTCGGTGAGGAAGCTGCCGCGCTCGGTCTCGGGCACCTCGTGCAGCCGCCGAAGCAACTCGCTGTCGCCGGTTTCCGCCGCGACGGCGCTCGGGAGCACGTGGTCCAAGATCGCGGGGCGAACGCCGCCGAGTCCCTTCGCCGCGCGCTGCCAGTTGGCTTTCAGGACGGTTGCCTGCCCTGTTCCGTGCGCGATGATCTCGCCGAGGCCGTCGAGCGCGACCGAGGGTTCCAGTGGAATCAGGCCTTGCGCACTGAGATTGACGCGCGCGGCATGTGAGGTGGCCATGCCACCCTTCGCCCAGGGGCCCCAGTTGATGCTGGTCGCGGGCAGACCCTGCGCCCTGCGGTCGGCGACGAGCCCGTCGAGCAGCGCATTGGCTGTCGCGTAGTTGGCCTGGCCGGGTGAACCGATCACGCTGGACGCCGACGAGTACACCATGAAGAAATCGAGGTCGTCGTCTCGTGTCAACCGGTCCAGGTGGCAAGCGCCGAACGCTTTGGGCGCCAACACCGCCCGGAAGCGTTCCAGGCTCTGCTGGGTCAGCAGCGCGTCGTCGAGCACGCCCGCCAGGTGTGCCACGCCCGCCAGCGGCGGCAGCTCGGCCCGGATCCGCTCCATCAGCTCTGCGGCCTGCACCGCATCGCCGACGTCGGCGGTGAAGGTGTGGATGCGGCACCGGTACCGCTCGGCCATGTCGGCAATGGCGCGCTGCGCATCGGCGTCCGGCATCCGTCGACTGGTCAGCACGATGTCGCCGGCCCCGAGCTGGGCCAGGTGCGCCGCGGTGTGCAGACCCAGTGCGCCGAGGCCGCCGGTGATCAGATAGCTCCGATCACCGCGCGGCTGTAGCGGTTTGGGCATCTGCAACACGATCTTGCCGATGTGGCGTGCCTGCTGCATGCGACGGAACGCGGTCTTCGCCTCGGTGAGCGGGTAGACCTCGGCGGCAATGGGCGCAAGCTCGCCGCCCGCCATGCTGTCCGCCAACTCGGCCAGCAATTTGCCGGTCCGCTCGGGTTCGTGCTCGATGCAGTAGTCCAGCGCGATGATCTGGTAGTCGATATCGGGACGGGCCGCCGCCATCTGCTCGCGCGTCCAGATGTCCCGCTTGGCGATCTCGGCGAACCGGCCGCCCGGCGCGGTGGCCCGCACGGTCGCTTCGATGAACCCCTCGTTGGTGAGACTGTTGAGCACCACGTCGACGCCCGCACCGCCGGTGTCGGCCAGGATCTGGTCGGCGAAATCCGTGCTGCGCGAGTCATAGACGTGTTCCACACCTATTGCGCGCAGCGCCGCCCGCTTGTAGGTGCTGGCGGTGGCGAAGACGGTCGCACCGCGCTGCTGGGCTATCTGGATCGCCGCCAGACCGACGCCGCCGCTGGCCGCGTGAATGAGCACCCGGTCGCCGGGCCCCACCTTCGCCCAGTCGAACGCGAGCCGGGCCGTCAACGCTCCCGCCGGGATGGTGGCCGCGGCTACCGCGCTCACACCACCCGGCACCGGCGCCAGGAACTGGGCCGGCACATTGACCCGGCTGGCGAAACCGCCCGGCATGAAGCCGAAGACACGCTCGCCGACCCGGAATTCGGTGACGCCGTCTCCCAACGCCGTGACGACGCCGGCGAGGTCGCCGCCCCCGACCCGTCCGGGATCGCCCGGGTACAGGCCGAGCACGTTGAGCACATCCCGGAAGTTGAGGCCCGCGGCCTCGACCCTGATCTGCACCTGCCCCGCGCTGGGCGGCGGCACGTGTGTCTCGACCAGCCGAAGGTTGTCGATGGCGCCGCGTTCGGTCGGCTCCAAAAGGTAATCCCCGGCACGAGGTATCGGGAGGTGGCCGTCGCGCGACCACGGCAGTAGCCGCGGCACCAAGTACTTGCCCTGACGCAGCGCGAGCTCAGGTTCCTGCCGGGCTGAGCCGGCCGCGCCGAGCAGCCCGGCCAGTGCGTGCACGGCGTCGTCGAATCGGTCGCAGTCGACCAGCCTGCAATTCAGGGCCGGTTGCTCGGTGATGACGGTGCGGCCGAAACCCCACAGCGCCGATTGCACCGGGTCGACCGGTTCGCCGGCCTCGGTCGGCACGGCCCGTTCGGTGACGATCCACAGCCCGCCGGTCAGTTTCAGGTCCGGCTGGGCCTGCAACGTCCCGACGACGGTGAGCAGCTGATCGATCTCGTTCTCCAGCCGCGCCGCGAATTCGGCACTCGTCTCTGGCGTGCCGGGTCGCCGGTTGCTGCGCCAGACGATGCCGGAGACCGGGGCGCCGCGCTCGGCCGCCCGGGTGAACAGCCGGCTCCACGATTCCGGATCGGTGTTGTGGTCCAACGAGACGCAATCTGGAAGGTCGGCGGCCAACTCGTCGAATCCGGCGATCAGCCAGGTGCCGTCGCCGGCAGCGGTGTCCGGTGCCGGCGGCGCTATCTCCTGCCAGCCAAGGGTGTACAGGTGCCGGGCGCCGTCGCCGCCGAGTCCGCGCAACAACGCCTCGCGGGGCGCGCGTTTGACGGTGAACTCGCGAATTCCGCCGAGCTGGCGTCCGTCCCGATCCACGAAATCGAGGTCGAAGACCTGTGTTTCGCTGTCGATACCGCCGCTTTGCCACCGCGCGCGGCAGTAGAACCGCTTCGGCAGCCGCTCCCGCAGCACCACTCGTCCATAGCGCAGCGGCAGGTAGAGATCTGCGACGACGCCTTCGTCGGCGGCGGCGAGCACCGCCGGGAAGGCGGGGAAGGCGATTCCGGTGCACAGGTCGAGCAGCACCGGATGGATCGGCTCGGTGCCGAGCTGTTCGGCGAGCTCGTCACCGATGGCGATATCGCCGACCGCCTCACCGTCGCCGGCCCACAGCGATTTGAGCGAGGTGGACCAGGTCGGACCCCACGTCAGCTCCATGTCGGCGAAGGTGTCGAACAGCTGCTGCGGCCGGGTGCGGCCCAACCGTTCGCATGCCGCATCGATGGATTCCGTCGGCGCCGGCTCGTCGTCGGCATCGGCATCGGCGACGATCCGGCCATCGGCGTTCAACGACCACTCGGTTTCGCGATCACCGTATGGGCGGCTGTGCACCTGGAAGGTCCAGCCACCGCCGTCTTCGACCGGGTGCACGGTCAGCTGCACCTCCCGGGAAGTCTTCTCGCCCAAGATGATCGGCTCGTAGAAGAAGACGTCGCGGACCTGCGCCGGGGTTCCGACCGCGGCAATGGCCATCGTCGCGTAGGTCGCGCCCGGAACGACCACCGTGCCGTAGATGACGTGATGGGCCAGCCACGGCTGCGTTCTGATAGACCACCGGCTGGTGTAGACGGCGTCGCCGGAGGCGAGATCCTTTGCGCTGCCGAGAATTCCGGATCCGACAGCACCGTCGCTGCGGATGTCGGCAGTCTTGGGCCAGAAGCGACGTCGCTGGAAAGGATAGGTGGGCAGTTGGAACTTGCGCCGTGGCTGATGGTGCCGCGCCGCGAAATCGGGTCGATGCCCCGCGATGTAGGCCTCCGCCAGCGCTTCTGTCATCTGACGCTGGGCAGCGGTGTTCTTGCGCAGCGAAACGATCGTCTGCGGAGTGGCCGACGATTCCGGCCAGGCCTGCAGCGCAGCGCCGGTCAGAATCGGTTGCGGACCGATCTCCATCAGCACCGAACAGCCGAGCTGCGCCACGGTGTGCACGCTCTGGGCGAACTGCACCGGCTGCCGGGAATGCCGCCGCCAATAGCCGCCGTCCAGCGGGGTTTCCGCGGTGATGACCTCGCCGGTGCGGTTGCAGATCAGCGGCAGAGTCGGCACCGCGAATTCGAATCCTTTTGCATAGGAATCGAATTCGTCGAGTACCGGCTCCAGTAGCTCGGAGTGGAAGGCGTGACTGGTGTCCAGCCAGGTGCAGCGGACTTCTTCGCCGGTCAGCCTGGCCACAATCTGTTCCAGATCCGCGACCGGACCCGACAGTACCGTGTTGGACCCGTTGTAGGCGGCGACGGAAATCTGCGGGAATTCGTCGGCGACCTGCTCTACCCGTTCGGCGTCGGCGAACACCGCCACCATCCGGCCACCCTCGGGCAGATTGCCGAACAGCCGGCCGCGTTCGGCGATCAGTCGTGCCCCGGCCTCGAGGCTGAACACGCCCGCCACGCACGCCGCGGCGTACTGGCCCACGCTGTGCCCGAGCACCACGTCGGGCTCGATGCCCCACGACTGCCACAACCGGGCCAGGCCCATCTCGACGGCGAACAGCGCCGGTTGCGCAAACGACGTGTGCCGCAGCGCTTTTCCAGCGTCGTCGCCATCGGTGTCGAACATGACCTCCAGTAGCGGACGCGGCAGCAGGCCGTCGACAGCCTCCGCGCATTGCCGCACGACGTCGGCGAACACCGGTTCGGTGTCGAACAACTCGCGCGCCATGCCCGGGTACTGACTGCCCTGTCCGGTGAACAGCCACGCTGTCTTCGGCCGGTCACCGCACACGCCGCGCACCGCGCCCGGTCCCAGCCGGTCCTCGACCAACCCGGCCAGCAGCTCGCGGCCGGCCTGAACCGAATCCACCACGAGCGCGGCCCGGTGCTCGAAATGCGAGCGTCCCACTCCGGCGGTGAAGCACACGTCGGCGAGGTCGGCGTTCGGGTGTTCGTCCAGCCAGGCTCGGTAGCGCTGCGCCAAAGCCGTCAGCGCCTGGGGTGACCGTGCCGACAGCGGCAGCACGCCGACGGATGCCGGCTCCGTTGCCGGCTCGGCATCGAGTGCCGGTTGCGGGGGCGCTTCCTCGATGAGGACGTGTGCGTTGGTGCCGGAGAACCCGAAGGAGCTTGTTCCGGCGCGACGGGGCCTGCCGCCGGCCTGCCACGGAATCGCCTTGTCCACCACCCGGACCGGCAGCGAAGCCCATGGAATGTTCGGTGACGGGTTCTCGAAGTGCAGGTTGCGCGGCAGAACTTCGTGCTGCAGCGACAACACCACCTTGATCAGTCCCGCGATGCCCGCTGCCGATTCGAGGTGCCCGATGTTGGTCTTCGCCGATCCGATCAGCAGCGGGCGGTTCGTGTCACGGCCGGCGCCGTAGACGGCCGCGGCGGCCTGCACCTCGATCGGGTCTCCCAGTGAGGTGCCCGTGCCGTGCGCCTCGAGGTAATCGACCTCGCGACCCTCGACGCCGGCACGAGCCAGCGTCATGGCGATGAGCCGTTGCTGCGCGCCACCGTTGGGCACCGTCAAACCGCTGGAAGCGCCGTCCTGGTTGACCGCGCTGCCCCGGATGACCGCGCATATCTGATCGCCGTCGCGCTGGGCATCGCTGAGCCGCTTGAGCACCAGAATTCCGCAGCCCTCACTGCGGGCGTAGCCGTTCGCGGCGGCGTCGAACGTCTTGCACCGGCCGTCGGCGGACAGCATTCTGGCGCGCGAGGTGGCAACGATGGACGCCGGGCTCACCAAGACGTTCACCCCACCGGCCAGCGCCATGTCGCAGTCACCGGAATGCAATGCCTGGCAGGCCTGGTGCACGGCCACCAGCGATGCACTGCACGCGGTGTCCACCGCCATCGCCGGCCCTTCCAGACCCAGCGCGAACGCGACCCGGCCCGCGATGACGTTGAGCGCATTGCCGGTGATGAAGTGGGCCTCGATGGTCTCCACCGAGTTGGTGTTGAGCAGCTGCGAATACTCGTTGGCGGCCACGCCCACGAACACCCCGGTTCGGCTGCCGCGCAACGACGCCGGCGCATACCCGGCCCGTTCCAGCCCTTCCCAGGCAATCTCGAGCATCAGCCGTTGCTGCGGATCCATCCAGACGGCTTCACGCGGGGAGATTCCGAAGAACTCCGGATCGAACCCGTCGATCCGGTCCAGATAGCCGCCGTAGCGGGTGTAGATCTTGCCCGGCGCCTCGGGATCCGGGTCGTAGTACTCGTCGACGTCGAAGCGGTCGTCGGGGATCTCCCGGATCGCGTCGACACCGCCGGACAGCAACTCCCAGTACGCCTCCGGATCGGGTGCGCCCGGAAAACGGCAGGCCACCGCCACGATCGCGATCGGCTCGTCGCTGCGCAGCGGGACCGAATCCGGCTGCGCCGCTGGTGTGGCGGATGTCGGCGCGCCGATACTGAGTACGTCGTCGAGCAAGTAGTCCGCTACGTCGACCAGGCGTGGATAGTCCATCGCCAATGTCGCCGGCAACTCCTGGCCGACGGCACGCTCAACCCGGGTCCGCAGTTCGACGGCCATCAGTGAATCCATGCCGACGGCGAAGAATCCGGACTCGTCGCGGATTTCCGCCGCGTCGATCCGGGTCACCTCCGCGACGACGTCGCGCAAGTAGTCCACCACCAGTTGCTTGCGTTGCTGTAGGGGAGCGGCGGTGAGCCGGTCCACCAGCTGGGTGGTTCCGGACGCTGAAGCCCCCGTCGGCACCGACTCGGGCACCTCGTGCTGCAACTGGGCCAGGAAGCCCCGCTTGCCCGCCAACTGGTAGAGCGGAAGGAATTTGGCCCAGTCGATCCGGGCCACCACGCCTTGGACGGCCGAGGTCGCCATCAGGTCAGCCAGACCGGCCAGCGCATCGGCGGGTGACAAGGTGCGCACACCGCGCTTGTCGAGCTGCGCGCGAGCGTCTTCGTCGGCCATGCCGGGGGCCGACCACGGACCGAAGTTGACGCTGATCCCGGGCACGCCAAGCTGGCGCTGCCGCCAAGCCAGCCCGTCGAGGAAGGCGTTGGCCGCGCTGTAAGCGGTTTGACCGAAGCTGCCCCACACCCCGGAGATCGAGGAGGTGCTGACGAAGAAGTCCAACTTCAGCTCGGCCACCGCCTCAGTCAAATGCCAAGCGCCCCAGACTTTCCCGGCGAACACGCGGTCAATCTCGTCGTCGTCTAGGTCTTGCAGGGGGGTGGTGCCGATCTCGCCGGCGGCGTGCACGATGCCGGCCAGCGGCGGTAGTTCGGCCTGCACGCCTGCCAGCAGGCGGGCGACGTGGTGCGGATTGGCGACGTCGGCTGCGCTGACCCGGATGTCGCAGCCCGAGTGTTCCCGCAGTGCATCGATACGCTGCTGCGCGGCGTCGCTGGGTGGGCGGCGACTGGTCAGCACCAGCTGCCGGGCGCCGTGCGCGGCCAGGTATCCGGCGATTTCCAGTCCGATGGCGCCCAGTCCGCCGGTCACCAGATAGGTTGCGTCAGCGCGCAATACCAACGGTGTCGTGACCGGCTGTCCGGTGCGTCGAGTCAGCCGGGGGAGGTAGACCGCGTCGTCTCGCAGCGCGAACTGGTCTTCGGCGTGCGGCCCGGTCAGCAGTTGGTCGATCAATCGCGACCACACTCTGCCGTCCAAGACGCCCGTTGCCGACAGATCTGCCAGTCCACCCCACAGTCGTGGATATTCCAACGCGGCGGCGCGGCCGAAGCCCCACAGGGCACTGTGATCCGGTGCCACGTTGTCCGCGGCCGTGACGCGTTGCCCACCGCGGGTGATCAGCCAGATCGGTGTGCGCAGTTCGGCGGCGGCCGCGGCCCGGAAAAGCCGCCGGGTGCCGCTCAGGACCCGGATCTGCATCCGCTCCAGCGACCGCGTCGAGGTGGCGCCGTTGGGGTCGAGGGCCGCGAGATGCAGTATCCGCGGCGCCGTTTCGTCGGAGACCGCGGCGCGCAGCGTAGCTGCCAGTCGCTGCTCGTCCGCGTCGGTCACCGGCAACCCCAGAACCTGAGTCCGCTGCCCCCGCGCCGTCAGCATGTCGGTCAACGGCGTGACGGCTTCGGCGTCATCGCCGATCAAAAGCCAGCTGGTGGCCTCGCCGGACGGCGCGCCCGAAGCCGCTGTGGAGGCGCATTTCTCCCAGCGGATCTCGTAGCGGGAGTCGGTGATCGACTGCGCCTTACGCTGTTGGTTATGTTGCGCGGCAACCTGCGTCAGCAGGTCGACGGCTTGCTGATTGCCGCTGCCGCCGTCGAGTAACGCGACGAGCTCCTCGATCCGGCCATCCTCGAGGAGCCGGATCGTCTCGGTCCGCATGGCCTGGGTCTCGTCGAAGCTCTGGGTGGGCCGGACCCGCTTCTCGCGGAACCAGTACTGGCGGTGCTGGAACGGATAGGTGGGCAGGTCGAGTTTGCCCGCCGGCCGCTGCTGGAGTGCGCCGAAGTCGGGCAGGTGGCCAAAGGTGTAGGCGTTGGCAAGGGCTTCGGCGATCTGGCGGTGGTCGGCCTTGTTCTTGCGCAACGAGGGGATGGCCCGGGGCGCGGTTGCCGGGTCAGGCCAGGCCCGCAGAGCCGCCGCGCTGAGCACCGGTTGCGGGCCGACCTCGAGCAGCATCGTGCAGTGCAGGTCGGCCAGTGTGCGCACACTCTTGGCGAACTCGACTGGCCGCCGCGCGTGGTGGCGCCAGTAGACGCCGTCCAGCTTCGCGGTCCTGCCCAGCGCAGCGCCGGTGCGGTTGCAGACCAATGTCCTTTGCGGTGACGCGAACTCGAAGCGATTCGCATACGACTCGAAGTCATCGAGCACGGTATCCAACAGCGCGGAATGGAAGGCATGGCTGGTGTCCAACCAGTCGCAGCGCAGACCATCGGCTTCCAACCCGGCCACCGCCTGGTCCAGATCCTGCGTCGGCCCCGACAGCACGGTGTTGGCGCCGTTGTAAGCGGCCACCGACAGACTCGGAAAATGGTCTGTCACACTTTCTACCCGCTCGGCGTCGGCGAACACCGCGACCATCCGGCCGCCGTCGGGCAAGCTGCCGAACAAGCGGCCGCGCTCGGCCAGCAGCAGGGCGCCGTCCTCAAGGCTGAACACACCCGCGACGCAGGCCGCGGTGTATTGGCCGACGCTGTGGCCGATCACCACGTCCGGTTCGAAGCCCCACGACTGCCAGAGCCGGGCCAACCCCATCTCCACCGCGAACAGGGCGGGCTGGGCGTAGCTGGTTTGCCGCAGGGTGTCCTCACCGTCCGGATCGAAGATGACGTCCAGCAACGGCTTGCCCAACACCTCGTGTACCGCCGCCGCGCACCGGGTCATCGTGTCGGCGAACACCGGCTCGGTCTCGAACAGCTCGCGGGCCATGCCGGCGTACTGGCTGCCCTGGCCTGGAAACAACCAGGCCGTCCTCGGCTTGTCGGCGCACTCTCCGCGCACCAGACCCGTTGCCGGGCGGTCCTCGGCCAGCGCGTGGAGCAACTCCCGCGCGGATTCGGTCGAATTGACCACCAAGGCAGCCCGGTGCTCGAAGTGTGATCGTCCGGCTCCGGCGGTAAAGCACAGATCGGCCAGCGACGCCTCGGGGTGGGCCGCGAGCCAGTTGCCGTATCGCTCGGCCAAGTCCACCAGGGCGGCCGGGCTACGTGCCGACAGCGGCAGCAGGCTGAACCGCCTGTCGTCGTCGGGCGGCGCCGGGGCCTGGCTCGCCTCGACGGGCGCCTCCTCGACGATGACGTGCGCGTTGGTCCCGGAAAACCCGAACGAGCTGACCCCGGCGATACGAGGCCGGCCGTCGCGTGTCCAGGGCTGGGTCTCGTCCACAACCTGCACCGCGAGCCGGTCCCACGGAATGTGCGGCGACGGGTTGGTGAAGTTCAAGTGCTTCGGCAGCACCTCGTGCTCGAGCGACAGCACGACCTTGATCAGACCCGCGATGCCGGCGGCGGCCTCCAAGTGCCCGATGTTCGTTTTCACCGAGCCGATCAGCAGCGGTCGGCTGGCGTCACGCCCCTTGCCCAATGCTGCGCCGGCGGCCTGGACTTCGATCGGGTCACCCAGCGACGTCCCGGTTCCGTGCGCCTCGAGGTAACCGACATCGCCGGCCGCGACGCCCGCGCGCTGTAGCGCTTCGGCGATGACGCGTTGCTGAGCGACGCCGTTGGGCACCGTCAAACCGCCCGATGCGCCGTCTTGGTTGATCGCGCTGCCGCGGATCACGGCCCGGATCCGGTCGCCGTCGCGGATCGCGTCCTGCAGGCGTTTGACGACAATCACACCGCAGCCCTCACCGCGCACGTAGCCGTCCGCGGACGCGTCGAAGGTCTTGCACCTGCCGTCCGGGGCCAGCATGTGCGCGTGCGAGAAGGTCATCGCGGTTTTGGCGCTGAGCATGACGTTCACGCCGCCGGCCAGCGCGAGGTCACACTCGCCCAAGTGCAGCGCCTGGCAGGCCTGGTGCACGGCCACCAGCGACGAGCTGCACGCCGTATCGACGGACACGGCCGGGCCCTGCAGCCCCAACCCGTAGCTGATCCGGCCCGCCCCCGCCGCCGACGACGTCCCGATCGCCACGTAGGCCTCGATCTGGGCGGGACTCAGCTGCTCCGAGATCAAGCCCAGATAGTCGTGGGTGCCCAGACCCATGAACACGCCGGTCTGGGTGTTCGCCAGAGCTGACGGCGCGGTACCGGAATGCTCCACCGCCTGCCACGACGTCTCCAGCAACAGCCGGTGCTGCGGGTCGATCAACATCGTTTCCCGCTTCGACAGCCCGAAGAAGGGTGCGTCGAATCCCGTGACGTCATCGATGAAGCCGGCGCGGCGGCTGACGATCTTGCCGGGCGCGTCCGGATCCGGGTCGTAGTACTCCTCGACATCCCAGCGGTCTTGCGGCACCTCCGATAACGTGTCGCGGCCGTGTTGCAGCACGTCCCAGAATTGCTCCGCGTCGGCAGCGCCCGGAACGCGCAGCGCATAACCGACGATCGCGAACCCCTCGTTGGCCCCCCGTGCTTCATGTGCCCGAATGGGTGTCTCGATGGTCAAGGGGCTGTCCTCTCGGCAGGTTTGGTTGTCGCTCGGCCGTTCGGGCACCGTGGCCCGGAAAGCCGGCGACCGTTGGGCACGACCTTGGAATGGGCGAGCGAGTAGCTCAACCCAAAGGTCGCATAGTTGGACATGAGTAGAACAAGTTCCAAACCATACTGGAGAGCTGGATGATCAATCCAGAGTTTCGGCAAAACCGGCCCTGATGCCGGACTCGGTCCTGCTGGCCGGCGCTTCCCGCCCAGCGACGAAGTCAGTGCCGGTCAGCCGGCACGCGGGCGAACTCTTCCAGCTTGTCGGCCGCGGCCGCCGCGCTGGTGGCGGGCTCGGTGATCTGGGTGGCGAACTCGCGGGCCCGGGCGACGTAGTCCGGGGCCAGGATGGTGCGCAGATCCGCAACCAGTGATTCCTCGGTCGCGCTGGAGAAGCGCCGCGCGGTGCCCACTTTCAGTCGTTTCACGGCAGCGCCGTAGACCGCGTGGACGAGGTCCCAGTAGAGGATCAGCTGCGGGACGCCCGCGCGCATGGCAATCGGTGTGGTGCTCGAGCCGCCGTGGTGGACCAGCGCACGGCAGGCGGGGAAGACGGTCCTGAAGTTCACCGTCCCCACCACCTTGACGTGCTCGAAGTCAGCCGCGGTGCTGAAGTCGGTCCCGGCGGCGCCAACGAGGGCCCGCTCGCCCAGCCGCGTGCAGGCCGCGGCGATCATCGCGATCGTGTCGGCCGGAGATTCGACCGGGATGCTGCCGAACCCGAAGTAGATAGGCGGTGGTCCATCGGCAATCCACGCCGCGACCTCGTCATCGGCGTGCGTCGACAAACCGAGGGTCAGCGTGCCGACGAAGGGGCGCTGATACTCGCGGTGGGACCATTCGGCTGCCAGCCCCGGAAAGCAGGCCGCGTCGTAGGCCTGGATCTCCAGTGAGCCGCGATCGGTGATCCGCCGCGGTGCGGAGCCGGTGGCTTTTGGCAGGCCGAGTTCACGGCGCTGAGCGTCCTCGGCGTTCTTCATCCCACGCCACGTCACCCACCAGAATGCGGTCACTGCCGCGCGAGCCAACGGCGCCGGCAGAAATCGCAGGGTTTGGCCGTTGGGCCGCAGCGGAAAGTAATGCAACGTGGCCAACGGAATGTCGTAGTACTCGGCGACGTTGGCGGCGGCGTCCTCGAAGTTGATGCCGGTGAAAAGCAGGTCGGCGCCGTCTGCCAGCGATATCAGCGTGCTGCTCATCTCCTGCCAGCCGCGCAGTAGCGGGCCCGCGATATCGAGCCGCGATTTGATCAGGTCCCGGATACGCCAGGGGCGACTGAAGAAGCACGTCCAGAACTCGCGATGCGAGTCCAGGATCGATTGCGCCTCCGGTCCGAAGCCCACCGCAGTGACCCCGGCGGCCTCGGTGAAGCCGACCAGGTCGGGCGGTACGGCCATGCTCACGTCGTGCCCTCGGCGCACCAGCTCGCGACCGACGGCGAGGTTGGGCTCGACATCGCCGCGGCTGCCCCAGCTGGCAAGGACGAACTTCATCGCGGATCCTTACTTCGAAGCGATGCCCGCGGTGAGAAATTCGTCGAGATACCGGGGCGACTTGAGGTTCAGCAAGCGCTTGCGGTCGGCCTTGAGGTCCGCGTAGGTGAGCGCCTCGATCTGTTCGGCCGAGTAGGCCAGTCGTGATTCCGGAGTTCCTTTTTGGACGACACCGACGCCCATGTCGCACTTCAGCACTGCGACGCGCAGGTCGGCACGGGTGCTACGGAGATAGACGATCGACTTCCAGACGTCGCCGCTCCAGATGCCGATCACCAGCGGCCCCTTCTGTTGCGCGACGAAGTCTTCCCACGTTTCGGCGCGCCGCCCGATCAGCTCGAGGGCGGGGTTGCAGTCGTGCAGGAAGATGACGCCGTCGTCCTTCAGATAGCGGACGGTGTTTTCGACGTCGCGGACCACCTGCTGATAGGTGTGCAGTCCGTCGATCAGTGCCACGTCGATGGGGCGCTCGGCGAGGAAGGCCGCCTGCTCCGTGAAGAAGGCGTCGCTGGTCGTCTCGAAGTAGTGCGTTGCGCGCGCCGTGACGTTGGCCATCCTGCGGGTCCGCTCGGACAGTTTGAACGCCGGGTCGACGGCGATCTTCTCATCGGCGCCGATGCGCCGGAACGCCTGGCCTTTGGAAACGCCGATCTCCAGGTAGACCGGGTTCACCCGGCCGTCGAGGGCCCGCTGCACGGCCCTGATCCGGTTCGCGCCCGGCAACGCGTCGGCCAACATGACGAGTCTGTCGTTGAAGTTCACCGCACGATCCTCTCCGCCAACGCGATCTCTTACAAGAGGTTTGTTGAACGCGTGTGTGATAATGCCACGACTCACAACTCGATGTCCCTCTCACTTGGTAGGTGGCCTTGCACCAGACCGTCGGCGGCAGCAGCACTGAGGTGCAACAGGGACAGCGCTCATCGCAGGCGGGATTTCGTCCGGACATCGAGGGCTTACGCGCGGTCGCGGTACTGGCCGTCGTTTTGTTTCACGCCGAGGTGCCGGGTGTCGGCGGCGGATTTGTCGGCGTAGACGTGTTCTTCGTGATCTCCGGCTTTTTGATCACCGGGGGTTTGTGGCGTGAGGTGAACGCCTCCGGCACGGTCGGGCTGCGTCGCTTCTACGGAGCGCGCGCCCGCCGACTGCTGCCGGCGTCGACCGTGGTCGGTGTCATCACCATGCTGGGCTCAGCTGTGCTGTTACCGGCGTTGCAAGTCCGGACCGTCATCGGTGACGGCATCGCCAGCGAGCTGTATGTCGGCAACTATCGATTTGTTCTGCGGGGCGTCGACTACTTCGCCGGCCACGTACCGCCATCACCGTTTCAGCACTACTGGTCGTTGGGTGTCGAGGAGCAGTTCTATCTGGTGTGGCCGGCGTTGATCATCGGAACGGCGTGGCTGATCCGGCGGGGGCGCCGGCGCAGCAAGGCCGAGGCGCCCGCCGCCCCGCGGCCCCATGTGGTGGCCC
>Ga0080006_1083982_pt1 | contig 40371 bp, 42 predicted proteins | sample RS3BMetagenome_FD_69209 | JGI IMG/M metagenome (GOLD analysis project Ga0080006, IMG submission 69209) | Ferric oxide microbial mat and aquatic microbial communities from Rainbow Spring, Yellowstone National Park, USA - RS3B (SPADES... ...
GAGGCTTGCACACCTGCTAAGGCGATCGGCCTCTTTAAGGCGCCAGGACTTGGTACCAAATGATAATGGGCCCGAAGGGACTTGAACCCATGACCGACCGGTCTCTCACTCATTCGAGGTATGAGCCGGTCGCTCTACCAATCTGAGCTACGGGCCCTCGGGCCACGGACAGCGTTGACTGTTCTTTTATGTTTTCTTAGACGGTCCTGACAAGTTTTTAATACCAAGATATAAGTTGCCCAGGTGGGTGTTGAATGGGATTGGCTACAAAGGGGGATTACCTACAAAGGGAGATTCGACATATTGACATAAAGCAGCACGACGTAACCAAAATGATAGATGCTTTTTCGAGCATGGCGTTTCAGGCACGGAACCTCTACAGGGCTTGCGCCATTTACGATCAAATGCTCAGGGATACTGACTGCTCCGTGATCCTGACACTTGCAGGATCTCTTTTCAGCGCCGGCCTGAAGGAGGTTGTGGTTGATATGGTTGAAAACAACATGGTGGATGCGATCGTTTCAACCGGAGCCATCATGGTGGACCAGGATTTCTTTGAAGCGTTAGGGTTCAAACACTATATCGGTACCCCCTTTGTGGACGATGATGAACTTCAGAGGCTGCATATTGACAGGATCTATGACACATTCATAGATGAAGATGAATTGAGAATTTGTGATGAAACTGTTGGAAAGATAGCAGATTCACTGGAGCCCCGGCCTTACTCCTCTCGAGAATTCATCATTGAAATGGGAAGATACCTAGATAAACACCATCCGAAGGCAAGGTCTGTGATACTGTCAAGCTACAGGAAGGGAGTGCCGATATTTGTTCCGGCGTTTTCTGACTGCAGTGCAGGCTTCGGCCTGATAGAGCACCAAACTCGCAATGAAAGGCACGTTTCAATTGATTCCGCCAAGGATTTCCTTGAACTAACCAGGCTGAAGCTGCTTGCCAATGAGACGGGTTTGTTGATGGTTGGCGGTGGCGTTCCAAAGAACTTTGCTCAGGACGTTGTCGTGGCTGCCGACATCTTGACCTCAGAGACAAAGATGCACAAATATGCTGTACAGCTCACTGTGGCTGATGAGAGAGATGGGGCTCTCTCAGGCTCCACTTTGAGGGAGGCCCACTCCTGGGGCAAGGTTGACCTCGGAAGGGAGCAGATGGTTTTCGGCGAAGCTACAATTACGTTTCCACTTTTAGTTGCATACGCCTATCATAAGGGAAGCTGGAAGCTGAGGCACGAAAACAGGTATAACGTCGCGCTTTCGTCTCAAGCAAAGCAGCTCGCCCACTGAGCTGAGTTTTGTCTTCAAACCAAACTACTTCATTGCCCGGATAAAGAAGTCAGATACGTATTCAGCAGCCTTATCGATGTTATAACCCCGCTCAAAGTGAATCCTCTGAAATACAAAATGATTCAACAGACCCAGAAGGAGGTCTGCAGCCATCTTGGGGTCCGACCGACGGAACTCCCCCCTTCTGATCCCTTCCTCCACAATCTCGACCAGGATCGAAAGTATCTGTTCGAAGCTTTTCGCAACCTTTGATGCACTTTCCTTATCCAGCTCCGCACTGTCCTTAAGATATAGGCCGACACTGAAAGCCTTCTCAGGAAATGAAGTAAGGTATGTGCGCACGAACGACCTTACCCTGCTGGAGACGTCCGGCCCCTGTGAGGATCTCTCGAGCTGCACTATGAACTCCTTCATGCTGACATTCTTCTTTGTGACCGCCTGGAATAAACCCCTCTTGTTCTTAAAGTAATAGTAGATCATGGGAGGGGTCGTTCCGGCCTCTCTGCAGATATCTCTGATCGATACATTTGCGTACCCCTTTTCCGAAAAGAGCCTGGAGGCGACTTCAAGGATCACATCCGGCCCCGCCTTTTCCCTGGCTACGCTCAACTGATGCGGCAATCAATTTGGTTGTTGATGTATTTAATCTTCCGGTTTGCACTATCGAACGATTATTAGGCTTAAATATATGCCACCGCCAACCAGGCTCCATGCCTTCAAACACAAGGCGTATCGCGATAGCAAGCCTCTTTGGCGTGCTTATATTTCTGATTCAGGGATTCATACCTCCCCCGAACTCAGACTTCCTTATAGTGTTCCAGGCATTCTTTCTAGTACTTAGCTTTCTTGTCGTCAGCCCGCTGGGAGCTACGTACGTTGGGGTGGTCAGTGGCCTGCTGATCTCGGTGGCAAAACCGGCGTACTTTCCGCTGGACCTTGTGTTCGCCACCCTGTTCGGTTTTTCGATTGATATACTCGGTACTGCTTTGAGGGCCAGAAAGGGGTACGATGCCCGTGTAGGAAGGCTTGTTGTTGCCTCAACCATAGCAACCTCCCTGGTTGGATTTCTTGCCTACTACATAACAGCCGTGCTCACTCACATAGTTCCAAACGATGTGGGGCTTGACCTTACTGTTCTGATCTTTGGGGTGTTCAGTGGCGCCGTGGGTGGTTACGCAGCTGGTAAATTCTGGAACAGAAACCTGAGGTCCCGCTTCTCACCTGTAACGTACGATAAAGAGAAGGCGGAATCCCAAAGAATATGAGAGGGTTGGTTTACCTCCGAGGCCATGAACTCCAGATACGAAAGGATCTACGAGAATCTGCCTGAGGATGTGGATGTTGTTATAATAAGGAACGGAATGAAGACAGATACCAATTTCTTTTACCTCACAGGGTACACCAACGGCATCTTCGAGCTATCAACCTGCTTCCTGTTCAGAGATGGGCGACTGGATGTGGTGACCACCAGGCTCGAGGAGCAGGCTGCCAAAGGAAAGGGGCACAGGGTTCACGTTGCCAAAGAATCGGGTCCAAAGGGGCTTCGGGCCGAAATGGAGGAGCAGATGAGGAAGGTAAGGAAGGCTGGGATAAATTACAAAGGAATTACCCTGGCCGATTACGAATTTCTCAGGGAAGCCTTCAAGGGTGTTAAATTTGTGGACGTGTCTGACGCGATTGACGTGGCGCGTCGTGTGAAGGACCCGGGAGAAATAGATTCTATATCGAAGGCGTGCAGGATAATATCTGATGTCGTTTCAGCCGTGCCACAGATGCTGAGTCATGGTATGACAGAAAACGACCTCAAGGCCGAGATAGAATATGAAATGATGAAGAAAGGGGCATCATCCCCATCCTTTCCGAGCATCGTGGCCTTCGGTGAAAATTCAGCAATACCTCATTACTCCCCGTCTGGAAGGAAACTCAAGGCAGGGGACACAGTGCTGGTGGACGTTGGTGCGAGGTACGGTCTTTACTGTTCTGACATAACACGTACCTACTTTTATAAGGAAATCAGCAGGGAGCAGACTCAAATGTACAGGGTTGTGGAGCAGGCTCAGCTTTCAGGCCTTGAAAAGTTAAGGGAGGGGGAGACGGGCCGTTCTGCCTACCAAGCGGCTGCGAAGGTGATAGATTCTTCAAGATTCAAGGGACGGTTCATACATTCACTGGGTCATTTTCTGGGGATGGACGTCCACGATGGATACGGGAGGGCCCTTTCCGAGGGTGGGACAGAACCACTCAAGGCGAATATGGTGGTTACGGTGGAGCCAGGGGTGTACATCGAGGGACGTGGAGGGGTCAGGATCGAGGATGATGTTGTTATAACGAAGAGGGGGTACAGGCTGCTGACCCACGCCCCAAAGGATCTTACGGTGGTTCGTTGAGCCTGTTTGGGAAGGGTCACCAAACTTCTGGTGAAAAGTGAAGTGAAAATGGATAACACCTCTGGGGGCGGCCAAGGTGATTTCACAGTCACCCCCTGGAAAGTTACCGGTCAGGTGGATTACCAGAAGCTGATAAAAAAGTTCGGAACCCAGCCTATTGATACAAAGCTGGTGGAAAGGCTGTTCAGGGATGCGGGGGAGGAGAACCACGCCGTAAGGAGGGGTGTTTACTATTCACACAGAGACCTTGACATCGTCCTGAACGAATACGAGCAGGGTAAAAAATTCTTCCTATACACAGGCAGGGGCCCCAGCGGTCCTATGCACCTTGGTCACATAATACAATTTTATTTCACTTCCTGGTTGCAAAGAAGGTTTAACGCAAATGTATACATCCAGCTTACAGATGACGAGGTATTCCTTTCCGAGAGGTCACCGAGCCTTGAGACAGCAGGCAAATGGTCCTACGAAAACGCTTTGGACATAATAGCGGCTGGATTCGACCCCGACAGGACATTCATATTCAGGGATACCGAGTACATGGGTAATGTTTACAAGCTCGCCCTGAAGGTCGCCAAGAAGATCAACTTCAGCACTGCAAAGGCGATATTCGGCTTCAAGGGTGATTCAAACATAGGCTTCATATTCTATCCCGCTGTCCAGGTTGTTCCGAGTCTCTTCGAGCGAAACAGGTGTTTGATACCCTGTGCCATCGACCAGGACCCATTCTGGAGGGTTCAGCGGGATATAGCTGAATCGCTTGGTTTTCCCAAGGCCGCGGCGATCCATTCAAAGTTTTTGCCGGCGCTGACAGGTATCACTGCGAAGATGTCAGCGTCAGCGGCGGAAACGGCCATCTATCTGGGGGATGATGAAAAAATGGTACGAACGAAGATAATGAAGAATGCCTTCAGTGGTGGTCAGGCGACGGTTGAGGAGCACAGGAGGCTGGGTGGAAACACAGATGTGGACGTCCCCTTCCAGTGGCTCTATATGTTCTTTGAACCATCTGACAAAAGGGTCGAACAGATCAGGAGCGACTATTCATCGGGAAGAATGCTCAGCGGCGAGATAAAGAGTATACTGATCGACAGGGTGAACGGTTTCCTGAAGGAGCACAGGGAAAGAAGGGCGAAGGCAGAGAAGGATGTGGATAAATTCATGAAGACTGGCAAGCTGGCATCAAGGATGATGTCGACAATATATGAATAGGCCTCTTCAAAGGCCAAAGTTGCTGCATCTGCCAATCTTCTGAAGATAGTTTACTGGGTACTAAAAAAATAGACCGGCACATAAGTGCGTAGAGTTCCAGCCAAAGAAAGAAGGAAGGAAGTAAGGAAGGAATCAGCACTACTTACCTGTAGTATGGTACAGGTGCCTTCTCTATCAGCTTTCCTTCCCTAGACGCCCTTACCTTCTTGACCGCATCTTCAAGGTACTGCATTGTGATTGCAGATTCTGCGACGTGCTTCTTGGCGTCCTCTGGGTCAGGATACTTGCTCAGGAAGTCCTGCAGCACCAGCGACACAGCGGTGTTTATGACCGAGGCCAAGTCGGCTCCGCTGAAGCCGTCAGTTGCATCTGCGATCTTGTCGAAGTTAACGTCGGCTGCGAGCGGCTTCCCCGCTGAGTGTATCTTCAGTATCTGGAGCCTTGCTGCGCGGTCCGGCAGCGGAACGTAGATCAGTTTATCGAACCTCCCGGCCCTTAGAAGTGCAGGGTCAACCATATCTATCCTGTTGGTAGCAGCAAGCACCACCACTCCGGTCAGAGGCTGGATCCCATCCAGTTCGGTGAGTAGCTGACTGACAACCCTTTCCGTCACCATGCTGTCCGAGCTGACCCCACGCACGGGGGCGAGTGCATCGATCTCGTCAAAGAAGATTATGCATGGCGATGCCTGTCTGGCCTTTCTGAACACTTCTCTCACAGCCTTCTCTGACTCACCAACCCATTTGCTCAGTAGCTCCGGTCCTCTTACGCTTATGAAGTTGGCAGAGCTTTCCGTCGCCACGGCCTTAGCAAGCATCGTCTTGCCAGTTCCTGAGGGGCCGTAAAGCAGCACACCCTTGGGTATATTGTATCCCAATCTCTTGTAGGCATCTGGATACTTCATGGGCCACTCAACAGCCTCCTGCAGCTCCTTCTTTACCTGGTCCAGGCCGCCTATCTCGGTCCACCTTACCTCTGGTGTCTCAAGATACACCTCTCTCATGGCAGAAGGTGTGATCTCCTTAAGAGCCTCCTCAAAATCGGCCATTGAGACCTGCAGCTTGTTGAGGGTTTCCGGCGGTATCTTCTCTTCGTCGAGCTTTATCTCAGGAAGGTTCCTCCTGAGCGTCTTCATAGCTGCCTCCTTGCACAGGTACTCCAGGTCTGCGCCGACGTAGCCATGAGTTATGGTTGCAAGCCTCTCTATGTCAACATCACTTGTCAAAGGCATATGCCTTGTGTGGATTTGCAGTATCTCCAGTCTTCCCTTCTTGTCGGGAACCTTTATCTCAATCTCCCTATCAAACCTTCCAGGTCTCCTTAAAGCAGGGTCGATTGCATTAGGCCTGTTCGTGGCAGCTATGACAACAACCTTCCCCCTCCCCTCGAGACCATCCATAAGGGACAACAATTGTGATACAACTCTGCGCTCAACCTCGCCAGTTACTTCCTCCCTCTTGGGTGCTATAGAATCGATTTCATCTATGAATATTATCGTGGGTGACTTCTCCTTCGCCTCCTTGAATATCTCCCTCAGCCTTGCCTCGGATTCGCCGTAGAACTTGCTCATTATTTCAGGTCCGCTTATGCTGATGAAGTGGGCATTTGTCTCGTTGGCGACAGCCTTGGCAAGCAAAGTTTTACCTGTTCCTGGGGGACCGTAAAGCAGCACACCCTTTGGAGCCTCTATTCCCAGCCTTTCAAAGAGCTCCGGGTGCCTCAAAGGAAGCTCCACCATCTCCCTGATCTTTTGAATTTCATCCTTCAGTCCACCGATATCCTCGTACGTTACCTGAGGAACGCCGCGCAGAAGTTCCCCTTTCTCAGAAAGCTGGAAAACTGTTCGCTGACTTATGATGGCAGCCTCTGCGCTAGGCGTCAAACCAACAACCTGAAAGGTCAGCCTTCCTCCAAAATACGGGACCATTATATTGTCCCCCCTTGTCACAGGAACGCCCTCAAGAGCGTCTGTGATATATCTCTCATCTATCGGGGGGATGTTTTCCAGAGGCGCAACAACAACCTTTTCCGCGGGTACGGCCTTGATCTTTCTGACAGCAACCGTATCTCCAATAGCAACGCCAGAATTATTCCTGGTCAGGCCATCTATCCTGATTATTCCCCTGCCTTCATCTGAAGGGTAAAGCGGAAGGCATTTGGCAACGGTCTTCCTCTTACCTCTAACCTCAAGTACATCGCCTGTGGACGCGCCAAGGGAGTCCATTACATCATAATCGACTCTGGCTACGCCTCGGCCGACGTCTCTGGTGTAGGCTTCCAGCACCTTCAGGTTCACGCTTTCTGCACTCATTTATGATTCACCTACTCAACCGGTATTCCCTTATAGCCTTTATTGACCTTCCCCTTCAACTTCGCTCGCACCTCGAGTATTCCGTTGATGTATTTTGCGTTGCAGCTATCTGGGTCAATCGGTTCCTTCAATGAAATCGTTGTCTTATATACCCTGTCCTCTGTCTGGGCGTTTATCGACATTTCTTCTTCGTTGGCCTCTATATGTATGTCCTCCTTCGAAACACCGGGCATCTCTGCGATCACCACCAAGTGGTCATCCTTGACCGACTGTTCAACCAGCGGTTCCCTGTCTCTTCTTCTTATATCAAGGTCGCCGAAGGTCCTAAAGGTTGGTCTTCCATTTTGAAAGTCCAGGGTGAACCCTTTAACGAAAGGCCTGTTCAGGAGCATATCTCTGTTCCTCCTGAAGCTTGACATTATCTGCTCTATTTCCTTCTCAACTTCCTCGAGAAGGTCGTCGACCCTGTCAAAGAGGTCGCCTCCATCAAAGTCGTTATCGTTAACCATTTGTTATCAACTAACGGTTATTACCTAAGGTTTATTTAAACCTTGTTTTAAAACTTTGTTCATGCCAGCATTGCTGGAGGTTATAGGTTCTGAATCCAGATGGAAGATTCTTGAGTTACTTACAAGGAGAAGCTATGAGATGCGCGAAATCGCTTCACAACTTGGGATGACGGTTCAGGGTGCTATGAAACACCTGAAACTGCTTGAAGAGTATGGACTTATCCAAAGCAGGAGCCAAGACAGAAAGTTGATCTATTCAACGAAAGGTGGTGTTTGGCTGCAGAAGGAGGAAAACGAGCAGTTCAGCCTGATATTTTTCTTCTCATCTAAGAAGGTCGACCAGCAGATACTGTCCTCCCCTCCGATCAGCTTCCACGTGCACCGTTTACTGAAGCGTACGGGGAGTTATCTGATAAGAAAGGGTTCTAGTGAAGGTGCTAGGCGCCGCCCTGCGCGACGGGTCCAGCCTGAGGAGAGTTGATGTTTTGATTGATGATGTCAGCCATATAATGGTCCTTAATTTTTACTTGAACGTCCTTTACCCCCTCAACCTCCATTATTGATTTCTTTACATCCTCCGCTATCTGGTATGCGAACATGGCCGGACACACAGGGGTGGTCATCCTTACCTCGGTGTATACTCTACCATCATCTGAAATGTCAAGCTTTTCGACCAAGTTAAGCTCAACTATTGGGACGCCTATCTCCGGATCCACTACATAATTCAATTTGGTCCAAATCTCATCCGTCATCTTTTCCTTGTCGAGCATCAGATCTGAATTCATACACCTAATAAATAATCTTTCTCTAAATATTGAGCCTAGTTATTAAAAACCTGCACTGCAAACCTACATGTAGTGGAAGTGAGCACCAATGGCTACGCAGCTTCTGTATTTGACAGACAGTTACCTTTCAAAATTTGATGGATTGGTCCTGAAAATGGAGGGGGACCTTGGATATTTTGATCGAACGGTCTTCTATCCGAGGGGAGGAGGACAACCAAGCGATATAGGGTATGTATCCGATGGGGTTCAAAGAGTTAGAGTGTTGGAAGTGTTCTGGAAGGACGGAGAAGTTGCCCACAGGTTGGAAAGGCCACTGGGTGAAGGTGTAAAGATATCCGGCGAAGTTGACTGGAACCTCAGGTACGCCCATATGAGGCACCATACAGCTGTGCATATTCTTTCTGGAGTGATGTTCAGAGATTATTCTGCGCCCATCACAGGTGGGCAGATATATCATGACAGGGCAAGAGTGGATTTTGACTTGGAGGAAATAACCAAAGAAATGGTATATGAGATAGAAGAGAAATGTAACAGAGTTGTTCAGGAGCGGAGGACCGTGAGGGCGAGGATTGTTCCCCAAAGCGTAGCCCTCGAGATACCGGAACTGGTCAGGACAAAGACCGGCAGGAAACTTGTCGAACAGCTTTCAGAAGTTCGGCTCGTCGAGATCGAAGGATTCGACGTACAGACGGACGGAGGGACCCATGTGGCGAACACGGGGGAGGTTGGTAAGATAAGCGTGGTTGGAGTTGAAAACAAAGGAAAGCACAACAAGAGGTTTGAAATAGTACTGGGTCCTCCGCTTTAAACGCTATGAAAATCATTTAGTCGAATGATGATGGCGGCTGCCAAATTAGAACGTTAAACGCGCGGTACGATCCTTTTATGGATGAAGTGACATATGTGTTTTACATATTAGCACACTATATGGTCAGAGAGTATATAATATACAGCAAAAAGATTCCTCAAAAGGAGTACTCGAGTTGTCGGAGACTAATGCTCTCGAGCTTGACTATGGTGCATTGTGTGATAGGATAAACGGCGTAGTATTGTTCCTCGATAATGAATTCAAAATAGTCAGTACAAACTCAGCTGCGAGGAGATTGATAGGTGAGGAACAAAAACTTCAGGGGTACCCTCTTATCGATCTTTTGCCTGCAAGAGATAAGGCCAGAGCGATGGAAACCCTTTCAAGGGCACTCGCAGGAGAATCTTTCAGCTCAATACTCCTTTCAGTAAAGACCAGCAAGGGAGCGGAGCGGCTGATAAGCTGGCAGATTGAGCCTTTGCCCGGTGACAAAGCCAAACTGTTCTGCTTTGGACAGGACATTACTGAGACCGAAACACTCGAAAGAAACCTCATGGCGGCGAACGACAAGCTCGCCTCAGTTCTGGACAACAGCACCTTTGCGATACTCACCATAGACCTAGACCTTGCTATAGATTACGTCAACAGAAGGGGCCTGGAGGCAACCGGATACACGAGGGAGGAGATAACGGGTAAGCCGATCTCTGAGATATTTGTGGGACTCAATACGGGGGAACTAGGTGGTTTCATGGCCACCATATACAGGGGGGCTACCTATGGTCCCGCAGATGTAAAACTCAAAACCAAAGGGGGGACTCTTATCCCGTACGAGCTTACGGTTGATCCCATCTTAGTGCAGGGTACCGTTGTTGGAGCCGTCATTACAGCAAGTGATATTTCCCAGCGAAAGAGAGCGGAGGAACGCATAAGGTTTCAGGCGGCTATGCTTGACCAGGTTGAAAGCGCGGTGGTGGCTGAATCTCTCTTCGGAGAGGTGATATACTGGAACATGGCGGCCGAAAAACTGTTCGGATGGAAATCGAGTGAAGTTCTGGGCAGAAACCTCATCCAGATTCTCAGGCCTTCGCCCCTTGGTGGTATGCCGATTCCATCCCTTGAGACAATCAAGCAGATGGGAACTTGGAACGGAGATGTGGATCTTGAGAGAAGGGACGGAACGAGGTTCCCTGCCAGAATATCCATGGCGGAGATAATTGGTCGCGAAGACAAGCCCATGGCTGTTGCTATGGTGGTTGTGGACCTTACAGAGCGTCTCAAGCTCGAAGAGCAGTTAAGGAGTTTTAACGAACAGTTGACCAATCTAGTCGACCGAAGGACGAGACAGCTCGAGATCTCCCAGGAAAAGCTTGTCAAGGCCGAAAGGCTGGCCGCGATAGGGGAGCTTTCAGCCCAGGTGGGGCATGACCTGAGAAACCCTCTCACCAGCATAAACACAGCCCTTTACCTGCTCGACAAAACGCTCAACGGTGATTCATCTGAAGAAGCTCGCATGGCAATACGGACCATGAAGAAGTCGGTGGACCACGCTAACAGAATCATAGAGGAATTGTTGGAGTATTCAAGGGCAGGGATCTCCGAGACGAAGGAGGAGCATCTGAAGATGCTCATACAATCCTCCATCGAAAGGTTGAAGATTCCACAGAAGATCAAAATAGAAAACCAGGTTCCGAAGGACCTTTTGGCTTACGTTGATGGTTCAAGAATGCAGCGTGTGTTCGAAAACCTGATCAAAAACTCGATAGACGCGATGCCTAAGGGGGGTAACATAGTGATAAAGGGTGGGGCGGGTGAATCTACAGTATGGCTCTCCTTCTCAGATACAGGGCAGGGGATAAGGAAGAAAGACCTTGCCAATCTTTTCAAGCCTCTGTTCACAACTAAATCGCAGGGAATGGGGCTGGGGCTTCCAATATGCAAGAGGATAGTAGAAGCGCATGGCGGGAGCATATACATAAATAGCAAATTTGGGAAAGGCACCATCGTAACGATCGAGTTGCCATCAGCCAAGAGCAAAAAGATGAAGAAGGAGCTTTTGGACGTCGGTTTGAGCAGCCAGGGGTAGTGTAAACCAACCACTTCGGATTGATTTATTATGCACTCTTCACTGGCTGAGCCAATTCATTAATTTCTCCTATGAATCTCAGGGTTTTACACGTGAGAAGATTTTTACCCGAATAGAATATAACAGCGATTCGTTGGCTGTAAGCGCATGCCGCTGTCGAATAAGGATATTGCAGATTATGCGGTTTCTGAAGCTTTGAAGGCTGGGGCGGAGTACGCCGAAGCGAGGCTCCAGTGGAATATGGAACAGAACGTTTCATTGAAAAATGGGGAGTTCGAACCTCCTGGCTACAGCGAGACGTACGGCCTGGGGGTGAGGGTACTGTACAAAGGAGCCATGGGGTTCGGTGCCACAAACATCCTCACCAGAGAAAGCGTGAAGGAGCTGGCAACGGCGCTGGCAAAGAAGGTTGCCTCATCCGTATCATCCTTTCGCACGAAGGTGAAGATGAGCGATGAAGATACCCATATCGCCAAATGGGGTGTCGCAGAACGTCATAAGCCAGAAGATGTGGAGGTGTCCACGATGGTCTCCTCCTTGAAGGAGATCGACTCCGAGCTTATGTCAAAGCATTCGCAGGACAGCTTGAAGTTCAGGGTGTTTGGTCTTGGACTTTCACTGGAGGAGAAGTACTATGCTAACTCCAACGCAACGAAGGTGGAAAGCAGGGTCCCCAGGGTGGGCATGTTTGGTATCCTTACCGCTGTTGAGGCTGGTTCGGTTGTTCAGAGGTTCGTTCAAGCCGGTGAGACAGGAGGATGGGAGATATTCGAATCGGGAAGAATGAAGAAACGGGTTGTCGAAGAAGGGGATATGGTGGTGAAGATAGTAAGAGGTGCGGAAAAATTCACCGGGGGTAAGATGGATGTGATAGTGGGCCCCGAGGTTACGGGGATAATGACCCATGAATCTGTCGGGCATCCACAGGAGGCGGACAGGGTCCTTGGGAGGGAAGGGGCACAGGCCGGCGAATCTTACCTTACGGAGTCTGATATAGGGTTGCAGGTTGGCAGCCAGTTTGCCACCGTTATAGATGATCCAACCATCCCTGGAACTGACGGATACTACCTTTACGACGATGAGGGGGTTCCCGCCCGTAAAAGGGTACTCATCAAAGAGGGAAGAATAAACGAGTTTCTTCACAACAGGGAGACGGCAGAGGTGTTTGGTGTGCGCAGTAATGCCGCTGCCAGAGCTTCTTACTATAACGTAGAGCCCATCATAAGGATGTCGAACACCTACGTTGAACCCGGAGACTACACCCTTGAAGAAATGGTAAAGGAGGTGAAGGAGGGGGTTTTGATCAAGAACTTTATGGAGTGGAACATCGACGACAAGAGGTACAACTCAAGGTTCGTAGGCCATGAAGCGTACAGAATTGAAGGGGGAGAACTCAAGGGACTGGTAAGAAACCCTGTGCTGGAGCTTACTACGCCAAAGTTGTGGGGAAGCGTAGCCGCAAAGACAAGGGACCTTGTTTTTGATGCTGCCACCTGTGGGAAGGGTGACCCAATGCAAGGTATTCCTGTGGGTCATGGCGGACCGTATATGCTACTTAAGGACGTTGTTCTTGGAGGAAGGTGATCAAAATGGTCGAACCGGACGAAATAGTGGCGTGGGTTGCTGAAACAGCCAGCAACCTCGGAGCTGACAGTTACGATGCGATAGCTGTGAAGCTTCACGAAGGACAGGCAAGGTTCAGCAACAACAGCATGACGATCCTTAATGAGTTGAAGTTGTACGATACAAGTGTTTACCTGACAAAGGGTAAAAAGAGGATTCTTGGCTCGGTGTCAAGCACCGAAAGGGATGTGGTTGAGAAGCTTGTTGGCAGACTTTACAGTTCGATGATTTCAGGGGCGTCCGAAGCCGATTTTGCACCTTTACCTTCAGGCCCCTTCAACTATTCGAATTTATTTGAGTTCGACCGCGACCACGACCAATTTGACCATGCGGCGTACGCTCAGAGGGCGATAGATGCGGCAATATCTGCCGGAGCATCCCGCGTCGCTGGCTCCCTCACATCACAGCATTACAAGTTACACCTCAGGACAAGTGCGGGTGTTGAAGCGGCCGACGAGAGAACGTCGTACGCCCTCAACGTGAGGGCCTTCACTGACAGGGATGCAAGCGGACACAGTGTGGCTGTAGCGACAAAGGCGAGCAAACTGAATCCGGAGGATGCGGGAAGGATGGCAGGTGAAAGGGCTTTTTCTTGCAGGTCCCCAAGGCAGGTGGAGCCCGGCAAGTATACCATCCTCTTTGGGAGAACCGTATTCGCGAATCTTATCGAGGCGGTGGGGATGTCCGCCTCAGCTTACAACGTTGAGGCTGGAATTTCATTTCTCCCCTCAAAGCCTAGAGAAGAAGTGGGTTCGAGATTGTTCTCTCTTACAGATCATGGCCAGATCGATGGAGGGGTGGATTCGAGAAGTTTCGATGATGAAGGTGTGCCAACCAAGACAACCAGGATCATAAGGGAGGGTTACCTTGAAGGGTTGCTTCACAACTCTACAACAGCCTCCAGATTCGGGTCTTCAACCACTGGGAACGCTGGATTGATTCAACCACATCCATGGAACCTTGAGGTGTCTCCTGGTGATTCTACAATCGAGGAGATGATAAGGGAGACAAAGCTCGGAATATATGTAACGAACAACTGGTACACAAGGTTCCAGAGTTACAAAACTGGGGAGTACAGCACACTCCCAAGAGATTATGCATTCCTTATTGAGAATGGGCAACTGAAATATCCTGTGGCCGGTTTCAGGATCAGTGATTCGATACCTAGGCAGCTCAAGGCTATAAGACTGATGAACAAAGAAAGGAGCTGGATTCAATGGTGGGAGGTTAGGGTACCCACCCTAACCCCTGACGCACTCATAGACGACGTCACAGTTACGAGGGCGGTCTCATAAATCTGCTACCTATCTGGCATATTAATATCGAAGTTAGCAAGACACTGTACACAAAAAAGCTCGGAAAATTTATAAATAGTAAGGCGGGGAAGAATGCTTACTGAAGAATTAATCGACTAGGAGTAGTGATAAATATGTCAACCACCGCAATACCTGCTGTCACTTCCACTGGTCAACCCGTTCTTATCCTGAAAGAGGGTAGTTCGGAGACCAAGGGAAGGGAAGCACAGCGGAACAATATAACCGCCGCCGCGCTAGTGGCGGAAATAGTTCGCACCAGCCTTGGACCTAGGGGAATGGACAAGATGCTGGTCGATTCACTGGGAGATGTTACCATTACCAACGATGGTGCTACGATCCTCAAAGAGATAGACGTACAGCACCCTGCTGCAAAGATGATGGTGGAGATCAGCAAAGCTACTGACAGCGAAGTCGGTGATGGTACTACGAGCACTGTTGTGCTGGCGGGAGCGCTGCTCGAGAGGGCCAGGTCATTGATCGACAAGGATGTTCATCCCACGATAATCGTGGACGGATACAGGAAGGCGTCTCAGGAAGCGATCAAGATTCTGAACGAAATCGGGATCAAGGCTGACCTCAGCAACAAGGAGGACCTTCTCAAGGTTGCCAGGACGTCTCTTTCAACCAAACTCGTTTCTAGGGATTCGGAGCACCTTGCCAAGCTAGTTGTGGATGCTCTACTCCAGGTCAGTGAAAAATTGCCAGACGGCAAGTATAAAGTGGACATCGACAACATCAAGGTTGAGAAGAAACCGGGTGGGTCTGTCCTTGACACTCTGCTTGTGAAAGGAATAGTGGTGGACAAGGAAGTTGTCCACGCAGGGATGCCCAAGAGGGTGGAGAAGGCGAAGATAGCGCTGATCAACTCCGCCCTTGAAATTGAGAAGACCGAGTTCGATGCGAAGATCAACATTAGCGACCCCGCACAGATGAAGGCGTTCCTTGACGAAGAAGCTAACATGCTGAAGGAGATGGTTGAGAAGATCAAGAAGGCCGGAGCCAACGTTGTAGTATGCCAGAAGGGCATAGATGACATTGCTCAGCACTACCTCGCCAAGTCAGGAGTACTCGCAGTAAGAAGGGTCAAGATGTCCGACATGGAGAAGCTGGCGAAGGCTACAGGTGGCAGAGTGGTCACGTCTCTGGATGAGATCACCGAATCCGACCTTGGTTACGCCGGCCTCGTGGAGGAGAGAAAGATCGAAGAAGACAAATGGGTGTTCATCGAAGGTTGCAAGAATCCAAAGGCAGTAACGATTCTTGTGAGGGGCGGAGGTCAAAGGATAGTTGACGAGGCTGAGAGGAGTGTTCACGATGCAATCATGACAGTAAAGGATGTGCTTGAGAAGCCTTTTGTTGTCGCGGGTGGTGGCGCTCCTGAAGCCGAGCTGGCTGCCAAACTGAGGGATTTCGCTGCGAGCCTTCCAGGAAGGGAACAGCTTGCGGTCCAGAAGTTCGCCGAGGCACTTGAAACCATCCCGCTGACCATAGCAGAAAATGCAGGAATGTCACCGCTGGATGTCCAAGTAGAACTTGCAGCTACGCACGGACAAGGGAAGAAGTGGTTCGGTGTTGACGCACTTGGAAACAAGTGTGCCGATATGCTTGCAAAGGAAGTGATTGAGCCTGTTGCCGTGAAGGAGCAGGTCATCAAGTCTGCCACCGAAGCCGCTTCCATGATCCTCAGAATAGATGATATTGTCAGTGCGGGCAAGAGCAAGACACCGCCAACTCCGCCCGGTGGCAGGGGTGGTGCAGGCGGCGAAGGCGGCGGCGCGGGAGAAGATTGAGCATTCCTCCCATGAAGTTTTAATCGAGTTTTCTTTCTTTCAATCATCCATTAATTCTTTCCTTCAATCGTCCATTAATTGCTTATTTCTTCTCATAATTCAATTCCAACATATTTCGAGCGGAAGCTGAAGAGAATTAACCAGACCAAGTTTGGATTATCCCAACACGTGAAGATATTATTCCAAATTCTTATGCCTGTCGAAAATACTTTTATCCTGATTTTTAGTGGTCCAAGTTGGATTGTGGTCATCTGTAAGCAGGTCTTTTCAGAACAGAAAGGCGGGTCTAACCGTGGCTCAGATAATGATTCAGAACGGTATACGACTTGACTCTAAAGGGAGGTTCTACGTTGGGCCAGTACGGATCACAGACACGGCGATAGCCAGGGCTGCGGGGGTTGACAGGAGGGCGGTTAGGGAGACAGCCAAATTTATTCTTTCGAACAGATCGCTTGCTTCCCTATTTTTGAAGCTCAGGCCATTTGGTTCGAGCCTGGTTGATATCGCAAAGGAGCTTGGGTATTCTGTTCTCAGGATAGAATCTGATCCCCACAGCTGGGGGGTCATATCAGACGTAACTTCTGTACTTGCCAAACACCGTATAGTCGTGAGACAGGCTCTCGCCGATGATCCAGACCTGATACCTGAGCCAAGACTCACTCTTGTGGTTGAGGGCAGACTCCCACCAGAGGCTGTTGAACAAATAAGGTCCCTGAAATGTGTAAAATCTTTAACCCTGCCTAACTGATGATTCCTTCATTCATGACTGCTTTTCAAGCATCTTGGTAAATGTCCAGGTTGCTGTGCTGAGGATTTCGTTAAGCCTCACCCTATCCCTGTACCCTGTTATCTTTACAGACCTTACCCTTCCTCCAGAATCGTCAACCTCGAAATTGAGAACGTTTTCTTTCTTCAGCTTTCCCTCAGCCACAAGCTTTTCATCATCAGACTTCATCCCACCCAAAACCTTTCCGAGAAAGTAGGACCTGAAGGGGCTGGTGGTAGGCCTGAGCACAACATCTGGTGCAACCGTTATCGTGACAGAGTCCGGGGATATCGACGCCGTGGCCAGCAGGTATCCATCGCTCAGCCTCTTCAACTGCCTATCTTCGTGGGCAACCTGCGCCTCCCTGACGGGAGCGGAAGGGGCGGGGGTTGGTTCAGGCTTGACGGTGGCAGCCCTTACAAAGCTTCTTTCTCCCAGCTGCTTGTCCACCAAAGCCAGCATGCGTTTGCTTCTATCCAGGTCCTCTTGCAGCGAATTTATCTTCTCTTCGAGCCACGCCCTCATTTCGGCAAGCTCCTTTAACTCATCTTCCTGGCTCAACGAAACTTCACTACCAGTCGGTGATTGGCTTATAGCCTAATATATCATAAGGTTATCTTTTTCAAGGATCACGTGCAGGTTGTTGACGGCCTTGTAAACCTCCTCCTCCTTCTTTGCACCTGTGCAAACAAGTTTGCCTGACGCGAAAAGAAGGATCACAGTTTTTGGTTCAAGCATCCTGTGTATGAGGCCTGGGAACTGCTCTGGTTCGTACATGGACCTTGGAAGCGTTAATGCAGCCTCTTCAAGCTTGACCCTTCCGCCTAAACTTGCTGAGGCTACTATGTTTTGAATTTCTATAACGGCCTCGTTCTTAACGTCTATATTCCCTTTTCTAAGCTTCTGTACGACGAGGTTAACAGCCTTGAAGGCCTGAGCTTCGGATTTTGCCCCTGTACACACCATTTTACCAGAGCTGAATATCAGGGTAGCGGTCTTGGGCGCCTTCAGCCTGAACACAAGCCCCGGGAACTGCTCAGGATGGTACTCGACGTCCGGAAAGACCCTCTGGATCTCCAAAAGGTCAATATTTTGGTTAACACTTGCAGAAGCCACAACGTTTTCTATAGATATTACGGGAGTTGTCTGAGGCATATATAACACTATTTAAAGCATTTATAAAAGGTGTATATAAATGTTAAAACATGCCAAATGCTGGACCGTCTAACGCCTTTTCTTAAACCGTACTCCCGGTCTCCACCGGGGTGGCCGAAGGGGTTTTGCCACCTTGCTTGCTCGAACCGCCAACTGAGTAATCAAGGATGATCAGGGCCAGAAGTGTGAGCGCGAACCCTATCTTCGCTGTTTGGCTTGTGATGTATGAAAATCCGTAAATCAGTGCGTCAACCTTTCCTACAAGAGCAGACTGGGTGACCTGGGCGGGATCCGGGAACGGATTGTTATCACCCTTGACCGTTACATACGGGACGACCGCGTTGAAATGAGTCGACACAACCCTGTGAATTATCATTTCCGTGCCGTACCTGTAAACAACAATATCCCCCACGTGCAGTGATTGAAGGGTGGTTGGCAGCACTATCGCAAGGTCTCCCGTATGGATTGTGGGGAGCATGCTTATCCCTTCCACAGGAAGGGCTATGTCGAAGTCGTTCAGCAGGCTTATACTGACCAGAAGTATAGCGACCACGATCGCTACATCCAGCAATACATTAACGACCCGTCTCAGGGTCACCATGGGTTGACGTGCCCCTTCGTATGTGGTTTAAATCTTTCTTGCCGATCGGTGGGGTCGCACACTCAAATAGGGGTATGTCCTTCCCATAAGAAGCTGGGAAAATGCACTTCCAAGCGACGCTGGTTGCTCTTACTCTGACAGTGGCAGGAATAATGATCATTCTTTTTGCCCTGGACCCCCGGGTTTTCTCCCTACCCGTGGTACTTGGGGTGGTTCTCACGCTGGACGGTCTGTACGTTGCAATCGGTGGCTTTACAAGACGAAGCGAGTCAGGACAGAGGAGGTATTACTTCCTTTGGGGTTTCGTAACCCTGATCGCTGGGCTTACTTTGCTGGCCGCCACAACCGTTAGTGTTTCCACGCTTACCCCATTCGTCATAGGTGCACTTTTGATTCTGCTTGGTGTTGTAGCCCTTTGGAGCGCAAGCAACAGGTGAATACACGTAGGAATGTTTTGATAATATGTAGCCCGGTCGAAGTGTTTTGTCAGAAGAAGAAATTCTAAAGGAAGCGCTGAGGAAAGGACTCTTAAGGACGTGGAGGGGGGAGGGTAAGAACCACGGGAGAAAGGTTGGACAATACTATCCAAGCGGAATAGGGTCGTGCCTGAGAAAGCAGTACTATGATTTTGTATCCCCCAAGCCGCCCACACCCGAAGAACTGGCCATCTTCGCAACCGGCAAGGGGATTCACGAAGCCGTAGCCGATGCCCTTCAAAATTCGGGTGTCGTCTCTGTTGACAGGATTGAAATGCCAGTTTCGCTACAGCTTTCCAAGGAGGTTACCCTGACAGGAAGGGTGGATATTCTTCTGGCTAAGATGATGGGGAGGGAGGTTATAGTCGAAGTCAAATCTTCAAGCCACCTGCCACAGCAGCCCCACGAGAATCATGTAATGCAGCTTCAGACCTACCTTCATGCCTTGAATCTGGAACTTGGGCTGCTTCTTTACTGGGATAAAAGAACCGGACAGATAAGCAGCTTCAGGGTTGAACGCGATGCTTCATGGCTAAACAAGATCGGAGAGCGGACCTTCATCTTGGACGCACATCTCAGGGCGGGCAGGGTGCCGTTAAGGGAAGCGTTTGTGATGGGTAAGTACTGGGAGTGTGATTATTGCCCCTACCTTGCGGAGTGTGACCCGTTCAACCTCAATGGGGTCGAAAAAGGGGCGAGTCTGGCCATGGTAGGGGTTTCCGCAATTCAAAGGGTCGAAGGGGGTGGTTACAGTCTTGAGCCAGATCTGGTTGAACTGAAGGAGATAGTGAAGCAGCTGAAGAAGAACGGTCAGACTGTGTGCGTGCTCGGCGATTTTCCCGATGATTCCGGAAAGGATACCACCCAGTTGCTGAAAACATCAGGTGTGAATTATGATGTGATCATAACCAAACCTCTGGGGTATTCTTCAGGAAGAACTTGGAAGGCCGAGCTGGCAAAGAGGCTTGCAACGAAGTACAGAATCGCAACATTCGTGGACAATGATGAATCCGTTCTGGAGCACGTGAGAAGGATTGCAGAAACTACTTTGAGCTTGAAACCTGGAGACAGGGGCCGATAGGAGGTTACCGAGTCTAGGCACCCGGATCAAGGTTGTTGCTGGGTATCCTAATTGGGTCAATGGCGTGTCAAAAATAATATTTCAACTATCGTTATAACATGGATCCATGTGAGGCTTCAGGATTGCAAACACTTGCGGAAGGAATCCATTACATGGGTACGGTTGGATTGCCCCCCACCACAGCGATATATCTCGTGAGAAGTGGTGGGGAAAGCGCGATAATCGAACCAGGACCTAACTCAGGCTCCGAAAGTGTGATCAGGTGGGTAAAGGACTCTCAAACCTCTGCAGAGAGTGTGACAAAGGTGGTCGCAACTCATATCCATCTTGACCATGCCGGGGCTTCACAGGCACTTCTGGATCATTTCAAGAGTAGCCGACTTTACGTTTACCAAGGTGCGTCTAAATACCTGGTCGACACAAAGCAGCTAGCCGAATCGGCTTCGAAGATCCTGGGACCCCTTTTCAACCGGTGGGGTGGGATCCCCCCAGTTGATGGAAAGAGGATAGTAGAAGTGACCGACGGCGAGTACCTGGACGTAGGAGGCATCAGACTTAAGATTTTGTACACCCCCGGCCACGCCCCCTTTCACATGAGCCTTTGGGAGGAGAAAAGTCGAACCGTCTTTACAGGAGATGCGGTGGGTATGTACGTCAGCCGAAGGAACACGTTGTGGCCGGCCAGTCCCCTACCCTCTTTCAGGTTTGACCTTGAAATGCAATCCCTGGCTAAGATAGTATCCCTCCACCCAAAGATACTGAACATACCACATTTTGAGCCTGTGCTTGACGTGGAAGATTTTTTGAGGCTCAACATGGAGGTATATCAGAGGTGGCACGAAATTCTCTCATCGATCCAGGATAAGAGCGATGTTGAAGGAGCTGCGAGGAGACTTGTGTCGGCGGTCGATTCTTACAGCTGGTTACCCGGAGACCCAAACGCTTGGTTTACACTGAAGATGCATGTAGCAGGGTTTCTTCAGTACGAAACAGTAAGAAGATGATCAAAATATTATCGCTGGATTTCAATGGTACTCTGGCCGAGGTTCATGGTCTTGACTGGTTCTGGAGAGAAGAGATTCCAAGGCTCTACGCTCAAAGGGCGCCTTTGGAGTTGGTAAGAGCTAAGGATATTGTATTGGAGGAGTACAACAGAATAGGGCCTCAAAGGAGCGAATGGTACGACCCTCATTTCTGGTTCAAAAGGTACGGGATAGAGGAGGACTTTACGGTTGCCAACATGGAGCTCGTAAAAATAACAGAACTCTACCCAGATGTTATGGGCTTTACACTACCTGTGGGAATCAAGCTGATAATCTGTTCCCGAGCGTGGCCTGAACTGATACGACCTGTTCTGGAGAAGGCAGGATTGAAGCCAGAAGCCATATTTTCGCCATCTGTTTTCGGGTTTGCAAAGAAGGATTCTAACTTCTATTTGCGCGTTTCGAAAATAATAGGAGAGGATGCCAGCTGTTTTCTACATGTGGGCGATTCACCGGAATACGATCTGGCTGAACCAACCAAGACCGGGTGGTTCGCCCTACTGATGGACAGAAGTAACAAATTTCCAAACATCAAAAATAGGGTAACTGCGTTTGGAAATCTCACTCACTATCTTGCCTGAGTGACTTCCTTGCTGGCTGGAATAGTTGAGGTACATTGAGAGATATGTCTATCCAAAGCAAAGCGAAGTAAAGGGAAGCAGACCATGAATTTTCTGAAAGGAGGGGATGGGATTTGAACCCATGTATACTCGCTCTGCAGGCGAGCTCGTAACCGCTCCGACACCCCTCCACATGGCAGAGATTCAGCCTTGCTTGTTCATTTCTGAGAGCATCCGGAATATTGCAGTGAAGTCCTCGTTTTCAAGTCCCATGTTGGTTGCGGCCAGGTAGCTGATTCTGGTTTGAGACATCAATGGCATAAAGATCTTGTTTTCCTTGGCCGTTTCGTCCATCAGGTTAAGGTCTTTGAACATATGCTTCAAGAAAAATGTTGGATGGAAGTCCCCCTTGACCATCGAAAGCCCCTTTTGTTCACTTAACGTAGTCTTGTAGCCTGTTGAGTTAAGAATCTGTATAAACAGTGAAGGGTCAACCCCCGTCTTCTGTGCAAGAAGTACCGATTCAGCCAGAGCCTGACCGGTAACAGCTGCCACAAGATTCAGGCCCAGCTTTACAGACATCGCGGTTCCTACTCGACCGGTGTAAAACACCTTCGCGGCGAACGACCTTATCACATCGAGAACCTCTTCGTACTTCTCCCTTTCCCCCGCGGCCATAACGATCAGTTCTCCCTTGGACGCCATCTGAGGGCCGCCAAAAACAGGTGCCTCTATGTATCCCACGTTCTTTCTCTTCAGCCTCTCCGCTATTCTTCTTGAGGCCGATGGAAGAATTGTGCTGCAGTTGATAATCGTCTTGCCCGAAGCCATACGCTCGTACATCCCCTGAGACGAGAAAAGAACATCTTCCACAGCCTGTGTATCCGTGAGCATCAGAACTATTGGGTCCGCCTTCTCCGCCACCTCCCTCTGGGTCGACGTTATCTCTGCCCTTCCACGAAGAGGCTCGGCCTTAACGCGGGTACGATTGTACGCAACTAGCTGGTATCCAGATTGCACAAGTCTGCTGGCCATGGGCACACCCATGCTGCCCAGTCCTACGAAGCCAACTTTTTTCATCAATAATTACACTCTGTTTTATATGTACAGCGATCTTATGAAGCGTTTAAATACTTTTTTGGGGAGCCGGGGCAGAGAACTCCGCTGACTGAATCAGGCTTAATCCTGAATGGCGTAATAGATCTTTGAGAGTGACGGTTCGACCTTTGCCAGCTTCTCCCTCAGAAGCTCAGGGTTAGCCTGTGAGGCGTGAACTGGATATCCATTTCTTGTTTCGTTCAGCACCTCCATCACCGATTCCTTGAGATATGCCAGCCTATTCAGCTGGAATTCCGTGACAGGGGATTCCGCATACCCGGTCGCTTCGAGCGATACGGTGAACGGATTTGGACCCATTCTGTGTTCAACCTTAAGATTAGTAAATCCTACCTTCTTCAGGTAACGTTTAATTATGTGCCTCATTCTTGACGGGATAATACCGTTTGTCTGAACCTCGAGCAGCTTCAATCTCCCCTTGCTTCCCTTGGTGGGACGCTCGGGGTTGTTCTTATCATTGAGCATTAGTTCTTGGTCCACCAATTTATAACACCGTTATATTATATATCAGGGGTGTTATTTAAAACTTGCGTTCTGTAACCCAAGCGTTCCAAAAAACAAAGAATCAAGAGAACTTCTTTAATCTTGTCAAGTCTTCATATGAAATGGTGTTTCGAATTCGGGGTTAAAGACCGAGAAGCGGTTCACTCCTAAGATGTAATATTTCGAAACCCTCTTCGCCAAATAAGAACGAATCATTGTAATACCCGATTCCCTTGTGGTTGTGCGTGTGTTGTGATTATATGCTTCAATAACAACGAAATTAATGGGTAGAAACCCCCTATTTCGGAATGGATTAGTTTGCGGGGAAATTTTTCCTATTCTCGAATCGATCCTTAAGGAGCTCCTCCTCTCTTCCCTCACATACAGATTTTATTCGCCTCAAGGCGTTCAAAGTGCCTTCTCTGATGTGTGATTTGATCCAGGGGGAAAGGAACCACATCAGTCCTCTCACCCTTATGTCCCAAAAGACCCTGACCTTTGTGGACTGCTCTGATAGAGGTTCGAGCGAGACAACCTTAACGCCGCGGATCACACCACGGACATGATATGTTTCTATCGAATTACCAGGATGGATCACCAACTTCTGTAGAACCTTACTTTTCCCGAAGTTCAAAGTCACTTCCCTTTCGACAATGTTTCCGCTTTGGGAGATCACCCTTATGCTTCTCGTGCCTCTCCAGAAATCTGTCTCTCTTGAAAGGTCGGAAATAACTTCCCATGCTCGCTCCTTAGAGGCCTTGATCTCTATCTCCTCCTCAAACATCATGCTCCCTCGCCAGTAAGAGTGCTACAATACATTGCTTTGAATCTTGCCAAAGAGTCACAGGGACGGATCGGGTCTGTGCAACCAGGGGAGTCGATCTCGGCAAGACCATTGCCGATTTGACACTTGTACGAGAGCTGATTCCACGTTTACCGAATTATGACGCTTCAAACGAAAGAGAAAGAAGTAGACATCCCAGTGATAAACGTCAGAAGGCTTTCGAACCTGTTAAGTAAGTTTGCCCCGTACACAGCAAGATTGAGGAAAAACATCTGGTTGAACGAAGTGTTGAGCATTTTTGGGATGAGCCGCCATGATGACCAGATCAGGAAATGCAGGGCAACGTATATAACATAAGCAGGTGAACTACTTCCCCGAACGCCTTTGGTACGCTCAAAGGCTGCATTCGTGTGGTTCAACGGTAGAATTGTACCGTGGGAAGATGCGAAGGTTCATGTTTTAACTCATGCTTTCAATTACGGTACAGCGGCGTTCGAAGGCATACGCGCTTACCCGCACCAAGAGGAAATGCTCATATTTAGACTCGACGACCATTTGAAGAGGTTACTACGGAGTTGCAGCATATACGGGTTTGACATTCCTGTTTCGAAGGAAGAGTTGGCTTCAGCGTGTGTAAAGGTGATCGGTGCAAACGACTTTCACGAACCGGTATACATAAGGCCGCTCGTATACGTCTCCGGGACGGGTGTGGGGATATCCTTTGAGGGGTATCCTATTGAGGTAGCCGTGGTGGCGGTTCCGTTCTCAAGTTATTTCGGTGTGTCTCGGGGGGTGGACGCAATGGTCTCCAGCTGGAGAAAGACCGCCGCGTCAAGCCTGCCAGCCGAGGCGAAGATCACAGGACAGTACACAAACTCAGTTCTGGCGAAGATGGAAGCTTTGAGAAACGGATTCAACGAGGCAATACTCCTTGACCCTGAGGGGCTTGTGTGTGAGGGCAGCGCCGAGAATATATTTTTGGTGAGGGACGGGAAGCTCGTAACGCCCCCCGTCAACGCAGGTATACTCGAGGGGATAACAAGGGATACGGTGATCAAGATCGCCAACGAAGAGGGTATCCCGATACAGGAGAGAGATGTAACAAGGTCGGAGCTTTATACATGTGACGAGGCGTTCTTCGCTGGGACAGCCGTTGAGGTAACACCGATAAGAAGCATTGACAGAAAGGTGATCGGGGATGGAGCTGAGGGGCCCATCACCAAAAGGATATCGCACCTTTACCAAAGCGCCGTAATCGGGAAGCTACCCGGTCATGATGGATGGGTCACTCCAGTGTACAGCTCCAGAGTATGGAGTGCGGCCCAGAGTAGTGAGCAGGATCAGTGAGCCGGATAGCTGGCCGAAGGCCTCACAAAGCAACTTCTGCACCTTGGCTCGTATAGCTCCTTTCCGCCAACCTTCACCTGCTCGCCAAACACCTCCTTCCCTGCAAGCACCCTCTGGGTGAAATACGCGTCATCTCCACACTTCGCGCACACCGCCGAAAGACTTTCAACCAGGTCGGCCCTTGCGAGCAGCTCCATTGCACCCCCGAATGGTTCCCCTTTATGGTCCCTGTTCAGAACAGATACGTACACAGTTTTGCCCATGAACGCAATTTCTTCAAGCACTCTTGGCAGTTCTGTTTGCAGAGGCCAGAACTGTGCCTCATCAACCCCAACAGCCTGGGAATTCATGACGCTCTCCCTGAGAATTCTTACGCCATCCTGCGATGTGTCAAGAACAACCGCGGGCAGTCTGATGCCCTTATGGGTCACAACTTCGGATTCAGAGTACCTGGAATCAATCCTCGGTTTGAAAAGCGAAATATTTCTTCCTGCTATCATCTCTCGCTCAAGGTATTCGATTAACCTGGATGTTTTACCGGAAAACATAGGACCCATGATAATAACCATCTTTCCCTTTTTTGAATGGACCATGCGGCTATCCAAAACAAAACAGGGTATTTTACTGTGTTCCGAGTGTTACACGTAAGTGATCCATTCGGGATGTATACCTGTTTCGCCTCGAACCAGACTATCATAAAGTTCACGTAACTTCTTCGTAATCTCTCCTTCTGCTCCAGATCCGATAACCCTTCCGTCGTACTCCAATATCGGCATTATCCCAGCCGCCGTTCCGGTGAAGAACATCTCGTCCGCCCTGTAGGCTTCGCCCCGTGTTACGTCCCTCTCGACAACCTGATATCCCAATCTTCCTGAAAGGTCGATTACTGTGTCCCTCGTTATCCCATCGAGTATCGGCGATGATAGCGAAGGCGTTATCAACCGACCCTTGCTTACCAGAAAGAGGTTCTCCCCTGTACCCTCGCAAAGGTTGTCATCTTGATCAAGGAATATGGCTTCGTCGTACCCGTTACGTGATGCCTCGGCCTTTGCTAAACAGGCGTTCAAATAATTCCCGGAGGCCTTGGCTAGCGGAAGGGAGCTGCCTAAACTGAGTTTCCTCCAGGAGGCTGTGCAAACGCGCAACCCTCTGGAAGTCCCGCCGAAATAGTCCTCAAATTCAAAACCTCCCACAGCCACATCGACGCCGAACCTTGTAAAGTCAAGGTTTATCCCCCCGAACCCAACGTAGGCTATAGGTCGAATGTAGACCTCAGATTTTACACTGTTCTCTCGTACAACCTGTTCCACAGCCGAAGTCAGTTGGTCAAGTGAATACTGTATCTTCATGCCGAGCATAAGGCATGACTGAATGAACCGTTTCATGTGGTCCCGATTCCTAAATATTATCATCTTACCGTTCGAGGTTCTGAATCCTCGAATCCCTTCAAATACCCCCGTTCCGTAGTTCAGACCGTGTGTTAGAACGGAAGTTACGGCGCTCTCAAACGGCACCATCTTCCCATTAAACCAGACCTTTTGAAGTGGTTCCAAACTCCTCCTCCGTTTATGATTTCTCAGGCGTCCCATACCACCTGAATATAAGCTTTTGAAATTGTGAAACGGTTTGGTCAGCTGGATTTGATGATGGGCAAAGTAAAGACTTATTACCCGATATTTCGGAGGCTTTGCATTCATCGTGGTTACAATTATGTCTGACCCGGTCGGGGCTCGGTCACCCGCCGTTTCCAGGTCGCGTACTGCTGGTAAGGGGGGTGCAAAGGGGAAGCGAACAAAGGCTGCTGAGGGTCGCCCAGTGAGGCCTGCGCGCACAACCAAGAGCACCCCTGCAAGAGTCATGAAATCTGAGGAGGTCAAGCAGGGCAGGATCGGTCCAGATCATCTTACCCGATTCGAAAGAGCCAGAATCCTTGGAGCAAGGGCCCTCCAGCTGAGTTATGGCGCACCTCCACTGATCCCGGTTCAGGAGGGAATCAGGGACCCAATCGCAATAGCTAAACTTGAGCTGGAGAGCAAGGCCCTACCCATATCTATAAGGAGGGTTTTACCAACAGGGGAATACCAAAATATCCCCGTTTCTGAATTGCTTTGAACGATCTCTTTTATATACCTTGGATCAAGTGTTGGGTACTCTAATTCAACAGATATATTCTCGCAAAGCTTAAAGAGATGACCATTTTGAAGGCGAAATCAGAACTGGCATGCCAAGAAAACAAACAAAGAAGGAAAACTCTGCGAAGTCTAAGGACCCTGCTACTCAGGAAAAGGAGAAGGTACAGCATGATTTGGCTCCAACCGAGCAGTCGGTACCGTCAACCGTGCAACCGGCCTCAGAAAACGATCAGAATCGAAGCGAAGGCGAAGAGATGGAAGAGCCCACGGAGCAGCAGCGCAGGAATGTTCCACCGAACCACATATTCATAGGAAAGAAACCGGTAATGGGATACGCGCTCTCAGCCGTAATGCAACTTACACAGTACCCCACAGTTGTTCTCAGGGCAAGAGGAAGAGCGATTTCAACTGCTGTCGATGTGGCTCAGGTGGCCACCAAGCGCCTAGGAAACGGTCAGTTTGAGGTAAAGGAAGTCAAGATAGACACCGAAGTCGTTGGAGAGGGCCAGGAAGCACGTAACGTATCCACCATTGAGATTACGCTTGGGAAGAAGTAGATAATACAGCGAAACGATCGGACATCCAGAGAAAGACAACCGAATTTACTTTTTGAGATATCACCTGACCAGCGTAAAGCAAAGGCTCAGAGGTGCGTTGATGCTATTCTTTATAGAAAGAAGAGTGCCCCGGAGATGGCTTCAGGCCTGATTCATAAATGAATAATATGATACGTTAGAAATTCTTAAATTTCTCACGAATGAAGCCATGATGTGTATCAGCTACAAGAGATCAAGCACATAAGGAGGAAACTCGGAATCACTCAGGCAAAACTGGCCGAAATGTCCGGGGTCAGTCAGTCTCTTATCGCCAAGATCGAATCCGGGAAGGTGGACCCAGGGTACACGAGGGCTCTCAAGATATTCACCTCTCTGGACCAGTACTCTGCAAACGGTGGAAGGAAGGCGGAGGATGTAATGGTCGAGGACCTGATAACTATACCAGAGGATAGAACTGTGGGCGAAGCTGTCAGGATAATGAATGATAAATCAATAAGTCAACTTCCAGTAACGAGAGGAAACGAAATTGTAGGAAGTATATCTGATGGTTTACTGGTTGGTAAAGTTGCTTCAGGGTCGGAGGTATCCGGCATACTGGGAAAGAAGGTGTTCGAGATTATGGATGAGCCCTTTCCTACGGTGAGCGCCAATACACCGCTTGAACTTGTTGCCAAGATACTGAGCTACTACAACGCCGTACTTGTTTACAGGCACAACAGAAGACCCGGGATAATCACGAGGTCGGACCTTTTAAGGAAGTCATAAAACAGCAAGGTTCTAGCTACACGGGGTACGGATAATTTCCCGGCAGATTTAATTGAATATTTAACTTAATATTCAACCTTATTGATACAAGCAGCGACATTGAAGTACAGGCTGATGGATCTTCTTGCCTGCCCGATCGACAAATCCTTTCCACTCGAGTTGACTGTTCTCGAGGAAAAGACGGGCGGAAAGGCTCAAACCGATAAGGTCCCCTGCGAAATCTATTGCGGCTGGAAGTCAACAATGCTAAAAAACCCTCCTGCTGATTGGGTGTTGAACTGCAGGGAATGCCTAGGGATTAATATTGAGACAGCTGTGCTCTTATGCCGTCAGTGCGGAAGATGGTACCCAGTTTTGGGCAGGATACCCAGAATGCTTCCCGACGAGCTGAGGTCGGCCAAATCCGATGAGGATTTTCTCAATCAGTATAAAGAAAGATTACCGACAGATGTTGTCAAGAGAGGGGTTGTTGGTAAAGCAAAAGATTGATCCTGCTAACCTGACCCCAGTATTTTCAGGATCTGCTTCATCAGTGGTTGAGTACAGGCCGCTACATAGCTGAGCCGTTTCGATGAATCGAGTCTGGTTTCATCGAGCTCCTTCCAGGGAATCGACACCTCGCATCCAACCTTTTTAAGAAGAAATAAAGAAGGCATGCAGTCGAAAGTTCTCAGCCCTCCATCCAGACAAACGTAGGCGTCTATCCTGCCTGTGGCAACGTATGCCGTCTCCAGAGCGGCTGTACTGAAGACCCTTGGATACTTCGTCTTTGCCATGAGTGTAGCAATTCTTGTGATGGAAGCTTCACGTAGCATGTAGAATTTGGAGTCGAATGATATCAACGCCTTCCAGATGCTTTTCTCGTTAGAACGCGAAGCTATGCCCCAGTTTTCGTAAACGCATTCGGAGTTACCCCAGATCAGCCGGCCAGATGAATGGTCTATCACCCCAGCGGCAGTAACGCTCCCAAACCTGTTCTCTGTTGAGACGCATACAGCCGTTGAAAAGGGGCCCGTATCCCTCTTGGCATTTGAGCTGCCATCTATCGGATCCAGCAATATCCAGACATCCTCTCCACCCTTTAGGATCCCCCTTTCCTCCGATATTATGTTCGGGGATTCGAAGAACCTCTTGGCAGTTGCAAGAACTGCGTCCTCGGCGTCCTTGTCAACCTTGTACGTCATGTCACCCGAAGCCCCTCTTCCTATCGGTTGAGCCGCATCGCCGTACCTTCTACCACGCCTAACACTCTCGTTTGCAGACAGTAGCGCATCCCTTACGAACTCCAGCGCCTGGGACGGAGAAGATTGCTTCATGTCAACACCCCCACTAGGAAGAAGGATCACCTTCGGCACCCTTAACAGAAAGTGATTTCACGCACTCACGCATCAACGCGACCGCTTCCCTGTAATCCTCCTCCTCCACCTTATCTTTGTACTTTGACCTGGAAATCCCGAGCGCCAGTTTTTCGACCCCCTGGAGGAAGGATGCTCCTAAACCTGAATAATCAGCAGGTATCCTGAATGAAATCTGTGATTCTGATGGCCTGTATGCCAGAACCGGCTTGCGTTCAAGAAGTTCCGCCACGAGCCTGTACAACCCAATTCCATCATCCTCTGTCAATTGTTCTATGAATTTCACCCATGAAACGGGGGCGTGAGACCTTGGAACCCTGAATGGAACGTCCACAAGCCCGAGAATTTCCGGGTCCAGAAACCTTGCCCCCTTCCTTGCCCATCCGTTTATTATTACACCAGAAGGTATTTCGAGTGTCTGTTTTCCTACGTCGGTACGATACCTTCGCACCGATAATATGTCCAGGATCGCCTGTCTTTCTTGAGGCTCCGATTTTTCCAGCTCATCAATGAAAAGGACCCCTCCGCTAACGCACTTCTTAAATGAAGATTCAAGCCTTTCAGAAGAGTTACCCCCCATGGTAACATGCACAAGATAGGGGTTGATCTTTGACATCATATGCCGGACGACGGTTCTGTTTGCAGAGCTTTCCCCCCAGACAAACAAAATGTTGAGCCTTGGGGAGAGCATCCCCTTGAAAAACAGATTGAACAGGATCCGGAGGTCCTTTCTTTCCTTAAGTGAATCAAAGAGCTCCTGCTCAAAATCTTTGAAATTCCTCCACCTGAGCTTATACTGCACAGTCACCTGCGCTCTCCCGGTCTCTTTGGGTGTGCCCTTTTTCACAAACTGTGATGCGTTAAACCTGTATTCATTCCACTGAACAGATACCGCGTATTCGGGCTTTGGCGTAATGGATATGGTGTATCCTGACTGTGAATCATAGAGGGAGGCTTCAACATATATGTAGTATACGCCTAACCTCCCCATAATGGATTTCAGGGTCACATCGGGGTCGTACAACTTTTGAACGGTTACCCTGATCTCCGACTGAGTTACTTCGACGTCGCCTATGATCTCATCCGCCAGTGTGTTCCGTGCGTAAAGAACCCATCTTGGAAACCCCTCGCCCAGCTTTGTGAATCTTTCATCGTAGGGATCCAATCTTGCCAGTTCCAACAGGTTTCTGATGCCGTAATCTGTAAGGGTACGAAAGGCGATGGTTCCAATACCAGGCACCAACCCAATGGATCGGTAACCGGCAGGGGTGCCTTGAGGTTCATTCATGTTATCCATGCCCCCCTTTAAACGAATTCGATATAGATGATACCCCCGAGCTTCTACAGGATGGGTGACCTGTTACGAGCAACATGGCACAGAATGAACGGGCCAGAGCTGTACGTGGTATTTAGCCATTCGTCATGACTGTCTTGTCTTTCGATGGTTCGGACGAGGCTCCGAAGTTATGGATTTTTTCTCGATCCTATTCAATTTTTTCCTTTCATGCGCTTTGGCCAAAGAAGGACAAAACGTGCCTTGTTTTTAACTCAACTCTCGTGTGGAGGCTGAAGCGAAGGCTCGAACATCGCGTCCACCCTCCGTTGATCCGTCTTCGCTTGATACCGTGTATGGAGGTCTGTGGTCCCATTCCTGATGCGCGTCAAAGCGGGTCATGTCCGCCCGAATGACAAACTTTTATGTGAAGATGATACTACTAGGGTGTATCCCATTTACTTACCAACTTACGGTCATGGCTGGCGACCCGATTCTGTAAAATCCTTTGCGTAAAGAAAGATGAATGGATGGGGTCTATCATATGTAGAGGTAAACCGTCTTTCCATCCATATCAGATTCGTACCAAGCGATATCTGAGCTCCTTTCCTTCTCTACCTTAAGTTCCTTGGCCCTTATCAGGAAGAGAAGTCTATCCTTCTTGGACTCCAGGGCAGATGCATATTCCCCGTCGAGGCCAGCTATCCTCGCTTCAGGAAGCACGTCCGTTGGAAGATACCCCTTTTCCTTTCGTAAAGCCTGAAACCTCCTGGCAACGTCCCTGACAAGCCCCTCAGAAACGAGCTCGGGGTCTCTGGTTACATCGATGGCCACAACGAACCTGCCATTCGAGGCCGCCTCGTATCCATCCTTCCCCCTGACTTCGAACTCCACGTCACCTCTGTCAAAAGCAAACTCCGAGCCCGCAACTTCCATGGTCACCTTTCCATTGGCAAGCATTTCAGCTAGAAGTTTTGCTGGCGAGGCCGACAACGAGTCGACTATGTTCCTGAACTGTCTCCCAGCCTTCTTGGCACCCTCCTTGGTGAGTCTGGCCTCCACCTTCACAGGCATATCGGAAAGATTCTGTATGAAGGTAAGGGACCTGACGTTTGATAGCTCCCTTACTATTTCAGAGGATTCGTTACCAAGTTTTACTCCATAGCACAGAAGAGACCTGAGCGGCCATCTTCTCTTGAGTCCCGCCCTCATCCTTGCAGAATTCGCCAGTGATACGAGTTCAAGTGAACCATCCACCTCTGACTCTAGTGCTTCATCGATAGAATCGTGTCGTGGAACTGGATAATCTTGGAGCATCAAGGGGGTGGTGGAACCAAACACCGCCTTGTGTAGGTATTCTGTTATGAATGGAACGATCGGATGGAGAAGCCTGTCCAAAGTTTCCAGGGTAACCGCGAGAGAGCTGTACACCGCGAGCCGTCTCGGCTTTCCCTCCTCTGAGTCGTCCCAGAGGATACTTCTTGTCATCTGGACGTACTGCTGGCTGAGGGTACCTATTATGAAACCCTCCACAGCCCTGGCCGCGTCCTGGAACCTACATTTCTCAAGATGTTCGTTGACATCCCTAACCAACCCGTTCAGCTTCGATATCAACCACCTGTCCTGCAGCAACTTCTGCCCTTCGTTCTTTGTTACATCCAGGGCAAATGATTTGACAGTCGTATAGCTGAATGAGTCGTAACTCGAGTTAATCTTGTAATAGAGGTGCAGGTGGTAAAGGGTATTCAAAACCTGAAACGGTCTCGTGCCCATTTCCTTATAGCTGAAACTTACAGAATCGGCTGGGCTGGCCTTCCACAAAAGGTAGAACCTGACCAGGTCCACAGAGTTCTTTGTCAGGAGGTCGAGAGCGTCTATCGAATTCCCTTTGCTCTTGCTCATCTTCTCCCCCTTTTCGTCAAGGACGTGTCCCTGGAAGAGAAACGCCCTGTACGGCGCCTCGGCCTTTCCAGTGAGAAGCACGTTCTCAACTAAAAGGGAATATGCCCATCCCCTAGTCTGATCTATCCCTTCAGTAAGGAACGGAACGGGGAACCATCTCCTGTACTCCTTCTCTCCCTGCGAGGCAAGCGGTGATGCTCCGCTGTTGTGCCAGGTGTCCAGCACAAACGGTTCCCTTTCAGATCTTTTTCCACATTTTGAACATCTCGTAACTACCCTGTCTATCCAGGGCCTGTGAAGCTCAAACCCTGGCCCGTCAGGCAACTCTGTGGCAGCATCGACGATGCTCTGTCTGCTAAAGAAGAAATCCTTGTTCCCACAGCTTTTGCAAACCCATACAGGGAGGGGAGTACCCCACACCCTCTCACGTGTAATATTCCATGGTCTTCCCTCCTTGACGATGTTTATGAATCTCTTTCTTGGTGGGTCGTAAAAGTATTCAACCGATTCTGCTGCGGTCACAACCCTATCTACGATCCTGTCCACCCAGTAAAAATAGGCCCTTCTGGCAACGTACAGAAGTCTGTGGCCTGATCTCCAGCACAGAGGGTATTCATGCTGTAGCTTCCCTGAATTGACCAGAAGACCCTTTCTTCTAAGATCCTCTATCACCAACGGGTCCGCATCTCTCGCAAACCTGCCTTCGTATTTTCCTGACTCACTCGTGAAGGTGGTGGAATCGTCAAACGGTGAAAAAATGGGAAGTCCTCTCTTCTGTGCGACTTCGAAATCTTCTTCGCCGTTCGCCGGGGACAGATGCACCACCCCTGAGCCCGTGTTTACGTCAACGAAACCTTCTGCCACCACCTTGTGCACCCTGCCACCCTCAAACAGAGATTTCTGACCGGGAACTTCTTCCAGAAGTGGCGGGTAATAGCGCAACCCTTCCATTTCTGAACCTTTCCGGAAATGCCGACTGGAGACGACCTTGCCCTCAAGATGTAGCTCCTTTTCCAGCTGTCCCCACCTGGTTTCCCCCACGATCCACCTTTCGCCGCCGACCACCACCTCCAAGTAGTTCTCGTCTGGGTGAACCCCAACCAGCTCATCGGTGATCACGGTAAAAGGCATGGTAGTCCATATTATCAGGTAGGCGTCGAGGTCCACCAGCCTGACCTTATAGTAAACTGAAGGATCCTCCACCGTGTCATAACCAAGACCAACCTCTTCGTGAGAAAGGGAGGTCTGACAGCTCGGACAGTAAGGGACAACCCGGAACCCTTCTCCTAACAATCCTTGCTCGTAGGCAGCCTTTAGGTAGCTCCACTCCCTCTCTATGTATTCATCCTTGTACGTCCAGTAGGCCCTTTCTTCGTCCATCTGTAAACCTATCAGTCTGTTTGAGCGCAGCCAGGGTTCATGATACTTCTTTATGAGTGACTTGCACGTCTCTACAAGCCTTTCCTCACCAACCAGCCGTAGGTTTTCGCTCTTCGACCCCTTCAGACCAAGCTCCTTTTCTGCCTCAAGCTCCACTGGGAGCCCCTGTGTATCCCACCCCCCGTTGAAGATCACTTTGATTCCCTTCATTGTCATCCTCCTGTGCCAAAGGTCCTTCATCATCCTGCCTCGCATGTGGCCGATATGAGGAAGACCGTTGAGTGTCGGGGGTCCTTCAACGTATCCGACCACCTCTTTGGGCTCTCTCTTCTTCAGAAGTGTCTGCAAACCAACCTCTTCCCAGTATACCCGTACAGTCTCCTCGATCTGTTTGGGCTCGTACAACCTCCCAAGACTGAACCTTTCGACACTGCTCGGCGAGGACTCCATGATTCTGGCGACTCCCAGAGCATCCTCGTTTTAACCATTTTCCAATCAACAAAAGGGGTTGGTACGGGGCGTCTACGCCGGCCGGGAAGTTGATGTCGATTACGACAACTCGTGCAATTATGACTATAGCTGCATCCTAAGCTGGTAAGTTAAGTTAAGAAAGAGGACAGGCTAAGGTCAGGGCGGGTTTTAGTTGGATAAGAAGTATGCGTTTGTTTCCGACCTGCACGCTAACCTTGAAGCGCTTCAGGCTGTGAAGCCGAAGTTGGAAGGGATGCAGGTTTTCGTGCTTGGGGACATCGTTGGATATGGGGCTGACCCTGGTCCTGTTCTAAGGTGGGTAATGGAGAATTCCGTGGTGCAGGTACAGGGAAATCATGACTATGCCGTGGGAAATGAACGGTACGAATGGTTGAACACGTCAGCAGCCTTTGCGGCAAGATGGACCAAAGAAAGGCTGGACGCGCGGGAGCTGAATTATTTGAAAGAGCTTCCGGTTATGAAAAAATTGAAACTGGACGATTACAGGGTTCTCCTGGTTCATGGTAGCCCAGAGGATCCGCTCCATGAATATGTATTTCCTGAAACGCATCAATCTTTGTTTGATTACTATCTGGAAAAATATGAATGCGACATAATAGCCATGGGGCACACTCATTTTCCCTTTTCGTTCACCACAAATAAGGGTGTTCTCTTCAATCCGGGCAGCGTAGGACAGCCAAGGGACGGAGACCCGAGGTCAAGCTTCGCAATTCTTGAACTGGAAGGAGGCGCCCCTGTCGTCCAGCATATTAGGACTGATTATGACATCACTGGCGCCTCGAGAAAGATTTACGAAGCTGGGCTACCCAAGTTCTTTGGTGACCGACTGTACCAGGGTCACTGAACTTGATTTTCAGATTGGACCCTTTTCTTCGACCCTTTACGGATTCCAAGCAGTGCAGAAACTTCGTATACAGACTGCCTGCTTTCGTAACTGTACCTTTTTAGAGGCACGAATCTACTTGGATTGTTTAGAAGTCTGAGAGCCAAGTCGGTACCCTTTTTGACCTGATCAGGTGTGCCGTAGATAACCATCAACCCTTCGCCGTTTGGCTTTACACCCGCCACCTGTAGTGCCTTCTCTATCTGATCTGACCCTGCAAGCCTCATAAGAAAATCCATTTCAGCAGTTTTGGCGATTAGCTGACCTATGGAGGCTGCATCCATAGTCTGATAAATCAGGATCTTAAGTGCATCAAGCCCTGGAAAGATATTCAAATCGAAGGACTGAATAAAGGCAGAGACCCCCTCCCTGATTTTGAACAGGTCTGATTTTGGTTCCTTTGAGGAAGTGTATCTTATGATTTCAAGCATCTTACGTGTCTCTTTCTTCAACTAAAGACAAACCCTTTACCTGAGCTTTATCCGCCATGGACTACGGGCAAAAGAACGACTTCATCGTTTTCACTCAATTTCACATTCCTCTTCTCAAGTGAAGATGATTCGGCGCCGTTGAGGAGCAGGAGGATATCCCCCACCTTTAGACGTTCAATAATTTCGGTGGGTAAGAACGTCAGGACAGAATCAATGTCGGTTGCGTCAACCGACATTTCTTGCCAGCCGCAAATTTGCTTGACCAAACCGAGAGCCTTCACCTTGACCAACGTCAGCTCTCACCTTGCACGCGACCTTCCCTCTAATTTGCACAGCTACGGTTCATATAAATAAATCGTTTCTTCGTACTTTCTGCCTTTGTAGATCGCCCCTGGGCCGAGTCTCCGAGGGGTGGTCTTGCCGAGTATTCTCTCAAGTTCGGATACCATATCGATGGTATCGTCAGAAGGTTGCCTACGAAGGATTTCTAATGGTACACCAATTCCAAGAGGCCTGGCCGGGATCGCATGCCTCGTACTCTTCGGAGGGAAAAAGGTTGACGTAAGTGCGGCGTGAACGACATCAGCCTTTGTAGGCATCGGGACATAAAGTATCGCTCTTCTGACTTCATGAAGGTCCGGTTTATCATCAGGTTCCAGCGATACCTCCAGCTTCAGGGCAGAGCAGAGAGAATCGAACGATTTTACGATTTTGAAGGATTGAAAGAGTCCTCCCTGGTCCGGAAATAGGTATGCCTTCTCCCCCCAGAGCAGTGCTGCTGAACACTTCCGTAAATCTACCATTTCAATCGCTTCATCTCTCTTTCTTTCTAATGTAAGGTGGAGTTGTCTCGAAAGCGATTCAACCGATTGTTCCTGCAGAGAAACTGAACGAAGCCATCTGCTAACCTTCACCCTCTTGTCTGTATAATCAACTGCGCATACAAGGCAGCTCTTCGCGGATATCTCGATGAGGGCCCTGTGTCTGTGCATACCGTCAAGAATAGTCATCGTATTTGAATCGACGATTACAGGATCAAACTGAACTTCGTCATGAAGAAGCTCCTCTCTTAAAGTTGATACGGCAGCCGGGATCGTTTCTTCATGAGGTCGAAGTTTTTCAAGAGGCAAAATCGCGAGTTCGAGTTCAAACCCCAGGTGAGAAACAACTTTGCCGATTCTCAACTGGTTGAAGCAACCCCTTTCTCTTCGGCCTTGCCTTCGGCCGATTCAGGGGGTACGGCTGCCGCTTCTTGTACACGCTCCTGCTCCTCTTTAGCTCCCTCTTCGAGCAATTTGTAATGCCTTGTAATATAGCCAGCGACCTCATTTCGTAAAAGCTTCGACCTGAAGATGGCATGTTCCGAGAGAAACTTCTTGTTCGCTTCGTAATCGGATGAAAACTTCCCTGGAAACTGCTCCATTAGGAGTGTGGCAAGCCTTCTTATTCTGTTCACGCCCTTAATCTCCAGTGGTCTCGATTCAACCCTTTTAAAACTGTTTCAGGAATGCGTAGGGAATAATTACAGTAGATTCTCGGATCATGCGTCATTTCTTATAAACCGTTTGAAGTTATTAAATACGGCCTCCTCGAGCTCTTCTACATCATACCCCTTTATCAATGCCAGAGTAAAGATTACACTGCTCACAAGTCTTGGGTCCGCTTCTCTACTTTCATACACCGCCCCGTATCTCACCGGACTGTCCGTTTCCGCCAGAAGATTCTCTATAGGAGTGGATTGGGCGAGTCGCTTCAGGCGCTTGGAGTATGTGGTCGCGGGACCGAAGGAGACAAAGTAGCCACGTGACACAGCCTCGTTAAGATATTTCTCTTCTGCGTCAAACCAGTGAAGAAGGACGTTTGATATCTTGAAGGAGGATAGCTCTTGTAGAACGCGGTGAACCATTCCTCTTGAATGTACAGAAATGGGTTTACGCAACCGCTCAGCTAGTTCTAGCTGAAGAAGGAACGTCCGAATTTGGGTCGGCGAGGAATTTCTTGAATCAAGACCTATTTCGCCTATTCCCGACACGAAATTTATATTTTGATCTATCAAACTACTGATCCTTGCCGTTCCCTCCTCAGCCATGGCCGGGTGTACTCCAGCAAACAGACGTATATTACGCGGGGCCGAACGAGCAAGTCGCAACGTCTGCTCAAAATCTAACGAGGACGTGGTGTTCAATACAACGTAAAGTTTGTCTTCCTTGAGCATGTAAAGGATGTCGTCGAAATAGTTTCCAGCGTGCGCGTGAGAGTCGCAGAGTGTCATGAACCTTTAACAACACAGGTTATAAAGCATCTTATATAATGTGCACGAGGCGAACTGGTAATGTCTGAAAGCGAATTCGGATCAGCCGGCGTCTTCAGGATACTGAAGAAGGCTGGCGCGGAGAGAGTCGGGGATGACGCCGTGAATGAATTCAAAATGGTTCTCGAAGAATTAGGTTTGAAGATAGGGCAAAAGGCTGTAGAGCTGGCATCTCATGCCGGAAGACGGACCGTCAAGGCGGTGGATATTCGACTTGCCGCAAAGACCGTACTTGAAAAGTGAATGTCTTCATAATCGTCAATGGTGATAAACTAAACTTTAAAGCGGGCACGAAAGGGCTTCTGTGTTGAGCTCCGGTAGTATTCTCCGAAGGAACACTCCTTCGGGGGCTGAAAGTCCGGTCAAGTATCTCGGCCTCTCGAGCCGATAACCCGGGTTCAAATCCCGGCCGGAGCACCCTAACACATGTGTCCAAATCACAGACTCCTTTCTCCCTAAAAGGCCCCTCATACCAGAATCGCATGAACAAGAGAGAAGACGATGTATACAACTATGAGTACAGTCTTTCTAACGCTCAAAATCTACTTGAAGAATCCAGAGTAACCTCGACCTGAGGGAAAGGCGCAGGGCTGCGATTGAAGAAGAGAACGTGAGGAGAGAGGTCGAAGAACTCAGGAAGATTGTCGAGAGGCATTTAGCAGGTCCTCAATGAACCTGGCATCCTACTGACCCGCTCAAGGTCTTCTTTCTTCGCTCGTATGTACTCTTTATCGTATTTTTATGTCATGCAAGAGAAGTCATCAGATCGAGTAGAATATGGATCAATACACAGATTCCAAGATAATGGTTTAGTAGAAAGACACCGGATACAAAAAAGATATTATTGAATAAAGCTCTATGCAATTGATGTTTTGCGAGGCTGAACTTATTTGTCAATATGTACTCTCTATCGAGGTCTGTAGAGCAGCACTGATTCAAACAAGTACCAACAAATCCAATTTATTGAATAAAACGGCACCTAACGCCATGCCAAACAGTGTGTGTATTAAGATCAAACCTACCTCTCTAACTGTAACGATAAATGTGCTAATGAACCATGATTATCATTAAGTGGATTTTAGTAACAGAAGTTATAATATTTCTGATTATGCAGCGTATCTGCAGAAAGAATACATACAAAAATGAACTGAAAGAGGACCTAGATAGTTGATATGTGTGGTACAACGGCGCAGCAGAATGCGTCTACCTTTGGTCAAGCCATTAAACATTTCCCTTCTGATTCAGAATTGGACCCTCCCTCTCCATTTATCTCTCACATCAAGGCGGCACTGTGGAAGATATAATTCTCCCACCTGCCGAAAGGCCTGGTGGACATAAAAACAAACGGTTCGA
>Ga0080006_1138194_pt1 | contig 40371 bp, 50 predicted proteins | sample RS3BMetagenome_FD_69209 | JGI IMG/M metagenome (GOLD analysis project Ga0080006, IMG submission 69209) | Ferric oxide microbial mat and aquatic microbial communities from Rainbow Spring, Yellowstone National Park, USA - RS3B (SPADES... ...
CATGCTCCTCAGACCGGCTCGCGGTCGGACAGGGCGAGCCTGTTCTGGAGGACGTCAACCTCAGCTGTCGCAGGGGCGAGGTGGTGGCCGTGACTGGGCCGAATGGCAGCGGCAAGACCACCCTGCTCAGAACCCTGGCGGGCCTGATCCGGCCGATCTCGGGCAGGGTCCAACGGCAGCCGGGCAGAAGCGCCTATCTGCCCCAGGATCCGGGGGCTCTGCTGCATCAGCCAACCGTGCTGAGGGAGGTCGCCCAGACCGCTCGCTGGATGCATCTGGATGCCGAGCCACAGGAGATTCTGCAACAGTTTGGGATTTCGGACCTCGCCATGCGCGACCCCCGCGACCTGAGCACCGGTCAGCGTCAGCGGGTGGCTTTGGCCGCAATCCTCATTGGCGACCCCGAGATGGTGTTCCTTGACGAGCCAACCCGAGGCGCCGATCAGGCCTCTCGCCAGAGATTGCTCAACGCCATCGACCGACTGGCACGGCTCGGATGTGCGGTAGTGGTGGCGACCAGCGATGAGGATTTCGGCCTCCAGGTCGGCGACACCACCTTGGTGGCGCGGGATCGCCACCTGAGCGCCGCCGCAGGGACACCAACTTGATCCTCCTGATCCTCAGCCTGCTCGGCATGGGCCTGTTCCTGTGGCCCTTCTCAGGCCTGGGGCTGCCCGCGACAACCCCGGCTCTGGTGATCGGGCTCGGCACCGCTCTGGGGCTGCTCATCTTTGAATTGGGGACGAGGAGAATGGACTCGCGCTCCTTCGCGCTGCTCGCCGCCCTGAGTGCCGCCGACGCGGCCCTGCGGGCGGCCCTGGTGACCGGCATCGGTGGCTTCAGCCCCATCTTCTTGCTGGTGTTGTGTGGCGGCTATGCCCTGGGCCCGGAATTCGGCTTCCTGGTGGGAGCGGGGTCGCTGCTGACCTCGGCCCTGGCCACCGGCGGACTGGGACCATGGATTCCGTATCAGCTGTTCGCGCTCGGCTGGGTGGGAATGGTTGCCGGACTGGCGGGCAGTTGGCGCCGGGGCCACCGACCAGGTGCCCTGGACGTCGTCATCCTGGCGGCGGTTGGGGTCTTGACTGGATTCGGGTTCGGGGCCGTGATGGATGTGTGGAACTGGACCTTCTTCGCGGGTTCACCCCAATTGGGCTGGACCCCCCGGCTCGCGCCCCTGACAGCCCTGGCCCGCTTCGCCAGGTACTACGCGCTGACCTCGTTTGTGTATGACTCCTTTCGCGCGGGAGGCAACGCTGCCATGGTGGCCCTCCTTGGGTTGCCGATCCTCGTCGGGCTGAGGCGGGTGAGCCGTCGCTTCACCCTCATCTGGACCACGGCCGAGGCCGATTCAGTTCTTGCGCCGCACGACCAGGCTGCCGGCGATCTTGTCATGCCAGGCCTGGCGGCGGGGGTCGGCGGCCGCCCAGAGGAAACCGATCGAGCAGGACGCCAGGTCCAGTAGGTACCCGCATGAGCGCAGAAAGCTGCGACGGAGCCCCAGACGGCCGCCATCCTCGGCGCGCACAACCCGAAGCCCGCCCAGCCACATGCCCGGCGTGCGCGAGACGGCGCCCCAGAAAGCGGTGAAGTAGACGGGCGGGATCAGCCAGAAGAGCTCAGGGACGTGCAGGGCCGGGTCCAGCCCCAAGTTGAGGGCCACTATGGCCAGGAGATCGACCCCCAGGCCGCCAGCTCGAACCCAGAACCCAGCGTAGGCGTAACCCGGGAAGGGCCCCCGCCGCCGGGCCGCAACGACGGCATCCCACGGCGTCTTGGGAACCAGCCTGGTCCCCGGCAGGTCTGCCAGGACCGCATCCAGCTCGGTCACCGTGCGGGCGTCGTAGACGCGATCTGTGCGCTCCCTGAGTTCGTCCAGGGTCAGCCGGCCGGCCGCATGATGATCGGCCAGCTGCTGCGCCGTCAGCTCCCGGTCCTGATCCGACGCCCTGATGGCGGCCCGGCTGCTGCCCCCAAAGGAGAACTCGAAAAAAGACCCCGGCCGGGTCCGATCCTGAGGGGGATTCCGCTGCCCTGCCACCCTCACCCGCCCCCCTTAGAGCTCTCCCAGTCGCGGCAGAGCAGGCCCATGTAGATCAGGTCGGTGCGCTCGCCGTCACGAAGAACGCGCTCCCGCAGACGCCCCTCCACCTGAAAGCCCAGCCTCCGGTAGAGGTTGATGGCCGCGAGGTTGTCGGCGATGACGTCCAGGCTCAGCCGATGCAGGCCCAGTTCGTGGAACGCATAGCGAACCGCCAGCTCCATCGCCTCGCGGCCGTAGCCACGCCCCCTGTCGCTGGGTTCACCCAAACCGATGGCGACCCAACCGTGACGGTTCGCCCACTCGATCCCGCACACGGCCACAAAACCAAGCAGGCGGTCATCTTCGAGGCTACGGATGCGAAACTCAAAGTTGGCGTGGTCGTCCCCCATCGCCTCATCCCGCTCCCGGAAGTGCTCTGGGGGTAGGGGACGAGCCGCATCGGTGTCGGCCTGGCGGCGATAGACGGCGTCCTCGCTCCACCGCGAAAGAATCTCGGCGTCCTCGGCACGCGGCGCGCACAGGCGCACCAACCGGCCAGAAAAGAGACTCGGCGACATTGACCACCTCCGACTCACGGCAGGGAGATCCCCAGGCGAGTATGCCAGACCAACCCGGAATGCCGAATTCGACCCCCTTGGCGCGGGAGACACCGTCTCCCCACCTGCCCGCAGACACCCCCGAAAGCCCCCAGCCGGAACCCTACCGGCATCTTTGGGGATGGTTCTCGGAAGGAGTTCCTGACGCTCTCAAGCTGCCGCTGTTCAGACGCTACCTGGTTGGACTGGGACCGCTCTCGCTGGGAACGTGGATGCAGTTGGTGGCGCTGGGGTACCTGACCCTGCAGGTCACGGGCTCGGTGAGCGCGGTCGGGTTGGTCGGTGCGGCGGACGGGATACCGGCCGTCCTCCTCTCCATCCCGGCGGGGGTCGTGGGAGACCGCCTGCCGCGAAGGCTGATCCTGATCACTGCCACCAGCGCCCTGGGGCTCACCTCCCTCGGGCTGGCCCTGGCCGCCGGCCTTGGGCGGGCCTCGCTTCCGGTGCTGGTCGGAGCGGCGATCTGCTTCGGAGCAGCCGATTCCTTCAACGGGCCCACGCGCCAGGCGCTGGTCGCGGACCTCGTGCCCCGGGAGCAACTTATCGGCGCGGCCACACTGACCAGCAGCGTCGGCAGCGCGGCCCGCATCGTGGGCCCGGCGGTGGGGGGCGTGCTGCTGGGGACGCTGGGGGCTGCGAGTTGCTTCCTCGCCATGACCGCCTGCGTCGTGCCCCTGCTGCTCATTCTGGCCTTCGGGCGCTGGCCGGTCGTGCGTCGCAGCTCCACCCAGCTCGGAGCCATGGGCCGGATGGTTGAAGGACTCGCATGGATCCGCCGCGACCCCACCACCCGCACCGTGCTGCTGGGCAGCGTGACCCTGGGGTTGTTCGGAATCGGCTACATGCCCTACCTGCCCGTTTTCGCCAAGGATCAGCTGCACGGCGGCGGGCAGGTGCTCGGGATCATGTACAGCGTGGGCGGCATCGGGGCCCTGGCTGGCGGCGTGGCCCTGAGCCTGGTCAGCCGGAGGTTGCGTCGAGACCGGCTGCTCCTGGCCGCAGCCCCTCTGTACATGGCCTCGCTCTTCGGGCTCACCCGGGCCCCAACACTGGCGCTCGCGATCCCCTGCCTTGCCGGTATCAGCCTGGGTTTCATGGCGGCCAACACCTCCATGCTCACCACCCTGCAGGCGAACGCTCCCGAGTTCATGAGAGCAAGGATTCTGTCGCTCTACAGCCTGGCATATGCGGCAGGCGGGCCCCTGGGCACCCTGGCCTACGCGGGCCTGAGCCGGGTGGTGCCACTTTTCACCGCGATAGCCGGGGGGGCCGTGGTGGTCGGCGTGGTGCTGCTTTGGACCGCGACCCGGCCCTCGCTGCGACCCGACTCGTAACCGGTTGGATATCCTCTTCCGATGGTGTTGGAGGTGCGCCCCATCGAGCCGGAGGAGCTGGAGGAGTTCGGGAAGGTCAACCTCACCGCCTTCGGCGAGAGGTGGGACGCCTGGCACCGGAGCTGGTTCGAGAAGCGCCTGATCCCCGCCAACACCGTGGCCGCCTACGAGGATGGCCGTCTGGTCGGCAGCTCCATGATGTTCGAGGTCGAGGTGGGGATTCCCGGCGGGCGCGAGCGCGCCGCGGGGGTGACCGCGGTGGGCGTGCTGCCGACTCACCGCCGTCGCGGCATCATGCGCTCAATGCTGGACCGCCTCCTCGCGGAGGCCCGCCTGCGCAGATATTCCCTGGCCGTTCTCTGGGCGTCTGAGGGCGGGATCTATTCCCGATTCGGATTCGGTCCCGCTGCCCAGGGCCTGAGGGTCGAGCTGGAGCATCCCAAGGCTGGCCTGCTTCCATTCACCGCCAGCGGCACTGTGCGCCTGGTCTCCCACGGCGATGCTCGACGAACGTTCCCCCTCGTGCACGCAGGCCTGGTCGGCCGCTGCCCGGCCATGGTCGCCCGCGATGACGCAGGTTGGGACTTCGCCCTCTCCGAGGAGGATCCGCACGTGGCGCCCGCCGAAGGCCCCATGTTCTTTGTCATCCATGAGGAAAAGGGGCGCCCCGACGGGTATCTCATCTATAGAGTCAGGAGCAACCAGTCCGGGCGCGGCCCCGAGAACACCCTGGTCGTCCTGGAGATGGTCGGCCACAACGGGGGGGTCATTAGGGACCTCTGGCGCTACTGCACCGAGGTCGACCTGGTGAGGAGAGTCGAAGCCAGCGGCCGTGGGCTGCGCCCCTCGGACGACCCGATAATCTGGTTGGCCGCCGATCCGCAGGCCGTGGTGGCCTCCCGGGCCACCACTCTTTGGGCAAATGTGCTGGATATTCCGAAGTTCCTGGAGCGTCGCCGTTACCAGGCGGACGGTGAACTGAGTTTGCAGGTGCGCGGCGACAGCCCGACAACAACAACCACCCTGCGGCTATTTGTGGAAGAGGGCCGTGCCCGTTGCGAGCCCGCCCGGGGACCGGCGGATCTCTGCCTGGGGCGAGACGACCTGGGGGCGATCAGCCTCGGCCAGGCGTGCCTCCCGCAACTCATTCTCGCGGGCCGCGCTGTGGCGCGGTCCGACGCCGTGGCCCTGCTCGCCAATGGGATCTTCAGCTGGAATCCTGCGCCCTGGTGCTTCGAGGACATCTGAGCGCGCTCGACCCACCGACCACGGTTCGGGGCGACGCCCTCTGATGCGATGGCGGCGCCCAATCCGCTGCCTAGCACGGTTTCGGGTTGTGGCGTCCATCCGATCCCGCCCGCCACGGTCAGTCGCTGTCAAGCTCCACGATCCGGTGCAATCGCCATGGAGAGGTTGTGGTCTCCACGTCGATCTCCAAATCGTGGGTGCGCCCGAGGGCTCTGACCGGCCCCTCGGGATACTGGCAGACGGTCATGTCCTCGAATCGAAGCCGGAGCCAGCAGCGACCCGGCCCATCGGGATGGCGCCGACTGAGCATCCAGCGCAGCCCTGACCGAGCCGGGACCACCCTCCCTCCCAGGACTCGAATCTCGGACATTTGGAACATCATCTGGCGCAACAGGGAGGGGGCCAAAAATCGAGCCAGACCAAGCTCGTCACCACGCTCCACGGCGTCTTCTATGCCGTCCACCAGCTGTCTAATCCTGGCGCTGGTCTGCAGGTCGTTCTCCTGCCTGACCTCGGCACCCACGCTTCGCGGCCACCAGAGGTGCCGACCCTCAGCCAACCAAATTTCCCAGGGCAGCCGGCCCCACGAGCCTGAGGGCCAGTCCCAAGAAGGCCTCGCGCACTCCTCGGTCGACGGCGCCTCTGGGAAGGTGGCGCGATTCGGCAAGGGCGGACTTCGCGGCGGCCCATGGAACTGCTTCCAGCTCCATGCCCTCGGCCCCCAGCTGAGTTTGCAGCGAGCGCGCCACCTGATGCGAGTCCGTCCCCACCACCGCCAGCCAGCTGCCGCGCCCGAGACCGGCCTCGGGGCCGATCGCGGCGAGGGTCCTCCGACAGCTGCGCAGGTGTCCTTCGGATGAGCGAATCGGGACCAGCGCGCGCGTGGCCCGCTCGGCGAAGAACTGCAGCATCAGGGCCGGAGCGGGCGTCGCCGGCCCGCCATCGACTATCACCACATCGAAGCTGGGTGCCAAGAAGTGCTCCCACAGATAGTCCAGATGTTCTCGCCCAAGACCGACGTGCCCCGCTGCGGCCCGGGGTGCCAGCAGAGTCTGAAAACCGAGGCCGGGGCATGACCAGAGGCACGACTCAATCCGCAGCCGTCCCTCGTGCAACTCGGCAAACCGCAGAACCAGCTCGTCGAGGCGGGCGGATGGCATGAGGTCGCGGCCTGCCACGAACGCCCCCACCCGCACGTCGATGTCGGGCTCGACTCCGTCGGCGTCCACCAGCAGGACCTGGCGGACATCGTCGACGTGGCAGAATGCGTCGGCCAAATCAATGGCGAAGGTGGTGCGCCCACAGCCACCCTTGCCGCCCACCACCAGAACCACAAGCGGGTTGCCCGGAGCGAAGGGCACAGCCCCTCGCGATGCCGCCGCCGTGCCCGCAAGACGCGGCCGGTCGCTGTTGCTCGACTTGCGCTTGGGATTGAGCAGGCCGGCCAGCCACTGATGATTCAACCCCCTTGCGCTGCCCCTGCCCTCGGCGACAGGTTGTTCGGCCACCAGAAGCAGGGGATGCCGCGTCAGGGGACGGTCGGGATCCAGGTATTCCGCTTGGCGCCAGCTCAGCGCCGGTCCCGGTGCCTCGGGCGGCGCCGGAACAACCGGGTGCGGGCTCCACCGCAAGCTCTCGCCGCCGGCACCCGCCGTCAACATGTAGCACCCTTGGGCAGCGGCGATTGTTCCGGCGATACGTAGCCATGGGTCAGCCATGCAGTGGCTCCCGCCACCATCGCAACCTTGGACCAGGGGCCCAGGGTCAAGAGCGGAATTGACGCCGTCCTCCACAGCAGCACGCTCACGCCTTGCTGGAAGTCGACCTGGCTCGAAGACGACTGGCAGCGGGTGGCGACCGCCAGTTCGCACCCCGCGGCGGTGCCGGGGGCGGGGGCCAGCGCTGAGGGTGCCACCAAAGAGCAGCGGTCAGGCAGGGCTGGGTAAGCGGCCAAGACCACGCGGCCCACCACCTGGCTCACGTCCCCAATGCCGTTGCCGCAGGTTGTTCCAGGGTCGGGGAAGACGCAGATGACGATGCTCCCCGAATGTTCAAGGGCGCTGACGTCAACCGCCTGGGAACCCGCTTCGGCGGCCGCTTGGGCGGTGCCCACCAGCTGGCTGTGGGCTGAGATCAACAGGCCCCCATCGACGGCCAGCGCCGTCACCGGGAGGAGGAGCAGGACGAGCAGAAGAGCGAAAAGGGGCAGCACCTGCCCCGACTGCTCAAGGCGGGCCGCGTCAGCAGTCATCGCCGGTCGGGTCCTGGCCCGGATCCCTGCTCCGGAATGGCGCGATCTTCTCCGTGTCGGAAGTGTGCAGGACGGGCGACAGCCAATTTCCAACCAGGGGGATCCAATCAAGATCGGGGCGAAACGCCATCATCACCTCGACATCACCGTCCGTCAGCCCGGAGGCATTGGGCGCCCCCCCAATTCGACAGAAACTGTCGGATTGGCCGCCGTAGCCGAACCACACCTGGTAGGCCCCAGACCCGGGGCCGAAGCGCATGCGGGTCACCACAGGAGGTTGGCCGACGCAACTGCCCGAGGTCATGTTGCGAAGATCCCCGGCCAGCAGTCCCTGGCTCTCCTGCACAACGGTGGCAAGCTCCTCTTTCGCCTGGCTACAGGCGGCGCTCGCATCCACGGCCCGCGCGCCGACCAGCGCCGCCGCGTCGCTGGCGGTCTGCATGGCCATCTGAGTGCGCGCGAGCTGCACCACGGCCACGGCGCCACACCCCAGCAGCAAAGTCAGAGGCAGCACCAGCGCCAGTTCCACGAGCGCCTGTCCGCCACCACCGCGACGCGCGCAGCTCACGAGAAGGTCTCCACGGAGAGGCGCAGCCGGCTGGAGACCGGCACGGATCCCGGGCCAGCTGATCCAATCCAGGGAATTATGGTGCGAAGCTCTCCGGTGATCCAGACGTCGACCGCCCTCGGTGGCCAGGAGGTGTAAGCCAGGCAGATTTCCAGCCTGCCCGAGGTGGTCGTCTGCCGACAGGGTCGCATCGGCGCCGCGACTCCGAAGCATTGGGCGGTGCGACAGCGGGGATTCTGAGCCCCATCGAGATCTTCTGGAATCGGACCGTACACGCCCGACGCCACGGCGCTCTCAGGCAGCGACGCGCAGGGTCTGGCGGTGCCCGGCTGCGCCAATCCGCTTTGGTATCGGACGCACTCCAGGGTGGCCCAGCAGGCCGTTCCACCCTCGGGGCACAGGCCCGGTCTGGCCATCCCTGCGACCAGCGCCTTCAGGGAGGTCTCGGCGGCCGCGGCCCCGCTCTCCAGGGGCACAGCGGGGCTCAGTCCCTGCGGCGATACCGACGCCGCCCGAGCCGCGGCTAGGCTGGCGCTCTGCACTCCTTCTTCGGCAAGGGCGAGGAGGCCGACCTGCACAGCGCCCAACGTCACCAGCAAAAAGAGGGCGACCCCGATGGCAAACTCCACCATCGCCTGGCCGGAGTCGCCGGTCCGGATCATGCCAGAGCGCTCGAGAGGCGTTCCAATGCCGGGTAGAGGATGATCAGGACGAACGGCAGCAGAATGCATGTCGCCACCGGGAGCAGCATGGTGACCAGGGCGCGCTTGCCCCGGATGGTGAAGTCATCGCGTTGGCGATCACGCATACTTCGCGCCAGCCGTCCCAGAGGAGCGGCGGCCGAGATTCCCTCCCTACGCTGCAGACGCACAACCGCAGCCAGGGCCGCCAGCGCAGGCACCTGAAATTGGGCAGCGCGCTGTTCCAAGAGCTCGTCCAGCGAAGCGGTCCCGGTCGCTGCCGACCCGGCGAGACAGCCTCGCAGCAGGCCTGCCGCATCTCCACCGACACGGCTCACGACCAGTTCCATCGCCCGGCGCGCGCCGATGCCGCCCCCACTCTGCTCCAAGGCCATCAGGTCAACCAGGATCGGGAGCTGTCCGGCGATCGCCTCACGACGGCGGGAGGCACGACGGAGCAAATGGGCGGCTATCCACAAGGTGGGCAGCGGAACAACAGCGGCCGCCAGCAGGGGCGAGGCCAGCTGGAGTGAGCTCATGACAAGCATTCCAGCGGCTAGCAGGAGTGTCAGCACAAGATCGATGGAGATGACCTCCTCGGGGGTGGTGTCGGAAGCCGCCGCACGAAGTGAGGCGCTAAGCCGGCCCAGCAGTCCTGGCGGTGTCAGGGGCCGGACCAGTGCCGCCACGGCCCGCAGGAAAAGCCGTAACGAACTCTGCGCATCGCGGACTGCGGACGAGGCGGCGGCTCTCTCCCGCTCGCGCTGGGCCAACCTCCGCTCCCAGGTTTGCCGCCTGGGCCAGCTGATCGTGATGATGGCTGCGGAGATGGCGAGCAGGGCCGCCCCGACGGCACCCTCCGCGGCCACCGCGGGAATCTGCACACCTTGGAGCGGTCCGGCAAATGGCGGTGCCATCAGGGCACAACTCCGGGAATAGAGAGCCGGCTCAGAGGGGACTGGTGTTCACCCTCGGCCCCAGGTGAGCCTTCCAACAGTTGGATTTGGTCGACGTCCCTGGTGCGCAGAATTCGCAGCATCCAGGAGTAGCCCACCACGATCAGGGCGAGCAGGAAAGACAGAACCAGCTGACCACCAAGCGCGTGGTAGGGCTCGAGGTACGAAGGATTTACCACGCGCAGGACGGCTATCAGGACCACCGGCATCAGGGCGATGACCAGGGCCCCAAGGCGGCCTTGGGCCTGTTCTGCGCGGAGCTGGTCCTGGGCAGCCTGAATCTGGTGAGCAGCTCGGGAAAGCTCCTCCAACAGGGGGGTGATCCTCCCTCCGGACCGGCCCCCCACCGAAAGCGCGCTGACGATGAGGCTGAAAAGAGGCTGTTGAATCCGTTGATCCGCCTCCAGCAAGGCCACTTCCAAGGGCGCTTCACGCATCCTCAAGACCACCGTCTGCAGTTCCCCGCGAAGCTCAACAGGGCCGCTGTCCGCAAGTGCCTGCAGTGCCTGCCGGACCCCGTGACCAGCGGGCAGCAACTGGGCCAGCAGGTCCACCGCTCCCACCAGGGCGTCCCTGAAGGAGGCGCGGGCGCGGGCGCGGCGCCACTCCCGCAGGGAGCGTTCCATCAGGATCCCGAGAATCCCGACTACAGCTGCTGGTACCGGCAGACCCAACACTGCGAGCGCGAGCAGCCCCAGCAGGAGGCCGACGAACAGCGCGGGCCCGGCTCCTCGCAGGATCTCGATGAATCTGGACCGCAGGGTCTTGACCATCGCCTCGCCCGCACCTTCCCTGATCGCACTGGACGCCGGCTGCCCGGGCCGGACGGTCAAGAGAACCCAGACGCAGCAGGAGGCGGCCCCCGCCGCTGTCACGATCAGCGCCGCCAGGTAGACAACTGGGATCGTCATGACATTTCCCGGGCGCTTTGCTCGGGCATGCCTCCAAACCAGGACGCCCCAGCGATTCCGGCCGAGTCGAGCTTGTCCTGGATCTTGGGCGGGAGGTCGTCCAGGCGCGGCACATCCCACTCCCAGGTCCCCCTGGCGCGATTGTGGTGGCACAGGGTCTCCAGGATCGGCAGGTCCCCCTCCACCTGCCCCGTCACGAATCCCACCGCCTGGATCACACGTTGATCAGCCCCATCAGGGCGACGAATCCGCGTGAGATGGACGACAAGATCGACCTTGGCGGCGAGTTCGCGGGCGATCGACGCGGGGTCGGCTCGAGCCTGGGCCGGGTGGCGGCGCACCAGCCCTGCCAAACGTTGCAGAGCATCCCGAGCGCTGTTGGCATGGAGGGTGGTCCCGCTGCCATCATGGCCGGTCCCCATGGCGTCGACCACGTCCAGCGCCTCAGGGCCGCGGCACTCCCCGACGAAGATCCGGTCCGGCCGCTGCCGCAGGGCATTCCGCACCAGCTGCTGAATGGTGACCTCCCCCCGGCCCTCGGTGTTGGCATCTCGCGCCTCCAGCGATATGGTGTTGCTGCGGCCGCCCTCGGCGGTGCGAAGATGAAGTTCCCTCTGGTCCTCGATGGTGATGACACGCTCCCACGCCGGCACCTCGGAGATCAGCAGCCGAAGCAGGGTGGTCTTTCCGGATCCCGTGCCGCCGGAGACGATCAGATTGAGTCGGGCACGGACCGCCGTCTGCAGCAGAGGGACCAGATTCCATGGCAAGGTCCCGACCCGGGACAGGTCCGTGAGGCGCCCGAATCGGGCCAGCTGGTGGCGCCTGATGGTGACCGCCATCGGCATCGCCACGGGCGGTAGAACGGCGTTGATCCGGGACCCGTCCTCCATGGTGGCGGTGACCATGGGGCTCGCCCGGTCGATGTGGGCGGAGCCGGAGCCAAGCAGGCGCTGCACTGTTGCCAGGAGCACTTCGTCGCTTTCGAAGCGCACGCGAGAGTCCTGTTCCACCCCATCCTTGACCACCAGCACCTCGTCTGGGCCATTGATCAAGACCTCTTCTATCAACGGGTCCGCCAGCAGCTCCGCCAGCGGGCCCAGCGGAGCCAAGCGGGCGATAAGAAGCCGTTTCACCTCCTCATAGCCATCTGCCGTCAGGACCGGGAGGTGACGGTGCGGCGCGGCCGTGTGGTAGGCCTCGATTTCGCTCTGGACCAAGGACAGGATCCAGCTTCGATCGTCCGGCTTCAGTTCAGGATCCGCGCGGGTGGCCAACCGTCCCGCCAACTTCGACTGGATCTCTGGCAAGAGGCCGCGCTCAACCTGCGCCACTGAGTCGCTGGGACTTCCGGAGTTGAAGATCGCGGAGGCGGTCACCCTACGACCTGGTCCTGATCAGACGGCCGCTGGATGTCCGAGACGTGGCGTCACTTGGCGAGGCCTGGATGGCGGGCGGGAATGCGTAGCCCCACACCGCCTGGACAGCCTGGCGAAGCGGGGCCCGGAGCGACCCGGTCATGACTGCAGGCGTATGGGTGGACTCGGCCCGTAAACATGCCTGACGATCAAAGGGGATTGTGGCCGCCAGGGGAATCCCATAGCGCCGCAGCAGGGCTGCTTGCGCTCCCGGAAGAGAGCCCTGTCCAGCCCCGTTCAACAGCGCCAGATTGGGCTTGCCACGCAGGGGGGATGCCAGGGGGGATCGAACCACGCGGTCAAACAGGTCTGCCCCCACAGGGGTTGGGGCGACGACCCAGCAGATCACATGGGAGCGCAGGGCCAACTCGTAACCGATTGAGGAGTCGAGCGGCCCCAGATCCACCACCGTCAGTTGGTGCTGACTGCTCACCAGCTCCAGCACCCGGCTCAAGAAGTCGAGCCCCCGCAGCGGCTGCTGAACCGGTTCAAAGAGTCCCGTGAGGATTCTGAGGGTCCCGAGGTTCTGCAGGTGGCGGAATAGCAGCTCTTCATCGAGGGCTCGAACCTGAGCCTCATGGGCAAGGAAGGACAGGGAGCGGTCCTCTCTCAGCCCGAGTTGGGATGACACCGTGCCGAGGCCGGGCCCTAGCTCTAGAAGAGCGACCCTCAGGCCCTCACCCGCGAGCGCGACGGCCAAATTGAGGCTCCAGAACGTGCGTCCGGGAGCGCCGCCAGCACCGGTGACTCCCAGAATCCGGCCGGAGGGCTCAAGAGCACCCTCCGCGTCGTCCACCAGATGGCTGTTCAGGGTCCCGTGGTCGCGGCGCCTGGGCAGAAAACTCACAATTACCCCATCACCCAGTCGGCCCGACGCCGGAGCAGGGAGTTGCCGAGTTGGGCCCCTTGATGGCCCGCAGCGCGGTCGCGGGATTGGAAATCGGCTGCTCCTCTCCCGGGCAGGCGGGACCCGAGGCCGGCACGGCCCATATCGACTGGGTGGCGTTGAGCAGGAGCCAGGGCGCCACCTGGGCCGGTGACACCGCCAGGGTGATCTGGTGGGCTGAGGCATTCGCCGCGATGATCAGAACCGATTGGGCGAGAGGCATCACGCAGCTGGTGGCGGAGGCTGCCCCGCACAGATCGTCGGCCGGGGCGCTCGCGGACCCGCTCGCGACGGCGAGCAGATCCACGCGATCTCCTGCCGTCAGGTCCGACGGCATTGACGCCACGGTCAGGGTCACCTGACGCTCGCCGGACCCGTCCCCCATGACAAGGTCGCTGCGCAGCAGGACACTGCCGGCGGGGATGTCCACCAGGGCAACCGCTCCCTGGACGCTCCGAAAATCGCTCTCGGGAAAGGTGTCGGCGAGCGCCGGGGCACCCAGATGCACCAGCGCCCCACCCGGGCTGAGATCGGTCGTGTTCGCCTGGAGGGTCTCCCCAGCCGGAATGTTGCGGGCGGCCACCAGCACTCTCTGCATCCCCGCCTGGGCCTCGACCGCGATCAGAAGGAAGGCGGTCAGGGCGGCACAGAAAGTAGCGAGCCCAACGGCCAGTGCCAGCTTTCGCCTCACCCCTCCGCCTCCCTCATCACGGGAGCCCCTCCCCCTCGGGGCCACGCCGGATCCCCACCCGGTGGATGGATTTTGCGCCACCCGGGGGGAGCAAGGGAACCACCTCTCTTGTTACGAATATGTAACTTAGCACGGATTCGATCTCAGGTCCCGGTTCCCAACAAGCATCAGGCAGCCCCCCTGAGCTCCTGGCCGGCGCCGGCGCTACGGAGCCTGGCCATGCCTCGCTTGTACAGGCCACGCACCCGTTCCTTGGGCACTCCCCAGTCCGCCGCTATCTCCTGAGTTGTCCTCCCCTCCAGGACGTGGGCGCGCACGACCTCAGCCTGACCGGGAGTGAGCCGCCTCAGGAGTCCACCCACAACGTCACGCTCAACCACCTGCAGCAGGGGGTCCGCGGTCGGGTCGGCGAAGGCCCGATGACTTGGATTGACGTCCAGCATCAGTTCCAGCGCCATGCCGGCATGGCGCTGCCGAACCTGGTCAGCCTCCCACCGGTGGTGCCACCTGTGGAAGGCGATGCTGCGCAGCCAGGCTCGCAGGACAGCCTCCGTCTGGCCCTGAAAGGAGTGGAGCCTGGTCATCGCAGTCACGAAGACGTCCTGCACCATGTCGGCACGGTCCTCGGGTGGGCGGCGGCGGAAGCAGCGTTCCACGTCGTCCCTGAACGTCTCGAACATCCATGCCACCGCCTCCGGATCGGCCCTCCGCAGACTCGAAATGCGAGCTTCGAAATCGGCATCGTTCACCCTCTTCCCTCCCTGCGGTGTCACCACTGACCCCTTGGCAGGAAGCTTTGATCTGGACTAGATGCGAGGATGCCCCGCCCACGCGCCCAGCCAGCCCCGATTTCGCACCCCCACTGCACCGTCTTTGTCGGGGAGTGTCGGCGCATAATCGCAGAGAAGTCCGGGGAGGGGTGTGATGGGGCCGGAACGAGCACGGGTCTTGGTGGTGGACGACGACCCGCTCAGCGTGGCAGCGATCAGAAGGGTTCTGGAGCCAGACGGCTACCGCGTTGATTCGGCCGCCGGAGGCCGCGAGGGATTGGCCCATCTTGGGCGCCACCGCCAAGACTGCCTGATTCTGGATTACGCCATGCCCGGCATGAGCGGCTTGGAGGTGGTGGCCGCCCTGCGGGCAGCCGGGGAGTCGCTGCCGGTGGTCATGTTGAGCGCCAAGAGCGACTCGTTCGACAAGGCGGCCGGATACTCAAGCGGCGTCGACATCTACCTCGGCAAGGACGAGGACCCTTCCGTGCTGCGGGCGGCGGTTGCGCGCCTCATACGCCAGGGGACCCGAACGGCGACCCGAATCGAAATTGGGGGTCTGACCCTCGACTCAGCCACCTGGACCTGCCAGGTCGACGGCCGCGAAGTCCATCTCACCAAGCGCGCCTTCAGCCTCCTGGAGGCCCTGGTTGGGCAGCGGGGCACCGTGCTCCGCAAGGAACAGCTGGTCTATTTGGTCTGGGGGGTCAACTCCGACGTGTACAACAGGGCGGTCGACAACGCCGTCGTGGAACTCCGGCGGCTCCTCGGGGACAGCAGTAGCAACCCCCGCTTCATCCACACGATCAGGGGGATCGGATACAAGTTCGAGCCCGCGTCGTGAATCTCGACTGGGTGCAAGCCGCCGTGCCGACTCCTCGACCGCTCGGCGACTTCGCCAGTGAGATCATCTGGCGGGCCCCCTACCCGGCTGCGGTGCTGAATCACGCCGGGCATCTCGAGTTCGCCAACCCGGCGTTCTCGGCCGGCCCCACTGCCGACCGGGTTCTGGATCGGCGGGGGTTTCTCACCGATGGCGAGCTGGAGTCGAGGCGGCAGCAGATTGTCCAGACCGGAGCTGCAGCCTCGGCGGGTGTTGCCGCCGTGCACTCGGAGCGAGCCGGAGCCCTGGTGCACATCTGGGAACTCGACATGGTCCCCGGCTGGACCGCCATGGTGTTCCAACCAGATCCTCCGACACCCGCGGCCAGCATCCCTTCCGCAAGCCTGATTCTTCACGAGCTGAGAGCTCCGATGCTCGCAGTACGAGAGGCCCTGGACCGACTCACTCAGCGATCTCTGACGGTAGCCCCGGAGATCGCGGCACTCCTGGCGCAGGAGGCTAGAGCGATCAACCGACTGGGGACCGTGCTCTCCGGCCTCGGTGACCTAGTCCTCGCCTCTCGGTTGTCCGCCGCTGAAATCGATCGCACCTACCTCGACCTGGGCTCCGTCGCGGCCGAGGTGTACGAGACCTTTGAGCTGCTGGCGGCGGGGACGGGGCATGAGCTCACCCTAGAGCGCCCCGCCACCGGGCCCATGATTCGCGGTGATCCTGGACTGCTTTCGAGGGCCGTGGCGAACCTGGTCGACAACGCCCTCAAATACTCTCCACCTCCTGGCCCTGTTCAGCTGTCGGTGGCCGTGCGCAGCTCACTGGCGGTGGTAGAGGTTTTGGACCGTGGCCCGGGGATTCGCCCATCGGATAGGGACCACATTTTCGAGCCCTTTGTCCGCTTGCAGAACGCAAGGGTGGAGGCCCCCATGGGCAGCGGCTTAGGTCTGGCCGTCGTCCACAGGGTGGTGGGCGCCCATGGGGGCAGTCTGTCGGTGGAGAGCCGCCCCGAGACGGGAACAATCTTCCGGATGAGCTTCCTCCTCCCGCCGGGCCGCGACGAGCCGCAGCTGGCCCCCGGGGGCTGGCAGCGGTAAACTCTCTTCTCCGCCCGCATGGCTCAATTGGTTAGAGCAGGGGACTCTTAATCCCAAGGTTGCAGGTTCGAGTCCTGCTGCGGGCACCAATTTTGATCTCAAAGTTAGGTCGCCAGAGGTCGCTAGAGACCGCTAAAGATCGCCTCGTAAGTGGTCAACTAAGTGGTCAAACCGGAGCTTCCGGCGCTGGCCCAAGGAGTTTCCCGAGCCGGTCGGCGGGCTTGCCAAGGTCCACACGGACCGTGACGGGTCCGTCACGGTCCGCGCCGGGTGTGCCTACGCCGCTTGACAACCGTAAAATGCTCGGGCAGGGTAGAGGCGATGGGTGTGAAGAGGATCAACGCGAGTGAGCGAGCCGCTATCCGTTGACTTCTCACGCCACGCAAGGCAGCGGATGGCTGAACGCGGGATCACTGAGAAGGAGGTGCGGTGGGTACTGGCCGCGCCCGATCTGATCCTACCGAGCGGACAGCCAGGGAAGAAAACCCTCAGGGCGCGGCTAGGAAATGGACGGCAGATATCGGTAATCATCGTCGATGGATCTGAGCCTCTGAAGGTGGTTACGGTTTGGGAGCCCTCATGATGGAAGACTGGGAGCGGGACGAGGAGGTCGATGCCGTCTACATTCGTCTGAGCCAAGGGCGTGTGGTGCGAACCGAAGACCTTGGGGAGGGTCGGTTTGCCGACTACGACGCGACTGGCACCTTGGTTGGAGTTGAACTGTTGGGCGTCAGCCACGGGGTCAACTTGGACGGGTTGCCGAGCCACGACGTCATTGAAAGGTTCCTCACGGAGCACAGCATCCGCGTCTACGCGTGACCGCTCCTCAACCAGGAGGGTGCTAGGCTGGAGCAGGCTCAGGGTGAAGGCTGGAGGAAGCGCTCCAGCCGGCGGGCTGCGTCTCGCTTGAGGCTCGGCATGACCCCGGCGTAGGTGGATGCGGTCAAAGCTACCGAGCTGTGCCCCAGCAAGGCGCTCACGGTGGCCAGGTCAACGCCCGAAGCCAGCATCAGGCCTCCGAACCCCTTCCTGAGGACGTGCAGGTGCATGTCCGGCAGCCCCGCGCGGATGATCGCGGATCGGAACTGGTGGGTTACCGTGTCAGGATTGCGGGGCGCGCCGGTTGTGGAGGTGAAACAGAGTCCGGGGATCGGTTCGTGCCAGCGACTCCCCGCAAGCCGACGTGCCTCTGCCTGAGCCAAGCGTTCTTCCTCCAGCACGAGCGCGGCCTGGGAAGTCAGGGGCAAGGTGCGCTGGCTCGTGCGCGACTTCGGCTCTGGCAGCTGGTAGGCCCCGTTGAGCCGCAGCAACTCTCGGGTCACGTGGAGTTCGCGGTTCTCCTTATCGACGGCACGCCATGTCAGCCCTAGAAGCTCGCCCCGTCGGAGCCCCGCGTGCAGGCTGAGCACCACGAGTCGCTGAAGCTGTGGGGCCCCGCTCATAGCCGCCACCACCCTCTCGGCCTCGGCCGGGGCGATGAGGCGCGGTTCCGGCCGAGGTATCCGGGGAGGACTCGCCAGCTGGGCTGCATTTTGGGGTACCAGTCCCCAGCGAACGGCATCTCCCAGCGCCGCTCGTAGGACCGCCCGTGCCTGGGCGACCGAGCGCGGGGAGAGTCCCTCTGCCTGCCATCTCGCCATCGCTCCAACCACGTCGGCCGGCTGAAGCTGCACCAGGCGGAGCTGCCCAAGGGCGGGCAGAATCTGGTGCCGGATCAGGTTGCGGTATCGGACGATGGTGGAAGCCCGCAGCCGCGATTCGGCCGCCTGGAACCAGGATTCGAGATGCTGGGCCACCGTGGTCCGCTGGTCGAAGGCTGGCTGGCCCTCATCGAGCTGCTGCTGCAGCTGGCGAAGCCTGAGCACCACTTCCTGTCGGGTTTTGCCATACAGTGACCTGGCGTGGTGCTTGCCTCCCGCCCAGCCGAGATCGATACGGCCCTCCCACCGGCCGTCGGTACGGTGCCTGATGGTGCCTTCGCCCTGACCTCGGCGACGGGTCATTGGAACTGTGCCATGGCGTCCTCATGGTACGTGGGCCGCGCGAGAGGCGACGGGGCGGGCGGTTATCGGGACGAGGCCGGGACGGTCTCGCTCTCGGCGCTTGCCTCCTTGGGATCGGCGGCGTCGGTGCGTGGGGCCCCAACAGTCGGGCGGTATAGGGCTTGTACTCCCGAGAGAATCCGATCTAGCTCATGATTGTCGCGGCTGAGCTTCTGCTCAAAATCCTCGAACCAGAGGTACAACTTCTCCAGCTCGGCCTGCAGCCTGTGGTAGTGGTGGAACTTCTCCCAGAACTCACCCATAGCCGTGGTCGCCACGTCAGTCAGGCCGCCGGTCGCACGGGACAGCGGCAGGCGAGATGTGACAGGCCCGTACTGAATCGGCGGCTGGACGGCCCTGGAGCCTCGGGCTGAGGGTCGGCTGACCGACCCGTCGTCCCAGATGACCGGCATCTTCTTCTGGATCTTGCGGCCAGCGCGGGCGCGAGTCGCCGCCTCACCCACCGTGTCTTCGACCTTGCTTCTCGCCATCTTCTCTCCTTGGGTTGACGCTTCACAGACTACAGGGCCGGGCCTATTCGCGCAACCGGGGCATATCGAACCCGGCAGGGTGTGGTGTACGGCGGGTATTCGCGAGACCCCCCCACGGCCGTTGTGGAGAGTTGGCACGCCGGGGGTATTAGCGGCGCGGTGACATTAACGTTGTGGGGGCGCAGCGAATCGCGCTAGTATGCCCTTATGACCGCACACGACTCGCTGCAACCGTCACCCCCCGCCGCCCTGACTATCACCGAGGTCGCGGCCCTCACGCGCACGGGGAAAACGTTTGTGTGGGGCGAAATCAGCCGCGGCAACTTGAGGGCAGTGCGACTAGGGAGCCGGTGTACGCGCGTCCTCCCAGCCGACCTCGAAATTTGGTTGGAGCGCGGGGCCATGCCGCCCGAGGTCGCAGCGGTCGCCTCACAGCACGACCGGAGGGTCCGCTGATGGCCGCGCCCTGGGTCAAGATAGATGTGGGGACCGCTCGCCACCCCAAGCTAGCGGCCCTCGGGCCACTAGCCCCACTGGGGTATGCCCACTTCGTGGCGGTGATCGCATACGCGCAGGAGTGGGCGACTGATGGGCACGTCCCACGCGCCGCCGCCTGCACCGCCCTGGACTGGGGCCGAGTGAGTGTGGACGGCTCGCCCGTCACCGGCGACTTCATCTGCGCGGCACTGGAGGGGGCGGGGCTGTTCGGAGCCTGTGCCGATCACCCGGCCTGTCTAGAGATCCATGACTACCTCGTGCACCAGCAGCCTCGCGCTGAGATCGACCACCTCAGGGTGGTGCGCATCGCAGCCGGGCGGAAGGGCGGGCTCCAGTCGGCTGCTCGGCGAGCAGCCAAGCACACCGCCAAGCAAGTGCTTGAAGCAAATTCCAAGCAAACCGAGGTTTGCTTCGGACCCGACGGAGAGCCCGAAGGTAGCGAGGTAGTCGAGGGTGGCATCCTTGATCTCAGCGGGCAAGCAAATCCAAGCAAAACGCCAAGCAAATGCTCAACCAAAACGCAAGCAAACCCCAACCACCGTAACCATTACCACATAGATACACCAAGTACTGCGTACTTGGTCGATGGGGCCCCGGAGGCCACGCAAACCGACTCCCCAAGGAGCGAGGTGAAGCTTGGAGAGCTGGTCGAGGCCCCGGACTATGTGGCCGCATACGTGAGGGCATCGGCAGCTCTAGGGGTCTCGCCGATCCCCGCAATGAAGGTCAGGGTCGGCAAGGCGGCCAAGGAGCTGGCCGAGGCGGGGAAGAGGCCGGACCTCATCCTGGCCGCTATTGAGCGCCTGGTGTCGGGCAACAAGGCCCCGACCACGCTGCCGTACCTGCTGGCCGATTTGGAACGCGAGGAGGCGGGTCACGGTACTGGAGCCCTCGGCAGGCTCTCGCCGAAGGCCCAACGGAACGAGGAGTTCATCCGGCGGGCGATGGCTCATCGCCAGGAGGCGGCTTCATGACGGATGTCCAGTTCGACGACTTCATGGCGGTGTACGTGGCGTACTGGCCGGATGCGCCTATTCTCGGCTCTGCGTCCCTGGGGATCTGGCGGCAGAAGCTCGACCAGGTGGACGAGCGGTCCTTGGTGGCCGCCTTGGAGACCCTATTTCACGATGGGTCGCACTTCGCGCCGGCGCTCGGAGAGTTGGTCCGCCGGGCCCACGATCTGGCGGACGACACCCCGGACTGGGGCATGGCCTGGGCTGAGATCCGAGCGGCGGTGGTGGAGCATGGGCACTCGGTGGACTGGCGCACGATCCCCTGGTCGCATCCGCTCCTTGGCGAGGCCGTGGGCCTGATCGGGTGGCGGGACATCTGCCAGAGCGAAGCGGGAGACACCACGTTCGCCGCCCAAGCCCGCCGGACCTTCGAGAGCGCACGGCTTCGCGCTCAGGAGGGGCAGCGGTACGCGGCCATCACGGGCTTCGACATGACCGCCCTACAGGCGCGGGGCAGGTTCCAACTGGTGGGCGAGAGCGCCCAGAATCCTCTCTCGCTCTTCGAGGATCGCCCCCCGGCTGACAGTGGAAGCCAGATCAGGGAGGCATCGGCATGACCCCCGAAGCCTTGCTCGACTGCCTGTCTGACCTTGGTATTCGCATCGAGGCGAATCCCGACCCTGGCCTGGTGACGGTCTCCCCCCTCTCGCGGCTGACGCCTGAATTGCGAGCGGAGATCCTGGCGCACAAGGCTGAGCTGCTGGCGGTTTTGGCCCACCGCGTGCCGCCGTCCAAGGCGTGGGCTGATCAGGTGCAGCCACCCTTCGAGCGGCCGCCGTGTGATCCGCGCCCGGAGCTCGTGGTGGACTCGCTGGCCTGGGCCCATCTGCTCGCGTACGCCTCCACTGACCGGGCGGACTTCCGTGGGCTGTTCGGGGTGCTCCATGGCGCGCGCCGTGGCGGGGCGCTGCTCAGATTTGACCGGGGCCGGTGGCGCGTCGAGCCTCGGATCGACCCCGCCGAACTGACCTCCATCTGGCACGATCAGGAGGCCTGGGAGGCCGACCGGGGACGGTACCTCCTGCCCCATCGCGCGCGGCTCACCAAGCTGCTTCGGCTCCTGCCAACTCCGAGCCGCCTGGGAGTCCCCCCCTCAGAGGTTCAGGCCGGGGTGGACGCCTTGAGAGCCCTCGGCTGGCGGCTGGGTCTCAACGCTGAGGGTGGCCTGAGGGCCGCCCATCCTGACGGCCTGAGCGCCCCGGATGTGGCCTGGCTCCGAGCCCACGTGACGGCGGTCCTCGGACAGCTGCTGGGAGTGAGCCGATGAGCGCCCCGGAACTGCCGCGCAGCCGCTTTGCGGGCGAAGAGCACGAGGACATGGCCCTGGTGTGGTACGTGCTCTTCCTGGTGGGTCTTTGGGAGCTTGGCTGGCTCGTCTTGAGTCTGGCGGGGGCCGCCCCCCAGGGCCAGCTCGGCTCGGCCTGGGGCCGGCTGGGAGTCGCGATGCGTGACTGGCTCTTCGGACGGCCCGTCCCCAGCGGCTTCATGTGGGTGATGTGGGCTCCTGCCCCCCCCGTCTCCCCGGTGTCCGTGATCCTCGTGGTCGTGGGGATGGTGCTGGTGGCCGCAACCGCGATCCGTATCCTCCATCGTCTCCCGGACATCAAGGCCGCGCGGAGCCAAAGAGGCGGTGCCTCCGCCCGGTCCAGGGGATCGCGCAAGCGCCGCGGCAGCCGGCGGCCCGCCTCCGCGCAGCGGGACACGTCGCTGAAGGATTGGCTCGCCAATAAAGTCCACGGGGAGGACGACTGATGGGACTTCTTCGCCGGCCTCTGCCACCGGGCACGGTGGCCCTCCCGCCCGACGGGTGGGGCCGCTCAGGGCTCTACATGGGCATGGACGCTGAGGCCCACTTCCTCACCAACGGCATGCCGGAGAACGTAGCCCGGTGGTGGCTCGACATGATCCTGGGCGGGCAGCGCGTCGTGAACGGGGTGAACCTGACCGAGGCCACGGCGTTGATGTTGGCCGGGCCCGGAGGGCACAAGACCCTGGGCTGGCTGCTCGGGCTGGTAGGGCTCCAAGACTGGCCGGGCCCGGTCCTGGCCCTATCCACTCGGACAGACCTGGCGCGCTTCGCTGGGCCGCGCCGCCTGCGCCTGGGCAAGGTGCAGGTCTTGGATTGGCCCGGCCAGCAGGCCGCGAGCCTGCCGTATCCCCGCGTGAGGTGGAACCCCTTGGACGGCTGCGAGGATGCCGGAGTCGCGCACAACCGGACGTCGGGAATGATTGCGACAGTGGAGTTGGGGCGGCCCCCCGCCGAAGCCATCTGGAGTGAGGGCTCGGCGACACTGCTGGCCGCATGGGCGCATGCAGCGGCGCTGGAGGGGTCCGGAATTGAGCGGGTGCTGGGCTGGGCCCGGCGGGACGAGCTGAAAGAGCCCCAGCGGATCATCAAGGCCCACGGCTCACGGGCCGGATTCGGCGAGGACATGGCCGCGCTGGCGACGAAGGCGGACGGTCCTCGCACCTCGATCATCCAGTCCGCCCATCCGCCCCTGGCTGGGTTAGCAGACCCAGCAGTGCTCGCCGGCTGCTCACCGGACATCTTCGAGCCGGGGTTCGACATAGATGCCTTCCTGGAGTCCACAGACACCTTGTTCATCCTCGACAAAGGTGGCAGCGGCACGGTCTCGAAGCTGGCCCCGCTGACGGTGGCGTTGGTGAACGCGTGTGTGGAGCGGCAGGCGGCAAAGGCGGACGCGACCACACGCCGACTGCGGCCCCTGCTCTTGGTCGCCGACGAGGTGGCCAACATTTCGCCCCTGCCGAACCTGGTCAAGGTGTTCTCGCAGGCCCGCGGCTGGGGGATCACCACTGCCATAGCTGCCCAGTCTTGGAGCCAGTTGACCGAGCGCTGGGGAGCGGCCGGTGCCTCCGCGATCTGGGACACTGCTGCCTATCGCCTGGTTGGCGCGGGCTTGCAGGACCAGGATGGCTTCCTGACGAACGTGAGCAAGTCCCTGGGTGAGAAACAGGTCTGGCGTCCCAGCGTGGGCTCGCAGTCTGGCGGATCGGGCTCGGCCTCCCGGAAGGGCAAGAGTGAGAGTCACACCCTCATGGAGACCCCTCGCTTCAAGATGAGCGATCTGACCCGCCTGCCAGAGGGAAAGGCGATCCTCATAGGACGGGAGGGTGTGCGTCCAGTCCATCTGCCTGCGTTGCCCTCCCTACTGGAGGCCCTTGAGCGGGCAGAGGTGCTGGAGGACTGGGAGCGGGCTGGCGAAGAGCCCGGCGATGGCCTGCCGGGCAAGACGTGGTGGTCGCGGACCCTGCGGAGCCTCACCACCAGAGAAGAGATGCCCTGATGGCCAAAGCCGAGGTCCGGGAGGCCCGCCCCACTTCCTTTCGTCCCGCAGAGGCGCGTAGTACGGGACGAAACCAGCCCCGAGCGCGGCGTGGTCTGTGGCCGTCCTCTCTCGCCAAGGAAAGGTCCCCGGCGGACGTGCTCCCACGTGTGCCGGAACTCGGCGCAGTGGAGGCACGTGGTCTGCGCGAGGACCTCCCACGCATCCCACACCGGGGCCGTCGGCCTCTGGCGGGCTTGATCGCGGACATTAGAGAGGGGGAAGGATGATGCGCATGGGCGGCCTCGGGGCGGGGTTGGTCGTTGCTGTGCCCCTGGGAGCGACCGGTGCGGTGGCCGGGCCACCGGTCGTGCAGGGCACCCTCCGAGCCGCCGTGCCATTTGTGGAGTCGGGCATTCGAGACGCCGTGTCGGCGGTGTCGCACATGGTGCCGCCCGCGCCGGCCAAGCCTGGAGGTGCTACGCATGGATGAAGAGATTACCCCGGAGGCGGAAGCGGGCCCGGAAGAGGCCTCGCCTCCAGCTCCGCCAACCCACCCCGCGTGGTCGCCATGGTGCGACCTGCCTCCGCCGTCTCGCCCGTTCGCCGAGCGCGACCTGATGAACTGGGTGGAGTTCGTCTTTCGCTCCGGCTGGCCGGAGCCCTCCGAGGCCGTCAAACCATGCTGGCCATACCATGCGGACGCCGTGGCGACCCTCCGAGGGCTCAAGGCGCGGCTTGAGCAGGCCTACTTTCCGCCGGTCAAAGACCGCGAGATCGGGGCGGCATCTATCTATAGGATGACAGACTGGAACACCGATCTGGAGCGTGCCGTGCCTCGCTGGAAGGACAGCTTTCGGCCGTGCCCCGACCCGGACGGGGAGTGCTCCCGGAGCAAGCCTTCCTCCTACAGCGAGCTGGCCGGGCCCCAGAACGCCGCCGAGACCGACCAAGGCGCCGAGGGCGCGTGGGGCGCGGTGCCGCCGGGCCTCCCGCCTCCGATGGAGCCCTGGGAGGCGGCACGAGGCATCGCCGACGCTCAAGCCACCGCCTCCGAGGAACAGGCCAGGGATGCGGCGGCTGCCCTGGACATTTCCGGCGGGGCGGAGTCCTGGTAGACCGGGACCAAGGAGACAGACACGCACCTTTGGAGGAACGAGCATGACACTTGAAGTCAGGCTGATCATGGCGACGCATCAGGCTCCGGACCCTGCCGACCTGGCCGTCGCTGTGGGGCTGGTCGGGATCGTCGAGCGCTGTTACCGATGTGGGAAGCCGCACCGCTCCATCGCTGGCATCCTCGTCGAGCGAGCAGCCGCGCGGGCATATCTCGGTCTCGATGACGATCTCTTCCTCCAGTTCGAGGAAGCGGCGGAAGCCTTGCGAGAAGTGCTCGATCCCGCCTGGCTGAAGGAGCGGCAGATCGGCCCCATAAAGGTCCGTCGCTCCCGCCAGCGGCCTGAGGGCTATCTGTCGAACGGCTGCGTCTGGTGCGACACCATCGTGGGCTCGTTCCCCCTCATGGAGGCGATCAGCGGGATCGGTCCCGAGCGCCTGCCTGAGCACGTGTGCGCCCACGTCCTACTTCCTCTCGCCGATCTGCGCAAGGCGGCAAGCGCTTGGCTCGATCATGGCGGTTGCGGCCCTGATTGCGACTGCGGAGCGAACGGCGGCGGCGAGGGCGATTCCGAGGACGAACCCAACCTGCCGTGGTAGGCCAGAGCGACGGCGAGCTGGAGCTGCTGCGCGAGGCGCGGGACGCCGCGTGGCGGGCTCGTGAGGGCTGGCTGGCGGCTCAGGTGGGGAGCCTGGGCCGCTCTCTCACCGACGTGATCGTCGACCCGCGCGGGCTGGGGATAGAGGCGGAGGCGGCCGCTGCGGCGAGCGCCTACCGCGCCGCCTGCCATCGCCGGTGGCCAGCGCGCCGGCGGCGCGACAGCCCTGTCCATCCCCGCCTGCCTGGGCTCTGACCACCTCGGCCGCCCGCGCCCGGCACCTGTGGTGCAGATGCCTTAACCACTCGCCCAGGGCAACCGCGCCAGCGCGACCAGGTTCGAGCCGGGTCCTCACCCTGCTGACTACGCCGCCAAGCCCCACACCGGGAGCGCTCCCTCCGCCTGAGGGGCCCGGTGGTATCAGAGGAAGGAGGGCAAGAGCGTTCCTGGTTGCAGGGCTGCTCATCGGCGACCCGGTGCTACCTCTGCAGGTGCTGGGAGGGGCAATCATGTTGATCGGGGTTGCCATCGGGCGGCCCCGGGCGCGCCCCACTCCGGCCAGGGTGTCGCTACCGGCCATGGGAGGTGGGACCCCGGCCCGGAGCCAGTCGCCAGCCCGATAGGTGCGACGGCATTCCGGTCTGCAAAACCGCGATCCCGGGTTCGATTCCCGGAGTCGCCTCCAGCAGATTTGAGATCAAATCGGGGCACTTCGCGGGGTGTCGGGCAGGTCTCGTAGGGCGTTTGACCCCTAAGTTGACCCCAACCCGCGCACCGGCAGTGGGGACGCCTGGCCGCATACAGTCGGTGCACGGGGCCGATCATCGAGCTGTCCTCCCCCTCATCGCCGCCTGACGGCCGGCCGACTACGTCGAGTGGTGCAGAGTCGGAACTGACAACCCTGGTAAGGAACATGAAAGTTGGGGGTCACGCTCGCCGTGTGGGGGCAGGGCGATCCGCCACTGGTAGGTCAGCGGGTGTTGCGCTCTGCCTTGGCGCTCAGGTGCTCCCCGGTCCCTGCGGGTGAACTCGATCACGACTGACTCAACAGCACCGACGCAGTCAGGGCAGAATGGAGTGGCGAGTATGCCCCAAACCTTCACCGATGAGGAGCAGTTGGTGGTCGAGGTGCCACTGGAGGTCGCGTCCGACGAGCACCCGGCCATCTGGTACCGCACTGCCGAGAACCCGAATCTCCTGATCGCCATTGACTGGAATGGCCAGAAGACAGGAGAGCTGGCGGTCATGGCGGAGGGACGCGCTGGCGCTAGTCCCTCACCCGAGGGAGCGCGCCTGCTCCTTTGGAACGCCAGGGCGGCGATCGGGGCGGCCTTGCTGGGCAGGATCGCCAGGGGCGGATGGGCGGGCGACGCCCGACACGTCTGCAGCGTTCGTGCAACCGATGGCAACCTGGAGCCTCCCCGGTGGACACCTGCTGGTTCCTTCCCTGGGGGCTCGAGGTCCCGCGGTTGGGACCGGTATACTTTCCAGCCGGTTCCGGCCGCACTCTTTCTTGAGGAAGTAGCGACGGGGCGGCTGCGGAAGGTGGCGGAGGTGGGCAGGCTCCATGGTCCGCCGCCATTGGGAGCGGGGCTGCAGATCCTGTGCTGCAGCGTGCCTCACAACCTAGCGATCGTCACTGATGCGGAACTGCCTGTTCCGCTCTCGATGATCCACTGCGTGGACCTCTCCACCGGCGCGGTGACGCCGCTGCCTTTGGAGGTGGAGGCTCCCATTGGCCAGATGGTCTGCTCCAACGACGGCGCTCTCGTAGCCGTGAGGTTGCTTGCACGGAGGAGCGAGGCGACGCCTGAGCAAGTGTCACCATTCCCGGGCGTCGCCATCTACGAGACGGGCTCCGGATCTCTCGTGCGTCAGGTCGAGGCTACTGAAGTACTGGGCTTTTCAGATCGTGGTCAGCGCCTGCTCACCGTCAGCTCGGCGGCGGGCGATCCGAGGCTGCGAGTGTTCTCTGTGATCGACTGGACTTCTGGCGAGGTGCTGTGGACGAAGCAGAGCAGCTACGGCAGCTGGTTGACTCGCCCCGGGAGCGACGACCTCTTGGTGGCCGATCGCGGCTGGCGGGCTATCCCGGCCGAGAATCGAAGCCAGCCCGTTGAGGACCTTTGGTTGATCAGAGGGGATGGTGAGGCGGTCCTAGCAGTGACGGGGGCGTCTCCTCTCACCGACTGACCTGAACATTCAAGGCGCGCAGTTCGTTTGCCCGTTAGCGCGATCGCGGTCCTCTAGGATTGCGGGCAAATGGCCCCGGTCGCGCTCCCATAGGTCATCCCGTGGCGGACCGGCTCATGGTCCCGTGAGGGGTCCCCTCGGCCCGAAGTCGCGGTATGCTCCAACCATGCTTCCCGACCTTGTACGGAGAGGCCGGACGGAGCGGTCACCGTCTGGCTTGGGGCGCTACGTGCACCTGTCCTTGGGAGTGGCCATACTGCTCGGCGGGGGCATGGCTCTCGGAAGTTCGTCGCCTGCCCTTGCCGCCTCTGTTTGCCCCCCGCACTTCGTCGTCGACAGGGCTTCGCCCGCAACCCTACGCGCGTGCGGGGTAGTCTCCTACCCGATCAAGTCAGTGGTGCGGCTATGGGATGGCGGCACCAAGACCACGTACGCCACGCCGGGTGTATCTACCTCGGTGCTGGTCCCGCCCAAGGGCTTCGATGCGGCCACGGCGTCGGCAGCCGAGCTGGCGCTATACGGGATGCCCCCAGAACCACCATCCTCAAGCCCCGCCTATGCAATGTGGTTGCAGATGGTCAACAATCTGCACTGGACACCCGCGCCCAAGTACCTTCAAGCCATTCCAGGGTTGACGATGGGTGGAGGGCTTGACAGTCCGGCCGCCCACTCCAAGGTGGGGTAGGGGACGCTTTTTCAGACTCCCCGAGGGCTCGGAGACTCCTCACGTTTGTCTGATGACGCTGGGGTGGCGTGCTCAATGAGTCGTGCTGGCGACCTGAGGACGGTCCTTGCTATAGCTTCTGATGCTCTGGCGGGGCCTCTGCTCCCCAGCCGGGCCCCCTGACTCACTCCACCCCTCTGGTAGCGAGCACGAACTGGCTTCCGAACCCCCGTGGTCGTCAACCACCGGCACGGCCACGCCCAACCACGGCCCAGCCGTCAGCGGCGCCTACCTGCTCCAGCACCCTGATCTACAGTGGCGCTCAACACTCAGGGCAGCAGTGCAGCCCTTGGGAGCAGTTGCGCCAGACACAGGGCCGGCGGCTCGCGGAGGTGCGGGGCGGCGACAAGGGGCTGGGGTGCTCATCAGCCCCATCCACCTGGCCCCGGATCCTGGTCGTGGCTGACGAGGTGGCGGAACTGACGGTCCGCGACCTCGGCGACGATAGGGCCGCCCGTGCCGCCCAACAGGCGGCCACGGGGCGGCTCTGTGGGATCACCAGGCTCGGGAGATCGGTGGTCATCCACCTCGTTGGGTGCTCCCAGAGACCGGATGCCGTGGCGGTGCCGGGGCAGATGAAGGGCACCTCGACTGAACGGTCGCCTTTCTGGTCAGGGCCGCCGTCAGCAGCTTCAGCCTGCTCAACAGAGACATGGCAGCCGTGCTGCCGCACCGGGGCCGGGCCGTCTGGGTCCATGAGACCGTGGAGGAGTTCGAGGCGGTCGACCGCTCGGTCGAGGAGGGCCAGGGGCTGCGGCTGGCGAGGTGGGGATGCAGGGACTTCTCACCCACCACTGGCCCTGTATCACAGTGGTGGGAAAATACATACCCCACTCCAGACGACCTCTCGGGCATCATCGTAATGCAAGAACTCAGGATTCTCAGCGCTGGGGTTGACACCCTCCACTGCTCCGTCCGGGCCGAACTCTGAGGTATTCTGCCCTGCCCCGGCCGCCCTGCTCAGGCGTTGGTAGCCGCGCGAGACCGCCCCAATTTGGGTTGTGGACGGACCTATGTCATCGGAATGATCCAGCTCGGACAACTTCTCGTCCTCAAGCCGAGCCGACTCACCCTGGTTCCTCGGTTGGCAGTCGAACAGTCCGAGGAGCCCGCCCTTGAGTCCGGCCAGATAGATCGGTCGGCCACCGTCATACCCATGGGGCGCGATGGCTAGGCGCGGCAACCAGGAAGGAACGATCCGACGTCGCAGCGACGGACGATGGGAGGGACGGGCTGCCGTCTCTGTGGGAGGCCGGATCGTACGCCGGAGTTGCTATGGCAAGACCCGGACCGAGGTGCAGAGTCGGCTCCGAGAGCTCACCCGCGAGATGACGCGAGGAACCGGCTTAGCCGAGACCCACCAGACCCTGGCCGTGTACCTGTCCGGTTGGCTATCCGACGAACGCCTTGGTCTCCGGCCGCGGACCTGGGAGCGCTACCGGGAGCTCGTCACCCAGCACATGATCCCGGAGCTGGGCCGGGTCCAGCTTGCCAAACTGACGGTTCCGCAAGTTCAAGCTCTCCTCGGAGCCAAGGCGGCGTCGGGACTCGCCCCGCGAACTGTGAGCCACATTCGGGCCGTTCTACGCACAGCCCTGGGTGATGCGGTGCGGCGAGAGCTCATTGGACGCAACGTAGCGAGCCTGGCGACCCCACCCAGGTTGCCGGACCGCCTGATCGAACCATTCAGTCCTGATGAGTGCTCGCGAATCCTGCAGGGAGCCGACGCATTCGACATCGAAGGGATCGTGGCCCTGGCCTTGGGGTTGGGTCTCCGACAGGGAGAGATTCTCGGGCTGCGGTGGCGGGATATCGACTTGGAGGGTTGTGCACTTCGCGTCCAGATGTCTCTTCAGTTGGTCCACGGTGACTACGCCCTGGTCGAACCCAAGACCACCCGTAGTCGGCGGACGCTCCCAACACCGGCGTTCGTGAACCGGTGCTTGGCGCGCCGGAGAGTTGAGCAAGAGGCCGACCGCCTTCGCGCTGGCGAGCTCTGGCACGAGCCGATCCCGGACCTTGTGTTCACCACCGCGCTGGGAGCCCCACGGAACGGAACCTCCGTGACCCACACCTTCCACCGGCTCCTCAAGGCGGCAGGGGTGCCACAGCGAACGTCCCACACGCTTCGGCACTCGGCGGCGACGATGATGCTGGGTGCCGGAATCGACCTCAAGACCGTGAGCACCGTCCTTGGCCACAGTCAGATCGGGTTGACCGCGGACACCTACGGGGCCACACTACCCGGTCTCAAATTGGAGGCGATCGCGTCCTGGGATTGCTGTAAAAGGGAGCGGCGAGTCTGCGAGCTGAGGCCATGTTAGGCGATGTTCTCGTGACGCTGTTGGGGTAGCTGAATTCGGCTGAGTTCCTGTCGCTCCAGCTCGGTGAGTCCGAGCCCTCGGGCACCGGTGATGAAGCAGTCGAGGACCGCCCAGCAGAGGCTGAGGCAACTGGTCTCACCCGGGAAGCGACCGATGACCTTGGTCCGCCGGCGCACCTCCTCGAGCGACCTTTCTAGCAAGTTGGTGCTGCGCAATCGGCGTCGTAGCCTGCCGGGGTAGCGAAGGTGGACGGTCAGTGCTGGCAGGTCGTCCGCCAGGCAGGCTGCAGCGCTGGGGTAGGGTCGCTCCAGCTCGGCCACCAGACCCCTCAGCCGGTTCTCCGCATCACGGGGGTCCTCAGCCTCGTCGAGCGCTGCCCAGTAGGCCTTGCGGATCCGTTCGTGCAGCGCTTGGTCCTTGGGCAGCTTGGCCAATATGTTGCGAAGTCGGTGCACCGCACAGCGCTGGCGGTCGGCTCCGGGCCACAGCTCATCGACGGCCCGCACCAGGCCAGGTGCTCCGTCGGTCACGACCAGGGCAGGCGGGCGGAGCCCACGTCGAGTCAGCGCCCTGCCAAGGTCCAGCCAGTCCTCATGGCGCTCACGTTGACCGAGGCAAACGTCGAGCAGGACCCGAGTTCCGTCCCTCGTGTACCCCCACGCCACCAGAACTCCCTCCTTGGCCCCGCTGGGGCGAGTGGGCAGGTAGATGGCGTCCAGGAACAGCACCAGCAGATCCACCTCGGCCAAGGAGCGGGCCCGGAAGGCCTGGTACCGGGAGCGCAGCTGCCGGCAGATCTGGCTGACTGTGCTCTTGGACACGGTTCCCAGCCCCGCCTCAGCCATGAGCGCCTCGATGTCCCGGTCGGAGAGCCCTCGAACGTAGGCACCGACGATGAGGGTCTCCAGCGGCTTGGTCCTGAGTGCGGTGCGAGAGTCTGGCAGGACCTGGGACACGAACCGCTCGGCGGCATTGCGCAGCTGAGGCACTGCGATCTCAAGTTCACCTTCCCCGGTCTGGAGCTGGCGGGGACGGACCCCATTCCGCGATCCTCGGGCCGAAGCCGTCCTCTGGTACCGGCTCCGCTTTAAGAACTCGGAAACCTCCTCCTCCAGAGCCTTCTGGAGCACCAGCCTTGCTCCCAGCCGACCGACCTCGGCTAGTTTCTCCCCGTCTCTAATTCCGTCTGCCAGAAGTTCGTCGATGGCCGTCTCCAGACGGGCACTGGGCGCTAGTCTTGTTGCCACCGCGTAGCTCTCCTTGGTGGTTTTCCAGACCTACCTCGCGAGACTACGCCGCTCCGCTTTTACAGCGCTACCGAGACGCCACCTTGGAGGCCGCTAACCGTATGGACGAACTACTGGGTAAGAGTCCAGCGTCGGGAACTTGACTTCAGTCCCACCGTTGCCGCTTGACCGGGGCCGATCGTGCCAGCCGCGAACCGCACCCAAATCTGGGCGTCCGGATGTCTGCTCGCCGAGGCGCGCCCTCCATGGACGGACCGATCAGTGATCGGCCTTTCCCCCAGCTAGCCCCCAACTGGGGTCAAAACTGGGGTCAGCCATGTCCATGAGCATCGCGTACCGTCGCGGAATGGACTATTCTGATCTCAAAATCCGGAGCCGACGGGGAGATTCGAACTCCCGGCCAGCGGTTTACGAATCCGCTGGGCTTGAGATCACCTTTGCGAAGGCTCGAAGTGAGCTGACAGCAACGTTGACAGCAACCCGGCAGTTGTCCACCGAATCCACAGCCGTTAGACAGGCCGCTGGAGCATTGCGCCCAGCCGGTCGGCGGCGTCCTGCTGGAGCGAGTCGGCAACTCCCCCGTAGTGCCTGCTGGTGAGGGCGACTGAGCTATGGCCGAGCTTCCTGGATACGACACTGATATCGGCCCCGCCCGCGAGTAGCAGGGAGCCGTGGGCGGCCCTCAGATCGTGCCAGCGGAGCCGAGGCAGGCCCGCCCGCTGTAGAGCGTCCTGGAATAAGTGAATGACGCTGGTGCCGTTCCTGGGCTGTCCTGCGGCCGTGGTGAAGCATAGGTCGGGGATCGGCTGGTGCCAGCGTCCACCGGCTGCCAGCCGAGCCTCAAGCTGAGCTTGGCGCTCTTGGGTGAACGCGTCCAAGGCGGACTCTGGGAGCGCCACCACGCGCCGAGAGGTGCTCGACTTGGGCTCAACTAGCGAATAGGCACCGTTTACCCGTTGGAGCGACTGGCGAACGTGCAGGCACCGGCGCTCAAAGTCGATATCGCCCCACCTTAGCCCGAGCTCCTCCCCCAGCCGCAGGCCGGTGGTGATCGCCACCATTGCGAGCCGTCGCAGGCTCGGATCTTTGCAAGCGTCGAGCAGGCCCCAAACCTGATCCGGCGATAGCACGGTCGGCGCAGGCGGTGCGAGGTGGGGCGCATCCGCCAGCTTCGCCACGTTGCGATGAACGAGGCCGTCGCGCTCCGCGTCGCTCAAGGCGGCTCGCAGCACGGCCCGGCAGTGGCTCGCCGTCCGTGCGCTGAGGCCGTCCCGCTGTACCTGCGCCATCATCCGGGCCACGTCCGACGGCTGGAGCTGGTGCAGCTTGATCCGGCCGAGAGCGGGGATGATCTGTCCGCTGGCGAGCCCTCTGTACCGGGCCGCGGTGAGCGGTCGGAGCCGGGGCGCGACCTCCTCCAGCCACCGGCCTAAGTAGGTGCCCACGGTGGCGCGCTGGTCGGGCGCTGGTAGTCCTGCGCCTGCCTGCTGCTGGAGCTGCAGGAGCGCGGCGGCTGCTTCCTCACGCGTCCGCCGGTAGGCCGCTCGGCGGGTCCCGTCCGTGGTGACTGAGGCGACCCAGCGGCCGTCCTTGCGCTGGTAGATCGAGCCTTCGCGATTTCCTCTGCTCATGCTGTGCGCTCCGCTGTGACCGCCAACCTGCGGGCTCGGTAGTTCGCGGCAGCCCGGCAGCGGGCCGAGCAGTAGCGGCGGACTGGTTCGCCGTTGGGGTGCCTGCGGGTGACTGGCATCGGAGCCAGACAGTGGGCGCACGCGGCCGAGCGAACCTCGGGCTCGACCGGCTCCAGCCGACCAAGCGCCCGCCCCATCTCCAGCAGCACGAGGCCGATCGGGTCGGTTGGCGAGAACTCGATATGCCCGGCGGTGGCGGCCACGACCAAGCCGAAGTGACCGCGCCCCAAGGCGCTGAGCGCCCGCCAGACAGCATCGTGAAGGTCGCGTCCTAGCGCCTGGTCAGTCGCCCCTACCCGCTCGACTCCCGCCTTCGCGGGCGTGAACCGCCCGTCCGTCTGGCCGACTTGCCAGAGGGCCAGCTCACCTTCGCGGTGCAGGTACTTGCGGACTAGCCGCCGGTCCCGCTCCGATGCGGTGCCTGCGACCAAGCGCCCGGCTGCGGCGATCAGCGGGTCGAGATCAGCCAAGATCCAGCGGCGGGGGGTTTCGGTGGTCATCGCTAAATTCTACGCCAACTCGACGGCACAGCGGGATTCGGTGCGTCACAGTGGGTTGCATGAGATCGCACGAACGCACAAACGGAGGGGCGAGGATGCCGGAACTCTTTACCACACGGGAAGCCGATGAGCTGCTTCGCGTCGGATCGACGCGGGGTTGGCAGCTGCGCGCGCGTGGCGAGTTGCCCGTCGTCAGAATCGGCAGGCGCGTCCTGGTCTCGCGGGCGGACATCGAGGCGTTCATAGCCGCGCATCGCGAAGCGGGCAACGAAATCGCCGCGCCTGGGGGCGAGATCCCAAGCGCGGCGCAAAGGGGTCGACGTGCCAGCGTCAACGCCTCGGCAAGATAATAGCCGACCGCTGGGCGAGGTGGACTGGATCGGCTCGGTGGGCGTGCTGTGGCCGCTGGTGCGCTGCGCTGCCTGCCAAGGGCCGAGCCCTCAGCGACACGGGCTGCCGCTGCTGACGGTGGAGGATCGCCCGACCTGCGCCAGCTGTTACCCGGTCGCGGCCGCTCGCGGCCTACGGCTGGCTCGCCAGGTCGTAGGGGCTGGCGGTGGCTGAGGGGCTTCTCGCCGAGCTGGAGGCCAGGGCCGACTATGGGCAGGGTCTGCAGCGCCGAGGGCTGGGCTACGTGCTCGGGAGCGATCCCGGCGACGATCCGCGTTGGGAGGTTGGTGTCAGCCACCTGCGAGCCTCTGGCGGCGAGTTGCGAGGCGAGCTTCGCGTACTCGTGGACGGCCGGCACCTGTCCGCGGGAACCTTCAACATCTCCGGGCTGGCCGCCCGAGCTTCGACCGCTAGGTTGCTGGCCGCACGCTCTCCGGGCGTGGCGTGGGCTGAGATCCTGGAGCGCCTCTGCGTTTCCGTCCTGGCGAAAGAGGGCGCGGGAGAGCCCGCCGAGGTCATCGGCCGCAGGCGCGAGGCAACCGGCGATGCCCGGCTCCTTCCCCCGCTGCTCCCCGCGGGTCACGCGTCCGTGATCTTCGCGCCTGGGGGAGCTGGCAAGTCCACCTTAGCGGCAGCAATGGCTACTTCGGTCAGTACCGGCGCTGAGATCGTCCCTGGCTGGCGCCCGTCCGTGAGTCACCCGGTGGTGGTGCTCGACTGGGAGAGCACCGCGACGGACTGGAGCAACCTGCTGGCGGACATCGCCGAAGGGGCCGGGATCGACCCTCCGCGGATCGCGTACCGAGCCTGCCGACGGCCGCTGGCCGACGATATCGAGCCGGTCGCCGAGCTGGTCGCCGGGGTCAATGCCGGGCTCGTGGTGGTGGACTCGGTGGGTCTGGCGCTTGGCATGGGACGGGAAGCCGCCGACCCCGCCGACGCGGTACTCCGGCTTCACCAAGCGCTACGTCACCTGCGGGCCACGAGTCTGCTCATCGACCACGTGACCGGGGCCGATATGGGCCAGGGCGTCACCGGAGCGAGCAAGCCTTATGGCAGCGTCTACAAGATCAATGCGGCCAGGGACGTGTGGGAGCTTCGCCGCGAGCAGGAGCCCCAAGTCGGCGTCGCGGAGCTCTTGCTGCTCAACGTCAAGACCAACCTCGCCGCCAAGCATCCCCCCATCGGTCTGCGCGTCCTGCACCGCGACGGCAAGATCCGCTTCGAGCGGGGCGATGTAACGGCTCCCGAACTCGAAGGGCGGCTCAGCACCGCTGACCGGATGCGGCGTCATCTCACTTCGGGCGCCACCACCACCAAACTACTTGCCAGCGAACTCGGAGTCCCAGAGCCTTCTATCCGCTCAGCGCTCCAGCGTCACCCCGATGTATTCACCCGCCTGGCCGATGGCCGGATTGGACTCAAGGCATGATCGCGTTGCACCGTTGCAGTGCGTTGCACCTGGCGTTGCGCCCATGCAACGGGAGCGTTGCACCGGCTCCCTTTAGGGGGAGAGCCGGGGTGCAACGCGCTGATTCCGTTGCATCCGCCGCAACAGCGCAACGGAGAGGAGGAGAAAGGGCGTGAGCGCCAAGGTGCGCCGCTGGCAGCCGAGCCTGTACGGATACGCTGCGGGCCTTCGGGTCCGGCTCAGCCTGGAGGTCGGCGCTGACTTCCCAACCGAGCCGGTGACCCTCTGGATCGGCCGTGGGTCTCAGGCCGTCAGGGTCGAGGTCGCCTTGGTGGACCGATCCGAAGCTCCCTGGGCCACTGATCCCGACGCGGGGGATCGGACATGATCCGCCCGCTCGCTGATCCGGTGCCTGGAGTTGATCCGATCTCCAAGGGGGTGGCTGCTGCGGCCGGTCGGTCTGTGCCATCTGCCGCCGGATCGCTTGCCCATGCCGAGGTCGTCGCCTACGGGTCTTGGGCCGAGGTCGCCGAGGACTTCCACGAGATCATCGATCGCCACGGCGAGGCGCTGATCGCCATCTTCGAGGCCGCTGGCTGGAAAACGCGCCGCTGTGCGGGCCGTGGCGGGCTGGAAACTGGCGCTGCGGTATCTGAAGGGCCTAAGCGTTCCCAACGCGGCTCCTGGGCCGTTCTGAGGTGGGCAACATGCGTTTGGTGAAGATAAGGCCCCTTATCGGGAGCTAGCCTGATCTCAGCCCCGCCTGCCGGACCAAGCCGAGGGCCGGTTTGGTCCGCTTTCGGGGCCTAGTTGGGACACTGCGGCCAACAACTTAGGGTCGGGCCGAGGATGCAACTACTGGGGGGGGGAGTTACCCGCTAATGGACGGCGCCCCTTGCCTTTGCGCCTGAGCAATAGTGCCAACGCCTATTGGGGCTCCTGGTCCCCATCCATCGAGAGCGGGAGCCGCCTCGCTGATCACTTCCCCTTCACGCAGCAAGCTCGCTGTGTGCGTCCCGTGCAGGGTCAGTGCAGTGGCGACGGTAGTCGCCGATCTCTGGTGGGCATTGAGGAACCCTTCTCGTCAGATGGCCGTCTCTTTAGCTGGGGCACTCTTCTTGCGATCTCAAACGCGCCCGCCGCTCCCCCGTTAGTGCCAGGGGCGCGGACCCCGGCTACGACGGCCGCCAGCGCCCTACGAACGAGCCAGGGTCACCCAAGTGCCTCTCTACCCTCGCGCGCGCGTAACGCGTAAATAGGCCCACGGGAGGCAGACGCGGGCAGAAAAGCCTGTTACGCGAAGTCTGGGCGAGAACTGTGGCGGGCCGGTCCTGTACGGCAGGGCGACGTTCACACCCAGACCATCGAGGGCTTCTGGTCCTCGGTCAAGCACCGGATCGCCTCCGCCCCACGCCTGAAGGCACGCAGCCAGCCCCGCACCGTGTCCTCGGGGCGCCCCAGCTGCGCCGCGATCCGGCGATGGCCCCTGCCCGCCCCATTCGCCTCGAGCGCCGCCCCAATCGTTTCGATGTCGTCCAGTCGTCGCAGCAGGCTGACCTCTGGCAACACGGTGTGGGTCCCCCGGCAGGCCCGGCACCGCGCCCGTCGCACGCGCAGGTGATCTTGTCCACCTGCGCGTCGGCGCAGCACCCGCCACCGGCCGTGACCCCACGGGCGCAGCTCCCCTCCGCATGACGGACAGCCCAGCCGCCCTGTCTGCAGCTCAACCTCCACCTGCCCCTGGTCCGGCGCTACTATGAGCATGGTTGCCCCTCCAGGCATCTGCTAGAGGGCCCTCCCGAAGAGCCGGTCAAGTTCCACGGGAGGGTCCTGCCGCGTTCTGGAGCAGCAAGCCGGGAGGTTGCACAGGTGGCCAGGGAGACCGAGTTCGAATTCGCTAACTACGACGGCGGCCTGTCTTCCCACCCGGTTCCTGAGAGGGCCGGCATTCTACTAATTAAGCCGGGAGGGGACTGGGAGCTGCACTACGCGGGCAGGTTGGGCAAGCCTTCGGGTAATACCACCTTCCGCATCGCGAATTACGATGGCTCGTCCCCGTTCCATAAAAAGCGCGAGGCGGCGGGGCAACTCGTGTTCACCCCCGAATCCAGGTGGGAACTGCACTTCGAAGGGACATCCCGGTGGTTCTGGGCGGGGGTCACACGGTGCCCTTTAGAGGTGACCCCAACAGGGCCTGCATCATGTCGGGTGAGCTACCAAGACGTTCAAGATCCAAAGAATGCGGCCGCCTGGGATCTTCCCGAGACGGAGGCCGCAGCACTAGAGGCGGCCCTTGACCTTTATCAGGCAGATAGGTGGATCTTTGGGGGGATAAGACGCTACCCGCTCAGGGCGACCGGTACTGGCTCGTCGTCGTGCCATGTGGCGATACAGGACGTACAACTCCCGACGGCCGCGTGTGGGTTCGACCTTCCCTCGACCTCAGCGCCACAGTTCGAAAATGAACTGCGGCGCCAGCTTCAGGCGGTGGCCACCAACCCTGTCACAGCGGCAAGATCCAGCGGTACGACGCCTGGCAAGGCACTTGCCGCAGGTCCAATCGGGCCGGTAGTCTCGATGCAGAGAGTCGAGGCCCCCCCAAGCGGACGATACCAAAGTTCGTTCACGGCTACTTGTCGACATCAAGCGCTCGGCGCTTGGCGCGGCTTTGGCAAGTGGCCAACTGGTTTCGCGAACTGGCGCAAGCAACTTCACGCGGGCGAAAGCGTGACGTCGCGCGCCGGAACGGGCTGCTGCGGCTGCCTGCTCATGGGGCCTGTCTGGTTTATGATCCCGTTCCTTTTCAGTTTGCTTGTGTGGACCGGGCTGGTGGTCTACGCGCTGGTCTTCAGCGTACTTTGGGGTTTGGGGGCGGCGATAGATGCCGTATCTCATCTGGGCCATCGTGGGTCTGGTGACTAGGCGACTGTCCCAGGGTGAGGCCAGGTGACTGTGATCTTGCCGCTATCCCGGCTGTTTGCAAGGCCCCCAGCCACCGCTCCCAGGAAGGGCATGAGTACCAAGCTTCCAACGACGGCCCCGGCCGCCGCTCCCTTAACTCGGTGGGTCTGGCCTGGCTCTTGGGACTGAGCTTGGAGCTGCCACCCGAGCGGGATGCGGTGGTTGGCATCGCGTTCGAGCTCAACAGTACTCATGTACTCGCGCACCTCTCCCCGCGGCCGAAGCGGCGCCGGCGAATTTACGTCAAGCCAGAGCTCATGACTTCCAAACTCGCGGACTCGTCCCCGCGCTGCCGCCACCAGAGCCGCGAAGAGCTGTGCCCGCTCCTCGTCGTCGCTGGCCTGACGCAACTGGGCCACCTCCTCCGGAAGAGCGACCTTTAGCGCAGCAACCTCCTTCGTCAACCTCCCAGCTGCGGGAAACCCTGGCTTCTCGCCTTGGGCCATCTTGGCCAACGTCGCGGCGCGCCGCCGGTCGTGACGCTTCGCACTCAGCGAGTTGGCACAGCTCCCCCAATCTGCTGCGGCGGCCCAAAGCTAGGTCGGCTATACCTACCGGCGGATCGGGACAGGAAAATCTTGGAGATCCGGCGATGAACCCGGAGGAAGAGGGGCTGTACCAGAAGCTCGCGGCCATGAGTGGCGGTGATCCGGTGGTCGAGCTGGCTGGTGAGGCTGCTGGTGACCGCGAGCTGACGGATGCCGAGCTCGAGCGCATGATCGCGGAGATGGTGGCCGATGACCAGGTCGAGGCGCTCTATCAGCAGTTCTTGGGCCGGTGAGGTGGTCTTAGGGGCGGATGGGACACTCGTTGTGAAGCTGCCGACCAGCCCAGCCCGACCGGATAGGGGTGCGTGCCTACGCCAATGTGACAGCCCCTCTTCTCCGGCCACGTCTACAGCACGTGACCGGAGAAGCAGCAAGGCAAATGCGTTGGCGTGGCCTGAGAACGGACATTAACTTTTGCGGAACCATACAGTGACCCAGGAGTAGAGAGTGGGGGCCTCGCTGTAGCTCGACTGACTCATGACCGACCAGCCCGCTTCCGCGTACTCGTCGACGCGTTTTCCTACATTCTCCCATAAAAGGTTCTCGATCCGGTCAGTCCCAGGAGCGGCCGTCTTGAGCAAGGCGATCCTCTTTGACCTCGTGCCAGGAAGTCTCGTGGCTGCTGTTACAGCCTTTCCCGCCTCGACAGCCTTCAATGCCTGGGCATCTTCCAGTTCCGCCCTGACCAGCGACTGCATGGTAAACGGCACCTTCTTGCCCGCCGCCAAAAGAGCAAGGGCCTCCGCTCGCTGCTTTGCCTTCAGTTCCTTCCGCACGAGTCCCCGCTCGGCAGCGCCAAGCTTTTCGTCTCTGGCCATCTTTGCCAGGGCGTTCCGGCGGCGCTCCGCTTTGCGTTGAGCATTAGCATCCATCCACTGCTTCAAACCCACCGTTCGAGCCTCCTACTAATGCCCTCGTGGGTTTCTGGACTTTGAGGGGTTGATCGTGAGAGAATTGAGCGGTGGCAAAGCTGGGTCGGCGGGCGGCCTACGAAGAGCGCCTACGGGCAGTTCAGGCGGTCGAGCGCGGCCAGCGTGCTGAGGTAGTCGCA
>Ga0080006_1151925_pt1 | contig 40343 bp, 40 predicted proteins | sample RS3BMetagenome_FD_69209 | JGI IMG/M metagenome (GOLD analysis project Ga0080006, IMG submission 69209) | Ferric oxide microbial mat and aquatic microbial communities from Rainbow Spring, Yellowstone National Park, USA - RS3B (SPADES... ...
ACCACAAATCACACGCCGAGCAGAACTCCATGATCCGCCGCTACATCATCTGGCGGAACCGGAACGCTCACGACAAGACACTGCGGGAGTTGGTCAAGCGCGCAAACGTTGCCTGATGCGGTACTAGCTTCCTGCGGCATGGAGACCCCGGACCGACGCATGCACTTCCGCCACCTCGACGAGGCGACCGACCGGGACCTGGCCCTGCTCGCCGACGTCCACCGGAGGAACGTCGAAGGGCTGCCCGACCTGGTGCTCGCCATGCTCACCGATCTCGGAGGCGACGACGCCTATCCGGTCGACCGGCGCGAGCACAGCCTGCAGGCGGCCAGCCGCGCCCTGCGCGACGGGCGGGACGAGGAGTACGTGGTCTGCACACTGCTCCACGACATCGGGGAGTCGCTCGGGCCCTTCAACCACGGCGATGTCGTCGCCGCCATCCTGGCGCCGTTCGTGTCGGAGGCCAACCGGTGGATGCTGGCCCATCACCCCGTGTTCCAGGTGTACTTCTACGGTCGGCACATCGGGGTCGATCCCGACGGGCGCGAGGCGTTCGCCGCCAGTCCCCATTTCGAGCGGACGGCGGAGTTCTGCGCACGCTACGACGAGGTGTCCTTCGAGCCCGACTACCCGAGCGAGCCGATGGCCACCTTCGAACCCATGGTCCGGCGGGTGCTCCGCAAGGAGTGGACACCGCCCTCCTGACGTCGACCCGGGCCACCCGGGTGGTACCGGCTGGCGGGTACCGGAGCGCGGGCGCGCCGTCCGGGCCGGGGTCGCGCCCGACCCACGCGGTCGGGAGGTACGGGCAGTTCGGGTCGGCCGCCAGCGGATCTCCCTCATCGACAAGATCACCGACACCCGAATCGGGAAGATGGCCCCGTCGGTCTACCTGTCGGAGATGGAGGTCCAACTCAAGGGAGCGCTCGACCAAGTTCTCTCGCAACTGTTCAGGGCCCCTGACCTCCGCATCCACCACCTCAGCGAACGACGCGCGTGCCGTAGGGAATTCCGACCCGCGATCCTTCCTCTGACTCTCCGACCTACGAGCAGCTGGTTGCCGAGAACGCCGACCTGCGCGCTGCAGTCGAACTGGTGACGAAGTTCAATGCCGAGTTGGCGACGAAGGTCACCGAGATGCAGGGCCGGGTGGCCGACCTCGAGGAGCGACTGGGTCGGAACCCCCGCAACTCCTCGATGCCCCCGTCGGCCGAGCTATTCACCAAGCCCCCGTCACCAAGTCGGGCCGAGCGTCGTGTGGCGGCGAAGAAGCAGGGCAAGCAACCCGGTGCACCGGGCAAGCACCTGGCCCAGGTCACCGAACCCGACCACGTCGTCCACCACACACCGACCGCCTGCACCTCGTGTGGTGCGGGAATGAAGGACGCCGAGGTGGTCGATGCCGAACGCCGCCAGGTCTTCGAGCTCCCCCAGATCCGACTCGTCGTCACCGAGCACGTTGCGGAGCGCCGGCGGAGCCGGTGCGGGTGCACCACGAAGGCGGAGTTCCCGAGTGAGGCCATCGCCCCGGCCTGTTACGGACCCTCGGTCCGGGCGCTCGCCGCCTACATGGCCGTCCATCAACATCTGCCCATGGATCGGATGGCCCAACTCTTCTCCGACGTGCTCGGTGCTCCGGTCTCGGTCGGGTCACTGGCGAACATGGTCGCCGAGGCGGCCGATGCCACCGGCCCATTCCTCGAGGCCACGAGGCAACTGCTCCGTGACGCGCCGGTCGTCCACTTCGACGAGACCGGCGGCCGGGCGACTGGACGGCTCCACTGGGTGCACTCGGCCTCGACCGGTCGGCTCACCCTGCTCGACTGCCACCTCAAGCGGGGACGGTTGGCCATGGACGACCTCGGGGTGATCGGGGAGACGTCCGGCGTGGCCGTCCACGATGGCTGGCGGCCCTACCGCCGCTACGGGATCGACCACGCCCTCTGCAATGCCCACCGCTTGAGAGAGCTGACCGCTGTCGCCATCGGGTGGGACCAGGGATGGGCGAATGACCTGGCCGGACTGTTGGTCGAAGCCAAACACGCCATCGAAGCTGCCAGCGCCGAGGCGAGTGACCACCTCGACGCAGCCACGTTGCACTCGATCCGGGTCCGCTACGGACAACTGGTGGCCAAGGGCTTCGCCGCCAACCCGGAACCGGAAGTCGGCAAGCGCCGTGGTTACGAGAAGAAGGCGTTCAATCTCCTCGTTCGCCTCGACACCCAGCGCGCCGACGTGTTGCGGTTCGTTACCGACTTCAACGTGCCCTTCGACAACAACCAGGCCGAGCGGGACATCAGGATGGTCAAGCTCCAGCAGAAGATCTCGGGATCGTGGCGGACACTCCAAGGTGCGAGGAACTTCTGCGCCATCCGCAGCTACGTCTCGACGATGCGCAAGCAGGACGCCGACATCCTCGGCGGACTACGGCTGCTTTTCGAAGGTCAGGTCTGGCTGCCCGCCGGGGCCTGAATAGTTAGACAAAAACAAAGAACACTTTGTCGAACCTCCTTGCCCGGTGCCGGTCGATGGCCACGGTGGGTTGCCCCGTCTAGGCTGACGGTCCGACCGAGGCGCGGAGCCAAGCGCGGAACGAAACGCGGAGCCCGACGCGGACGTCCCGCCCACGTAGCTCAGGGGATAGAGCGTCGGTTTCCTAAACCGTGCGTCGCAGGTTCGAATCCTGCCGTGGGCACGTCGTCGCGAGACCTCCGTGGACCGGGACCTCCGTGGGCACTGTCCACGAGTCGTCATCGTGCTCGGCCACGTCACCAACTGTTGGTTCGCTGGTAACGAACTGGCACCGGTCCGTTCAACTGGGCTCCGTAGTGTCGCCACCAGTGACCAGCCGACGGCGCTCCGCAGGAGTGAGTCCGGCAACGAGCAGGAGGAGCCATACATGTCCGCATCCAGTCGGAAACGACGCATGACCATCGGAGTGGGCCTTGCGGTGGGACTCATCGGAGTCCTGAGCGCACCGTCCATCGCTGCCCCCGTCGAGTCTGAGTCCCCACCACCACCCCCGACCCATGGAATCGAACAGGCCACGGTGTTCGCCAGTGGATCTGCGTCGTTGACACAGCCCGATGACATCACCAAATTGGGCGGTGACATCTACGTGGCTTGGCAGAACGGGTTGGGACCCCTCGGACAGCCGGCTGCCGGCGGGGCGACAACGGCCGACGTGGTGGAGTACACCACCGGTGGAGCGGTCGTGAACCGGTGGGCGCTCACCGGCCACATCGACGGTCTCGCCGCCTACCCGCAGACTACGGGAGGGACCCCCCATCCCGATGAGCTGGTGGCCACGGTGAACGAGGACGGGAACTCGAGCCTGTTCACCGTCAACCCGGGTGCGCCGAGCGGCCAGCAGGTCACCCAGTATGCGTACAACCTGAACCCGCTGCCGAGCGGGGGTGGCACCGATTCCGTAGCCGTCGTGGACGGGCGGCTGGTGATCAGTGCATCGGCGCCGACCTCGGCTACCGGGCCGGCCCTCTACCAGGTCACGTTGAACGGGACGACCGCCACCACCCAGCCGGTCTTCTTCGACAACAGTCCCGCGCAGGTGGCGAACGTCCAGTCGCCGTCCATGGGGAAGACGGTGGCGCTGAAGCTGACCGATCCCGACTCCAGCACGGTGGTCCCGGCCGCCAGCCCACGTTTCGGTGGCGATGTCGTGCTCGACAGCCAGGGTGACCAGAAGCTGGTCTTCGTCGGTGGAGCCACGACCCTCGCCCCCGAGCTTTCGGTGCTCAGCCTGTCCCAGTCGGTCGACGACATGGCATGGGCCACGGACGCCACCGGCACGCTCTACGCCACCGACTCGCCGGACAACGAGGTGTTCGCCCTCACCGGACAGTTCACACCGGGATCCGCCTTCACCGCGGTGACGCCCGGTGATGCCAACAACCCGGTCAACGCTCCCGGCTACCTCGGCAGCCTCGATCTTCACACCGGCATGATCACGCCGGCGGTCACCACGATCCGACCGGGCGGACTGCTGTTCGTTCCCTGACGGTTCCCGGTTGACGTTGCTTCACGCAGGCGGTGGGCCTCCCGAACCCGGGAGGCCCACCGTCTGCATCCGGGCGGTCGGGCGGGCGGGTCGGCGACCCCGAGACCCGGGTGCGCCCGGTCGGTGAGCCGCAGAAGTCGCGTCACCCCGGTGGGTGCTGCACCTCCCATCGATCGGGGAGACGCGGTGGTTTCCTCCCGGTGCGAGCCGTCAGAGCCTGGACCCGGATGGTCGCCGTGGTCGATGTCGGCGACGATGCCGAACGTGGTTCCGGCGGCGATGAGCGTCACGACGACTCCGATAATCGCCCGTGCCGATTTACGCTTCCTGAGTGGGAATCCCCGCGCACAGTGATGGGCCAATCACGGAGCCGTGTATTCGGGAAATCTGATTGACCACATCGCACCTGATCCCTACACTCTCCCCGGGCGGCATGTTGATCCTTGGGCCAAACCTGGTCGCCAGGTCCTGGGGGAATGAGTGGCGAAACCGACGCTCCTTAGGTAGTCATTCATCAACCAAGGAGAACCATGGACATCAGACATCACATCGGACGGCGGCTTGCCGCCGTCGCTGTGTTGGGCGGCGCGGCAACGGTGTTGTTCACCGGTACGGCGGCTCAAACACAGTTCTCGGCATCGTTGAACAAGAACGTCGTGATCAAGGGCGCCACAGTGGCGGAATCGGTCACGGGCGGGACCTTCACCTGTTCCGGACTGGTCCCGCCGAACAACTCCCCCGAGTTGGGGAGCAACCCGCCGGCGACCTACAACGGTGCTTCGTGCAACCAGAACGTCTCGTTCACCAACACGGGGTCGATCCCTGAGAGCTTCGACATCACGCTCGGCACCATCACCGGATCGGCCTCGGCCACGACACAGCTCAACCAGCTGGTGTTCACCGTGGGCGAGACGTCGTACAGCTACGCCGAGGTGACGGCCGTCGGCAATCCGTTCCACGTGGCCACGATCGCCCCAGGAGCGAGTCTGACGGCCCCCTTCTCCATCGGCCTCATGCCGGAGACCGGGGACCCCGCCGTCCAGAATGCCTGGAACGGCGCCACCATCGACATCCCCTACACGGTCACCGCGACACCGTCGGCCAGCTGACCTAGCACCATGGAGGCGGTGAACGAACCCGTCGGACGGCCGGCTGTCTTCGGCTGTCCGACGGGTCCCGCCACCGGTTCCCCACCGGTCGGCGCCGCCCGTGACTGCCAGTCGCGGGTGCAGGTCCCGTGACGTCGACCGTGGCCGCGCCGTCGGGTCCACCGGCGTCCACTCCGCACGCCGGGACGGACGTTGCACGGACCGGGCGGCCTGTGCGGCCCCTGGACCTGGACCGACCCGGGGAGCGGGCCCAGCGTGGGCGACCGGCCCACCGGATCCGTCGGTCCGGCTGGAGGAGGGCGCTCCACCTCGGGTCGATCGTCACGCTGGTGACGGCGATGGCGGTGGCCATGGTGCTCGCCCTGGCGCTGCTGCTCGCCAACCATGCGTACATCACGACGCCGTCGATGTATCCGACCATCCAACCGGGCTCGATGGTGCTCATCCAACCCGAGCGCTCGTACCATGTGGGTGAGGTCATAGAGTTCCGGGCGAACGGACTGGAATGGATCCACCGATTGGTCGGAATTCGTCCCAACGGAAGTCTCATCACCAAGGGTGACAACAAGCAGAGCACGCCTGACGTATTCGTTCCTGAGACGCGTAGGGGAGATGTCGTAGGAAGGGTATCGGCCACGATCCCCTTCCTCGGCTTCCCCGAACTCTTCGCCCACCACCCGCAGTACGCACTCTCCTGGCTGCGGGCGGAGTTGAGTTTGGCCCGCAGACTCGAGCTCATGGGGATCGCGTGTGCGGTGGGCGTTCTCATCCTGTTGTCCGGTCGCAACCAGCTGCAGCCGACCGAAGAAGGGTCGACCGCGGGGCTTCCCGGGCGATCCGATGACCCGTCGGTCGGAGTGGAGCGACCCGTACCGGTGCGGCGGCGCCGGAACCGGGACTGACCGCTCGGCGGTCCATCGAGGAGTCGGGGGGCGTCCCGGGGCGACGGGAGTGTGGGCAGGTCGCGTCCCGGCCCTGGTGAGCAGGTCTGATGGGCTGCGGGTCCATGGACCTCCCCAACTTGCCCCGACTGCCCTGCGCCCCGCCGGACACGCCGGACGACATGTCACCCTCCGGCGGGGACGGTCAGGTCCAAGGAGCAACGCGGTCCCGCATCCATCTCAGATGGTGGGAGTTGGGGAGGGTGTCACCGCCCCGGGCTGACGTACCCGGACCACGCGGCGCCGTCCCACCAGCGCAGCGGAGCCGCCTTCCAGGGGTCGTCGTACCAGCCGGGCGGCGTGGTCGCCGCCGTCGGCGGTGGTCCCGGCGGAGGTGGTGGTTCCCCGGCCGGAGGCTCGACGGCCGGACCGGGCGCCGCGACCGGTGGAGGTGGCGGCGCCACCGGCGGGGGAGGGGGAGCTGCCGCTTCGGGTGCTGCGGTCGGCGTGGCCTCGGCCGCCGGAACGGACAGGTCCGGCGGACGCCGGGCGTCGAGCTCCGCCAGCTCGTCCTGCAGCTGGGTGACCACCGGGCCCACGTCGCCCCGGAAGTGGGCGAGCGCCAGATCCAGGCGGAAGTCGAAGTCGTCGGACAGGTCTGGCCCGTAGTGGACCGTCGTGGGCTTCTGCCGGTTGGACACCGAGAACGTGGTCGAACCGGCCGCGTCGTCGCCCTCGAAGCCGATCAACTTGGCGAAGGCGCACTCCCGGGTCTGTCTCGTCCCCTGGAAGATCACCCGCTTGTTGGTGATGAACACGGTCCCGGTGTCGATCGCCGTCGGCGCCGGGGTGCCCTGGACGTAGTGCCCCTTGTTGACCCCGACCCGGTACCGGATGGACCGGCCGCCGACGCGGGCGACGGGGATCGACACCCCTTGGGAGTGACCGGCGTAGTGGCCGGCCCCCCGCCGCTCCTCGATCAGCGAACATTCCGTGACCGTGAGGAACACGGTCTCCCCGGGCCCGAGCAGGAGCGAGTCCGCGCCGGTCCCCTCGAAGTGCTCGGCCACGTCGAGCAGGTGTGCGCAGCCGTCACGTTGCGCCTGCCAGTCGGCCAGCGCCCGCTCGTGTGCTTCGGCCGCCTTCTTGGCCTTGTGGTCCTCGAACACGCAACCGCCTCTTTCGCCCGATCCGGTGCCGCCTCCGACATTAGGTGCGATCGGACGTCAGCGACGGCGGCCCCACCGACGTCGGTGTCGCGTCGCAGGAGGTCCGGCGCACACGGATCGACGCGTGGGGGTGCGGACGGTGGCTCAGCCGACCAGGGCGGCCACCGCGTCGTCGAACAGGCGGGCGTGCAGGGCGACGTCGGCGGCGGTCGTCGTCGGACAGGTCAGCACCATGTTGTGGAAGGGCGTGATGAGGACGTCGCGGTTGGACAGGTAGAGGTGGAGGTACTCGTCGAGGTCGGGGTCCTCCGCCTCGTGCGACTCGGTGCCGTTGCGGGGTGCCGGCGCCCGGAACCGGTACTCCGCCCGCGCTCCGAGCTGGGTCACCGTCCACGGCACGCCGTACCGCCCGATGGTGGCGGCCGACCCGGTGGCCAGGGTCGTGGCCAGGTCGATCATGCCGGCGAACGCTTCGTCGGTGAGCACCTCGGACAGGGTCGCCCGGGCGGCGGCCATCGACAGGGCGTTCCCCGCGAGCGTGCCCCCGATGCCGCCGACGTCCTCGATGTCGGCGTGTTCGTCATGGACCCGTCGGAGGATGCGCTCCGCCAGGTCGGCCCGCAGTCCGAACGCCCCGATGGGGATACCCCCCGCGATGGCCTTGCCCATCGTCACGATGTCGGGACGCAGCCCCCAGGCGGCGGTGCAGCCACCCGGGCCGGCCGACAGGGTGTGGGTCTCGTCGATCATGAGCAGGGTCCCGGACCGGTCGCACAGCGCCCGCAGGCCGTCGTGGAAGCCGGGTTCGGGGGCCACGATGCCGATGTTGGTCAGGGCGGGCTCGGTCAGGACGGCGGCGATCTCCCCCGTCGCCAGGGCCCGGGCGACGCCGTCGAGGTCGTTGAACTCGACGGCCACCGTGGTCGTCGACGGATCCACGGCCGGAGCCACGTTGCCCGCCCGAGACCGGGTGACGCCGTCGGGTCCCGCGACCACGAACGTCTCGTCGACACTGCCGTGGTAGCAGTAGGAGAAGACCAGGACCTTGGGACGACCGGTGGCGAGGCGGGCGAGTCGCAGGGCCCACCGGTTGGCATCGGTGGCACTGAGGGCGAACGACCACCGGTCGAGGCCGAACCGGCGGGTGAGCTCGGCGGCCACCCACTCGGCGTCCTCACTGGGGAGCATGGTGGTGATGCCGCCGAGGGTGTCGATGCGCCGCAGCACCGCGTCCACCACCGCCGCCGCGGAGTGACCGGCCATGGCACCGGTGTCGCCGAGGGCGAAGTCGACGTAGGTGTGCCCGTCGATGTCGGTGACGTGGTTGCCCCGTGCCCCCGCAAAGGTGAGCGGGAAGCTGCCGGACCAGTTGGCCATCCACGTCATGGGCACACCGGTGAAGAGGTGGTCGGCCGTGCCGAACCGGGCGCGCGACGACGGGTTGCGGTCGCGGTGCGTGGCCCGTTCCACGTCGAGCAGCGTGGACAGACGGTCCCGGTCCATGGGTCCCTCCCGTTCGGCGCCGCAGGATCGGCCTGCGGTGCCCATTCCTGCGGTGCCCATCATGGTGCCCGGACCGACGGCCCGTGACGGACGGGACCGGTCACACGGGTCAGGCGCCGGCGCCCTCGCCGGAGGGGTTCTGGTCGACGAGCGACTGGATCAGCCGACTCACCTCGGTGTAGCGCCCGTCCCGCCATGCCTCGGCGATGGTCTGGTCATCCAGTTCGCGGTGGCGGGTGAAGTTCCACCACCGGGTGACGTCGCTGTCGGAGTAGCCCTTGTTGGCCAGGATGATGTTGAGGCGGGTGGCCTCCCAGGCCGCCTCGTCGGCGGTCAGCTCCCCGTGGGGGGTGTCCGTCGGGAAGGCCCGCTCGGCCTGCTTCTCCATCTCGTAGGCGATCTCGCGGTCGAGGTCGCGCGAGACGTGACCGCGGATGGTGGGGAGCGAGCCGCCGGTCAGGCTCTGGCGCTCGGCCACGCGGCGGTCACGCTCGGCGTCGAGGCTGCGGGACCACAATTGCTGCGCCGTGGTGTCGACGTCGCTGGCCGTGACCCGCAGACGGAGGCGGCGCTCGATGCGTTCGGCCGTGCGGTGCTGGGCGTCCGAGGGTGCCACCGCGGTCCGCTCGGTGGACGACGGTTCGCCGGCGTCCACCGGGCGCCGTTCGCGTGGTCGACGCCGGCGCTCGAGCTCGAGCGGCACGTCACCGTGGGCCATGGGTCGGGCGTCGACGGGCTCCTCGTCCGCCCAGGCGTCGACGGGCTCCTCGAAGCGCAGGCGGGCCGGCGCCGCGTAGCTGTCGGGAGCGAACACCTCGCCCGCCGTGCCGGCGATGGCGGCGGCCAGGTAGGGGGTGGTCCAGCGGCTCTCGCCCACGGTGACCACGTCCGCCCCCGTGGCGGTCAGTCGGGCCAGCGGGACGTCGAGGCAGGCGGCGACGGCGATCGACTCGGACAGGCCGATGCGCCGGTTGGTCGTCTCCACCTGGGCCACGGTCTCGCGCGTCCAGGGCACACCCCGCAGGAGCATCTCGTCGGCCAGTGCCTGCTGGGTCAGTCCTGCCTTCGCCCGCAGCACGGCGATGTTGCGGCGGACGACGTCCTCGATGCTGGTGCCGCCCCCGCCGTCCATGCCGACACCCTACCGTCCGGGTCGCGCCCGGGACCGGGAGGATGTTGACAATTTGAACACACCCTCCTTGTCCTCCGATGGATATATCGCTTCTGAACTGGGAGTTAACCGGAAACGTCGCACCTGTCGTGGCCAAACGCCTTACAGAAACTGCGACCGAGGGTCGCCAGACGACCACGGAAAGTGCTGAACGGTTGCATTTTTCTCACGCTGAGTTGCAGTTCGTCGATCGGACTACAGGTGCGCGCGACGACTTCCGAGAATTGAGGCGTACAGCGGAACAGGCCGGGGGACCGGACCGTACGGCGACACCACCGACAGCAACGACACAAGGGGCAGAACGAACTGTGACGATCGAACCACACACCCAGCGGGTCCTGCGGGACTGGCACGATGACGACTTCGACCTCGACGACCTGGCTCTGCCGGGTCGGCCGGCATGGCAGCGCTGCGGAGCCGTCCACTGCATCGACAGCGGGCCCTGGATGGGGACGCTGGTGTGCTGCATCCGGCGCAGCGGTCACGACAGCGACCACGCCATGTCGCTCGGCGACTTCGGCCAGATCGACTACTGGTCGGAGACCTGGCTCTCCTGACCCCCGGACCTAGCGGCCGCCCTCCGGTGCGAGAGGACGACGGCCTGGTCGGGACCGAGCACTCCGCTGAATCCGCCGGTCGGTGCGGCGTCGTCCGACGCCACGAGCACCGTGGCGCCTTCGGGAGCCACGGTCGTCACGGCCACCGGGTCCCCGGTGAAGTTGACCAGCACGGTGCACTCCTCTCCGTCGAGTCGGCGGCGGAAGGACAGTGTGCCGTCGGGCGACTCCACCGGCTCGTAGGAACCGCGCCGCAGGGCGGGTGACCCCTTCCGCGCGGTGAGTGTCCGCCGGTAGAGGTGGAGGATCGAGTCCGGGTCCCGACGCAGGGCCTCCCGGTTCCGCTCGTCGGCCTCGGGTGCCAGCGGCAGCCACGCACGGACCCCGTCCCGGGTCGGCCACCCGTGGTCCCCGGTGCCGTCCCACGGCAGGGGGGCCCGGCAGCCGTCCCGTCCCCCGGGGTCGACCTTCCGGTCCTCGGGGATGTCGGCGTCCGCCAGGCCGAGCTCGTCGCCCTGGTAGATGAAGGGCGTGCCCCGCAGGGTGAGGAGCAGGACGGCGGCCGCACGCGCCCGGGCCTCGCTCCGCCGCTCCGTGGTGGCGGCGTCCTCACCGCTGCGGGTGGCGGTCCGGTCGTAGCGGGTGCGGTGGCGCACGTTGTCGTGGTTGGACAGGACCCAGGTGGGCCAGCCGCCACGGGGGTCGATCGACCGACGGACGTCCTCGATGCACGAGGACCACCGGTCGGCCAGCCACGGGGCGAACAGCGGAGGGAAGTTGAACGCCAGGTGGAGCTCGTCGTCGTGCCCGTAGTAGGTGGCCACGGCGTCGGTCGACAGGAGGAAGACCTCACCGACCATCATCCGCCGGCCCGGGTAGCCGTCGAGGAGCGTCCGGATCGCCCGCAGGCGTTCGTGGGTGACCGGCTCGTCGTTCAACGCGCAGTGGGGGATCCCGGCGGTCTCCGGTGGATCGTCCGGCAGGGTCGGGTCCTTGCCGATGCCGTGCACGACGTCGGCGCGGAAACCGTCCACCCCCCGGTCGAGCCAGAACCGGAGGGTGTCGTGCATGGCCGCCACGACCGCCGGCTCGTCCCAGTTGAGGTCGGGCTGGGCCGACTCGAACAGGTGGAGGTACCACTGGCCGGTGGGTTCGTGGAAGGTCCAGGCCGGGGCCTCGAGGTCGAAGGCCGACACCCAGTTGTTGGGGGGTGAACCGTCCGGCTCCGGGTCCCGCCACACGTACCAGTTGCGCCGTTCGCTGTCACGTGAGGCGGCGGCGTCGATGAACCAGGGATGTTCCTCGGAGGTGTGGTTCGGCACCCAGTCGATCACGACCTTCATGCCGAGCCGGTGGGCGTCGGCGACGAGCGCGTCGAACGCGGCCAGATCGCCGAAGAGCGGGTCGACGTCGCAGTAGTCGCTGACGTCGTAGCCGAAGTCGGCCATCGGCGAACGGAAGAACGGGGAGATCCACAGCGCGTCGACGCCCAGCCAGACCAGGTCGTCGAGGTGGGAACGGATCCCTTCCAGGTCACCCACGCCGTCACCGTCGGAGTCGGCGAAGCTGCGGGGGTAGATCTGGTAGAAGACCGCCTCCTTCCACCACGGGACGGGGTCCGGGCTCATCGGTCCTTCCGGTGGGGGCGCGCCGGGTGGTGGTACGAGAGGTGATCTGAGCCCATCGGGTGACCCTACCAATCCGGCGTTCCTCGACCCCTTCTGGTGTCTGCAACGACATTTCAGTTTCGCCGGCCACCTGCCGATGGACTCTCCGGAACCCGGCACCGCAGGGCGGAACCGGGGACGGGACGCGATCGGTAGAGACGCCGGTCGTGCGGAGAAGGGGAGCGCGGGAATGGTGGAACGACGCACGGTAGACGACGGGTCGCTGCTGGCCGAAGGGTTGGCGAGCGGCCTGGCACCGGAGTCCTTCGGTACCGGAAGGGTCTGCATCGAGCCGTCGTGCGGAGTCCTCCTGTCGCGCTACAACAGCACGGACTGGTGCGCCCTCCACGAGAGCCCCGCGGCCACCGGACGCCCGTTCGACACGTCGGTGCGCCCCCGAGGTCGCCGCCGCAACTCCCGGCGCCGCAACCAGCAGCGGTCGGCCGCCTGACCCGCGGTCCCCCTGCCGGGCGGTACCGCCGGCATGCGGCCGACCTCCGTCCTCCGCCGCTCGGGCCCGGGGGTCGAGCGCCACCTGTCGACACCCGGGGGGACCTCGGTACACTTCGTCGCGAACACCCGCCCGGAACGGTCCGGTGCGGACGGGACGGGGGAGCACCCATGACGGAACGACTCGACGGCACGGTGGCGCTCATCACGGGTGCCTCCAGCGGCATAGGCGAGGCGACGGCCGTGGCCCTCGCCGGACACGGCGCCCGGCTGGCGGTGGCCGCCCGACGGCGTGACCGCCTCGAGGCCCTCGCCGAGCGCATCGGCGGTGATCAGGTCCTGGTCCTCGAGACCGACGTGACCGACGAGGCCCAGGCCCGGGCCATGGTCGAGGCGACGGTCGCCCGGTTCGGCCGGCTCGACACCCTGGTCAACAACGCCGGGGTGATGCTCCTCGGCCCCATCGTGGATGCGCCCGTCGAGGAGTGGCGGCGCATGGTGGAGCTGAACCTGCTCGGCCTCCTCTACTGCACCCACGCCGCCCTTCCCCACCTCCTGGCCGCCGCGGACACCGACCCCCGGCGTGTCGCCGACATCGTCAACGTGAGCTCCGTGGCCGGTCGCTTCGCCCGGGAGGGGAGCGGCGTCTACAACGCCACCAAGTTCGGCGTCGGTGCCTTCTCCGAGTCGTTGCGCCAGGAGGTGACGCGGCGCCACCTCCGGGTGACGCTGGTCGAGCCCGGGGCCGTGGCCACCGAGCTGACCTCGCATCTGCGACCCGAGGTCCTCGAGGGGATGGCGGCCATGTTCGGGTCCACCGAGATCCTCCTGGCCGAGGACATCGCCGAGTCGATCGCCTTCACCGTCACCCGGCCGCGTCGGATGGCCGTCAACGAGGTGCTGGTGCGGCCGACCGAACAGGAACGCTGAGTGACCTTCAACGAGTACCCGCCCCCGGAACACATCCTGGGGGACCTGGGGATGGAGGCCGAGCTGACCACGGAGACCACGGCGCGGGTCCGGACCCGGGTGACCCCGTTCGTCACCACGGCCGACGGTGGCGTGCGTGCGGGTGTCCTCGCCACCCTGGTCGACATCGTGGGCGGAGCGATCGCCGCCCGGGTCCTCCGGCCCGACTGGATGGCCACGGCCGACCTGGCGCTGCAGCTCGTGGGTCCCGTGTGTGGTCCGTGGGTGGAGGCCCGCGGCACGGTCGCCCGACGCGGCCGGACGACCCTGGTACTCGAGGCACTGGTCGTGTGCGTCGGGGAGGACGGCTCGGACACGGTCGTGGACGGACGTCCCGCCGACCCGGTGGCCTGGGCGTCGATGACGTTCTCCGTCCTGCCGGCCCGGAACCCGGCCTCCTCGGTCCAGACGGCCACCGAGCTCCCGGCGCGCTGGGCGTTCGAGGGCGGAGGACTCGACCGGCCCATCCTCGAGGCCCTGCCCGTCGAGCTGCTCGACGCTGCGGCCGGTCGGCTGTCGGTGGCGGTGCGTCCGTACCTCTACAACTCGTTCAGGGCCGTCCAGGGGGGCGTCATCGCCCTGCTCGCCGAGGCCGCCGGGGCCGAGGCACTGGCGGCCGCCCACGGACTCGACTCCTCCGGATTCGTGGTGACCGACCTCCAGATCGCCTACCTGGCCCTCGGCCGCGTGGGCCCCGTGGTGACGACCGCACGGCTGCTCGGGTCCGGGCCCGACGGACGCCACGGAGCCGTCGTCGAGCTGCGGGACCGCGGGGCGGACGACCGGCTGATGACCGTGGTGAACGTCTCGGGCGTGCCTGCCGCGCAGTTGGCCGGGGCCCAGACGTGACGGACGGCGGGTCGCCGGCCGAGGCGGGGGTCGGATCCGGCGCCGACCGGCGGCACCACGTCAGCGACTACTTCCGGCTCGAGCGCTGGGAACTCCCGCCCGGCGACGAGGAGCGCCCGTCGGCCTTCGAGGGACGCTCCCCGCTCGACGACCACACCCGGGGCCCGGGGGGTGGGCTCCGCACCGGTGGCCTGCTGACCAACCTCGACACGCTGGGCGGCTTCACCAGCGGGCTGGCCGTGCTCCCGCAGTGGATCGTGACGACCTCGCTGCTGGCCACCGTCTCCGCACTCGACCAGGTGGGACCCCTGCGCTACCGCGCCGACGTGCTGCGTCGCGGCCGGGCGTCGGTGGTCACGGCGCTCGAGGTGGTCGACGAGGGGGCGCACGACCGCAGGGTGGCCGCCGCCACCATGACCTGCGCCGTCCTCGACCCCGGGGCGATGGACCTGGTCTTCGAACGGCCGGTCTCCCTCGCCATGCCGCCGCCCGCCACCGTCCCGCAGCGACCCGAGGAGTTCTTCGGCATCGAGCCGGGCGAAGGTGCCGTGACCCGACTCGTCCTCGAGGACCGGCTGCGCAATCCGTGGGGGATCCTCCACGGCGGCGCGGTCGCCATGCTGGCCGACGAGGCCGCGTGCCGGGCCGCCACGGCCTACTCCACGGCTGTGGCCGGACCCAACGGGGTGGCCGCCGCCGATGCGGTCCTCCACTACCTCCGCCCGGTCAGGGTCGGTCCGGTGGAGGCCCGCTGCCGGGTGCTCGGCAGCCGTGCGGGTCGGACCGCCGTACGCGTCCAGATCCACGACGTGGGTTCCGACGACCGGGTCGTCACCCTCGGCTCCGTCACCGTCCTCGCCGTCTGAACCGGTGGCGTCCGGCCGTCCGCCGGCACGCCGGACGTCGGAGCCGAGGTGCGGATCCCGTCGCCCCCGGTAGGCTCGGCCCCGCATCTGTCCAACGGAAGAAATGGGATGACGACATGTCGAAGGAATGGGGCCCTCTCGGGGCGTTGATCGGTGAGTGGGAGGGCGAGGGAGGTCTCGACAGCTCGTTCTCGCACGCCAAGGGCGAAGTCGTCAGCACGCCCTACCTGGAGAAGGTGACGTTCAAGCCCTTCGGTCCGGTCGACAACGGGAGCCAGCACCTCTACGGGCTCGACTACAAGACCGCCATGTGGCGCGGCGACGAGGACAACCCGTTCCACACCGAGGTCGGCTACTGGCTCTGGGACGGGGCCACCGGCGAGATCCTCCGGGCCTTCGCCGTGCCCCGCGGCATCGCCGTCCTGGCCGGCGGTGAGGCGGCCGCCGACGCCAAGGAGTTCACGCTGAAGGCCTCGGTGGGCGACGCCCAGTACCCGATCGGTGAAGGCCGCTACCTCACCGCCAACGCCAGTTCCGTCAGCTACGAGGTGACGGTCACCCTCAACGACGACGGTTCCTGGTCCTACGCCGAGAACACCGAGCTCCGCATGAAGGAGTTCCCGGACCTGCTGCCCCATACCGACCACAACACGCTGCACAAGGTCGGCTGACCAGCGGACCCCCGGGTCCGACGACGTGCCGCCCACCCGGGTGGCGGGCGAGGGGGTGTCGGTGATCCGGCGCCCCCTCGTCGCGTCCGGTGGCGGCTGTCGATCCGAGCTCGTCGCCCCCGCCCGGGGTTGACATCGCGACAAAATTAGGGAAGCCTAAGTAGACACCTATGCCATCCCTACCGCTGGCCCGAATCCCGTGATCCCCACCTTCGTGATCTTCCTGCGCGAGGGCGTGGAGGCCAGCATGATCGTGGCCATCCTGCTGTCGTACCTGGACCAGATCGGCCAGCGTCGCCACTTCCGCGACGTCTTCCTCGGGGTGGGCGCGGCCCTCGTCCTCGTCCTCGTCGGGGGCATCGGTGCCTACCTGGCCATCCACCAGTACTCCGGCTCGACCGTCCAGACCGTGTTCGAGACGGTCACCTACCTGCTGGCGGCCGCACTGCTGACGTACATGACCTTCTGGATGCAGGCGCACAGCCGGACGATGACCAAGGACCTGAAGCGCCGCTCCGACGAGGCGCTCGAGGGCCGGACGCGCTGGGGGCTGGCGCTCCTGGCCTTCCAGGCCGTGGGCCGGGAGGGGCTGGAGACCATGGTCTTCACCCTGGCGATCGTGTTCGCCTCGTCGTCCCAGGCCCCCACGGGCGGTAAGGGCCATGGCCTCCTGCTGGGTGCGGTCCTCGGCCTGGCCGTCGCCCTGGGCATCGCCTACGTCATCTTCCGCCTCGGCAGGCGGATCAACCTCGGACTGTTCTTCCGTGCCATCGGGGTCGTGCTGATGGTCTTCGCCGCCGGGCTGCTGGCCGACGCCGTGGAGAACATGCAGTCGCTCGGCTGGCTCCCGTTCCTCGATCACGTGCTCTGGAACACCAGTACCTACGTGAACCAGAACAGCTCGTTGGGTGACCTGTTCCACAACCTGCTCGGCTACGCCGACCGGCCGACGGTGCTGCAGTTCCTCGTGTGGGTGACCTACCTGGTCGGGGCCACGACGGCGTTCCTCGTCCTCGGGCACCGCCAGAAGGCGGCCTCCCGCACGGTGGCGGACGCCGCCGCCGCCCCCACCGCCGGGTCCGCCGCCCCGACGTCACCGGTCGCACCGTCCACCGTCCAGCCGACGACCGACCCACCGGTCACCGTGGGTGCGTCGGACGGTGCGACCCACCGGGTCTGATCCCCCGCCCGTGCCGACGCACTACCGTCGTCACCGGCGCCCGAGGGCCGGGACCGCCGACCGACGTCGAGGATCCCCATGAGCCCGCAGACCCCGTCCATCCCCTCCCAGGCCGGCAAGACCATGATCATCACCGGGGGCAACTCCGGTATCGGCAAGGCCGCGGCCGTCGCCCTCGCCACCGCGGGCGCCCGGGTGATCATCACCGCCCGCAACGAGCGGCGTGGCCAGTCCGCCGTCGAGGACATCGCCAGGGCGAGCGGCTCGGACCAGGTCGAACTCTCCGTGTTCGACCTCGCCGACCTGTCCTCGGTGCGGGCCGGAGCCGCCGACCTCCTCGAGCGGTGCCCCCGGATCGACGTGCTGGTGAACAACGCCGGCCTGATCCTCTCCGCCCGCCAGCTCAGCGCCGACGGCTACGAGGCGACCTTCGCCATCAACCACCTCGGCCCGTTCCTCCTGACCGAGCTCCTGACCGACCGGTTGCTCGCCTCGGCTCCGGCACGCATCGTCAACGTGGCCTCGACGGCCCACAGCTTCGCCCGCCGGGGCATGGTCTTCGACGACCTGATGGCCGAGCGGTCCTACCGGTCGATGGAGGTCTACGGGCGCAGCAAGTTGGCCAACATCCTGTTCACCACCGAGCTGGCGAAGCGGCTGGAGGGCACCGGGGTCACGGCCAACTCACTCCATCCGGGTTCGGTGGCCACCGGCTACGCACGCGACGGCGACACCACGGGATTCATGGCCTGGGGCGTGAAGGTCTACGCCCTGCTCCCGATCAGCCTGACGCCGGAGCAGGGTGCCCGGACGACGGTCTACCTGTGCTCGTCACCCGAGGTGGAGGGGGTGTCGGGCCGCTACTTCGCCAAGTGCAAGCAGAAGACGCCCTCGGCCAACGCCCGGGACGCGGCGGCGGCCACCCGGCTGTGGGAGGTCAGCGACGAGCTGATCGCCGCAGCCGCTGCCGGCTGACCGGTATCGCGCCACGGGCTCAGAGCGGCTCACCGTCGCCCAGCTCGACGACCGTCTCCGCCACCGCCTGGTTGACGATCTCGGACTGCGCCGTCGCACCGAGGGGCTGACCACCCCCGTCGTCGGCCCACAGCTCGGGGATCCGCCACAGGAGGATCCCCACGCCCACCATGCACGCCAGTCCGCCGGACCACACGGCGAACTCGGGGCCACCGATGGCGGCGGCCACGCCCGTCTCGAGGTCGCCCAGGCGGGGACCGCCGGCGACCACGGCGAAGAAGGTGCCGGACAGCCGACCCTGGAGGTGATCGGGTACCGCACGCTGCTGCACGTTCTGGCGGAACACGGCCGAGATGATGTCGGCGGCGCCGGCGAGCGCCAGCAGGGTGAGCCCGATCCACAGCACGGGGATGATGCCGAAGAGGGCGATCGTGGCGCCCCAGAGGGTGACGCAGGCGGCGATGGCCCGCCCCTGGTGGCGGATCCGGGCCGTCCACCCGGTGAACAGCGAACCGAGGAAGGCCCCGGCCCCGGGTGCCGCGTACAGGAGGCCGAGGACCCCGGCCCCCCCGCCGTAGAGGTGGACGGCGAGCGCCGGGAACACGGCCCGGGGCATGCCGAAGATCATGGCGTTGAGGTCGATCAGATAGGTGGCCGACAGCAGGCGCTCGCCCCGCAGGTGACGGAAGCCCTCGGTCATCGACCGCACTCCCATGGGCGTGCCGCCCCCGGACGGCGGCAGCCTCGGGAGCAGCACCACGGCCACCAGCGAGACGGCGAAGGTCCCGACGTCGATGAGGTACACGGTGGGGAGGCCGAGCCGGGCGATGAGCACACCGCCCAGGGCCGGGCCGACCACCATGGCCAGACCCATGGTGGTCGTCTGGAGGGTGACGGCCGCCGTCACGTCGTCGTCGGAGACCAGCATGGGCAGGGCGGCCCGTCGGGCCGGCCAGTCCATCCCCTGGAACCCGGCACTGGCCGCCGCACAGACGAAGAGGACCCAGACCTCGGGATGGTCGAGGGCGGCGTTGACGGCGAGTCCGACCACGGCGGTGGCCATGGCGCACTGGGTCAGGGTCAGTACCCTCCTGCGGTCCCAGGCGTCCGCCAGCGTGCCGCCCCACAGGGCGCCGGCGAGGAGGGGGAGCAGCCCGACGAAGCCGAGGAGTCCCACCATGAACGTCGAGTGGGTCAGGTGGAAGGTCTGGTAGGCCACGGCCACCAGGGTGAGCTGGCTGCCGATGGCCGAGACGGTCTGGCCGCCGTAGAGGCGCCGGAAGTCACGGGAGTGGCGGAGCGGGGAGATGTCGGAGACGAGGGCGGCCACCCGCCAACGGTATCGGCCCGACCCGTGGGCACCGGTCCCGGTTGTACCGGCACCGGTGGTGCATGACCCAACTTTGCTCGCGCGACTCACTAGAGTGCTTGCATATGGCAGCAGGGGACGCAGGACCGGCACGGGACGACGCCACCGATCCCTCGCTCCGGGACGACGGGGGCCGGGTCACGGTCAAGCAGGGCCTGGCCATGATGGAGACGGCGGGAGCGGACGAGCGACCCGCCGCCGATCCCTCCGCACCCCCCATGGCGGTCTCGATCGCCGGTATCTCCACCGCCTGCAGTAAGAACGCCCTGGTGACGAGTGCCCGCGCCGTCGCCAGGTCACTCACGCCCGAGTGATCCCGCGGCCTTCGGCCGCTGTCGCCCGGCCTCCAGTCGTGACCCCCTGACCGGGTGATTCTCGGGATCCGTGCCGGAGCCCCCGTGCGCCTACCGGGTCACCCCGCCTCCCGGCGTGGGCCGTCGACCGGTGCGTCGGCGCCGGGCTCCTGACCCTCGAACTGGATCCGGTAGAGGTCGGCGTAGAGGCCGCCGGCGAGGAGGAGCTCCTCGTGGCGGCCGCGTTCCACGATGTGTCCGCTCTCGAGTACGAGGATCACGTCCGCCTCGCGCACCGTCGACAGCCGGTGGGCGATCACCAGCGACGTCCGACCCTGCAGCGCGGTGGCCAGAGCCAGCTGCACGGCGGCCTCGGACTCGCTGTCCAGGTGGGCGGTGGCCTCGTCGAGCACCACGATCTCCGGCGCCTTGAGCAGCAGCCGGGCGATGGCCAGGCGCTGCTTCTCGCCTCCGGACAACCGGTAGCCGCGGTCCCCGACCACCGTGTCCAGCCCGTCGGGCAGCGCGTCCACCATGGTGGCGATCTGCGCACCGGCCAGGGCGGAGGCGAGCTCACCCTCGGTGGCCTCCGGACGGGCGTAGAGCAGGTTGCCCCGGATGGTGTCGTGGAAGAGATGGGCGTCCTGGGTGACCACGCCGACCGTGGCGGTGAGCGACTCCAGGGTGGCCCGGCGGATGTCGAGCCCGTTGATGCGGATGGCGCCGGCCCGCACGTCGTAGAGACGGGGGAGGAGCTGGCTGATCGTCGTCTTGCCGGCCCCCGAGGGTCCGACCAGCGCCACCAGCTGCCCGGGTTCCACCGTGAACGACACGTCGAAGAGGACCTGGCTGGACACCGTGGTGTCGAGGACGGCCACGGACTCGAGCGAAGCCAGCGACACCTCCTCCGCACTCGGGTAGCGGAAGTCGACGTGGTCGAACTCGATGGCCGCCGGGCCGGTGGGCACGGGTCGTGCGTCCGGGTCGTCGACGATCATCGGCGGCAGGTCCAGCACCTCGAACACCCGGTCGAAGGACACGAGGGCGGTCATCACGTCGATCTGCACGTTGGACAGCGCCGTCAGCGGCGCGTACAACCGGGTGAGGTAGGCGGCCAGGGCCACCACCGTCCCGACCGTGAGGGCGCCGTCGATGGCCTGGACACCGCCCCACCCGTAGACCACGGCGGTGGCGAGTGCCGCCGTGAGGCTGAGGGCGGCGATGAAGAACCGGGCGTACATGGCCTGGGTCACCCCGATGTCGCGCACCCGGCCGGCCTTGGACTCGAAGGTCGAGCGCTCCTCGTGGGGACGTCCGAACAGCTTGACGAGCAGGGCGCCCGAGACGTTGAAGCGTTCGTTCATGGTGTTGTTCATCTCGGCGTTGATCCCGTAGGACTCGCGGGTGATCACCGACAGCTTGCGTCCCACCCGTTTGGCCGGGATCACGAAGATCGGCAGGATCACCAGGCTGATCAGGGTGATCTGCCACGAGAGCAGGAACATCACGATGAGCACGAGCGTGACGCTGATCAGATTGGAGACCACCGACGACAGGGTGTCGGTGAACGCCTGCTGGGCCCCGATGACGTCGTTGTTGAGCCGGCTGATGAGCGCCCCGGTCTGGGTGCGGGTGAAGAAGGCGATGGGCATCTTCTGGATGTGGGCGAACACCTGCGAGCGCATGTCGTAGATGAGGCCCTCGCCGACCGAGGCGGACACGTAGCGGATCCCGATGGAGAGACCTGTGTCGGCCACGGCCACGAGGCCGGCCACGACCGACAGCTTGATGATCAGGTTCTTGTCCGGGTGGGAGCTGGTCAGGCTGTTGATGATGGACCGGAAGAGCAGCGGATTGATGATCCCGACGAACGCCTCGACGGTGACGAGGACGAGGAAGGCGGCCAGGATCTTGCGGTAGGGCCGGGCGAAGTGGAACATGCGCCGGCCGGTGCCCTTGGTCACGTGCTGGGACTTGACCGACTCGTCCCGGCGCATCGACCGCATGACCGAGCCGAACTGACCTCCGCCACCCCCGCCACCCATGCCGTGGCCGGCCATGCTCATGACGGGGACCGGGGGGGTCGGGGGTGCGGGCGCATGTGCCGGACCCTACCAACTGGGCTCCGGCGGTCGATCTGGCCGGACGGGTCCGGCCGTCGGGCCGGCACCGCCACCGGGACCCTGACTACGCTCCGCCCATGGCGTTCGACGAGGTCCTGGGCGACCGGATCCGGACACTGCTGGGGGACGATCCGGACGTGTCGGAACGCCGGATGTTCGGCGGCCTCGTGTTCATGGTGGCCGGGAACATGGCGTGCGGGGTGATCCGCGACGACCTGCTCGTCCGGGTCGGCCGGGACGGCTACGCGACCGCGGTCGCCCTGCCGTTCGCCGGCCCGATGCGCATGGGTGACCGGACCATGGGCGGCTTCGTGGTGGTGGACGGCGAAGGGGTCGCCGAGGACGAGCACCTGGAGGACTGGGTGGAGCGGGGAGTCGCCCTGGCCGCCTCGCTGCCGCCGAAGTAGCGGCTCAGGCGATCAGGCCCCTGCCGTAGACGGGGGGCAGGTCGAGGGCCGTCAGCAGCCCGGGCTCGCCCTCGACTACGGCCGGCACGGCGTTCACCAGGCGCATGGCCGTGGCCTTGAGTCCGCCCGTGTTGTGGTCGCCGTCGCGGCCCATCAGCTGCATGTCCACCGTGTACGTGGGCTCACCGGTGATGATCACCCGGTAGCAGCCCTGCCCGGCGGGCTGGGGCCACTCGGGGGCGAGGTCGTCGCGCAGGCGGGTGACGTGCTCGAGGACGATGACGGCCCTGCCGTCCTTCATCCCCCGTAGCTCGAAGTGCAGGGCGGCGGCGGTGCCCTTCTCGATGGTGCCGGCGTCCACCTCGAACGTCTCGGGTGCGGCGACCCGCTCGTACCACTCGACCAGGTCACCGTCGAGCTCCACGTCCAGTCCGGCGGCCAGCTGGCGGACCACGCTGCCCCACGCCATGGTCATGACGCCGGGCTGGAGGATCATCGGGACGTCGTCGAGGGACCGGCCGAAGCCCATGATGTCGAACAGCACCATGCCCTGGTTGTAGGTGGCGTAGTTGAGGACCTCGGCCACCCGGACCTCGTCGATCTGCTCGGACACGCCCGACAGCACCAGGGGGAGGGCGTCGTTGGCGAACCCGGGGTCGACCCCGTTGACGAAGATGGAGACGCCCCCCTGGGTGGCCGCCTCGACGGTCGGCGTGATCATCCCCTCGTCCACCACGCCGAAGGGGTACTGCAGGAACACGGGACCCGAGGACAGCACGTTGATGCCCGCCTTCAGGATCCCCTGCATGTCCTCCAGGGCCTCGAAGAGGCGGTCGTCGGCCATGGCCGTATGGATGATGGCGTCGGGCTTCAGGTCGAAGAGGGCCTGCACGTCGTTGGTGGCCGCCACCCCGAGGGTGCGGTCGAGACCGGCGAGCTCGCCGGCGTCCCGGCCGACCTTGTCCGGGTTCGACACCCACACACCCACGAGCTCGAGGTCGGGACGGGCGTCGATGCCGGCGATGACGTGGCGCCCGACGTTGCCGGTGCTCCAGGCGACGACGCGGTAGGTCTTGCTCATTGGGTGCTCCTTACGGGGTCGGTGGCGGGAAAGGGTAGGCGGGCGGGAAAGGGTAGGCGGGCGGGCCGGACGATCAGACGTCCGGGATGCCGAGGGGCAGGGTGGGCGCGCCGATCCCGCCGTCCACCTCGAGGATCTTGCCGGTCACGTAGGAGCCGGCCGTCGAGCTCAGGTAGACGATGGCGGCGGCGATGTCCTCGGGGTCGCCGATGCGGCCGAGGGGCGTCGCCTCCTCCATGGTCGTCCGCATCTCGTCCACCTGCATCACGATGTCGAGGGCCGACGTGGCCACCGAGCCCACGGCGATGGCGTTGACCCGGATGCGGGGCGCGAGGTCCATGGCGGCCAGCCGGGTGTAGTGGGCCAGGGCTCCCTTCGCCGTGCCGTAGGCGACGAAGCCCCGGTCGGCCATGCGGCCCATGGCCGACGAGATGTTGACGGCCGAGCCACCACCGTGTTCGACCATCAAGGGGACGGCGGCCCGGAGCAGCGTGTGGGCGGTCGCCACGTTGAAGTGGAAGGCGTCCTCGAGGACCTTCGGCGAGGTGTCGAGGAACGACTGGGGCATGGTGCCACCCACGTTGTTGACCACGATGTCGAGGCGACCGAAGGCATCCCGGGCGTGGTCGACGAGGGCGGCCACGGCGTCGAGGTCGTTCAGGTTCGCCGGCACGGAGACGGCGCTGCGGCCGGCCGCCTCCACCTGGGCCACGACCGAATCGAGCTGTTCGGTGGTGCGGGCCGAGATGACCACGTCCGCGCCGGCCTCGGCCAGGGCGACGGCGGCCGCGGCGCCGATGCCGCGTCCGGCGCCGGTCACGACGGCCACCTGGTCGTCCAGGCGGAATCGATCGAGAATCATGTGGAGGTCCCCCTTCGACGGCCACGTGGGTGGCGGTCGGATGTAGTGCTACCAGCCCGGGCGGCACCTTCGCCATGCCGGGCCGGTGGTGATGTCCGCCCCGGGGACCGGACGAGAGGTGTCCGGGGCGGGGGCGGTCACTCCCGCTGCCACCCGCCGCCGTCCCAGCGCATCGGTGCCGACCAGGCCGTCCCGCTCCACCAGGCGGTGTGGGAGGGGTCGCCGTCGACGGGGTACCAACCCGGTGGCGCCGCCGGTCGGCCGGTCGACCCGGGCGCGGGCGCGGGCGCGAGCGGGGGCGGGGGCGGGGGCGGGGGCGGGGGCGGGGGCGTGACCATCGGCGCGGGGGCTGCGGCCCGCAGCGTGGCCAGCGCGGGAACCGGCCGGGGAGCGGGCGCCGGCACCGGGGCTGCGGCCCGCACGGACCCGACGGCCCCCACGGCCCCCCAGGTCTTGATCTGGGGACGCCAGGGCGGTGGGGCGGACGCCACCGAACCCGGAGGTGACAGCTCCCGCGCCCCGTGGCGTCCCAGCATGAAGGCGGCGATGCCGATCCCGACCGCCGAGATCCCGCCGGCGATCCCCCTCGAGACCGCCTGGCCGGCGGTCCGGGCGATGGTGGACGGGTCGGGCTGCGGGCTCACCCCGAACAGCGTGATGAATCCGTCATGGAGCGAGTGCAGGCCCACGGCGAGGAGGAACGCCACCGTGCCGGCCACGGTGACGGCCCGGCCACGCCGCCAGGCGGCCAACCAGATGACGGCGCCAGCGAATCCGGTGACGAACACGTGGGGGATCTCGGCGGCCGGCCGCACCAGGGCCAGCTGGAGGTGCAGCCACACGTGCGGGGTCCGCGCCTCCCACTCGATGCCTTCGACCGCCCCGGTCGTGGCGCCGCTCACCAGCACCAGGTAGAGGCCGGCCAACGGGTCGGCGAACCTCGAGGAGCCGACCACGAGGAGGGCGAACGGGACGAGGAGCTTGGCCCCCTCCTCGATGGGCCCGGTCGACCACAGGGTGGCGGTGAGGCCGAACCGGTGGTCGACGATCGTCTCGAGCACGAAGGCGAGCGCGAAGCCGAGGAGTCCGCCGGCCACTCCGATGACGGTCAGCTGTCCGGGTCGCGGCAGCCGGCCGATCGGCAGGTAGCGCACGACGACCTGCACCGTGCCGACGAGGAAGGCGACGTAGCCCGGCGCCGACCACCACGACCAGGCGCCGTCTCCGGTCACGCCACTGGCCACGGCGGGCGGGATGACCAGGAGCTGCCCGAGGACGATCCACCACACCCAGGACTGGCGGAGGAAGGCGAAGGGCTTCGGGGGTCCGGCGAGCACCGGCGCCGACGCCGCGGCGTGGGTGCTGCCGGTCCAGGCGGTCCCGTCCCATTCCGCCAGGGCGGGTACCGCCCGGAAGCAGTACCAGCCGGGGACGTCGGTCAATCGGCCACCGCCGCCGAGGCGATGATCCGGGTGGGTCGGAGCCGGACCACGAGCTCACCGGGGACCCCGTTGCGCCGTCCGTAGGCCGCGGCCCGCTCGGCGCCCATGTAGCGACCACCGATGACCGTGGCCCAGTGGAGGAGTTCGTCGGGGTCCTCGGAGACGGTGGCCGTCCCCTCGACGATGACGAAGGTGAACGGCGGGGTGTCGTCGTCGACGCACAGTGCCAGGCGCGGATCGCGGGTGATGTTCCGGCCCTTGACGGTGGCGGCCGCCGTGTTGAACACCAGGTCGCCTGCGGGCGAGTCCGGGCCGGCCGTCGAGCGGTCCAGGGCGAACCAGACGGGTGCGATGTGCGGCCGCCCGTCGTCCCGGACGGAGGCCAGCTTGCCCGTGCGGGCGGGCAGCTGGTCGAGGAAGGCCGCCACCTCGTCGTCCTGCATGGCGTGGGCCATGTCGTCGGTCAGGCCGGCCGGGTCGAGGGCAGGCCGAGCTTGCGGTGGTCCCAGGACACGGTGCGCTCGACGTTGATCTTGGCCACGATGCGCTTGTTGAGCATCGTCTCGACGAACGGGCGCAGTTCCTCGGTGTAGGTCCCGTAGTAGCGCTCGAAGAGGTTGACGCCGAGCTCCCAGATCTTGCCGGGATCCTCGAGGATCTCGGCCTGGCCGACCAGCTCGACGCCCCGCAGCTCCTCGTAGTAGTCGCCGTCCTCCATCAGGAGAGTGATCCGGCTGTCCCGCCCGAGGTTGACCGCCTTCTGGGCCTTGGCCTTGGTCTCGATGGCGATGGCGCCGTCGACGAATCCGTACCACATGGCCACGGCATGGATGGAGCCGTCGTGGTTGACGGTGCACATGGTCATGGGCCGACGCTCGTGGAGGAAGGCGTCGATCTCCTCGTCGGTCATGCGGATCAGGTCCCGCTGCTTGACGCCGTGCCCCATCTGCTGGGCGGGCTGGCTCCCGGACGTGTCGGTCATCGGTCCTCCGCTGCTCATCGGCGGGCACCCGCCCGCCGCTCGTGCGGCCACCGTACCGGGACCGTGGCCGTCGGGTCGTCGACCGTGGGTCCCACGGGGCCCGCGGCGGGCAGAATGGCCCGGTGACGACCAATGACGTGACGACCGGTGCCGTGGCGACCGGTGCCGTGGCCGGCCTGCCGTTGCACGTCGTGTTCGTGTGCACGGGCAACATCTGCCGGTCACCCATGGCCGACGTGGTCCTGCGACGGTGGGCGGCCGAACGGGAGCTCGCCGACGGCTCGGCACTGGGGGACGCCCTCGTGGTCTCGAGCGCGGGGACCGGTGGCTGGCACGCCGGTGAACCCATGGACCCGCGTGCCCGCACCGCCCTCGAACGGCGGGGCTACGTCGACCACGGCCACCGGGCCCGGGCCTTCGAGACGGCGTGGCTGCCCCGGACCGACCTCGTGGTGTGCATGGACCGCGGCCACCGCCAGACGCTGTCCAGCATGGCCCGCGCCCGCGCCGGGGACCACCGCTACGAGGACATCCTCGTCCTGATGCGGAGCTTCGACCCCCGCGCCGGCGGCGATCCGGACGTGCCCGACCCCTACTACGGCGACGACGCCGACTTCGAGCGCTGCCTCGACCTGGTGGAGGCGGGGTGCCGGGGACTGGTGGACCATCTGGCCGACCGGCGGGACGCCCTCGGTGCCCCGTGAGTCCGGTGCCCCGCGAGTCCGGTCCGATGGTGGGTCCGGTCCGAAGGTGACCGGCATCTGGAAGACGACCCGGATCTGATGGACGCACCGCCGGGCCCGCCGACCCGGATCGCCGTCCACGGGCCCTCGGGCAGCGGCAAGACCACGCTGGCGGCGGCCGTGGCCGCCCGCCTCGGCATCGGGCACACCGAACTCGACGCCCTCTACCACCAGCCCGGCTGGACGCAACTGCCGACCGAGGAGTTCCGCACCGCCGTGGCCGCCGTGGTGGACGGGCCGGCGTGGGTGGTCGACGGCAACTACCGCCAGGTGCGCGACCTGGTGTGGGCCCGGGCCCAGGTGATCGTGGTGATCGATCTGCCGCGTCGACGGGTGATGACCCGGCTGCTGCGCCGGAGCATCGTCCGCTCGGCGGTCCGGGCCGAGCTGTGGAACGGGAACCGTGAGTCGCTGGCGAACCTCGTGTCGACGGACGAGCAGCGCAACGTGGTCCTGTGGTCGTGGCGCACGCACCACCGCTACCACGGTCCCGTGCAGGCCGAGGCGGCGGACGTGGCGCCCCACGCCCGCCTGGTGGTGGCGCGCGACCGCACGTCGGTCGGCGCCCTGCCGGAGCGGTTGGCCCGAGGCCGGGTCTGACCCGGTCCCGGCGACCGGCAGGACCGGTCTTTCGATAGACGGCGCCGTTCTCCTACGCTTGCGTGATGTCCTACGACACCGCCACTTCGGTGTTCTTCATCGCCCTGGCGGTGGCCGCGGCACCGCTGCTGTCCGAGGTGGTGCGGCGCTGGAGGATCCCGAGCGTCCTGTTCGAACTGCTGCTCGGCATCCTCATCGGGCCCGAGGTGCTGCACCTGGCCAGTCTCGACCAGTTCGTCACCGGCCTCTCCGTCCTGGGCCTCTGCTTCCTGTTCTTCATGGCCGGCTACGAGATCGATTTCGCCAAGCTGTCGGGCCACCCGCTCAACCGGGGCGTCACCGGGTGGTTCGTCTCGTTGGCCCTCGGGCTGGGCGTCGGACTGATCCTGTTGATCTCGGGCTTCGTCGTCTCGAGTCTGCTGATCGGCCTCTCGCTCACCACCACCGCCGTGGGGGCCCTCCTGCCCATGCTGCGCGACCGCGCCATGCTCGAATCGCCGTTCGGCAAGTTCCTGGTGGCCGCCGGTACGGCCGGTGAGTTCGGGCCGGTCCTCGCCGTGACCGTGCTGCTCGGTGCGGCCAGCCCCGAGACCGAGCTGATCCTGCTCGTCGCCTTCGTGCTGCTCGCCGTCGGCATCGCCTTCGTCGCCTCGCGCGACCAACCGCCGCGGGTGGTGGAGACCGTGCAGCGCACGCTCGGCACGTCCACGCAGCTGCCGGTACGCATCGTGCTCCTGGTGATCACCGGGCTGGTCCTGGTGGCGTCGTCGCTCAGCCTCGAGGTGCTCCTCGGCGCCTTCGCCGCCGGGCTCATCGTGCGCATCGCCTTCTCGAAGGAGCAGTCCGAGGCGATGCAGCCCCGCCTGGAGTCGATCGGGTTCGGCTTCCTCATCCCGGTGTTCTTCGTGGTCAGCGGCATGCAGTTCCACGCCCGGGCCCTGTTCGACAACGTCGCCACGCTCGAGCGGGTGCCCATCTACCTCGGCCTGTTCCTGGCGGTGCGCGGACTGCCCGCCCTGGTCGTCTACGTGCGCCTGCTCGGTCTGCGCCAACGGGCCGCCCTCGGGATCCTGCAGTCGACGGCGCTGCCGCTGCTGGTGGTCATCACCCAGATCGGACTGGACACCAACCACATGCTGCCGGTCAACGCCACCGCGCTCGTGGGTGCGGGCATGGTGTCGGTGCTGGCGTTCCCGCTCGCGGGGTTCGCGTTGGCGGGCAAGGACGCCGGCCCGGTCCGCCAGGAGCTCCTGGACCGCAGCGACCCGGCGCGCGACTTCCTGTGACGCGACGGTCCGGCGAGGTGGTCAGGGGAGCGTGACGAACGACTCCTGCTCGTAGGCCAGCAGCCGCTCGTAGTTGGCCCGCAGGCCGTCGGCCTGTGCCGGGTCGTTGGCCAGGTTCACGAGCTCGTGCGGGTCGGTGTCGTGGTCGTACCACTCGTGGTCGTTGTCGTCGAAGGCGCAGTCCACGTCGTAGAGCTTCCGGCCCGGCGAGCGGCCCCAGAGTCCCGTGCCCGGCTTGCCGCCACCCACCCCGTAGTACCGGGCGTACTTCGTCGTCCCGTCGAAGAAGCCGCGCAGCGCGTAGCGGACCTGGTTGAGGTGCACGGTCTGGGCCGAGTCCTGCGCGAACAGGATGTGGTCCCGCACCGACACCGTCGGGTCGGCCAGGACGGGGCTCAGGTCCTCGCCCTGGACGGTGGCCCGGGCGGCCCCGGGGTCGACGCCGGCCAGCGCGCAGATCGTGGCCGCCAGGTCCACGTGCGAGCCGAGGGCCGGGGTGACGGTCCCCGGCGTCGTGGTCCCGGGCACCTTGACGTACAGGGGTACCCGCATGATCTCGTCGTAGACGAACGGTCCCTTGGACCGCAGCCCGTGGGAGCCGCACATGTCGCCGTGGTCGGAGGTGAAGATGATGACGGTGTCGTCCCAGGCGCCGGAGGCCTCGAGCGCGCCCAGCACCGTGCCCAGGCTCCGGTCGGCCAGTTGGTGGAGGTGGGCGTAGTAGTCGAGGTGCCGGAGCCAGGAGGCGGTGTCGGACGGGTCGATGTACCCGTAGAGACCGTGCTGCTGGTCCCAGCGCCACTGGCGGTGGGCCTCGGGCTTGGTGTGGAGCGGGTCGGCGAAGTTGGCGGGCAGCGTGTCGCAGACCTCGGGGTAGGGCTCGCGGTAGACCGGCAGCGTCTCGCCCTCCTTCCAGGCGGCCGACTCGAGGACCTGGCGGATCCGGTCCACCTCCTCGGGGTGCCGGTCGTCGTAGCCGGGCTGGTCCACGGGGAACCACATCACGTCGTGGGGGTTCACCAGCGCCACCGTCAGGAACCAGGGGGCGTCGCCCGGATCGGCCGCGCCGGCGTTCTCGGTCAGCCAGTGCGCGGCGTTGGAGGCGATGACCGGGTCGAAGTGCACCCCGGTCCCGGCCCACCCCATGAAGTGGCGGTCGTTGCCGTCCCAGTCGGCGAACCCGTAGGTCTCCATGTCGGGCCGGGCGGCGTGGGACAGGTGCCACTTGCCGATGTAGGACGAGCGGTAGCCGGCGTCCCGGAGCAGCGAGCCGAGGGTGGGCGTCGTCGTGGGCAGCTCGTCGTGTTCGGGCATGATCACGTTGTCGAGGACCCCGTGGCCCGTCAGGTACCGACCGGTGAACAGGCTGGCCCGGCTGGGGGAGCACGGTGAGGAGTGGGTGAAGTAGTTGGTGAACTCGACGCCCTCGGCCCGCAGGCGGTCCCGCCACGGCAGCGACGTGCCCGAGGGCAGCCAGGAGCGTTGGCGCTCCTGGTCGGAGACGACGAGGAGGATGTTGGGGCGGTCGGGCGCCGCTGAGGCGCCGGGGTGGGTGTCGGTCATGGGGCAACGGTAGCGCCCCGACCCGGTGGCGGGCCCGGCCACCGGCACGCCCGATCCCGGGTGGGCCCGGTGCGTCGGCATCGCCGTGAACAGGTCGGATAGGCACGGAACTGGAATCTGTTCTACATTTCCCAAGGTTCGTCCGCAGAGGAGTCCAGGGGGAGGTCCACCATGGCCGAGAGCGAAGTCCTGCATGCCGAGCACCGGCTCGAGTACCCGTACGCCAGATCGACGGGGCCGATCATCGGTGCCTTCCTGACCGCCCTGCGCGAGGGCCGGTTCGTCGGCGCCACCGGGTCGGAGGGCCGGGTCATCGTGCCTCCCACCGAGTACGACCCGATCACCGGCGAGGACGTCGGCGCCCTGGTCGAGGTCGGCCCGGGCGGGGTCGTCGACTCGTGGGCGTGGGTGGCCGAACCGCGGCGCAGGCACCCGCTCACCACGCCGTTCGCCTGGGCGCTCATCACGCTCGACGGCGCCGACACCGGTCTGCTCCACGTCGTCGACGCACCGGGACCCGAGGCGCTCGCCACCGGGGCCCGGGTCACCCCCCGGTTCAAGCCGGAAGCCGAGCGCATCGGCTCGATGTCCGACATCGAGGCGTTCGTCCTCGAGGGGGGTGCTGCCTGATGGTCGACGAGCAGAACGACGAGCGGGGTCCGGTGACCACCCTGGCGACCCCCATCCGCCTCGACTTCGAGTTCACCCCCGGCGTCGCCCAGTCGAAGTTCCTGCGGGGCCTCGAGCGGGGCGAGTTCCTCGGCCAGCGGTGTGCGACCTGCGGCAAGGTCTACGTGCCGAGCCGGGGGACGTGCCCGACCGACGGCGTGCCCACCACCGAGGACGTGCTGCTGGGCAACTCCGGCACCGTGACCACCTTCTGCGTGGTCAACGTGCCCTTCGCCGGGCAGTCCATCGAGATCCCCTACATCTGCGCCCAGATCCTGCTCGACGGGGCCAACCTCTCGTTCATGGGCCTGATCCAGGAGATCCCCACCGAGGAGATCCGCATGGGTATGCGGGTCGAGGCCGTATGGGTCGACGAGTCCGAGCTGATCCCGTCCCTCGCCTCGGTCCGGTACTTCCGTCCGAACGGCGAGCCGGACGCCGACTACGACACCTACAAGGAGTACCTGTGAGCGCCGCCGGAAGGACCGTCCGTCCCGTCTCCATCGCCTCGTTCGCCCAGGCGCCGAGCGTGCGCCGGGAGGACGAGCGCAACGAGGCCGAGGCCCTGCACCCCGTCATCGCCGAGGTCTTCGGCAACATCGGGATCACCAAGGACGACGTCGACTTCATCTGCTCGGGGTCGACCGACTACCTGATCGGTGGCCCCTTCAGCTTCGTCATGGCCCTCGACGCCATCGGGGTGTGGCCCCCCCGGGCCGAGTCCCACGTCGAGATGGACGGGGCCTGGGCCCTCTACGAGGCCTGGGTGCTCCTCCAGGAGGGCGAGGTGGACGCCGCCCTCGTCTACTCCTTCGGCCGGTCGTCGCTCGGCGACCTCAACGAGATCCTGACCCTCCAGCTCGACCCCTACTACGAGGCCCCGCTGTGGCCGGACATCGTCAGCCTCAGTGCGCTCCAGGCCCGCGCCCTCATCGACTCGGGCAAGGCGACCGAGGCCGACTTCGCCGCCGTGGCCTCGCGCAGCCGCCGCGATGCGCTGTCCAACCCCAACGCCCAGGTGCGCAAGGACGTGTCCGTCGAGGAGCTGCTCCGGGACGAGTACGCCGTGGCCCCCCTGCGGCGCCACGCCCTGCCGCCCATCACCGACGGAGCCGCGGCCATCGTGCTGGCCGCCGGGGACAAGGCGGAGCAGTGGTCGGAGCGCCCGGTGTGGATCACCGGGTTCGACCACCGCATGGAGACCCACGCCCTCGGGGCCCGTGACCTCACCGTGTCGCCGTCGACGGCCAAGGCCGCCGAGGTGGCGGGCGTGGCCGCGGGCAAGGTGGACATCGCCGAGATCCACGCCCCCTTCGCCCACCAGGAGCTCATCCTCACCGAGGCCCTCGGGCTCGACGGGTCCGTGGTCATCAACCCGTCGGGTGGCCCGCTGGCGGCCAATCCCCTGATGTCGGCCGGACTCATCCGCATCGGCGAGGCGGCCAGCCGCATCGCCGCCGGACAGGCCGATCGGGCCGTGGCCCACGCCACCTCGGGCCCGTGTCTCCAACAGAACCTCGTGTGCGTCCTGGAAGGTGCGTGATGGCAGAGCGCTGTGCAGTCATCGGAGTGGGCCAGACCCACCACAAGGCCAAGCGGGACGACGTGTCCATCGCCGGCCTGGTCCGGGAGGCGGCCAAGATGGCCCTGGCCGACGCCGACCTGACGTGGTCGGACATCGACGCCGTGGTCATCGGCAAGGCCCCGGACATGTTCGAGGGCAACATGATGCCGGAGATCTACCTCGCCCCCGCATTGGGGGCGGTCGGCAAGCCCATGCTCCGGGTCCACACCGCCGGCTCCGTCGGCGGGTCGACCGCCCTGGTGGCGGCCCACCTCGTCTCCTCGGGCATCCACAAGCGGGTCCTCACCGTCGCCTACGAGAAGCAGTCGGACTCCGACGCCATGTGGGCCCTGTCGGTGCCCCAGCCCTTCTCCGCGCCGCTCCTGGCCGGCGCCGGCGGGTACTTCGCCCCGCACATCCGGGCCTACATGCGGCGGTCGGGTGCGCCCGACCACATCGGGCGGATGGTGGCCGTCAAGGACCGCCGGAACGCCATGCGCAACCCGTACGCCCATCTGCACCTGGCCGACATCGACCTGAAGATGGTCGAGGACTCGATGATGCTGTGGGACCCGCTGCGCTATCTCGAGGCCTGCCCCTCGTCGGACGGTGCCGCCGCCATGGTGCTGGCCGCCGAGGACGCCGTGTCCGGCCACTACCCGCCGGCCTGGATCCACGGGGCGGCCATGCGGTCGGAGCCGACCATGTTCGCCGGGCGTGACCAGATCAACCCGCAGGCCGGCCGGGACTGCTCGGCCGACGTCTACCGCCAGGCCGGCGTGACCAACCCCCGCGAGCAGTTCGACTGCGCCGAGGTCTACGTGCCGTTCAGCTGGTACGAACCGATGTGGCTGGAGAACCTCGGCTTCGCGGAGCTCGGTGACGGCTGGAAGCTGACCGAGTCCGGGGCGACGGCCTTCGACGGCGACATCCCGTGGAACGCCTCGGGCGGCGTGCTGTCGTCCAACCCGATCGGTGCCTCGGGCATGCTCCGCTTCCTCGAGGTGGCGATGCAGGTGCGCGGCCAGGCCGGCGAACACCAGGTGGACGGGGCCAAGCTGGCCCTCGGTCAGGCCTACGGCGGCGGCTCCCAGTTCTTCGCCATGTGGGTCGTCGGGAGCGAGAAGCCCTAGCTGCCCGCCCGGGGTGGCGTGACGCGCCGCGTGCCGTCCGTCGTCGTGTGCACCGATCTCACCGCACCGCCCGTACGCCCCTCCATGGGCCCGAGGCTGCGCAACTCCGGTCAGCCGGCGGCGGTGAACACATCGTGGCCGAACGTGGTGCTCGTGGTGGCCGCCTGGCCGAGTTTGGCCAGTCCGAACAGGTCCTCGACGGTCGCCAGGGTGGAGAAGTGGTTGTAGGGGACGGTGCTCACCGTCCCGGGCCGGATGAACGGCGAGAGCAGCACCGTCCCCGTCCGTCCGCCGCCCGGGCCGGACAGTCCGGGAAGTGCGGAGGCGGGTCCGGGCTGCTCGTTGCAGCACGCGGTGGCATCGGAACCGGAGCCGCCCACGTCCGCCTCGTCGAACGTCACGATGAGCAGCCCGTCCTTCCGGAAGGCGGGTGAGGCGGTGATGCGGGGCACCCAGGTGGACAGGAAGGCGTCCATGTTGGCCGCGGCGGTACTCGCCCCGGTCTGGTTGACGCACGGGATGTCGTGGCCGTCGCTGCAGAGGTTCGGGATGATGAAGCTGAGGTTGGGTGTGGTGGCGACGGTCGCCAGGTCGGTGGCGAGTCCCGTGGTGCCGGACGGGACCGCGGCGGGCAGGGCTCCCGAGCCGGAGCCGAGCGGGACCACCCGGGCGTCGCACAGGGCCGGGTCGTCGATGATCGAGTGGAAGTAGACGAACGGGTCGTGCCGGGTGACGTAGCCGTCGCCGGGGACGGCCCGCTGGGTCGTGTCGACCGCTCCCACGGCCGGGTGCCCGCAGACGGCCGACTCGCGCGAGGGGACGTTGCCCATGTCCTCCATGTAGCCCTTCCAAGTGAGGTGGGCGGCGTCGAGCTGCCCCGCGACCGTCGGAACCGAGGCCGGGAACACGCAGCCCGAGCCGTTCATCTGGCCGCTGGGGGTCGTCGAGGCCCCGGCGGGGAACTCGGCGAACACCTGGCAGTCGGCCTGGTTGGCCGGGTTGGGTGCCTGGCCCGACACCAGCGCGATGTAGTTGTCGTTGGAGAAGTGGCCGATGCCGTGGTACTGCTGGAGCAGGGCACCCTCGGACGGCAGCGTGGTGGCCAGGTACGGGTCGGCCGAGGGGGTGCCGAAGGTGGTGGCGTAGCCCGCGTTCTCCAGCGCGATGACGAAGACGTGGCGGATCGGGGGCAGACCGGCCGGCCGTGCCGGTGCCGCCGTGCTCCCGGTGGTGGAGGGTGCGACCGAGGAGGGGGCCGCGGTGCCCCCCGCCGAGCAGGCCGCAGCCGCCAGGGCGACGGTCCCGAGCAGCCCGGCGACCCGTAAGCGGTTCCGGCCGGCAGGACGGCTGCGATGGGACGACGGAACGGATGTGGTTGTCTCCATGCCGGAGTTCTAACAGGCATCGGCTGTCCCGGCAGGTGGTCCGGGGGCCGGTACAGTGGGCGTCTGCGCCGAACACCCGGAGGAACGCCGTGAAAATTGTTGTGGACTACGACGAGTGCGCCAGCAACGCCGTCTGCATGGGCATCGCCCCCGAGGTCTTCGAGGTCCGTGACGACGGGTTCCTCTACGTGCTGAACGAGCATCCCGGTGAGGACCTGCGGGAGAAGGTCCGCCAGGCGGCCAACGGCTGCCCGACCGGCGCCATCACCATCGTCGAGGACGAGTAAGCCCGGGGTGGCACCAGACGCCCCGAGGGTCCGGTTCGCACCGTCGCCGACCGGTTACTTCCATGTGGGCAGCGCACGCACGGCCCTGTTCAACTGGCTGGTGGCCCGTCGGTCCGGCGGCACGTTCGTGCTCCGCATCGAGGACACCGACACCGAGCGCAACCGCGAGGAGTGGGTGGACGGCATCCTGTCCGCCCTGCACTGGCTGGCGATGGACGCCGACGAGGGCCCCTATCGCCAGTCGCGGCGCGCTGGACGCTACGGGCAGGCCATCGACGCCCTGTGGGACGCCGGCCGGCTGTTCGCCTGCGGGTGCACCCACGACGAGGTGACGGCCCGGAACAAGGCCGCCGGGGTCCTGACCCCCGGCTACGACGGGCACTGCCGCGACCTGGCGCTGCCCCGGGGCGATGGCCGCGCGCTGCGCTTCCGTACACCGGACGACGGCGTCGTGACCGTTCCCGACGTGATCCGCGGAGACGTGGAGTTCCCGTGCTCGGCCATGGACGACTTCGTGGCCGTCAAGGGCAGCGGTGCCCCACTGTTCGTGCTCGCCAACGTGGTGGACGACATCGACATGGCCATCTCCCACGTCATCCGGGGCGAGGACCTGCTGCCCACCACGCCGCGGTGCATCCTCGTGTGGGGAGCCCTGGCCGACGTCGGCTGGACCACCGACGGGACCCACGGGCCGCCCGGTGCCTCCACTCCGGTCCTGCCCGTCTTCGCCCACCTCCCGATGCTCGTCAACGAGGCCCGCAAGAAGCTGTCGAAGCGCAAGGACCCGGTGGCGGTCGAGTCCTACCGTGACCAGGGCTACCTTCCCGAGGCGTTCGTGAACTACCTGGGCCTGCTCGGGTGGAGCCCGCCCCAGGGCGAGGACGAGGTCTTCACCCGTGACCAGATGGTCCAGTGGTTCGCGCTGGCCGACGTGAACCACTCGCCGGCCTTCTTCGACGTCGCCAAGCTCACCCACATGAACGGCGAGTACATCCGGGCGCTGTCCCCCGACGCATTCATCGACGCCTGCCGCCCGTGGCTCGAGGGCGACGCCACCCCCTGGCCGGCGGACTCGTTCGACCCCGCCGTCTTCGCGGCCATGGCCCCCGTCGTCCAGGAGCGGGTGGCGGTGCTCGGCGAGGTACCGGCCATGGTCGACTTCCTCTTCCTCGACACCCCGGTGATCGACCCCGACTCGTGGGCCAAGGCCATGGCCGGCGACGAGGGGGCACCGGCCATCCTGGCCGCGGCCACCACCGCCTACGAGGCCCTCGGGGACGACTGGACGGCTCCGGCCCTCCACGCCGCCACGGCGGAGGTGGCCGAGTCGGTCGGGCGCAAGCTGGGCAAGGCCCAGGCCCCCGTCCGGATCGCCGTGACGGGCCGTCGGGTCGGCCCGCCCCTGTTCGAGGCGCTCGAGGTGCTGGGCCGGGACCGGACCCTGGCCCGCCTGCGCTCGGCCGCCGACCTGCTCGCCGCCGGCGGCGCGCCGGCCCCATGACGGCACCCGCAGCTCGGGCCGGCCGGGTCCACTGCTACCCGTCGGCGTAGGGACGACCCTGTTCGCCGTCCGCACCCTCCGGTTGGTCCTCCGGTTGCTCAAGTACCTGGTGATCGCCGTGGTGGTGTACCTGGGGATCACGGCGTACCAGGTGTGGCGGATCGGGCAGCAGTATGCGCCCCAGGCCGCAGGCGCCATCGTCGTCATGGGGGCGGCCCAGTACAACGGGGTGCCGTCACCCGACCTCGCGGCCCGCCTGGAGCAGGCCGCCCTGCTGTGGCACCAGCACTACGCCCCGCTGATCATGGTGACCGGGTCGAAGGAGCCGGGTGACGCCTACACCGAGGCCCAGGCCTCGGCCCGTTACCTCGCATCGGTGGGCGTGCCCCGGACGGACATCCTGGAGGCCGGCGGACGCGACTCCTGGGAGAACCTGTCCGAGGCCGCCCCCCCGCTCATCGCCCGGGGGGACACCTCGGTCCTGGTGGTGACCGACAAGTTCCACGTGGCGCGGTCCATGGCCATCGCCTCGTCGGTCGGGTTGACGCCGCACCCTACGCCCACCCAGACGTCCCCGATCACGGGGTTCTCGGCCGTCCCTTACTACGCCAAGGAGACCCTCGGCGTGGCGCTCGGTCGGATCATCGGGTTCGACAACCTCGACTCGTTCCGGTCGCTCGGGTAGCGGCGGCCGGCGGGCGGCCGGATCAGCCCAGTACGAGTGCGGGGAACCCGGCGATGGAGTCCAGCAGGTGGGTGTGGGGCGCCTGGGCCAGCTCGTCCCGACCGTGGGCGCCGGTGAGGACCCCGGCCACGATCGACGCCCCCGCCCTCGACCCGGCGAGCAGGTCGGACGTGGTGTCACCGGCCACGGCCACCTCGGCCACGTCGTCGATCCGCAGACGCAGCACGGCGGTGAGGATCATGTCCGGCCAGGGCCGTCCGCGTCCGGCGTCCGCCGGCGACAGGGCCAGATCGACGAGGCCCTCCCAGCCGAGGGCGTCGAGGATCCGGTCGCGGGTGGCGGGCGAGAACCCGGTGGTCAGGCAGATCCGCACCCCACCGTCGCGGAGGGCGGCGAAGGCCTCCTCCGATCCGGGCAGTGCGGACACCTCGCCGCGTTCGACCGCCCCGTCGAAGGCGGCCTCGAAGGCGTCGTTGGCCCGGGCGGCGCGGAGGCCGTCCCCGCCCAGGAGCTCGGTGAAGACGGTGATCTTGGACTGGCCCATGGTCCGGCGGATGTAGGCCCCCGGATCATCCATCAGGTCACCGGCCACCAGGCCGACCGCGTCGAGGGCGGACTGGAAGGCCTCGGCGACCGCGCCCTCGTCGGCCACGGTGGTGCCGGCCATGTCCAGTGCGGCGAGTCGGATCGGTACGGTCATCGGGTGAGTGCCTCCCAGGTCTCCTCGGCGATGGCCGGCGACAGGGTCATGCCCCGTCCGGCCGGCCCCGTCACCACCACGACCCCGGGGTCGGGGGTGCTCCGGTAGTAGATGCGGTCATCGGTGACCCCGGTGTACACCCCGGCCCACCGTCGCACGACGGGCGGTAGGGGACGGCCGAGTACGCGCTCGGCCCGGGTCCGCAGGTCGTCGTAGAGGTGCTCCTCGACGGCGAAGTCGAACGGCTCGTCGTAGACGTGGGTGTCGCCGATGGTGAGGCCCCCCGCCGCCCGCTGGACGACCAGGAGCTGCATGCCCCACTCGGCGGTGGTGGCCGACGGTTCCGGGAGGTGCTCCCGACCCGGCAGGTCGAAGGCCGGGTAGTAGCGCAGCGAGTCGGCGTCGGCCAGGGCCGTGGTGAGGCGGAGGTCGAACGGTGCGGTCTGCATCATCTGGAGCCGGCAGCGCCGGAGGGGAGCGGCCGCCAGGGTGGCACCCACCCGCCCACCGAGCCCGGACAGGCGGTCGCCGATGCAGAGGATCACGGCGTCGGCCTCGTGGCGGTCGCCGAGGTGGTCGACGGCGGCGGCGGTGCCGCCGGCCCCGGTGGCGACGTCGACGACCTGGCGACGGGGGAGCCACCGGTAGCGGCCGGTGGCTTCGAGGGTGACCCGCAGTGCCCCGAGCACCAGTCCGGGCTCCACGACGGCGTCGTGTCGACACAGCAGGCCACCGACGATGTCGCCACCGACGGCGGGGTTGAGCGCCCGCACACCGGCCGGGTCGAGGAGCTCGAAACCCCGTCGTCCGGCGTCCGGCTGTCCGGTCGCCTCGGCCATCAGCGCCAGTTCGGCGTCGTGGCGGGCCAGGGTGAGGGAGCCGTCGGGCCGAAACCCGACGGCAGGGGAAAGCCCGGCGATCTGCTCCCACAGATCCCGGGCCCGGATGGCCAGGTCGAGTTCGGCTCCGGGGGCCCGGCCGCTGACCCAGACGAGCCCGAAGTTGCGCACCGAGGCCCGTCGCGGGCCGGGATCGGCCTCCAGGTGGGTCACCTGCCAGCCGCGTCGGCAGGCCTCCCGGGCGTGCATGGTGCCGAGGACACCGCCGCCGACGATGACCACCCGCTGCGCGTCCACGCCGATGATCGTACCGACGGCCCGCACCCACCTCGGACACGGGCCGGGGTGGGTGCCGGGTCCGGGAGAGGGTTGACTGAGGTGACGAGGGACGGTGGGGAAGGGCGGACGGCGGGTGCCCGCTCGTGCCCCGGGGACGTCCCGGGTCGGCTAAATTGGCCCTTCGCCCATTCGGGGGTAGCTCAACCGGCAGAGCGCCAGACTCTGAATCTGGAGGTTGGAGGTTCGATCCCTCCCCCCCGAGCAGCCAGTGCGCCCTCTCGGGGGAGTAGTGGAACACCGTCCCTTCGGGGACGGGCAGTACCGCCCCTCGTCGGGGCGTGCAGTACCGCCCCTCGTCGGGGCGTCAACGGACCGCCGTAGTGTGGGGGTCCGACAGGGTCCCATCGTCTAGAGGCCTAGGACACCACCCTCTCAAGGTGGAGACACGGGTTCGAACCCCGTTGGGACTGCCAGTGAAAGCCCAGGTGAGAACGCACTTCTCGGGAGCCGATCAC